>VFSW01003966.1_pt1 | contig 22137 bp, 32 predicted proteins | sample 5358111 | NCBI WGS metagenome assembly VFSW01 (sample SAMN11554181, study PRJNA540505) | mine drainage metagenome | isolation source: sediment from site ElyBrook_90M | place: USA: Ely Copper Mine, Vershire, VT | collected 2017 | reverse complement strand
CCTTAGACCCGTATATCTGCTTTCGCATAACGGGGCGTTGAAGGTTCAACGCATCGACCGGCAACCGTTAATCTCAGTCCTCAATATAGCTAAGGAGCAGTTCACGGTCAAGGCTAATTCTGTCGAATTCAACAATGTCTTTATAGCTAATGGGGCCAGCCCTGCGCCACTTCTCCCCGAATTCAACCCGATAGCGTGTCACGTGGATGCTCTTGAACTGGAACGCCCAATCGAGATTGGAGAATCTGCCTTGCTTTTCGTTCCTTGTTGAGTCTGTAGAGTTGCGCATTCAGAATTTCTTCCTCTCGATGTTCCTGATAGTACTTCCTACGTCTAGCTTTTTCTTTTGCTTGATTCTTTAGGTAATACAATTGGCACTTTAGTTTATTGGCTTCTTTATTCTTCTGCCAATACTTCTTTTGCGCACAGGAACGACAAGCCTTACCGCTTCGATACATAGCCAGGCGGTTGCAGCCTGGGTTAACCTCACCTGAACAGTGATTCCAGGGGCTGTTTGGATTGCGCGAATTGCTGCCTTCTAGCTGACGACGTTTCGAGCATGCGTTGCAGACCTTACCGGTCCGGTATCTGGTCTTCTTGCCGCATTCACAGATGTTCCACGAACTCTCCTCTACCCGGCAAAGCCGGGGTGTCTCATCCTTTGGATGAGCTCTCAAGGTGGTCTTTTGCATAAGCTAAAAGCTTTCTTCCGGCATCATTGATAGAAAAGGCGGGTCTATCTCCTTCGTAGTTAGCAGAATAGAAACACCCTTCCCTGTTCCTTAAAACTCTGCCTTTGTATTCGTCATTAATCAGCAGGTCCCAACGGGTACCTTGCCATCTTCGCGTTGGTAACCAACGAATATTATCACTCATAAACCGACCGCTCCTCACTTTGCATGTCCTCAATCAGCTTCTTACTGCGCGAGATGTATACGACAGTGTCGTCACCTCCGATAACGGAGCCTCGACCTCTCGGGCATGAGGGATAGTCGTTTCTAAGGGACCTGACAGTGGAGAGCAGGTGTCTGAAGTCTTGACACTGCAGAATCTCCTCTACCTGGTACCAGTCGTAGTACCAACCTCCTTCTTCGGGTCCACCGTAGTGGCGGCTGATGCTAACAACACCGGCATAGATTGAAGGACTCTCGCCTTGCGCTAGCTCAGACTTCCGGACGTCCGATTCGAAGCGCTTTGCAGCTACATTGTCCCATGATTCACAACCGAACAATTCGTCATGAGCTGGAACGTCAACTAACTGAACAACTGGCGGATTCTTAGCTTTCAAAGACATAACACCCTTTCAGTACAGAAAAGTAGTGATGTGGCACGTTGTCTCACGTTGGAGATTAACCTAGACACCCTTCAGGGTGACGTGTAGAAGATAGTCGTTAGTTCAAAGCACCAATTGGTGCCCAACAAGTTAGAAACAAAGGAGAAACAATAATGTCACGTTCTAATCAAGCTACTGTCACAACCGCTGTTCGTCCTACGATTGCCCATAACCGTCGCCGGGGAGATGTGATTCCGCCAGAGCGTCCTAAGCTGCCCGAGTCTGGGTTCCCTCCTGCCAGGCGTCACCGTCGCAGCACTGAGGAGCTGCTTGCGAGCGCCGAGAACCCCATCAAAGAGGCAATGTACGTCAGTAGCCGGATTCTGTCTCACTCGCTACGGATAAAGGGCTATCTACAAGCATGCTCACCGTCGGCGCGTAAGCTAGTTCAGGCTGAATTCCCCGAGCTTGCGGCGGTGATTGCATCATTGCAAAGCGAGGAAGAGGCGCCATGAGACCCGTATATTCGCCTTGCGGCGCAACGGGGCGTTGGGGTCCAACGCGAGGTTCATGATATAGAGGCATCACTTGAGTCAACGCGGGCTGTCGGGTCTTACCAGAGAACTTCTGATAATGCTCTACAGCCCGAATCCACTTGCTTCGGTCGTACACTAAGTACAGACACAATCCGATAAAGAACAACGAAACTAAAAGTTGAAGGAAAGCTGCAATCTGTTGACCTGTCATCTTTCGATACTAGCGTGCCGAATTGCTACAGGCAACCAGATTAGCTAGTAACGTGACAAGTGGGGATTGTCGCGCAGAACCAGTTCCCGAGCAGCCGGGCTCACTGACCCTATCAGCTCGCTAATCTTGTCCTCAAGCTTTCGGACGCGGTCTGCGACGTAGTTCGCTTCCTTGAGTGCAGAGCCACCTAGGGCAGCAATCATCTGCGACTCGGTTCGCTTGGTTCGACCCTTGGGTCCCGGACGAGGAGCAATGTCCTTCTTGCTTAGAATCGTCTCTCTGGTTTGCTTGTCACTGCCCAGCGCCTCGGAAGGCTCCTGGCCAACGAATGGTTCAGCATTCACCGGACGGCCACCAATGTCATCCCATTGCCGCTCTACCTCAGAGGTAGGCGGAGTCTCAGTCTCCAAAACTTCATTCTCAAACACTGTCACACCGTCTTTCCGGTTACCCAGTAACCCTGCGCGTCTTGGCGAAGCAATCCCTCAGCTGCTCCGCGTACTTCTACAGCATCCTTAGCATCCTTAATACCAGCGCCCGTAACCTCGCGCCAAGCCTTGATTCCTTGAATCTTCCGGCCGTCGATAACGAACGGCCTAGCAGCCTTCCAAGCCTTGTCCTCTAGCGACTCGGTTGGCGCCTGAACAGAGCAGGCTTCAATCTGAATGTCTTCCGGCATCCCTAGTAGCAACTTGGCTAGTTCTGCAACGGTGCCTCGAAACTTGAATTCAAACATACGTACATCTCTTTCCCCGGCAAAGCCGGGATGGTATGTCCTAACGGACAATCTCTCACGGTGAACTTGTCTTATCAGTGTAGCTAATAGCCACTGGCGCGCAAGCGCGCTCAACATACTTCTTAACCAGCTCGACTCTCACTTGCCAGTAGACTCGGTCTAGGCCGGTTGAATGCTGGACGATGAGCAGGAAAGCTCTCAGACGGTCTTGCAACTCCTCACGGTTCATGTCAGTGCTCCCAAGTACTAGTTGTTACCCGGCAAAGCCGGGGTCTCGTGTCCTTTGGACACGGGCTCATGGTGAACTTCAATCTGGCTCAGCAACCCGCAAAAGACTGCAACCACCGCAAACCCAATTAGAACTCTCGACAATAGCCAGGTCATTACCATTCCTCTTTTGATAGGATGAATCTCTTTTCAGGCTCTGAGAAGCTGTCCCAACTGCGATGCATCCAATCAACAATCTGCTTCATTCGTTCAGTATTCCGACAGTAGCGATACAGTACGTTATAAACGTACAGGTAGTGTTTTGCTCTGAAGTATCGAAGCCTGATAGTCATACCCACTCGAACCCCAAGGTGTAGAGAATGCTGGAGACCAGGTCGCTCAACTCGTGGTTGGTATCCCAACCGTGCTGCTCGCACTCAGTGAGGAAGTTCCACAGCTCATCCTGAGTGAAGTCAACGTTGCCGCCGGGATAAACAGCGTCCAGCTCTCGATAGTTGCGAATCTTGTAGATTCCGTCCTGACCCAAGTCCTCATCGAACGCTTGGCGGAAGTGTCGTTCCAGAGGAAGGAAACCCCAGGTCATTCGCTCTCGCATTGCAGACTGGAAAACACTGGTTCGCGGCAGTGACATGTTACTTACCATCCTTGCTGCAGACCTTCTTGGTCACAACCTCGGTCGTGCCCGGCTTCTTACCATCTCGGATGGTAGTGGAGACCACGCGGCAGATGTATCCAGGAGGAATCGGCATCTCCTCAGCAGAAGCCCAACCAGCGAGCAACAGGACGAAAACAACCGGGGTCAGAAACGCGATAAACCTTGCCATTGTAAACCTCTTGTTAGATGTTTGGGACAGTAAGAGGCGCCTCCTTAGAGGCGCTACGTACCGGCTCAAACGTTGCGCTCGAATTCCTCCGCTGCTTGCTTCAGTTCTGCTTCTGTCTTGCCTCGCACATCTACGGCGATGAAGTCACAGGAGAGAGCCGGCAGCGCAATCACCTTCTTTACCGGAGCGGTGTCCACGGCGTACCCAAACCCAGCCGCAATAGCCTTGCCGTCGCGACCGAAACCCACCAAGCGATTAACCAGCATGATAATCAGTGCCTCCTAATGGCTTAAGGTCCGTACACTGTTACATGTACGGACCCCACACTCACTCCGGGCTGTATGTGGTGACACCCTCGGGTTTTACGGAACCGTCGGAACCAGAGCTACTTGAGTGTAGTCTCACACTTGAGTCTTTAGAGCTTACTCACTAGCTTCTATAGTTACCTACAGAATTGCTGGCCTCGTAGAGGCCAACTGTTCCGAAGATTACCGTTCTAGCGAGTCAACGCTGTCAGCGTTGGAAAGAAAACCGTATTCCTCAAGCGCATTCATTGCGGCTTCGGCTGCCGCACGATGCTTGCCAGTGTCAAGCGCATACTCGGTCGCACGCGCCAAGATAACGAACACGTCAAGCGGGCCGTCGCAACGGTGAGCGATAGCGCGCTGGGCGGTCTGAATCTCAACCTCGGTCGGAACTTGATATTGTGCCATGTGATTACTCCTAGTGAGTGGTAACTTACCGGAGCGTAAAGAGTTACCTTACGCTCCGGTGTAGTTCACACCTACGTTATAGCCTGCGAGTTGTTAACCTCACTTGGGCTAGTCAACTCTCCGATACCAGTTTACGACATCCGTTAGCCTCTGCGTTTCGCTTCGGGCCTTGGGCGTGCCTGGTCTCTCGGAGAGAGAGCGGGCTGGCTATTTGCCAACCCCAACTGACAAGATACAGGATAGCAGAGAGAAGAAGACATGCAAGGAGTTTGCGTCTTTTTTCTCGAATAAAGTTGGTAGCCTTATTAGGACAGTTTATTGCTGTTTGGCATGATTAATGTTTATGCCAACCTATCGGTTGGGGGCACCAGTTTGCGGAGCAAACTGCACCCGCCGAATTCAGCGTGTAACCGGCTGTTGGGTTGAAGCTTTTGACAGATTGTCAGAGTCGTTTGCCAGATTGGCAATCGTGTCAATTCGACAACCGTCGAAACGAGTATACGTTCGGCCGGTGGTGGGTAGCCCGTTTCACCCTATTCCCCATCGGATTACTGTAGTACTTCCCGGTTGGTACACCACTGTACATGTATTCACCTATCCCAAAACCAGATGTATACTTGTTTAGCGTAGCAAACAAGGAGACATCGTCATCTCCATCCGGACTCTGATGTTAAGTCTTAACATCAAGTCCGCCATCCGGGTACACAGTAGGAGTCAGTGAGATGGATAGGTGGGGTACTACGACTGCCGAATAACTAGAAAATCTAGTTGGACTAATACGTATTGATGATTTAGACCGAGAAGATACTGCACTATTGTTACACCTTATAAGACAGACTCATTTAGGGGTTTAGCAGAGCTGGCAATGCAGAACTCAGCTTCTCTCTCCGGGCCCGGGGGGGAGGAGGGCCCGTCCGATATAAACGTACCGGAGGTACCGTAAACTCCGTGTTGAAGACCGCGTTGTCATCTTTGAAGATGACCGCTATCCTCTGCCGCGCTATAGTCATCATGCTGATGACTTGCGCTGTAGCAGGCAACACCGTTATGTTTGACAACGCTACGCTACTCCCCTCTGTGCTCGCCGCTCCGCTCAAGCTCGCAAACAGAGGGGTAACGTATAGGAGTGTTATACACGAACCGCCGGTACAGATACAAGTCCTGTTGGTGGGCCGGATACACGATTTTAAAAAATGGGCTTAACGATAGAGTTGAGATGCTTATACGTGTACCCTTTTAGGCAACGCATGACGCATTTCTCTGATACGCCAAATCTAATTGCTAGTTTTCTCATCGAGGTGTTTCTGTACTCCATCCGACAAATAATCGCCTCTTCGTCCGTTAGAGCTCTTGTGGACTTGGGATTGTAGTGTTTTTGCTCGCCTGCCATCCCGGTTCCACGAGTCTCGTGCTTATATCTCCAGTTATTGACTCTTGCATCTCTGCCTAATTGCTCTTGCTTTCTGGCTGGATACGGTTCTTGGTAAGGAATCACAGTAGCGACTACGCCGTTAGGGTTTATTACCTTTTGTTCATGCCATTGATTACGTGTCAAGCGTGTACGCTTACGTTTCTCAATCCACGCTGGCTCTAATAGTCCATCTTTGATTGCGTCGTCAGCTGCCTTTTCAGCTTGTGTTTTATATGGCTTCCTATTCATTTCAGCATGTCACCACGCCAGTGCATCTTATTCATCGGATTGTCACCTGGCTTAATTGTTATTGTCTTAAACTTATTGGTTTTCTTATCCCAAACCCTAGCAGTTGTAACTGAGGGATTCTTGTTATCGGACTGATAACCCTGGCTTAACACTTTGTTGGCCCAGTCTTTGCCAATGGCGTCTCTGCTTTGCATAAAGCTGATTCTAGCATGACCGGCCCTGCGATTCCATCTACTTTAGCTTGACGCCGCTAATATCTTCTGTCATCTTACTGAGACGCTGTAGATAGCGGCCGCCCTGCAACTGTCTTATTACAGCCAAAACCTTATAGGTATCCTGCAATGATAGCGGTGAAAATCTTCCTGGCGATAGTTGCCATAAACGTACACCAGCTTTTTTGCAAGCTCCTTTCACATCTTGGTATCCGGTAAACTCCCGAATATCTTTTATATAAACACCACAAGGTTTAAATTGACGGAACTTAATCATATAGAACCAATTACCATTTACAATCAATGGTACTTTCCATGGAGAGCACCGTCAATGAATGACTTAGTGTTTCTCAAGGGAAGTAATGGAAAGATTTCTTGGATTCCAGTCGGCGGCAAAAAACGCAATCCCAATCAGTTTAACATGTATAATCAGTTGAAGCAACAGTGGACTTCAAGAGTCTGTACTCATGTTGTTAAGACTGGTTTCAATAAAGTTAAGTCTGCTTACTTCCATTATCTTCTCGTAGAACCAAACGTTAAACGAGACCCGTCTAACATCGTAGCTTCAGCTTGCAAGTTTATTGAAGATGGACTTATCAAAGCTGGCGTAATTGAGAATGACGGATGGAAACAGGTTTTAGGAATCAGACCTTATTGGATTCTTGACAGAGAATCTGAAGGTGGAGTTTTTCTGGTGATGGCTAATGAGCCTTTGAGTCAGAACGCAATCGAAAGCTACTACAGGAATCATGGAAAATAAACACGCTCGCAAGACTTATCTATTTAAGATTCAGAATGTGAAGTGGTTTAATGACTTCAAAAAAAGAACAGCAGATTCAGCTATCCTTATTGAAAGACCAACAAGCTCAAATCGAGAAATTATCGAAGTCGAGTTCATTGGAGGCGATAAAGGCTGCAGAAAATAAACTCTTCACTGATGCGCTGGAAATCGTCCAGCCATATATGAAGTTTGCTGAGCTTGGATTTGATGAAGTTTCAGGCGAGGTAGACTCCATTCCATTTGAATGGGAAGGGCTTCCAGAAGAAGAGAAGAAGAAAAAGATTCGTTTGGCTAAAGCAGGCTGGATGAATTCGAGTGATACTCCGCATGCAGTAAAGATGGCTCACGCCACTATCCTTGGAATCATCAAAGCCAAGAGCCAAGAGCAATCCGGAACCAAGGTTCTCAACATTGAATCTATCACCTTCCCTTCCCCTGCACAGAAGCCTGAAGAATTTGAGGTAATTGATGTCGACGGAGAGTGAGATTGACCATAGTATATTAGATAAATACCCATTTTGTGTTAACTATAGAGGTTACATAAACAAAAATGGATATGGACAATTGAATATTTCTGTTAATGGTAAATGGAAATCTATTACAGCTCACAGGAATAAATGGATTGATGTCTATGGTTCAATTCCTGAGGGAATGCAAGTCTTGCATAGATGCGATAATCGCAAATGTATAAACATTAATCACCTATTTCTAGGTACCAACGCAGACAATGTAAGAGATAAGATAAGTAAAGGCAGACAAATTCGTGGAACTCAAATGAAACAAACTTCTTTGAGTGAGGAAGACGTTATGCTTATTAGGTTTTTATACCAGCAAGGTAATAGTACTCGTACTTTGGAACAGTGGTTTCCAGTTAAAAAGAGTTCAATTCATAAAATTGTATCTAATAAAACGTGGACCCATGTCTGATAATAACAAAGTGATATTGCCTAACGGATGCCCAAGTTTAGGAACCTACCTTCGCAACAACTCTACTGGCGACTTAGCCAGGATTGTTGAAAAGGATGGAAAGGCTTTTATTAAGCCAGATATTCCCGGAAGTCCAGTGTACTATAATATCCAAGAATTCAAGAACTGGACTATTGAACTAAAACCTAAGAGACTTCCTCCTGGTTCCTTCGCACGTGTAGCCTATGAAGCTGACAGAGCTCTTTGTGAAATTCATCCGGACCTTAAGAAACAGCCTGAATGGCTATCGCTGGATGCTAACAAAAAAGCTTCATGGATTGAAGCAAGAGTGAGTTTCCAGAATGTGCTTAGGCAAGAATTATACAACGCAGTAATCAAGGCATTGGAGGTTAATTCGGAATGAAGATTTGCAATTGGTGTAACGGAGAGAAAACTTTGTTGCAGCCTGTGTATCATAACGATTACGTTAGAGAGCTGTGCTGGAAATGCGCCGGCACTGGTTACTTGGAAGAAGAGCCAAAGCCTAAGGTGAAGTCTATTGGTCATTTGAAACTGGTCCTTAGCAAGTAATGGTTTGAAGCTAATTTTGAATAAACAAGTGTCTGAACTTAGAATTCAACTCCCGACTAAGGAAGAGGAAGAATCTCCTCAGATTTACGTCAATAAGAAGCTTGTTCCTCTAGCCGCTGAGCTCTATCGTCTAGTACAGTTGAATACTGTATTTGATAGGACGATGGAGAAGGAAGAATCTGATATGACTTGCCAAGAGATTGGCAGACAATATACAGATGTCAATGTTTTGTTAGAGCAATCAAAACCAAAGTCAGTTAAGTTCTCTGTTGACCCTAAGACTCCATTGGAGAAAAATGGAAAGATTCTCAAAATACTTTTTTCACTCACTGCTTATAGTGACAGTGGCAAACCAGTTGCTTTTCGATTGGTCCGTGGTTCAGACGGAAATGTCGTTGAGAATTCTGTTATTCAAAGTGACTCTCAGTACCCTCATCAGTATGTTGCTCATCTTCCTTTTGGCGATGGAAAAAACCGCATACTACCCCGAGAAGAGACATACATCATCCAGGCACGCTACATAACTATGTTATGCAGACCAGTGGTTAGGCGATTCTCTCTGTCATTAGTTTATGCGTGAATTGAAATTATCTAATGGGTTTATAGTTTTCGTAGACGACGAGGACTATGAATGGCTATCGCAATACAAGTGGCAGATAGGAAAAAGAAGACATACCTGTTACGTTTACAGAAACGGCAGAACGATTAATGGAGTTAAGCAACATTCTCCATATATGCACAGAGAAATCATGAGTAAATATCATGATGTTGGATATATGGATGTAGACCATATAGATAATAATGGTTTGAATAATTGTAAAAATAATCTAAGATTATGCACTAGAACGCAGAATCACGGAAACCGACGAGTTCAAACAGGATTCACCTCTAAATATAAAGGTGTTGGCTGGCATAAGACAACCAACCGTTGGCGAGCATATATCCAAATAAATGGAAAGTATGTACACCTAGGCATGTTTAATGATGAGAGATTAGCGGCACTCGCTTATAACAATGCGGCAATAAACCATTTTGGCGAGTTTGCAAAACTGAATGATGTATGAGTTCTCCTTTTGAAAAAGCTGCCTACGTTCCTTCACCTTGGGGCATCTCTTTCCATAGCAGAAGAGAAGACGAGATATTAGGCGCAGGGGCCGCCGGGCCGGGTAAGGCATTAGCTTTAGACACGCTAGTGCCAACTCCTCAGGGATTTAGGTACTTTAAGGATATCACAGTTGGGAGCGTAGTATTCAATGTTCACGGAAAACAAGTCAAAGTCCTCGCAGAAACCGAAGTCTTTACCGGAAGAGACTGTTACAGACTTAACATTGCCGACGAAAATATCACTTGTGACGGGGAGCACCTTTGGAATGCCGCCGATGGTCGCATCTTTAAAACATCCGACATATTCAATTCCCCTTTTATTCCGCAGTTATCGTTCGCTTCAGCGACGGAAACTGATGCGTCAAAGCTTCTATTGGACCCTTATTGCTACGGTCTATGTTTGGTGCGTGGTCAGGCTAGTGACAGAGCAGCAATCGCAGCTTTCGACCCTGAACTATTCTCTACTCTACATGACATTGGTTACACCCTTGACCTTGTTGGTAATAAAGTTTCTCGCATCCGTGAGCGAACAGATTTAATCAATGAATTGATTCCAGAAAAAGGAAGAAGGATTCTTCCTATGTATATGAATGGTTCTTTCAATCAGCGCATGGCTGTTGTTGAAGGAATCATGGATGGCAATTCCGGTCAGTCGCCTGAAGTAGATTATGCAGATTATCCGTTCCTTACAGATTTTTACTGCCTTGCAGCATCTCTTGGTTTGGGCCCAAGAATTTGTCAACCCAGGTACAGAAAAACCCATTACCTCAAACTATATTCTAAGCAGTATAAATGCTCACGAAGAACTGGAAACGTTGGTGCTACATTTCAAAAACGGTACTGTCATCGAATTAAGTCCATTAAAAGAGTGGAGTCAGTACCGACTAAATGTATTCAAGTTGACCAGGGAGGCACCTTTCTCATAACCAAATCATACGTGCCGACCCATAACTCAATGGTCCTACTGATGGACCCATTAGAGCAAATCTGGGTTGAAGATTTGCGTTGTATGCAGGAAAATATTCCTGATAACTTTGGTGAATATAAGGAGTTGATTAAGGAAAACCCGCTAAACTGGGGCCATTCAGAGGGACATATTCTGCATCTACGGCGCACTATGCCGCGTCTTACGGAGACCATCAATCGGTCTAACCGCATCTTCAAATCGATTGACCCTGATGCTGATTATAACGAGAAACGCAGCACTTGGACTTTCCGTTCCGGTCTTAAATATCAGTTTGGTCATTGCAAAGACAAGAAGGATTACAACAACTATCTTGGTCAGCAGTACACCGGTATTTATTACGACGAACTAATTGAGTTTGAATACGAACAATACAATCGAATTAACGCTCGTCTTCGTACTGGTGACAAAGTTCTTTCTAAATTCCTAAAGATTAGAGCAGCGACTAACCCGCACCTAGGCGGTAACAAAGGTGAAGATATCACTGTTGATGACCCTGCTTGGGTAAAGAAGTATTTCGTTGACCCTTATCCAGCTGGCAAAAAAGTGCTTCGCAAGAAGCTTATAAGAAAAGATGGAACGGTAGACTATAAGACTAAGTTGTATTTGCCGGCCACGCTTTACGATAACCCTGACCCAGAATTCATCAAGCAGTACGAGTTAACTCTACTCGATAAGCCCAAGCATATCCGTGACGCCTATCTTTACGGTAGCTGGGACACAGTCATCGGTTCACACTTTGGAGAAGTTTGGAATAAAACAATTCATGTTTGCAAACCTTTTAAGATTCCACACGACTGGCCTATATTCAGAGCAGGTGACTGGGGCTATGCGACTAGCGGTACAATTGGCTGGTATGCTGTACACCCTGAAGGAACACTCTATTGTTTCTACGAAATATCACATAAACAGAAAAATGCTACTGAAGTAGCTGAGATGGCTAAATACTTCGAAGAAAAAAACAAACTTTGGGACCCAAATCAAGGTTCAAAGATTTATGGACCTATGGACCGCCAGTTATGGGAAGAACGCGGCTCATCTTTCAAGACTAAATATGAAGAGATGGTAGAGGTAGGAGTTGACTGGTGCAAGGCTGACCAAAAATCCAGAGAAACGAATTGCGAAGTCTTTACCGATAGGCTAAAATCTCATGAGAACTTTACTAAACTGCCAGGAATTGTCTTTTTCGAAAACTGTCAAATGTCCATTAAGACAATCCCTGCTTTAACTACTGACCCGAATAATTTGGAAGTGCCACTCAAAGGCGGGCAAGACCATTGGTATGACCGCAACACGTATGCATGCCAGTATGCAAAAATGAATGGGATGACTCCCCCAAATTACAAGGATTCAGACAACAAGTTTGAGGATGAAGAGTCTGACTTAGAAGGTAATAGAGGGTCCTTTGGGTATTGGGGCGGCTAACATGAGAGAAGTTAAATTAACACAAGGAAAGACAGCTCTAGTATCTGACGAAGATTTTGAAGATGTTTCTAAATTCAAATGGTACTTTGCAAAAATTGGAGGCGGAACAGCTGTAAAAAGTGTATGCTGGAAGTGTACGTCTACCGGCAAACATCGACGTAGAATATATTTTCTTCATAACTTTATTGGAGAATTTGTTAACGGTCCTCTTGCTGCAGGGTTTTATTTCGACCACAAGAACAGAAACAAATTAGATAATACTAGAGAAAACTTAAGAATCTGTTCACATTGGCAGAATTGCCATAATAGGGTTAACGGCTCTGCCAAATACAAGTCTAGTGGATTACCGGTTGGCGTATTCAGAAACGGTAAGAACGGTAACTATTTTGCGCACATAAAAGTTAAAGGCGCAAGACATAGAAGCAAATCGTTCCCCACAGTTGAAGAAGCAGTTGCTGCATATAAAAGATTGCAGTATAAATATGTGGGGCAATTTGCCGTAAGGTAACACAATGCCATCAATGGATGAAACAGAACTTCTCGACACTGGTCCAGCTCCAGATGTTATTGACACTGGTTACGTAGATGCTGAGACTGAGCTTCAGATTAATCCAGACGCTGAAACTGCACCCAAGCCAGCTTTTACAATCTCTCCTCAAGATGAGGAATTGCCAAATCTGATTCCGCTGTTTGAATCTGACCCAGAAGCTAAAACGTTTCTGAAGAAACTTGTAGAGGATTGCTACAGAGAATTCATTGATTCTTGGGAAAAGAATGATTCTTATCGTAAGAAGGTAGCTGAATCTTGGCGTCTACTTTATTGTGACCTTCCGCCAAAGAACAAACCATATGAGAATTGCGCTAACGCTGCCATCCCGTTGGCTCTCCAAAATGTCATTCGCTATACCAACAAAATCTATTCGGAAATTTTTGGAGATTGGTCCAACGTATTCAATTTCGTTCCAACTAATCCGCAGGCAGAACTTATCGCGCCTATTGTTTCCGAACATAGTAATTGGCAACTACGTAGTAGAATTGTTGGATTCAAGAGACAACAGCACCGCGGATTACTCATCTTCGCAGTCGCCGGAGATGTGGTCTGCCATTCTTACTACGACACGGTTACCAGAAGAAACTGCCACGAAATCCTAACTTGTGATGACTTTGTTACTCCTTACACTCATGTTAGCGTTAGTCCCGACTTTTCTGATGTACCATGGGTTGCTCGTCGTATTCCCTTCTTTAAGACCAAACTTAAAGCGATGTCAGATGTGTGGTCAAACGTTGACCAAGTCATCAAGCACGACGCGCCGGAATACGGAGACGGATTAGCTGAGACTGAACTTCGCAATACTATTGCTGACCACTTAGGCGAAGAGCCTTATGGACAGATTCGTGGCGAATATGAAATTATTCACTATGAAGGCTGGCTAAAGCTGTTGGGACAAGACAAGGAACGCTACTGCCAACTTGTCTTTGACTTGACTACGAAAACTCCTCTGAAGCTGACAATTCATGAAACTGCTGATTACGCGGAACGGTATCGTTATCAGTATCAGATGCAGGAGTTTCAGCAGTATCAGCAGCAACAACAACAGTACATGCAGGCTCAGCAGCAACTGCAGATGATGCAGATGCAGCAACACGGGCAGGCTCAGCAGGCTTTCCAGACAGCAGCTGAGATTCCCGCAGAAAGACCTGATTTGGCTACTCAGGCAGCCGAGCAGGGTCACGCCGTTCTCAATCAACCTTTACCAGAACCGCCTCCTCCTCCCAACAAACCAGACTGGATGATTCAAGATGGACAGCCCCCTATCCCGCCTAGAAAAGAACCAATTTATATGTTCTCACATGGAGTTTGTCTTGAACCTATGTTGGGCAATCTCGGGATTGGTATCGGACGTATTGATGCTCAGCTCAATCTGGCTACTAATACAGTATGGTCCCAATTTTTGGACGCTGCTACTCTTGGTAATGGTAAGACTTTCATTACTGCTTCAAATGTGGACTTCCGTAGCCCTTTCAAAATTGGACCCGGAGTGTTCAACAAAGCCAAAAATGTTATGCCATCTGACTTACAGAATGCTTTCTATGAGTTGGACTTTGGTGCGGCGAATCCGCAACTCATTCAAGCAGCCGATAAGTTGATGCAATTTGGCGAACAGGCTTCTTCCACTCCAGATTTGATGTCCGGAGCCTCTGGTAAGTCCGGTGAAACTGCTCGTGGTATCCAGGCTCGTGTTGAGCAGATGAATTCCATGATTGCCGTTCCTGCTCAGAAGTATGCAGATTTCGTGATTCAAATCATGAAAAACAACTGCAAACTTAATCGTACTTTCATGGGCGACGAAGAAATCTTCTATGTCAATCGCTTTAACGATGATTTAGAGATGTCTGGCTCCCAGATGATTAAAGCCGCTCGGGAGATGTACGATAATGAGTATGAGATTGAATTAATCTCAGATTTGCAGTTTAAATCTCGTGCTCAAAAAGTCTCAGAATGCGACGAAATCACTCAGCTTCCAAATGCAATTCCTCAGTTGCAAGGAAACATGGCTTTCTTGTATAAAGCTATTAGTGAATCGCTAAAGGCTAGAGGAATGAACCGGATGGCTAAACAGCTTCTCGGTCCTCCTCCACCGTTGCCTCAGAACACTTTCGGTTTGCCACCCGGAACACCCGGTTCAGCCATCTCTTTGGACAACGCTCAAAATCTACCACCGGACCAAGTCCAAGCGTTGCAGCAAATGCAAGTAGCTCAGCAGAATCAACAGGCTCAGCAACAGCAAAAACAGCAAAATCAGCAGCAAAAACAGGAGCCACCAAAGAATGGCTAAGAAATATCAAAAGGTCTCTCCTGGAGAATGGGTAAAACCCAAGCGCAAATACTATCAAATGATGTGTTGCGATTGCGGTTTGGTCCATAAGATGGAATTTGCACTGATTGATTATAAAGGTGGCAAAGGAATTATCTTCAGAGCCTGGCGAAACAACGTAGCCACCGCTAACACTCGTAGACGAAAGAGCAGAAACAATGGCGGGTGAAATTAATCAATACGGCATTGAGGCTTTTGGCCAGTATCTGACTGAAATGTCAGTTAGACTTGAAGCTGAATTATATTCTACTTGCTCAAACGATAAATTAGAACTTTCTACTGTCAAAAGGAAATATGGACAGTTAGAGGCTACTAAAGTAATTCTTAAAGCTTTTACAGACTTATACAACGGCGATACAGACAAGTTCAAAAAGGAGTACTTGGATGAGGAATCAGATTCAGATACCGGAGATGGAACAGAGAGTCAGGAAGATTCTGGGGGAGCCTGACGAAACGGCAGAACTTGCCAAATTGGCAGCGGCTCACCGAGAAGAACAGCGTAAGCTATTTCTAGTAGCAGAAGCTATCGAGAAGAAACTCACCGAATCTCTTAAGCCACTTGGTCATTTCAATATTCCAGAACTTCTGGATAAGCGTCGTTTGGAGTATTTGATTCCCAACGGTGCTTTTGAAAGTCAACCTGGTTTTGACCGAGTTTACATCTGGCAGATTTCCACTGTTGAGCGGAATACTTACTCTGAAGGTGGCAAGATTATCATGCCAGACCAAGTCCAAGCGGCTAAGCGAAACACTGCTCCTCGTGGTGTCCTGGTATCAGCTGGTTTGCAAGCAATGGACGCTATCTATTCTACCGGCTGGGAGATTGGCCACGTTGTTCGTTTCAAGTGTCTAGCTCCATTCATTCAACCAGTTGAAGAGATTGACGGTCATACATTGACCGTGATGGTTGTACGAGATGGAGACTTGATTTCGTCTGAAGATCAAGCTGCTCAATTGCATAATCGACAAGGCTCAATTTCAAACGTTTCTCCAGATAAGAAATCTTATGATTTCCGTTTCACCAAAGACGGCAAAACCACTGGTGAAAAAGTAAAAGCATATTATGACGCAAGTTACTGAAGGAGTTATTTATGGCTAAAGAAGAGAATAAAGAAGAGGAACTAGTTTCCTTTATTGATGACGAAGCTGAAACTGTTGTTGACCTTTCTCCTAAAGAGGAACGTAAGACAGATAACACCAATGACCGATTGGCTGCAGCTGAAGCCGAAACTGCTCGTCTACGCGCACAAATCGATGCCGACAGAACGGCTGCATATGGCGCCAATCGTCACCAAACAAATGATTCCGACCCATTTGAGGAAGAACTAAAAAACGTTAATGAGCGCCAAAAGGCTCTCGGTATTCAATGGGAACTGGATAAAGCTGCCGGCAAATTCAAGGGTAATCAATCTCTGGTTGATGACTATGAGAAGAAAGCCCGAGAAATTGAGGACCAGAAGTCTCAAATCTATACCAACAGAGCTATTCGTCAGGCTTTGCCAGCTATTACTCAGGCTCAGCAGCGTCAGCAGCTTGAGGCACAGTATTCTGACGTTTACAACAACCGTCAAGCAATTACTTACGCTGAAGGTGCTTACAAGATGCTTCTGGCATCTGGCGAACAAGATGGACCTCAGCTGTTAGATAAAGCAATGAATCAGGCTAGAATTCAATTCAAGATGCCTGGAGCTAACTATATGAAGCCAACTCAATCAGATAAAGATAAACTAGCTGGCATCCCGGGTGGTGGCGGAAGAAATTCCACTGACACTCGTGTAAGGCTTGGTAAGGCCGAAAAGCAGATGGCCGTGGCTCTATACATTGATGCTGCTGGAGGCGATGAGAAAAAGGCTTGGGCTATGTGGGCTAAGGGTCCAGGTAGCAAAGCCAAAAAAGAAATCGCCAAACTACAGCGCGGTTGACCGCTAAAGGCCGGTTCAGAAACACGGCCCAGCGGTTTCAAATCAGAATTTGAACCGAATTAGGGTTGTGCCCTAATAAATTCCAGCTAAAATAAAGGAGCATACTTAAATGCAGCGCAAAAACGCTAAGAACATTCAGTCACCTGATTTGCATCAAACAAAGGTGACTCCGCGCACTAGGCCAGTACATGAAGCCGGCCACGCTGGGCAGCTAAAGAATGCAGACCCAGCTAGGAAATACGTCCTAGTCCCAATGCTAGACAATGTGGACCAAAACCATGAATACTATCAGAGCATTGGTTACCAGATTGAAGAGTGTAAGCCAAAGGGAGTAAGAATCCATATGGGGTCTCCCGCTAAAGATGGTCAGCCTCTTCGAATGCGTGAACTAGTTTTGATGTCTACTTCACTTGAAAATGCTCAAAAGATTTTCGAGGAAGGTCCTAACGGAATGACTGGTCAGAAGTATCACGACATTCTAATGTCTAGGATTCGCAGGAATCCAACCAACAGAAAACAAAACGAAATCATCCCAGGTCTACGAGAGCAATACGATATCTCGGACCCAGACGGAATTGAAGACAACACTTTTAGGTAATAGATTGGGTGTAGTTGCGTAGCAACTAGTACCCTTTCTTCTCAAGAAGAAATTATGGCTCAAAATAACACCGCAAGATATGGTTTTCGCTGGGTAGGAAGTCTTGATGGTTCCTGCTATCCTAAGCCTCAGGAGTTCCTAGTTGCCAGCGCTTACGCTGCTACTGTCAGCGCAACCAACGTTGACCTAAACGTTGGCGACCCAGTGCAGCAGGTTTCTGATGGAACTGTTGCCCTCGCTACTGGAGCAGGCTCTCCGTCAACATTTTACGGTGTTATCGTTGGATTTTCCAACGTAAAGGTTGGTCTTCCGCTTGCTGGTCGTAAGTTTAGCCGACTTCCGGCCAGCACTACCTATTCTGGTGAAGCTGATGCTTCTAAGGTTCTGGTTGTGCCTTTCGGTCGTAATCTCTGGGAAGTTGACGTTGATGACAACACCACCGCAACCACTCTGACTGCTTATCGTGCTCTGATTGGTGAAAACGCCGATTTGAGCTACACGCTAGATATTACCGATGCTTCTAAACCAAAAGCAACTCCTCGCCTAGATATCAGCACTCACTCTTCTGCTACCAAGGATTTCCGAATTCAAGGTGTAAGCAAGACTGCTCTAAATCAAGACTACGCCGGTACTGGAGTAAAGGTGATTGTATCAGTCAACGAATCTGGTGAAGCTCCGTTCGTGACTGCTGGCGTTTAAGGAATAACCAACAATGTCAACAATTTTTACTTCTACAGTAGCTCTTAACCTCAAGTATACTCTTGAGGAGATTATCACTGATAATCTGGATGGTATCGAAGCTGACCTGGATTATCCCAAGTGGATGAAGAAACGTCCTATGGCGGACAACTTCGAAGATGACCAGGAATACGCCGGTGGTGGCCTGATGGCAGAAACGCCTGAAGGCACCGAGATTCCTCCCCTAACCCTCACTGAAGGCTACACCAAGCGCTATACGGCTCGTAAGTTTACGGCTCGCTATATCGTAACTGAAGAGGCGATGGATGACAGTAAGTATCCAAAGGTTATCCAGGCTGTTAAGCGCCTTAAGAGGGCTGGCTTCAAGACTCAGGATATCGACGCAACCAACGTGCTGGTTCGCGCTACTAATAGTAGTTTCCCCGGTCCTGATGGGGTTGCGTTGGCTTCTAGTTCTCACCCTCTGGCTGCTGGCGGTAGCTTTAGCAACACTCTAGCTACTCCGATGGCTCCGTCAACTACCAGTTGGAATAACGCTATCGCTCAGTTGGACCAGATGGTTGACCATGACGGCATCATTGAAGGTTACAAGGCTGTTGCGGTTCTTCACCCTGTTCAACAGCGAGGCATTTGGACGGTTCTTCTGAATTCTCAGATGGACCCTGAGTTTGGCAACTTCTCAGCTGTTAACGTTATCAAGAAGTACGATAACGATGTCAAGCGTGTTCAGCTCAAGTACTGGACTAATACCACGACCAACTGGGCTATCCAGACGGATGCTGACAATGGTTTCCAATTCCGTACCCGTAAGCCTTTCACTTCTAAGACCTGGATTGAGTACAACCAGGAACTGATGAATTACTCACTATCCGGTCGTTGGGACGTTGGCTTTTCGGATCCTAGGTGCTGCCTGTTTAGCAATTCGTAGGCATAAGAAAAGCAATTGCTCGCTCATGAACACTCTAAACAAATATCGTCCACTGGTGCTTGGTATCTTCGCGATTCTAGCACCAATCGTAGCGTATCTCTTTCAAGTTGACCCTCTATCACTTTGTAAGCCTCAGGCTTCTGGGGGAGGTCTCGTAGGAACCCAACTTGACGCTGGAGTAGACGTCAAATAAAGAAAGACATATTAGGTAAACAATCATGCCTGCTAATCATCTAATTCCACTGGTTGGTCAAGAAAGTATTGGCCAGCGTACGTTGTATGGTACTTGGCTACCCCCTGGTGCTCGTCTAGCCGCTTACGTAGGTCCTCAGTCTGACTCTACTGATACCTATTCATCTAGCGGTCTTTTGGTTAGCACTCTCGCTGCTGGCCTAGCTCGCTGCCGAGCTGGTAAGGGTGACGTTGTTGCTGTGCTTCCAGGTCATGCTGAAACTGTGTCTGTAACCACGATGCTGGATAACCTAGTATCTGGTACGCAGATTATCGGTTGCGCTCCGTTCGGCTCCGGTCTGATGCCAACGTTTACTTTCGCTGGCACGACCAACACTAGCACTTGGACGGTAGATGACGCAAATGTTTGTATCGCTGGGCTGCGCTTTGAATGCACTGGTGCTGACTCAATTGATACGCCGATTGTTTGGACCGGTGCCGGTGGTCGTTTTACCGGCAACTATGTAACGCTTGGTTCTGACACTACTCACGATTGTGACGTGTTCCTGACAGCAGGCACCGGCGCTACGGACTTGCAGATTATCAGCAATAAGTTCAAGTCGCTAAGCACTGCCGTTACTACCAACGTAATTTTGGTGAGCGGAACAGCCGTTGAAGGTGTAACGATTCTTGACAACTATATGCGAGCTACGTTGTCCAGCGCTACTGGAGGCATGATTGCCATTACCTCTGCGGCCACTAACCTGGACATTGGTTTCAACGTGATGTTCAATCTTCTTGAAGATGGCGTTGGTATCCGAGTGTCTGACGTTGCTTGTACTGGCATGATTTACAACAACCTGTTCGGCGGCGTCGACGCTGGCGGAACTGTTGCAAACACTATCAAGGCAGTTAGCTTCGCTGGTACTACTAACCCAGTTACGAAGTGTTTCCAGAACTTTGCCACTGACGAGAACAACGGCTCTGGCGTTCTCTCTCCGGCTGCCGCTACGACCTAATCAGTCAACAAATAGGCCACTGGCCAACTCTTACAGGCTCGGCCGTGCTCCTTCGGTCGGGCCTGTTTTTGTTTGGAGTTATTATATGGGTTTGACTATGCCGCGCCGCTTGGGTAAGGGATATCCCCGTGGCGACCATATGGCTATGTGTGACTATTGCGGGGCAGTGTTCTACCGCAGTAAACTAATTCGTAAAGAATCTGGCTTTCTTGCTTGTAGACAAGACTGTGCCAAAGGTCGTGATGAAGTTCAATTGTCTCGCATGAATGCCGAGCATGCTGCTACAGTGTTGAAACAGGAGTATCCGGCCGACCACGGAAATCAGGACCGTAGGTCACTACCAGATATCCACCGAACCACCGCCGCAGATATTTTGCGTTATCGTGACGAGGACGTGTAATGACCATTAGTGCTACCGCTTCAACCCTAAGCACGATTGATGAAATCATCCTGCAAGCGTATAAACGCGCTGGTTTGTTACCTATTGAATTCTCGATTGGTGCAGATGTTCAATGGAATGCCAGAGCTGAGCATGGTCGCCAAACGCTTAATCGCTTGGTTAATGGTCTTGCTACTCTCGGTTTTATTGACCACTTTGTCGATTTTCTGGTTCTTGATTTGGTTGCCGGTCAAACTACTTACGCGATTGACCCTGATAGTAATGTTCTCAATTTTGTCGACTCTGGGTCTCATATCCCCACAGTCAACGGAACAGAAGAAGTTGAAACTACTGGAGAAACTCCTGTAAAACCAATTTCTCGTCATCGCTGGAATTCGCTGTCTACGAAAGCAGCAGAGTCCACTTCGACACTGTATTATCTGCATCGCAATGGCCCAGATTTGACTGTCTACCTCTGGCCTACTCCTTCAGCTGCCAGCAAGATTCGCTTTCAGGTTCACCGTATTCCAGGCAGTAATTCTCTGGGAACTAACACTCCAGACTTACAGCGTCATTGGGATAGCTGGATGGTTTCAGCTCTTGCTTACGAATTCATGTCAGATGCCAAACTATCTTTGGATGAACGTCAACTTGTAAGAGCTGACCGAGATGCTGAATTAGAGAAGCTAAAGGCTTATGAGACAAGTAATGAGCCTCCGGATACTTTGTTCATCCATTCCACTCCATGGTCAGGTTGGTGCTGATTAAATGGCTAAATTAGTAGAGTTTCTCGCGGCAGGGGTTAACGGTGCAGAAAATGGGTCAGCTACATTTGTTCTCAGAGGAACAGCATCAAGCGCGGCAAGCGTGCTCTATAACGATTTTGAGCAAACGGCGCAACCCGGAACAAACATCATCACTCTCGACTCACACGGCGCGGCCGAAGTATATACCAATGCGTATGTGGACGTTACTCTTAAAACGTCAGGTGGAGCTACCCTTCGAACAGTTACCGTCGGAAACTCCGCAACCACAACTGAAGTGATTAGTGATTCATTCACTGGCACTGATTACTCGGGTTCTCCTTCCGGTTCTAGTCGTCCCATTACACTAGCAGCTGTACTGGATAAATGGGACAATTCTGCTGGCGCTGATGATTGGAAGGTTGCTGTAAATGGAGTTGCTACAAATCTTAGCTCTGCTTTTTCTGCTCTCGCTGGCCTTTTCTTCAACGTAAAAGATCCTACTTACGGAGCGGCAGGAGATGGTACTACCGATGACACTACTGCAATTGGTCTTGCTATTACAGCAGCCGTGGCAGCTGGCTGAGGAATTGTATTCTTTCCAGCTTCTACATCTTTTTATAAATTTACTACTCTAA
>VFSW01003965.1_pt1 | contig 22138 bp, 25 predicted proteins | sample 5358111 | NCBI WGS metagenome assembly VFSW01 (sample SAMN11554181, study PRJNA540505) | mine drainage metagenome | isolation source: sediment from site ElyBrook_90M | place: USA: Ely Copper Mine, Vershire, VT | collected 2017 | reverse complement strand
CAATTTACTATATGGTTATTGCAAAAAATATGTCACTAATTTCATTTTTTTTGATGTTTTTTGATTTAATAATTTGGTTAAAAATTTGTTATTATCGTTTTTGATCAATTCGAGCGCCGTTACGAACTTGCTTTTATCGCGGTTTGGCCAATAATCTGACTGCTTCAACTTTGGATTTGGCCGAGCAAGAGACTATCAAGGGGCAACAGGGTCAGATTGGCGCAGTGGGGAATGATGGCATCAGGGCGCAAATTGGCGATGGTCACTGGCGCAGCGCGGCGCATTGGCCGAGCAAGCGCGCAGATGCTGGCGGCAGCGGGCTATGATCTTGCTTTGCACACCAGCCAGCGCAGCGCCGCTGAAACCGGGGCCCTGGCGCAGGAATTGCGCCAAGGTGGCAACAGGGTCGACGTGTTGATCGCTGATCTCGCCGCGCCCGAAGCCGTGCGGATACTTTTCGCCGAAGCGTGCAGCGGCGGGCTGGTCAGCTTGCTGGTCAACAATGCCTCGCTGTTTGAGCCCGACGAGGCTGCTGATTTCAGTGATGCCAGCATGGCTCACCACTGGGCGGTGAATCTGCACGCGCCCTGTCAGTTGGCACAGGCTGTGGCCAACCAGCCGGGGCTGGCGGAAGGCCTCGTCGTCAACATCATCGACCAGCGCGTCTGGCGGCTCAATCCGCAATATTTCAGCTACACACTGGCGAAATCGGCTCTTTGGACCGCGACCCGCACCATGGCGCAAGCCTTCGCGCCGCGCCTTCGCGTCAACGCCATCGGCCCCGGCCCTGTGCTGGCCAATCAGCGCCAGTCAAAGGAGCAGTTTGCCGAGGAGGCTAAGGCTACTCTCTTGCAGCGCCAGGTCAGCCTTGCGGACATCACCGACGCCATAGCCTATCTGATCAGCGCCCACAGCGTCACCGGCCAGATGATCGCCGTCGATTCGGGCCAGCACCTGGCCTGGCGCACGGTTGATATGGGCTGAAGCAGGCGCGAAATTTCACGCAAGGCCGGGGAAGAAATCCACCTTGATGTGCGAGCGGGCGACGCCTAACTGTCTCAAGATGCGCTGCACACCTGTCACCATAGCGTGCGGGCCGGATATATAGAACACGCGCTCGCCGAAGTCAGGGATTTCCTGCCGGATTATGACTTCGTCGATAAATCCCTGATAGACCTCCGGCCATCGCGTCACTTCCCGCGCCACGGCATAGACAGTGCGAAGGCCAAGTTCCTGCTCAGCTTCAGCAAACAGCCCCGAATAGGCGATTTCGGCGACGAAGTTGGTACCATAAAGCATGACGACGGAACGAGCATCGCGTCGGTTGAGCATGTCCTCAACCATGCTGCGAAACGGCGTAATGCCGATGCCGCCCGCGATAAAGGCCAGTTTTTGCGCATGATCTTTCGGCAGGACAAACCCGCCCGACAAGTGCGATGCGTAAATCTGGTCACCCGGTCGCATGTCCGCCAGTTGCGTCTTGAAAGCGCTGCCACCCGGATAGAACTTGACACCCAGCCGCACTTCCGCACTGTCAGGTGCCGAGGCAATGGTGAAGGCGCGCCGGTTGCCGCGCTCATCGGGCTGGCGCACATCAAGCGTCCAGTCGAGATATTGGCCCGCCTGAAACGCCAGTTTGCGGTCGGCCTCGAAAACATAATCATAACAATCTGCGGCCATTTTTTCGATCCGCAGCAGGGTCAGGCGCAACCGCCCTTTCGGGCTGATGGCATAGGCCAGCACATTGCCCGCAAGCAAAGCGATTTCTGGCGTCAGGTAAAAGCTGCCGATGTGGATATTGGGCGAGGACAATGCACCTACCAACGTGCCGAAGGCGATGCGCGACCAGCGCGCCTGGGGAGCCGTCAGTGGCTCGGTGAGCATGGCAAAACCTGCAAACAGCAAGGGTGAATACAGCACCGCCTGCGTCAAATCATCGCCAAGCCCGCCCGGCGCGGCCGTGACAAACGTGAACAACAGATTTGCGAGAACATAGGCCGCCATCACATCAAAGCGCTGGAGCTTGCGCAGAACCAGCAACCCGCCGACCAGCACAAACGGCAGCAGCACAAGATTGCCACCAACCCACCATGTCGCCGGTTGGTTGAGCAGCAGCGCCGAAGCAGCAACCCCCAAAGCGACGGGGTTGAAGACATGCTTGCGGCCTGGTGCCAGCGTGAATTTGGAAGCAATGGCGACCAGGGACGCTAGCACCAGCCCCGCGACCCCCGGATGATCGGCGGCCGTAACGGGCGGCAAGATCAAAATCAGCAGAAATGCGGTGATATAGATTGATTCAGCATTGACCGGCACCCGCAAAATGGCCGCGAACAAACGGTTGGTCAGCCAACAGGTTCCGGTAATCACCAGTCCGGAAAATGCCAACGCGGTCGGCTCCGCGGCAACAAGCTTGAAGAAACCAAGCCCGAACGCCACAATCAGCAAGCTTCCGGCATAGTACAGCATAAGTCTGTACATGGTGATCCAACTGAGACGGGAGTCGATGAAGTTTTTCATGACACTACATAAGCTCCAAAACCACTGGTTTGGGTAGCAATGCCTTGCGAATCAACAACGTAACCTTCAAGTTCTGGCATGGCCTCAACAAAGTTGATACCCTCCAGACCCATGGCAAAGGCGGCGGTGGCAAAACGATCCGCCTCAAGCACATCGGCGGCGATCACGCTGATGCTGACGATATCGTCAATCAGACGGCCTGCCTGGTGCGGATTGTAAATGTGCTGGCCCCGCGCAGAAGTGCCCGATGTGGCAATGCCACGTCCTCCAAGGGCCAGTGCCTTAATGATTTCTCGCTCATTGAAGGGGTTGCGAATGCCGATAGTCCAATCGGCACCGTAAACATTTTTGCCACCGGTTTGAACATCGCCTCCAGCATCAACAAAATAATGGCAGGCACCACCAGCAACGATCAGGGTGGCGGCGTTGCGCACCGCCCAGCCTTTGACGATTCCGGAGGGATCGAGCGTGCCATCGGCGCGGCGAATGTCAAAATAGCCGCGCGTCTCGCGTTTGGTCTTGTCTGCAAGTGCCAGGACCTCGTGCATGTCGGCACTGCACTGCGCCAGCGTGATACGCCCTTCATTCAGCGCCGTGATCTCGCTGTCGGCGCGATATAGGCTGAAGCGCTTGTCAACTTCGGCAAAATAAGCAAAAACTTCGCCGATCAGTGCATCCGGCGCGGCATCGACGATGGCGACGGTGATCGGCATACCCATCAGGAGGTGGGTTTCCCGGCGCATGTTCAATGACTTGCTTGGCCAAGGGCGCCGGTCAGCGAGCGCAGGTAGGCGCGGCTGGTCAGTGTTGCACCCGACACAACGTCAACGCGCGTGCTCTGTGCCTTGATGACCTCGCGTTGCAGCAGGGGCAGGGCGCGGTGGTTGATCCTGCGACTGTTGGGCCGGTCATGCGGGAATTGCACCACATTGACCGAAATCAGGCGCCCACCCTGGATGTTGGCTTTCACCTGCACCTGGCCATAATACGCGCCCTCGACCGGGCCGAGAAAGCTGCCATTGTGATAAGCAGCGCTCACGGGGGTCAATACCAGCGGCGTACTCGCCTTGCGCAGGTTATGGCTGGGGTCGTTCAGCCATTGTGACCAGAAGGCTGCTTGCGCGGTGCCCATCAAAAACGTGCAAGATATGGCCGCGACCGTGGCGGCGGAAATTCCCGTGTGTGCAATTTTTTTCATCAGGCAAGCTCGCGCACCAGCGGAGATATAAACCGCAAGGCATTTAGCTTTATCACACGCACCTGAACGGAAGATGACCTCAAATGACATCGGAATGTCATGCAGGATTTGCACGGTGCAAGTCGCGGCGGATTTAGTAGTCCGACGATTCCCGGAACCATGGCGAACGCGAGCCAGGCACCGCACCTGCCCTCGCGCCCGGCTACAAAATAAACCGGCTCAAATCAGCATTGTCGGCCAGATCGCCAACGTGCTTGTCGACGAAGGCACCATCAATGTTAATCTGTTCATTGATGCGGTCGGGGGCAGAGAACGAGACTTCGTCCAGCACCCGCTCCATCACCGTCTGCAACCGCCGCGCGCCGATGTTTTCAACCGTGGAATTGACCTTGACAGCAATGCGGGCGATGGCGGCCACTGCATCGGCGCTGAAGTCCAGCGTCACGCCCTCGGTCTGCAACAGCGCGACATATTGCTTGATCAGGCTGGCTTCGGTTTCGGTCAGAATGCGGCGGAAATCATCCTCGTTCAGCGGCAGAAGCTCGACGCGGATCGGCAGGCGGCCCTGCAATTCAGGCAGCAGGTCGGAGGGCTTGGCAACGTGAAACGCCCCTGATGCGATGAACAGGATATGGTCGGTCTTGACCGCGCCGTGCTTGGTCGCCACCGTCGTGCCCTCGATCAGCGGCAGCAGGTCGCGCTGCACGCCCTCACGCGAGACATCGGCGCCGCCACGGCTTTCGCGTGCGCAAATCTTGTCGATCTCGTCGAGAAACACGATGCCATTGTTCTCGACATCGGCGATGGCGGCGCGAATCACCTCTTCCTGGTCGATCAGCTTGTCGCTTTCTTCGGCCATCAGCGGCTTGTGGGCCTCAGCGACGCTCATGCGGCGGGTCTTGGTTTTCGCGCTCATGCGGTTGAAAAAATCGCCAATCGACACTGCGCCGAACGATGCGCCGGGCATGTTCGGCAATTCAAACATCGGCATGGAGGAGGCAGGCGCAGCCACCTCGATCTCGATTTCCTTGTCATCGAGTTCGCCGGCATTGAGCTTGCGCCGAAAGCTGTCGCGGGTGTTTTGCGAGGCGGAAGTGCCGACCAGCGCATCTAGCACCCGCTCGGCTGCTGCCACTTCCGCCTTGGCGGTGACTTCGCGGCGCTTTTCGTCCTTTTTCAGCGCAATGCCAACCTCGACAAGGTCGCGAATGATCTGCTCGACATCGCGCCCGACATAACCAACTTCGGTGAATTTGGTCGCCTCCACCTTGATGAATGGTGCGTTGACAAGCCGCGCCAGACGGCGGGCGATCTCGGTTTTGCCGCAGCCGGTGGGGCCAATCATCAGAATGTTCTTGGGCAGCACCTCCTCGCGCATGGTGCCTTCGAGCTTCAGCCGACGCCAGCGGTTGCGCAGCGCAATGGCGACAGCCCGCTTGGCTGCGCTCTGACCGACAATATGGCGGTCGAGTTCGGATACAATTTCACGGGGAGAAAGGTCGCTCATAAATTTTCCGCTTCAGCCGTGGCTGATCTTTTCGATGACGTGATTGTGGTTGGTATAGACGCAGATATCGGCGGCAATGGTCAACGAGCGCCGCACAATCGCCTCGGCATCAAGCGGCATCTCAAGCAGCGCCCGCCCGGCAGCCAGCGCGAAATTGCCGCCCGAACCTATGCCCATCACGGAACCATGCTCGCTGGCTTCGGGCTCCAGGACATCGCCGGTACCGGTCAGCACCAGCGCCGAAATCTTGTCGGCCACCAGCATCATCGCCTCGAGGCGGCGCAAATAGCGGTCAGTGCGCCAGTCCTTGGCGAGCTCGACGCTGGCGCGCATCAACTGGCCGGGATATTGCTCCAGCTTGGCTTCGAGCCGCTCAAACAATGTGAAGGCATCAGCGGTGGCCCCGGCAAAACCGGCAATCACCTCGCCCTTGGCAAGGCGGCGCACCTTGCGGGCGTTCCCCTTGATGATGGTGGCACCGAGCGATACCTGACCATCACCACCAATGACTGTCTCGGTTCCCTTGCGAACCATGATAATCGTGGTGGCGTGCCAGAGGCTGTCGGAAGGAGCTGGTTGCATGGGGCGCTTTGTGTGGGAGACGCTGGAGCCCTGCATGTAAGGCTCCGGCGGCGGCGCCGCAAGCCTGCCTCAGGTTCGCCCGTAGCTTTCATCGAAAGAATAGCCCGCGCCGCGCACCGTGCGCAGCGGATCCTGCTCGCGCCCGCGCGACATTGCCTTGCGCAGACGCCCGACATGGACATCAACCGTGCGCTCGTCGATCTCGGTGGATTGCCCCCACACATGGTCGAGCAATTGCCCGCGCGAAAACACCCGGCCCTTGCGCTCCAGCAGAAATTCCAGCAGCCGGTATTCGGTCGGCCCCAGATGTATATCGCGCCCGGCGCGGCGCACCCGGTGCCGTTCGCGGTCGAGTTCGATATCGCCAGCAACAAGCTGGCCTGCAATTTTCTCGGGCAAAGCCCGTCGCAGCAGAGCTTTCACCCGCGCCATCAGTTCAGGCACCGAAAACGGTTTCACGACATAATCATCGGCACCCACGGCCAGTCCGCGTACTTTCTCGCTCTCTTCGCCGCGTGCGGTCAGCATGATGACCGGCAATTGCCTTGTGGCCTCGCGCGCCCGCATCCGGCGACAGATTTCAAGGCCGGAGACGCCCGGCAGCATCCAGTCGAGAATGACCAGATCAGGCGGGGTTTCGGCAAGGTGAAGCTCGACCTCATCGCCCCGCTCAACCCGGTCAACGAGATAGCCTTCGGCTTCCAGATTATAGGTCAGCAGCAGCGACAGCGCCGCTTCATCCTCCACCACCAGCACGCGCGGGGCCGAGGCGGCGCTGGCCTGCGGCCGCATGGTTTGAACGGCGGCGCTCATCCGATGTCGCCCATCAGGCCACCACGGCCCTTGGGCCGGTCGGTGGGCAGCGTCGTGCCACTGACGAGATAGACCACCGTTTCAGCTATATTGGTGGCATGATCACCGACCCGCTCGATGTTTTTCGAACAAAACAGCAGATGCGTGCAAAAGGAAATATTGCGCGGGTCTTCCATCATGAAGGTCAAGAGGTCGCGAAATACCGAATCGTCCAGCGCATCAAGATCCCCATCGCGCAGCCAGACGGCGCGGGCCCTGGCCTCATCGCGCTGGGCGTAGGCATCGAGCACGTCCTTCAATTGCAGCGCCGCAATGTCATTCATGTGCCGCAGGCCAACCAGCGCACGCGGCATGCGGGCCTCATTGGCGATTTTCATGGTGCGCTTGGCAATGTTCTTGGCCAGATCACCAATCCGTTCGAGATCGCCGGAAACGCGGATGGCGGCGACGATTTCGCGCAGATCAACCGCCATGGGTTGACGACGCGCAATGGTGAGGATGGCATGTTCCTCGATGCTGCGCTGCAGGGCATCCAGACGCGGATCGGTGGTCACGACATGCTGGGCAAGGTCGGTATCGAGCCGCGACAGGGCTTCCATCGCATCAGCCAACATTTTTTCGGCTATGCCACCCATTTCGGCGATGGAACGGCCCAGCACTTCCAGCTCATTGTCGAACGAACGAACAATATGTTCTGCCATGCGATGGTATCTCCCGAATTTTTGGTGCGTCAGCCGAAGCGGCCGGTGATATAATCTTGAGTTTGTTTTTCGTGGGGCGTTGTGAATAGCTTCGAGGTTTCGTCAAATTCAATCAATGAGCCGAGATACATGAAAGCGGTATAGTCTGAAACGCGTGCTGCCTGCTGCATATTGTGCGTGACAATGGCGATGGTGTAGCGCGCGCTCAATTCATCGATCAGTTCCTCGATCTTGGCCGTCGAGATCGGGTCGAGCGCCGAGGCGGGTTCATCGAGCAAGATCACTTCGGGCTGGATCGCCACGGTGCGGGCAATGCAAAGCCTTTGCTGCTGGCCGCCCGACAGGCTGAGGCCGGAAGCCTGGAGCTTGTCCTTGACTTCATCCCACAGCGCAGCGCCACGCAGCGCGGCCTCAACACGTTGATCCAGTTCAGCTTTGGGCAAACGCTCGTAGAGCTTGATGCCGAAGGCGATGTTGTCATAAATCGACATCGGGAACGGAGTCGGCTTTTGAAACACCATCCCTATGCGTGATCTGAGCAAGTTGATGTCAGTGTTGGGTGCCAGAATATCATTGCCATCCAGCAGTACCTGGCCCTCGGCGCGCTGGCGCGGGTAAAGATCATACATCCGGTTGAGCACACGCAGCAGCGTGGATTTGCCACAGCCGGACGGGCCGATGAAGGCAGTGACCTTGTGTTCATAGAGCGGCAGGCTGATTGATTTGAGCGCCTGTGTATCGCCATAGAAGAATTTCAGGTCACGGATCGTGACCTTTTGGGCAAGGGCGGGTTCTACAGTCATTTGCGGGTTCCCTGCGCGCCAAGAATGCGCGCGGTAATGGACAGCGCCAGCACGGCGCAGGTGATGAGCAGCGCGCCTGTCCAGGCCAGTTGTTGCCAATCCTTGTAGGGAGACAGCGCGAATTGGAATATCACCATCGGCAGGTTGGCGATGGGTTCGTTGATATTCCAGTTCCAGAACTGGTTCGAGAGCGCCGTGAACAACAAGGGTGCCGTCTCGCCGCTGACACGGGCCACCGCCAGCAGCACGCCGGTAATCAGACCAGCGCGCGCCGCTTTCATGCCAATGCGACGAATGAAAATCGAGCGGGGCAGACCCATGGCGGCGGCAGCTTCCTTCAGGGTGCCCGGCACCAGCAGCAGCATATCCTCCGTAGTGCGCACCACCACCGGCACCACCATGATGGCGAGCGCAATAATGCCGGCAATACCGGAGAAATGGCCAACCTCGGCGACATAAATCTCATAGACAAACAGGCCTATGATGATGGAGGGCGCGCTGAGCAGAATATCATTGATGAAACGCACGATCATGGTGAGGCGCGTGCCCCGGCCATATTCAGCCATATAAATGCCCGCCAACATGCCAATGGGCGTGCCCAGAAAGACGCCGCCCGTAGTCATCACCAATGATCCGGCAATGGCATTCAGCAAGCCGCCCTTGGCGCCAGGGGGCGGTGTCATTTGCGTGAACACCGACAGCTTGAGACCGGCCAACCCCTTGAACAGCAAGGTGCCAAGAATCAACGCCAGAAAACCAAGCCCGAAGAGTGTAGCGGCCATCGAAAGGCCCATGATCACGAGGCTCAGAATCTGGCGGCGTGCGCGCAATGTCCGGTTCATTTGGCCTCCGCATTCTCGATGCGCATCAGCAGCAATCTCGAAATCGCCAGGACGATGAAGGTAATCAAAAACAGGATCAAACCCAGCGCAATCAGGGATGAGACATACATCGGATCCGTCGCCTCGCTGAATTCATTGGCGATCACGGCCGAAATGGTGGTGCCGGGCGCCAGCAACGACGACGAGATCGTGTGGGCATTGCCGATGACGAAAGTCACCGCCATGGTTTCACCGAGCGCGCGACCAAGACCCAGCATGACGCCACCAACCAGGCCGGTGCGGGTGTAGGGAATGACCACACGGCGCACCACTTCAAAGCGGGTTGCGCCAATCCCATAGGCCGCTTCTTTCAGCACCGAGGGCACGGTCTCGAACACATCGCGCGTCACCGCCGTGATGAAGGGCACCACCATGATCGCCAGAATGAAGGCGGCGCTCAGCACGCCAATGCCATAGGGTGGCCCCGCAAACAGGATGTTGAGCACCGGTATCGGCGCAAAAAAATCAATCAGCCAAGGCTGCAGCACGCTTTGCACAAAGGGCAAAAACACAAACAGGCCCCAGATGCCATAAATGATCGAGGGTATGCCCGCCAGAAGTTCAATGGCTATGCCGATAGGGCGACGCATCCACCAGGGGCAAAGCTCGGTGAGGAACACCGCAATGCCAAAGCTTACCGGCACAGCCAGCAGCATGGCCAGCACGGAAGTCACCAGAGTGCCGTAAATCGCGGCAAGAGCGCCAAAATCATCCCTGGCCGGATTCCAGGTCGTATGAATGAAAAAGCCAAGGCCGAATTGACGCAGCGCCGGCCAGGCCCCAAACACCAGCGAAATCAGCACGCCGCACAAAATAATCAGCACGCTCAAAGCTGCGCTGAGGGTCACCACACGAAACAGGCTGTCACCCCGGCGAAACCGCCGCACAACGGAAGCACGCGATGTAGCAAGCCCGGCTTGCCCCATCCCCCCCGAACTTACCGCGATATCAGCCACACGAGAACCCTTTGACATCAAGCCCGCCGCCTTCTGCACATGCACGCACATTTGACACTATCACGCCTTCCAAGACAAACCGCTTGACGTAAAATGCCCGTGCACATGAAAAATGGGCCGACTTACCAGAACCTGCGTCCAAAAACATCAACATGACAACGGCCCCGCTGCTGGTGTAGCGGGGCCGCCGCAATTTGGTTGGTGACGTTCTTACTTCGTGTGAATGTCAGCGGCCCAGGTCGCTTCGATCTGCTTGACGGTCGCGGGCGGCAGCATCACGTAAAACAGCTTCTTGGCGATGTCGCCGCCATTGTGATAGCCCCAGTCGAAGTATTTCAGCGCTTCGGTGCTGGCTTTCTTGTCCTTGGGCGTGCCGTGCATCAGGATGAAGGTCGCGCCGGTGATCGGCCAGGTGGTAGCACCCGGCTCGTTGGTCAGGATCACATAATAATGATCTGACTTGGACCAATCGACATTGGCTGCCGCAGCCTGAAACGCCGCTGCGCTCGGCGAAGCAGCTTTGCCCGCAGCGTTGATGACCTTGGCAAAGGCCATCTTGTTCTGGGTGACATAAGCATATTCGACATAGCCAATCGCGCCCTTGGTGTTGAGCACGTTTTCGGCAACGCCTTCATTGCCCTTGGCACCAATGCCGACCGGGAAGTTCACCGAGGTGCCTTCGCCAATCTTGGTCTTGAATTCCGGGCTGACCTTGGAGAGATAGTTGGTCCAGATGAAGGTGGTGCCTGAACCATCGGCGCGATGCACCGGGATGATGGCGAGGTTGGGGAGCTTCACACCGGGGTTGAGCTTGGCAATCGCCGGATCATTCCAGTTCTTGATTTCGCCCATGTAGATTTTGGCAATGGTCGCGCCATCCAGCGTCATGCCGCCCGGCCCGATGCCAGGAATGTTGACGGAGGGAATCGCGCCACCAATGACGGTGGGGAACTGCACGAGATCGGCGGCAGCCAGCTCTTTGGGGGTCAGCGGCATGTCAGACGCGCCGAAAGTGACAGTGTTGGCCTTGATCTGCGCGATACCGCCGCCTGAACCAATCGACTGATAATTCAGGGCGTTGCCCGAAACCTTCTGGTAGGCAGCAGCCCATGCGGAATAGATCGGTGTGCCGAAGGTTGAACCTGCGCCAGTGATCTGGTCAGCTTGCGCAACCTGAAATGCTGCCACGCCCAGCGCGGCCAAAACCGCAAGGCGGCTGAATTTCGTGAGTGTCATATCTTGTGTGCTCCTCGTTATCGACTGCCGCACGCAGGTTCCAATCAAGGCCCGCGCCCAGCGCAAGGACTTTCTAGTGCAGCAGCGTGAGGAGAATGCGACAGTTTCATTACAACCATATGACAGTTTATATCATTGATTTTATTCATGAATTTATTGTGACAACGGGTCTGCAGCAAATCCGTTGTGAAATTGCATGACGCCGACGCTCATCCCAAGCGTCAGGTTATTGTTAACGGCATAATCAAACCCTGCTGAAGCGCGGGTGAAGGTGGCTCCCTTGTGCGTGTCGGAAAACAGATCATTCAGCGAGGTACTGACATCGGGCGTGTTGGACGCAAAACGGGTCGCCTTGGCGACACCACCACCGACCGCCACCCAGGGGGTCAATCGGCCCATTTCATAACCAAACCTGGCATCGACCATCCCAAAATTATAGCCAGCCGGGCCACCTTGAATGATGCCCGGCAGATAGCCGGCACTTGCGCGCAATCCGAGCACGACATGATTGTCGAAGGCATGATCATAGCCGAGAAAACCGTCCGCCCCGAAGCCGCCTTTCATGCCCTTGCCAAGGCCGGAGACTGCGAAAGCTTCGGTGCCGAGCGTCAGGCCTTTCCAGGGATCGGCCTGTTTGGCGCTGGCGGCCGGAAGCGGCGCAAAGCTGGTGCCATCGGGCAAAGCCGCTGTAAAATCATAAGGCCCAGCCAGCGCTGCCGACATTGCAAGCATGCTGGTCAAAAGGCCAGTCACCATGAGTTTCAGCATATCGCGTTGATCCACGGCTTCGGAAATCACCCTTATCCTAGCGGATATTGGCGGAAAAATGAAGTTTTGACCAGTGCGGTCGGGAGGATGCCTGTCGGCGGGCAGACAGCACGAAGCCTTAGGGCGCCCCCGGCACCGTCACCTTGGCTCTGACCCCGAGCAAATGGCAGATCGCAAACACCAGATCAGCGCGGTTCATCGTGTAAAAATGGAAATCGCGGACGCCGTGATCGACCAGATCCAGCACCTGCTCGGCCGCGACGGCCGCAGCGATCAGCTTGCGGGTGGCGGGATCATTTTCGAGGCCCTCGAAGCGGCGCGCCAGCCATGCAGGCACGCTCGCCCCGGTCTTGGCCGCAAAGCCCGCAGTCTGACGGAAATTCTGCACCGGCACAATGCCCGGCAGGATGGGGATGTCGATACCGCGCGCCCGCACCTTGTCGAGAAAGCGCAAATAATGCGCATTATCGAAAAAAAACTGCGTGATGGCGCGGGTCGCTCCGGCATCGACCTTGGCTTTCAGCACGTCGATATCTGCATCCAGCGAGGCTGATTCGGGGTGCTTTTCGGGATAGGCCGAGACCAGAATCTCGAAATTGCCGATAGCGCGGATGCCCTCAATCAGCGCGGTCGAATGGGCATACCCACCCGGATGCGGGGAAAATGCCGTGCCAAGCCCGCCCTGCGGATCACCGCGCAGCGCCACAATATGGCGCACCCCAGCCGCCTGATAGCCGCGCACCACATCATCCACCTCCTCGCGCGTCGCCCCGACGCAGGTGAGATGGGCAGCAGGCGTCACCTTGCCCTCGGCTACCATGCGCGCCACCGTATTGTGGGTGCGCTCGCGGGTCGAGCCACCCGCGCCATAGGTGACTGAAACGAAGCTCGGATCAAGCGGCGCGAGACGCTCGACGCAGTCCCAGAGCTGCGCCTCCATTTCCGCGGTCTTGGGGGGGAAAAACTCGAAAGAAACGCCAATTTCGTCGCTGTGCGAACGGCTGGGGCGTGGGGCGACATGCAGCATCAGACTGTTTCCTTGGCGCTAAATGAGGTTTCGGGCACGCGGCGGCGGTCGCGCGCCACAACAATCAGCACGGTCAGCTTGCGCGCGTCGCCGGGCCGCGCGGCCAGCGCCTTGACCCCGCGCACCTCAAGCCCGGCATCAATGAGGGCAGCGCTGATCTCTTCGCGCGGAAAGCCGAGCCGACGATGGGCATGGTCGGTGCGCAGGCTCTCGACCTCGTGGGGCGCAAAATCGACCACGATCATGCGACCGCCAGCGCTGAGGGCGCGGGCCGCCTCGCGCAGCGCGCGCGCTGGTTCATCGAGATAATGCAGCACCTGATGGATGATGACGACATCCTGCGAGCCGGTTTCGACCGGCAGGGCATAGACATCCCCCTGGCGCAGCTGCGCATTCCTGATGTCACTTTCGGCAAGGCGCGCGCGCGCCAGCGCCAGCATGGCGGGAGATTGATCCACCCCCAGAGCCGACGCGGCCTGGGGCGCAAACAGTTCCAGCATCCGCCCGGTGCCGGTGCCAATATCGAGCAGTGCGCCGATAGGCTGACGCCCGATCGCGGCCTGCAACGCCGCCTCGACCTGGGCCTCTTCGACATGCAGGGCGCGAATTTCATCGAAGGTCGCGGCGTGACGGGCAAAGTAGGCGCTGGCCAGTTCGCTGCGCTGGCGGCGCACTTCGGCGAGACGGCTGCGGTCGGCGGCCAGAAGCGCGTCAAGCGGGTCGAGATGAGCGTGCAACGTCTTGGTCAACGCCGCTGCCGCGCCATCGTCGCGTAGCCGGAAGAAGGCCCATGCGCCCTCGCGATGGCGCTGGGCAAGACCAGCCTCGGTCAACAAGCGCAAATGCCGCGAGACACGCGGCTGCGATTGGCCAAGAATGGCCATCAACTCGCTGACTGTGAGCTCGGCCTCGGCCAGGAGTACCAGCAGCCGCAAACGGGTGGCCTCGCCCGCCGTTTCGAGCACCGCGACCATGTCGCTGAGGGGAAGCCGGAAGTGGGTCACACGATGCTCTTTGCAAGAATGATATAAAGATATCTTTATACGATTTTGCAAACTTGGCAAGGCCGTTCAAGCGCGTCGCGGGCGTTTACCGTGACGAAAGGTCCCGCGCGACAAATGCTGAAGAATCAGTTAAGAACCTCGCTGGCACTACTCATAGTGGGTTGGTGTCATTGCAGCTAAGGAATTTGTTCGATGAAATTGAGAGCTCCGCTTTTCATTGCCACCGCCGTGCTGGCACTCGGCATGGCCGTCTCCCCGGCAATGGCCAAGAAGAAACCTGCAATGCCGGCCGCCCCGGCTGCCGCAACTGCGGCTCCCGCCGCCGCTGCCGCCGCACCGGCGAAATCCACCATCGGCAAGCCGAAGTCGGCACTCGGCATGAAGTGCTCGAAAGAGGCTGACGCCAAGAACCTGCATGGCGCAGCCCGCAAGAAGTTCCGCGAAGCTTGCAAGAAGGCCGGCTGAGCTAAACTCATCCGCCATGTCTCAACAGAAAGGCGCGACCCTCTCAAGGTTCGCGCCTTTTTCTTTCGGTAATTTATGATTTCACTTTGCGGCAATCACCGCAATTTCAACCTTGTAATGGGGTGCGGCCAGCGCCGCCTGCACCGTGGCGCGGGCGGGGGTATGGCCAGGAACAACCCACTTGTCCCAAGCGCTGTTCATCGCCGCGAACGTGGCAATATCAGCCAGATAGATCGTCGCTGACAGGATTTTGGTCTTGTCGCTGCCAGCCTTGGCGAGCAAGTCGTCAATAATCGCCAGGATTTCCGTCGTTTGTGCCGTGACATCGCCCTGCGCCGCCGTCTTGTCGGCAACCTGGCCCGCCAGATAGACGGTGCTGCCATGCACGACAGCGGCACTCATGCGTGCGCCAGGATTGATACGTTGAATGGACATGGTTCAGACTCCGCTCATCAAGCGCCGGGGCGCATGTTACCGATGAAATCGCGCTTGCCGAGTTCGACGCCGATGTGACGCAGCAACCCATAGGCCGTGGCATGGTGGAAATAGAAATTGGGCAGGCTGAAATGGTTCAGATAAACCTCCCCTTTCATGGGGACCGGTTTGCCGCCGAGCGTCAGCACAATATCGCGGTCGGCACCTGCTTCAACCGCCGCCGCCTCAAACGTTCTAATGTAGGCGATCGTCTCGGCAATGCGCGCCCGCAACTGCGCAAAGCTGGTCTCGTGATCTTCAAACTTGCGCGGCTCGACACCAGCCAAACGGGCCACGGCATTCTTGGCTGCATCGCAGGCAATCTGCACCTGTCGGGCCAGGGTATACATATCAGGATAAAGCCGCATCGCCAGCACATGCGTCTCGTCAAGCTTGCGCGAAGCCGCAAAGGCCTCACCTTTTTCGAGATTGGCATCGAGCGCTGCAAGGCCGCGCAAAAACACGGGCGTCGCGCCAGCGGCAAAACTTGTGGACATGGAAAAACTCCGGAGTTTCGAGAAATTTTGGATGCACCCTTATGCGGGGGCCGGGTCGCGAGATCAAGCCTCTAACACTTAAAGATTGGGCGCAACAAAATTGAACACATCCCTTATGAGCACTGGCCATGGCTGCAAAGCAGGCCGCGGCACGCGCTATTCACCGAAGTTCCTGAGATTGCGGTTGACTTTTCCCGGTTTTGCAGCGACGAAACGCACGCGCCGCAAAGGGGCGGCCTCGCCTTGAGTGCGCGGCTTGCGCCTCTCGGCCATGTCCTGACATTTGGCGGTTTTGACCCATGAGCAGCTTTCATTTCGAGATTGTCGCGCCGGAAAAATTGATATTTTCGGGTTCTGTCCAATCGGTGATCCTCGCCAACAGCGAAGGCGAAATGACTGTCTTGGCCAACCATGCGCCGCTGATGGCCATGCTTAAGCCCAGCGTCATCACCGTCAATGAAGACCGTGGGACCGTGCAGAAGCTTTTTGTGCGCGGCGGTTTCGCCGATGTCGCGCCGAGCGGCCTTACCGTGCTGGCCGAAACCGCGATCCCGCTTGCGGACGTTGACGCCAAACTGCTCGATGGTCAGATTCAAGAGGCCCAGGTCGACCTTGATGCCGCCAAGACGCAGGAAACCAAGCGGCTCGCCAGCGAAAAGCTCGACCAGCTCCGCGAGTTGAAGGCGGCTTTGGCGCTCTAGGCGGCTCCCGCACGAGCGAGCCGATCGGCGTCACAATCGGCGCGCAAGGTGGAAAAATCCCATGCCGCTGACCGCCCTGCCCGCTCATTTTTTCCTCGCGGCCACGCTCGCCGCGATGTGCGTGGGGCTGTCGAAGGGCGGCTTTCCGATCATCGGCATGCTGGCCGTGCCAATCCTGGCTCTGGTGGTGCCGCCGGTGATGGCAGCGGGGCTGCTGCTGCCTTTTTTCAATGTCACCGACATTTTTGGCGTCATCGCCTATCATCGCTCCTTTAACCGTCGCAATCTGGCAATCCTGATCCCGGCAGGTATTGCTGGCGTTGGCGTCGGCTGGGCAACCGCGCGTTTTGTGCCGGAGCGCTATGTCACGTTGCTGGTTGGCCTGATCGGCATTGCCTTCTGCCTGAACTACCTGCTGCGCCACCTCGAGACCGCCGAGCCCCGGCCCGCTGATCTGCCGCGCGGGATCGGCTGGGGCCTCATCACTGGATTCACCAGCTTCGTGTCTCATTCCGGTGCGCCACCCTACCAGATGTATGTTGTGCCGCAGAAGCTGGACAAAATGGTGTTTGCGGGCACGTCAACCCTGCTTTTTGCCGTGATCAATGCCGTAAAATTGGTGCCCTATTGGGCCTTGGGTCAGATTTCCATCAGCAATATCAGGCTGTTGATATGGATTTTCCCCATGGCCATTGCGGCGACGTTCATGGGCTTCTGGCTCACCAAAATCATGCCGCAAAAGCTGTTCTACCGCATTGTCATGGTAGCGCTTTTCGTGATTTCGTTGAAACTGGTGCACGATGGCTTGCTCGGTTGAGCACGCGCACTCAATAGCCGAACTGTTCCATCAAAATCCGCTCGTCAAGGGAATGACCGGGATCGTGCAGCAGCGTCAGACTGGTGGAATGATCCATCTCCACCTCCACCCGCACGATATCACGAAACTCGAAATGGTCGGCCACCGCTGCCACCGGGCGTTTTTCAGCTTCCAGTACGTCGATGGTGACGCGGGCGCGGTTGGCCAACAGCGCGCCGCGCCAGCGTCGTGGCCGAAAGGCGGAAATCGGCGTCAGCGCCAGCAGCGGCGCATCCAGCGGCAGGATCGGCCCATTGGCCGAGAGATTGTAGGCGGTTGAACCGGCAGGCGTTGCCACCAGCACGCCATCCGCCACCAATTCAGCCAGGCGCTCGGTGCCATCGATCGACACCCGCAGCTTGGCGGCTTGATAGGATTGGCGCAGCAGCGACACTTCATTGATCGCGCGGGCGGTTTCAATCCTTCCATCAGGCAGCAGGGCCCGCGTCATCAGGGGATGGATGATGGAAGCATGCGCCGCGTGCAGACGGGTGATCAGATCGTCTTCGGCATATTCATTCATCAAAAAGCCGACGGAGCCGCGATTCATGCCATAAATCGGCATAATCCGGCCCATGAAGCGGTGCAGCGTCTGCAACATCAGGCCGTCGCCACCCAGCGCCACCACAACGTCAGCATTTTCTGGATGGTGATTGCGATAATGCGCCGTCAAGGCCACCAGCGCAGCCTGGGCATCAGGCGTTGATGACGCAAGAAAAGCGATTTTGGGGTGCGCGGGAACAAGGCTCATGGCAACCGCCTGCAAAAGGCGGAAGCCGCCGAACAACAAATCACCCCTGCCCCCGCCGCTCTCTCCGCCGTGGAGAGAATGTGGCACGCAACGCCGGTTGAGGGCAAACTGGACGCAACATTACCAATCGCGACCGACACCCGATAATCACGCGTGCGCAATATAATCGCGTAGCGCCTCGTGCTCGCTTTCGATCTCGGCGATACGATATTTCACCAAATCGCCGATCGAAACGACACCTTCAAGCCTGCCGTGGTGCGTCACCGGAACATGGCGGAACCGCCCTGTCGTCATTTGCTCCATCACCGTCTGAATCGACGATGCCCGCGTTGTTGTTGCGACTTTGGCTGTCATGAATTTTGAAACGGCTTCACCAAGCGCGACCGGTCCGTGGTGTGCAATGGCATGCACTACATCGCGCTCGGAAAGAATGCCAAGGATGTTGGCACCCGCGTCGACCACAATCACCGCGCCAATGCCTTTTTCCGCCAGGAGATTGCTGACTTCCAGCAAGGTCCGGTGCGGCTGCGTGGTGACGACATCACGCCCTTTGACCGCCAGGATGCGTTCGACTGTCATTGCTTCCTCCCGTCTTGACGCTACCTCTCATTGGGTCAGCGTATCAAGGGTCAGGATGCGCCCGTTCTGCCGCGCTGGCAAGACTTGGCTGTGCTTGTGGTTCACGCCGGTCAAAAAAATCAAACAGCAGCAGTCCCGCCAGCACGCCGCCGATATGGGCTTGCCAGGCTATCGGCCCCGAGCTGATGCCAAGCGAGCCAGATCCGATGCCGGTACCCAGATTGACAATGAACCAGACACCCAAAAACGACATCGCCGAGCGGTCGACGATCACCTCGGCCAAGGTCAACGGGCGAACGTAGCCAGCTTGCGGTGTCAAGCCGCCCGGCTGAAACACAAAGCGCACCGCCGCGCCCATTGTGCCCGCCACCGCCGCAGAAGCGCCAATCACCGGCGCAACCGACGTCGCATTAAAGGCATAATGCATCAACGCCCCCGCCACCGCCGTCACCGCCAGCAGAGCCAAGAAGCGCAGGGTGCCGAATCGCCGCGCCACCGGCGCACCAAACACCAGCAGCCATAGGCAGTTGGAGCCGACATGCACCCACGATGCGTGCAAAAACGCATAAGTCAGCAGGGTCCAGGGCTGGAAACTGCCACTGCCAATGAGAAATTGTGCCAGCGCCGCGCCCTCTGCGCCAGCGCGACCCTGCGCCTGCAGCCCGGCTATGGCCGAGCGCATGGCCTGCGGATCGAAATAATAGGTCAGGCGCGCGGGCTCAAAAGCGAAGCGCTTGATCAAATCCGCATCAGCCTGATTCGATAGCAGCAGGCTGCCGGCATAGATCAGCAGCAAAAGCCCGATCACGCCGATAATCGACGAAGGCACATTGAAAATCGGCTCGTGCGGCTTCAGGTGATGCGGGATTGGCTGATCACCTATGGATTCAGGAACATCGTCCACGAGGGACACTCCGGTGTTGCGATGGCTTCAGCCATGCCAGCAAAGCGTCGATCGCACCAGACAAAACATCGTTACGAGGCGGCGCTGCGGTTTCACGCGAATGATTTCAGCGGACGGCGGGTGGGGAGTGGCTGACCCGCACACTCCCCTGACCTATCGCGTGGATTTGGCCTCAAGGAACCGGCACCAGCGGGGAGCAGCCGCCTTTGTGCCTCTCAACTCAAGACATTCAAGGATTGAAAAGCGGGAGCGCGCCTTCGAACCTTGCCTGAGCCCGGAAAAACCAGTTCAACTGCCGCATCCGTTGTTCATGAATTCTTTATGCCTGTAATCTGGCTGACAGGCAATGGTCATGACATGTTAACCTTAATTTCGCGCCATCTGCAGAGGCGCTGCCCCTGGCATGACTTGTGCCCCCTGGACTTCATCTTCCGCCTCACGGGCGCAAGTCAGGGACACAGGATCAAAACCCGGTTCAAACCGGCATAGGGCGCGAAAAAATGAGACAGGCAGCCAGCAATTTTTTGTTCACTTATTGGAATGACCTGCGCAGGGAACGCGCCACCCCAGTGGGCGAACAGATCGACCCGGTGGCCCTCAATCCGGAGATTGGTCATATCTTCATGCTGCGGCGCGAGTCGGACGGCACGTTCACCGTCGCACTGGCCGGACGCCAATGCGAGGCTCTGTCCGGAAAGCCGTTGCGTGGTCTCAATTTCGCAACGCTTTGGGACAAAGCCGATGAGCGCGATATCAGCCAGTTCTGCACCTGCGTGGTGGAAGGCTTGCTGCCCGTGGTTATCGGCGCGAGCGTGAGCCCGGAAGGCTATGCACCCGAGAGCCTTGAACTTCTGCTCCTGCCGCTGCGTCAGATCAACGGCGAACCCGGCATGATTCTTGGTTCAATGGCCTTGCCACCCGGCGTTCGTTGGCTTGGCTTGCGCCCGTGCCAGCCATTCAGCTTGACCTCGCATCGATTTTTGAACCGCGAGGCCTCGCAATCCACGCATATCAGCCATGCAATTTTGCGGAACGGGCACGAATCCCGCAAACCCTCGTCAATTCAGCCTTCGCAACCATGGCGACGGGCGCATCTAGCGGTCTATGAGGGTGGATTAGCTCTAAAGTCACAAAAGTAGATGCCAAGATCGCCCTTACGATAAGCGTGTCTTAACTTTCTGAAATTAACCTGTTTTTGGATGAAGCAGCCCTGCTTCACAAAAAGCACATGAGCCGATGATCCCAGTTCGTAAAATCCTCGAACGACCGCAGGAACGCCGCCGCCATCAAAGGGTAAGAATAGCGCTTCTCGGCCGCTACATGCTGGAAGACTACCGCGAATTCCCCTGTCAAACGCTGGACATGTCACCGGGCGGCGTTGCGTTGTTCGTTCCCGTCAAGGGCAGCCTTGGCGAGAAAGTGGTCGCCTATATTGACCAACTCGGACGGCTGCAAGGCGTCATCGCGCGCCAGTTTGACAATGGCTTTGCGCTGCGGCTGACCATGTCGCAGGTCAAGCGCGAAAAACTCGCCGATCAGTTGACCTGGCTCGCCAACCGGCACGCTCTTGGCATGCCGGAAGATCGGCGGCATGAACGCATGGTGCCCAGCAACCCGCGCACGACGCTGAAACTCGCCGATGGCCGCGAATACATGGTGAAGTTGGTCGATTTTTCGATCTCAGGCTGCGCCGTGCTTTGTGACGTCAAGCCACCGATCAACACAATTCTGACGATCGGCAACACGCCCGGTCGGGTGGTGCGTGTGTTCGAAGCCGGAGTCGCCATCGAATTCAGCACCATGTTCGCGCCTGAAAATTTCGACGCCAATCTGACGCTTTAGAGCCTGGTGGCTGCATCGCGAATTCAAAAACGCCGGTGCTGCTCACGCCTGACGGAGCGCGGCTCCGATTTCCAGCCTGATGTCATCAAGCGCTTGCTGACCCGCCGCCTTGCCAATGTCGATCAATTCTGCGGCGCGATGAAAATCAAACAATCCTATTTTGCCAACGCGGCATTTGATCATGGCATCTGGCGGATCGCCTGCCAACCGCGACCGCGCGATGCGATCCTGCGTGATATTGAAGGCATCAAGCATCGTTTTGGCGATCGAAGGGGCGGCGCTGCGCCGATCCGCAAGAAAGCCCTTGCGTGACTGATCGGTGGACAGCGACGGCGAATCACCAGGATCGCCAGCCGGCAAGCCATCCGCCTGGCCGTGATTCGCGCGGGCCAGCGACGAATCACGAATGCCGCCGCGCCCGAAATTATCGGCCACCATGGTGACAGCGATGACAATGTCAGCCCCCAGGGCCCGGCACAAAGTCACCGGCACCGGATTGACCAGCGCGCCGTCAAACAGCCAGTCCCCGCCAATTCTGACCGGTTCGAAAATGCCCGGCAGGGCATAGGAGGCCCGCACCGCATCGCTCAGACGCCCCGACGTCAGCCAGATTTCCTGGCCGGTTTTGCACTGGGTCGCGACCGCTGCAAACTGCAGGGCCAGATCACTGATATCAACATGCCCTAACTGTGCTTCCAGCATGGTTCGCAGCCGACCACCTGAAAGCAGCCCCGCCCCATTGAAGGTAAAATCCATCAGGCTGAACACGCGCCGCGGCGTCAGCGAGCGTGCGAAGGTTTCAAGACCGCCAAGTTTGCCAGCGGCATAACAGCCTCCCACCACCGCACCGATTGATGAGCCAGCAATCACATGCGGTTTCAATCCGTTAGCTTCGAGCACTTCAAGCAGGCCAATCTGCGCCCACCCATGGGCTGCACCACCCCCAAGCGCCAGGCCGATACGCGGCGCGGTTGTCGGCGCGCTGGCAACCACCGAGGTATTCGCACGATTCATGAAGGGGATAGGCATGGACACCCTACGATGACAAAACTCAACAATGACAAAACTCGCTTCAA
>VFSW01003964.1_pt1 | contig 22148 bp, 18 predicted proteins | sample 5358111 | NCBI WGS metagenome assembly VFSW01 (sample SAMN11554181, study PRJNA540505) | mine drainage metagenome | isolation source: sediment from site ElyBrook_90M | place: USA: Ely Copper Mine, Vershire, VT | collected 2017 | reverse complement strand
AATATGAATTAAAGGAAGCCACGATGTACTCCAGCGTCCGGCGGCTTGAGGTGGATGGTGATATCGAATGGTATTGGGGTGATGAATCGCAAGGCGGAAGGAGGAAATACTTCAGAATTACTGAAAAAGGGAAGGCGACGTATGATCGCAACAAAAGCAATTGGGAGTACGCCAAGCGCGTGCTGGAGAACCTCTTGTAAAGGAAGGGTCTTGTTATGAATGAGCAATTGACTAATTACGTCAACGGCGTGTTTGCTCCCTATGAGGGGGTAAAAAGTGCTACCGAATTAAAGGCTGATCTGCTCTCCGATTTGCAGGAGCGTTTCCGTGAACTCAAAGCCGAGGGCAAGGATGATGAAACAGCCTTTGCCATGACCATTGAGAGTATCGGCGACATTGAGCAAACCGTCCAGGAGGTTGCCAGCCTCTCCCACGCGCTGGAGCGGCAGGTGGTAATCAACTTTAGTGCAAGCAATTTGCCAAAGAGCGACTTTGCGGGCGTTACCGCGCATAAAGGAATTTTTAAAGCGAGCGCGTTGCGCGGCTCTGACTTTACAGGCGCAGACTTAACTGGGAGCTTGTTTCGGGTGAGTGATGTCCGTGAAGCCACTTTTGCAGGCACCAATTTAACCGATTGCGACTTTTTAACGGTCGACCTTGCGGATGCAAACTTCCGTGAAGCCATCCTTGTGCGCACCAACTTCAGCAAGTCGGGGCTGGTCGGAGCAACATTCATCGGCGTTAAGCTGACTGATGTCAACTTCAAATATACCGACCTGAGAAAAACAACTTTTGAAAGCTGTACCTTTCTCGGCGTAGACTTCACCTATTCCGACCTGCGCGGACTACGACTTGACGGGCAGACCTTCATCGGTGTCAAGTTTGACAAGTCTGCACTGAACAATGTTTCGTTTAGGGGCGCGACACTTAAGAATGTGTCATTTACTCTCCCTTTTTCCGTGACAAACAAATCATACCTTGCCATGAAAACCATTTGCTTTGATGGCGCGACGATGGATAAGCTGACTTATGCTGCGCTTAAAGGCTTACGAGTCATCGATTTATCAAAGGTTACGATTATATAAGGAGGGAAGGTTGTGCAAACCATTTCCATTCAGGTAGCAGATCTCCAAAAGTCATATGGGAAGCTGAATGTCTTAAATGGCGTGAATTTCACGGTGGACCAGGGCAGCATTTTTGCCCTGCTTGGCTCCAATGGCGCGGGCAAGACGACGATTATCAAAATTCTTACCACGCTGCTCAAACACGATGGCGGAACGGCCATTGTCAATGGCTTTGATGTGGCGTCCAAGCCAGTCCACGTGCGGCAATCCCTCAGTCTGACCGGGCAATCCGCTGCCGTAGATGAGATATTGACCGGACGAGAAAACATCATCATGATCGCCCGACTCCGACACGTCAAACACCCGCGCCAGGCGGCGGATGATTTGCTAACTCGTTTCGGTTTAACAGATGCTGCCAACCGCAGGGTTGCGACGTATTCAGGCGGGATGCGCCGCAAGCTTGACCTCGCCATGAGTCTGGTAGGAACACCGCCGATCATTTTCCTTGATGAGCCGACCACCGGGCTTGATCCCGAGGCACGCATCGAGATGTGGAAAGTGGTGAAGGAACTTGCCGAGGGGGGCAGAACCGTCTTCTTGACTACACAGTATCTGGACGAGGCTGAACAGCTTGCTGATCGAATTGCCATTCTCCATGAGGGCAAGATTATCGCTAGCGGCACGCTCCTGGAACTCAAAAAGATGTTTCCACCTGCTCAGGTTGAGTATGTGGAAAAACAACTGACCTTGGAGGAGATCTTTCTTGCCATCATTGGCAAAAAGGAGGAATACTAGATGGAAACGATACAGAACCACTTTTTCAGCGATATGAGCGTGATGCTTGGTCGTTCCATGCGCCACATCTTCCGCAGTATGGACACTATCATCACGGTCACGATCATGCCAATTGCGTTTATGTTGCTGTTTGTGTATGTGTTCGGTGGTGCCATTCAAAGCGGGACCGCGAATTATGTGAATTATCTGTTGCCTGGGATTCTGCTGATTGCGATTGCGAGCGGGATTTCCTATACAGCGTATCGTTTGTTTACCGATGTGCAACGGGGGATCATTGAGCGATTTCGTTCCATGCCGATTGCCCCGTCCACTCTGTTGTGGGGACACGTGCTCACCTCACTGGTCTCCAACGCAATTTCGGTAGCGGTCATCATTCTCGTTGCGTTGGTTATGGGTTTTCGTTCTTCTGCGGGCATCCTGTCATGGCTGGCCGTCGTCGGCATCCTCGCATTGTTTACGCTGGCTTTAACCTGGGTTGCGGTGATTCCCGGACTGACTGCAAAATCGATAGACGGCGCAACCACCTTTTCGTATCCGATTATCTTCCTACCGTTTATCAGTTCGGCGTTTGTGCCCACCAGGACGATGCCGCTGGTCGTCAGGGTTTTTGCTGAGAACCAGCCAGTGACGGCGATCGTGAATACTATCCGCGCGTTGCTGTATGGACAGCCGGTATCTCAGGATATTTGGGTTGCTCTGGCATGGTGCGTTGGCGTGCTGGTTGTGGCCTACATCTTTGCGATGAGGGCATATAAAAAGCGCGTGTGAAAAGAGGGCAATATCCTAAAAGGGAAGACCTCAAACCGTTTGTAAACTGGTTTGAGGTCTTCTCTCTCTGTCGAATGGTAGCGCATACGGGATTCGAACCCGTGGTCTCTGCCTTGAGAGGGCAGCGTCCTAGGCCGCTAGACGAATGCGCCTTATGTGTGTCACGTCCCTTATAATACCCCGATTTAGGAGCGTTGTCAATAGGACGTTTTTGTTTTTTAGTGGTGCATGGCTGTCCTTGACGGCAGCCATGCGAGGTTTCCTATATGTGCAGATCGAAATGGACGGGTTCGCCTTTATAGAAACAGGTAAAAGCGAGGCGCGTCCATTTGTCCGGTAGGTGTGGGTTTGTCTTATAGCCGTCTGGCGTGAGCTGAAGGCCAGCGAAGCCCAGGATAGCAGCTTGCCAGACGGCTCCCGAACAGGCGGCATGGATGCCTTCCGGTGTATTGCCGCGCAAATTCTGGAGGTCTACTAGTGTTCCTTTCATGAATAGCTCGTAGGCCTCATTTGGCAAGCCCAATTCACAGGCCAAAATGACGTGGAACGCAGGCGTAAGCGAGGAACCGTAATTGTGGTCAGTGATGGGATAATAGTAGTCCCAGTTAGCCTGTTTGGTTTTGAGGTTAAACTGGTCGCTCAGGACGGTGAGCAGCATCAGGACATCGGCCTGTTTGACGATACGATACTTTTGCACGTGTTCAATGCCGAAGATGCCCTGATACGAATCGGTACGCCCTGTATAGCGTTCCTGATTGAGAGGTTCCAGCTTGAAGAAGCCATCAAACTGTTCGATCAATCCAGTTGACGGATTTTGTGGTGTGCGTATATGCTCTGCCACGTCACGCCAGTGTGCAAGTTGCTCTGCGGTCAGATTGAGCTGATGGGCCAAGTTTTGCGCTCTATGTGGATAGTGCTGCTGGAGCCAGAGCCAGGCCTTGAGTGTTTGTTCGAGCGTATTTTTTGCCATGTAGTTAGTGAAGGCATTGTTGTTGACATGTTCATGCCATTCGTCGGGTCCGATGACATTGGTGATCTGATAGTCGTGCTGGTCGGCGTTGTGTTCGACGCGACTCGCCCAAAACAGGGCAGTACTCAACATCATCTCTACGCCGTAACGTGCCATGAAATCGTCATCACCAGTGACCCGCCAGTATTCCATCACAGAATGGGCAATGCTCGCCGTGATATGGATTTCGAGTGAGCCATTGAGTACCGGAATAACCTCGCCTGTTTCGGGGTGAACAATGGCGGGTGGCGTGGTCTCTTCGCCGCTCAATGTGCTTTCCCAGGGATATTGTGCGCCTTGATAGCCATTATTGGCCGCTTTCTGGCGTGCCGCTGGGAGCAGGTGATAGCGGTAGAGAATCAGGTTACGGGCAATTTCTGGCATGACATAGGTGAAGAAAGGCAACATAAAGATTTCGGTATCGTGAAAGACATGTCCACGATAGCCAAAGCCAGTTAAGCCCTTCGCGGCTATGCTATAGCGACTATCATGTGCAGAGGCGTTGATTCGCAATTGATAGAGGTTGTAACGTATCCCCTGTTGTGCTAGTTCATCGCCTTCAATAATGACATCCGCAGTTGCCCAGTAGTGTTGCCAGGCTTCGATATGTCGACTAAGCAGTCTTGTATAGGGGCTTTGCGTGCTGTGAGGCTCTGCTGCTTGTAAAGGTGTGGTCGCGGTATCTGCTTTCGGGCGTGGTTCTGTAGCAACCATGAGCGTGCGATGATGCTTGAGAGCGGCTCGGACGGGTTCTACATTGTCGCGGGATGTGTACATTATCACGATTTTTTCGGTGGTGAAGGTTGTGCCTGCCGCAACTTTGCCGCGTAGACGGATGCTAGGCGAAACATCCGAATCGATGATCTCATGTTCAAAAGGGGCTGTTGTTGTGAAACTCATTGTTTGCATAAGTTGTACATGGGTGGTTTTTGTTTCGCTGAGTAACCAGATCATGGCATGTTCGTGGCCCTGATCGGTGGTGTCCCAGTGCATCACATTGTAGTTCCCGACAGCGGTATTGATACTGGCCCAGAGAACGAGATCGACATCTTGTTGTTCAGCAGTGACGCTATAACGGATAGCTCCAACGTGTTCATCGGCCAGGCTAGCGAGGCGCTCACTTTCAATTGTGACAATTGCTCCATCTGGACTTTGCCAACGCACTGTGCGTCGCAGTATGCCGTGCTGCATATCGAGTGTGCGCCGATAGCCAAGAATTTGTCCGCTATCGAGACGAAAGCGTTCTCCGTTGACAAAAAGTTTGAGTGGGAGCCAGTCTGGTGCGTTGGCGAGTTCTTCATGTGCGATAGGAATAGTATCAAAAACCCCAAAGAGCAGAGTGGCGGGGTTGGCCCCCCGAAAGCCTTCTTCAAAGGTTCCGCGTGTGCCAAAGTAGCCATTCCCGATGGTATAAACGGTTTCTTGGCTATGAAGCTGTTTGGGAGTCGAATCAAAGAGTTCTTCGCTGATGTGCCAAAGGTTCACGCAGGTTTCCTTCCTTATATAGAGCGTCTCATCTGACGTTTGAATATTTAGAGAGTTCAATCTAGGATGTCTTGTAAATGCTGGCGAGCAAGCGTTGGGAGGACTTTATCGGCTTGTTGGAAACGTTCACGTGGTCCAATGCCGAGGGCAATCATGCCCGCAGCTTTAATGGCTTCGATGCCGGCATCCGCATCTTCAACGCCGAGGCAGGCGGAAACAGGGACGCGCACAGTGCCAGCGGCATAGACAAAGACATCCGGTGCAGGTTTGCCATGGACAACGCTATAGCCGTCGGCGATGCCATCAAAGTAGCGTACAAGGTCCAGGAGTTCTAGCACAATCATACAGTTCTTGCTAGCGGAGGCGATCGCAGTCTTGATGCCAGCAGCGCGAATTTCCTGTAAAAGTTGTATGCCGCCATCAATGATCTCGTTGGGTGTCATCTGTTTGATCAGATCGTTGTAATAACGGTTTTTACGCTCCATCATTTCTGTTTGTTGTGTTGCTGAGACAGCACGCCCTTTGAGCAGATAGGTGAGTGATTCGCGACGACCGACGCCGCGCAGATGGGCATCATTTTCCTCATGGGTGAACGAGATGCCCTCATCGTCAGCAAGGTGTTTCCATGCCTGATAATGGTATTCCGATGTATCGGTTAATACGCCATCCAGGTCAAAGATGATTGCTTGCGGTTTGTACATTGTTATTAACTCCATGTTGGAATAGTTATAGGTGTTTCCGATGTATGGAAGTATGTTACTTTTCATGTCTGCCTGAAAAACGTCTGTGATGAAGTGCAGGTATCTCTATTATACCCTCTGGATAAATATATTGCTCTCTTCTGCCTGCTATGCTTGATAGTATGCAAAATTGCATTGTTGAGCTTAAAACATGATAGTCGCCTCTTTTTGCAAAGCGGCTTGTGCCAGGAAGGAAGCGATAATTGCCACGAGGCCAAAGAGCAGAATTGGGCTAAAGGCCCAGCTAAAACTGTCTGTGCGGTCGAGCAAGAAGCCAATAAGGGGTGGGCCAATGATGACGGTGGGACTAGAGAGAACACTGACCATGCCCTGTGCGACACCTTTACTGACTGTGCGCAGGTGGGCGGCTGGATTAAAGACGGCGGTATAGGGTATCGTGGCCCCAATCGCGATCAGAGCGATCCCTGTAATTGCCAGGAGGGGTGTGTGAAGCGGGATCATCAGGATGCTCACACCGAGAAAACCCATGATGGTTCCCATGCGCAGGAGTGGAATGGCGCGCATGATGCCGCGTGCGATCAGAATGCCACCAAGAGGACGAAAGAACATGCCAGTGAGCAAAGCGAAAGAGCCGAATGTAGCAGCAAGGATGAGTGGAAGGTGATAGGCAGTGGCAAGGTAAACGGTGAGCCAAGCGGCGATGGCATTGCCGAGGCCAAACGTGCCGAGATGAGAGAGGCCTAATGTCCAGACTGAAGGGGAGCGCAGACCTGCTTTGACATCGATAGTGTGTGCTTGATGGGCGGTAGAGCCGTCATAGACGAAGAGCCAGAGCAGAATGGCAAGGGCACTGAAGATTCCCCAGGCAAGAAACGAGCCGCGCCAGCCGAACAGTGTGAGCAGGTGGGGAGTGACGAGCAGCCCCATCCCAGAGCCAATCTGTGTTGCGCCGCCATACAAGCCCTGTCCGAGCGAGGCGTGTTTGCCCAGGCTTGCGGCAATGCCGGCGCCCGCGATAAACGCTCCGCCCGAGCCAAGCCCAACCAGTAAACGACAAAAAAGGATCCAGGTCAGATTGGGAAAGAGTGGGAGGGCGATAGCGGCGCAGGTAAAGAGTGTTGTGCTGCTGAGCAAAACGGGACGTGCACCGAAGCGGTCTGCAATCATCCCAGCTGGAATATAGGTGGCAGCCAGGCCGAGAAAAAGTAATGTTGAGAGGAGGCCCGTTTGACCACTGGAGATATGGAGTTCGGCTCGCATCGTCGCGATGAGGGGACTATAGTTTGTATAGTTCACGGCAACAATGGCTGATGTGAAACAAGTGGCAAAAATACGGACGGGAATGCTGCTTATCTTGCGCTTAGATAGGTCTCCTATCACTGGAGGTGTTGTGGTATTGGCGGGACGAAACCAGGACATGCACATGCTACACTTTCTGGATATCAGGGAACGGTCCAGTGTTGCTCCACTTAAAGAGTCAACAAGCATATTGTATCATGCATGACTGTGCATACTATTAACCAATTGATCTCAGATGTCCCGCCGAGTCTGCTATAGGGCAGTTAGGGCATGTTCAAGGCTGCCAGGATGGTCTCGTCGGATAGAGGGGCATTATCTCCGTGCCAGAGGGAACGTCCGCCCTGCTCGTTGCGTGTATCCCAATAGATTTCCAGGCCATTACCATCGGGATCATCAAAATACATCGCCCAGCTAATGTAGTGATCGACAGGAGCCACTGCGATGCCAGCCTTGCATAATTTCTGGTATGCTTCCGCGAAGGAGCGTTTATTGGGGACCTCAAAGGCGACGTGATAGAGACCTGTATCATGTGGGGATGGCTGTGGGGCATGAGGGCCAACATTTTGCAGGGCGATCTCGTGATGAAAGGAGCCGCCCGTTAAAAAGACATAGGCATCGCCGATCCGCTCTGTGAGATGGAGCGCGAGATAGGTCGTGTAAAAATCAATGGCGGTATCCAGGTCACGCACTTTCAAATGGGCATGACCAATTTTTGTGCTGTATGTCATATCGTCCTCTCCACATTAGCATGCTATGCATGATATGCATGCTGTGTATGTGAAATCTATTGTATTCAATCTGTATATTACAACAAGAAAGCGCACAGGAATATTCCTGTTGAGTTCTCTGCTGTGACGCATGAGAGCAGTTTTGCAATGCTCATTGCTAAAAGCAATCCAATTTCAGATGACTGGCGTATTACTGTGTGAGAAGCGCGAATGAGAGAAAATAAGCCGCCCACCGTAGAAAACCTCTACGAGAAGTATCTTCGCACATCTCCTGCACACACATTTCCAGATATGTCTACGAGAAACACATGCGGAATGTGTATAAAACTGTCAACCTGACTACAGGATGTCAGCAATAAAGATGTCTTTTTTGAAAGGATCATCACAATGGAACAACGTTCACAGACGCCAGCCAGCGAACTGCTGCAATCGCTTACCGTTCGTAAATCACGTCGTAATATGCTCAAGGGCGTATTGGCAGGGGCCGCTGGTACAACAGGTTTGGTTCTTGCTGGTTCAACACTACTCTCTGGCACGGCGCATGCCGCAACCTTGACGGATAAAGGGAATTGCCCAACCGACTCAGTTGTCACTATTCTGAGTGTTGCAGCAACGGCGGAACAGCTCGCGGTGACATTCTATACACATGGCATTAATAATGCAGCGGCCATGGGCATTAGTGGGCAAAACCTGAACTATTTGACAGGTGCGGTCGTTGAAGAACAGTTGCACCTCAACCTGCTTGTCGCAAGTGGTGGCAAGCCGGTCACGGGCCTGTTCAGTTTTCCTCATGGAGCAGAGACGTTTTGGAATCAAGACAAGTTCATTCGGACGCTTGACCAACTTGAGACAGCTTTTGAGTCGGCCTATATTGCGGCGATTAGAGAGTTTGCAGATATGGATATGTCTGCGTTATCCGTGCTATCGGCCCAGATTCTCACGGTTGAGGCGGAGCATCGTGCATTGGGACGCTCGATCAGCAGCAAGATCAACACGGCCAATAACTGGGCCTTTACGCCTGTCTATGTCAAGTCGGTGAGTGATGCGGTGAATGTCCTCAAGGCTGAAGGGTATCTTAGCCCAGAGGACAAGAATAGTTATCAATACTATCCGGTCAGCCTCGAGGAAAACACGGATGTGGTACAGCGCACGCCCTATGTGGTTCCGTGCTAGGCATACGCGGGGCTAGCTTGTCAGGGAACTAAGGCAGACAAATAGATGAATGTTCTCATCATCTCATCAGTGTCTTGCAGGTTTTTCCTCTTTCGTGTAGGCCGCCTTATCAGATCATGCATCTGGTAGGGCGGCTTATTGCGTATCACAGAGGAGAGCGCGCAGCGAAAACCTCCCCAGGCCACTGTATGGCTGAGAATATGATGAGAAAGAAATAAAAAATAGATAAGTAATCGAAAATAAGCGGTTATGACCAAATGCCACTACTTCTTTAATGCACTTTAAATTACGCTTAGAGTAGTGTATTGAAGAGCTTATAACTATAAAAACTACTTGAAAATTGTTTCAAAACAAGTTACGCTAGAGGGGACAAGTGAAAATGAGGAGAAATGATTATGCAAGTAAGAGAGAGAACGAAAGCGCACGTTCAAGAGATTACGGACGGTATGTTGGTGCAACAAACGCTCGCTGGGGATCAAGATGCATTTGAAATGCTGGTGCGTCGTTACCATGTTCCACTTTTTAACTTTATCTGTCATTGTTTAGGTGATTATGATCTGGCATGCGATGTTTCACAACAAGTGTTTTTGCAGCTCTATATCTCCATGCCGACTCTACGCACGAGCGATCCATTGAAAGCCTGGCTATTCCAAGTGGCACGAAATCGCTGTTTAGATGAGTTGCGGCGCAAACGAGCGATCCATTTTTCTGAGTTAGAAGTGGCAAGTGACGAGGATGATCTTTCGCCACTGGCAATTATGCCAGACCCGGGTCCGTTGCCGGATGAGATCGCCGAGCATCACGATTTACAGAGGGTGTTGCAGGGCGCGATTCAAGGTTTGCCCCCTAAATTTCGAGCGGTTGTGCTATTGCGGTATGCTGGGCAATTGAGTTTTTCAGAGATTGGGCGAACGCTTAATATGCCAGAAGCGACGGCCAAGACGTATTTCCAGCGTGCGCGCCCCTTATTGCGTATCTCCTTGGCGGCGCAAAGACCGCCTGCTGTCGCTTTGTGAGTGAAACTTCCCTCTTGTATTATGCGTATTGACAGCAAAGATGGTACGAATAACACTTTCAGAGGGAGCATGTACACGTATGAAAGACTCACAGGACATCCTCTTTTCAGAAGAGCCTGCTTCAGATGATGAGATTGACAGTCTCTTTGGGCAGCTTCAGGTGATAGAGCCGCCCTCTTCGTTGGTTGAGCGCATTCTCATCGCGGCTGCGCGTCTACCGCATCCGGTATGTGATGTATCTATTGCTAGTGATGTGAAGGATAGCGTGTGTGTGTGTGATGACACAGGTGAACTATGATGATGAATGTGCCCAAAACGCACCGCTCATTGTGAGTCAAAAATGAGCGATGCGTTTTATTGTGCTGTCGGCTAGAGGCCCGATGATGGTGCGTCTTATGAAGCGATCTGTTCGCTGAGCTTTCCAGTAGAGACCAGCCAGCGGATAAACTCGAGGCGGCGGTGGTCGGCAGTGGCCTGTCTCCGCGATCTCTCCGCATGGTCCTTGCGGAGCCTGCTTAATCGATTCATCTCGCTTTCGTCAAATCCACCCTTGCGTAGAATTTCACGATCCTCTTTGCGGTCCATATGAACCTCCTTCCTGGCTGCTGAGAACTATGAGGAAACTGGTGTCAGCATGCGCTGTACACGCTTGAGAAGCTGTTGCATGGGATAGGGTTTAGGTAAATGGTCGAGTGTCAATCTTGTTTCACCGCGTCCCCGTGTATATTTGCGCAGGGTTGCGGTTGAGCTGGTTGTAAAAAGTACGGGTATGCTGGCATGTGTGCGTAGCACCTCCAATACATCCCAACCGTTAAGGGGTCCAGTGAGTTCAAGATCAAGCACTACAAGGTCAGGGTTATAATTTTGGAGAGTTGCAATGGCGAGTTCTCCACTATCTACGATAACGACAATATAACCATGGGCCGCAAGAACTTCAGCCTCCAGGGTTGCCAGTGTGGTATCATCTTCGACCACCAGGATGCGTTGCAGCGTGTTCTGCCCATTGAACTGTTCATGAGAAGGATAAATATACACAGCTTGGTTGTATGTATATCCTTGCTTCTGTAAGCTCATATTGCCGCTAACCGGCTTTGTGTTCGCAGCGTCCGAGTCGTACATGACTGACATCCTGCTCCCGCTAATTTTTTCTGTATTGTGCGGTGATCGCCGGTGAGACGGTAGAGAAAAACATTTTGTCTCTCTCCATATACTACCTGATGGAGAGTGATAATCACGTGAAGATTATGGTAGCGATGTGAAATTTCTGTGAAAATTTCTGAAACACTGGGTATATTTTACTAAAACAGGTATGACGAAAAAATACGGTATACTATTACATTACAGGAAGGTCAGCGGGAGGGACCATATAACCGACGCCTGGTTCATTGAGTAGGAAGCGTGGCTGGGCAGGGTCTGGTTCTAACTTGCGTCGTAGATGGCGGATAAAGGTGCGCAGGTATGTATTTTCGCCACTATAATCGGGACCCCAGACGCGCTGCAGAATCTCGCGATGGGTGAGTACTTTGCCCGCGTTGCGTGTAAGTTCGCACAGCAGGTCGTACTCAGTGGGGGTTAGATGCACCTCGTGACCGCTGCTACGTACCGTGCGATGTGCAAAGTCGACTTGCAGGCCATTGTCGCCCCCACAACGATACGTGGGGCGTTGTTGTTCTCCGCCGTTGACGCTATTGCGCAGACGAGCGGTTTCTTCGGCCCGTCGCAGTGCCACGCGCACACGTGCGAGTAGTTCGTTCAAACTGAATGGTTTGGTCAGATAATCATCAGCTCCCAGGTCGAGTGCCTTGATTTTGACCGGCTCTTCATCATGGGCTGAAAGCACGATAACGGGTGCGCTACTCCATTCGCGCAAGCGGCGCAGGAAAGTTAAGCCATCAAGTGAGGGTAAAGACAGGTCGAGTAAGACAAGATGTGGTTGAAACATCGCGGCCATGTCGATTGCTTGGGCGCCGTCGCGCACCGCTTGCACGTGAAAGTCACGCGCTTTCAATTGCGCTAGAAGAAAATTGCGCATTTGAGGGTCATCTTCTACGCAGAGAATGCGGACTTTTTTATCTGTAGACATATATCTGTACCTTTTTATCAGGAAGCACCTGTTTTACCGTTATTATGCCATGACAATTCGCCCGGGGCATTCTGCTCTTTAAAAATTGGCAAGGTGAATGAAAAGCTTGCCCCATGTCCGGGGCTACTTTGCAGCATAAGAGTGCTATCATGTGCCTCGATAATACCGCGACTAATATAAAGACCCAGGCCTGTTGCAGGACTCCAGCGTGTAAAGCCACGCCCCCGCTCGACAGTGGGTTGCCCAGGGCGATCCTGCGCGGGGCGACTCATGGCAGCAAAGGTACTGAAGCGTGTGAACAGGCTTGCCTGTTGCTCTGGCGTCATGCCGGGTCCATGATCGGTCACACACACCGTCACACAAGGCGGCTGTTGTGCATGTGTGAGCAATTCGATATCCAAGTATACTGTATCACCTTTAGGGGCATAACGAAAAGCATTGCTCAGCAGGTTTGTCAGGACGCTCATCAGCAATTCATAGTCGCCCAGCACAGCGGGCATGTGTGGTGGTAGTGTAATTTGCAGGGTGCGTTGCGAGGAGGTGATGAGTGCTTCCAGCCGCTCTTGCAGGTCTTCGAGCATTTCTGAGAGGAAGATGGGTTCCAGTTCGAGTCGGAGTGCGCCTGCTTCCACTCGCGAGGCATCCAGAAAATGGTTAATCATGCCGACTAGACGCTCGACCTGCCCGTCAGCGGTTTGCAGAAAGTCCTGCTGTTCTTCGGCGGACCATTGCAGATCGCGGGCAAGGAGCGCACTGAGGTGGGCGCGAATATTGGCGAGAGGTGTTTTAAGTTCGTGGGCCATCGTGGTAAAGAAGTCCTCGCGTGCGCTCTCCAGGGCTTTGATGGTGGTGATATCATGAAGAACGAGAATGGCATCAGTGATCGAGCCATCAATGGAGCGCACAGGGGCAGAATTGACCAGCATGTACATGATTTGTCCATCAGGGCCATACATATGTAGCTCGGCCTCATTGGCTTCGCCGCGTAGTAAAGCCAGTTGCAGGGGACGTTCTTCGTAGGGGACAATAGCTCCACCTGGTCGATAGGTGACAATTGGGCGTAACAGTTCCTCACTATTCATGCCAACAGCCATGAGGGCCGCGGTATTGGGGTCATGAGTAGGCTCCAGGCGCACACCCATCTGTTGCAGGATATGGGCGGCACGGGTGTTGATAATGGTGATGCTGTGGTCTGTGGCAGAGATGAGCATCACGCCGGAGGGCAATCGCTCTAGCAAGAGTTCAAGGCGGGCCTGCTCTATTTCTTGTGCCAACTGAGCCAGTTGTAGTGCCTCGTTGCGCTGTGCCAGTTCGGCGGTGCGTGCCAAGACTTCTGCTTCGATGCGTTCGCGTGCCGCAACCTGTTCACTGACATCACGGTAGGTCACGATAAAGGCAAAAATATTGCCTGGTTCATCGCGCACGGGCGTATAAGAACAGCGAATATCTATCTGACCCGTCGTACTCTCCATTTTGAATTCATCAATCTGACCTTGCATGGCATGTTGCTCCAGCATCGTCACTGGCTCTGTTGCTTGCATGATCTCTTGTGGAAAGAGTTGCGGTGTGCGTGCCAAGACCATCTGTAGCGGGAGGCCAATGACATCATTAGACCAGCCAAGCAGGTGGCGCGCAATCGGGTTGGCGTCGGCAACGCGCCAGCGAGGATCAAAGATGACCACGCCGTCGGGAATGGAACGCATAATGTTCAAGCTCTGGTGGGCGTTACGGCTGGCGACACGCGCCCACTGTTCCATACGGTGGAAGAGACGAGCGTTTTGAATGGCAAGACCTGCTTGTTGGGCAAACTGTTCCAGCAGTTGCACCTCTTCCGCCGGAAAGCCACGTGAGCGCAGATGATAGACTTCGATGGTTCCCAAAAGCGCATCTGTAGGCGTGTGCGTGCCTGTTCTGCGGCGAAACGCCTGATCTGAACGCTTGCTGGTTTCTTGCGTAGGGCTTGGTTCAAGAATAGGTACACATAGCACGGAACCGGGGCGGCGCGCTCTCCCCTCATCATCCAGCAAGGGTAAGTTCAAGTCAGGATACACGCGGGTATCAGTAATAATCAGTGGGCGACGTTCAAGGGCTACCCGTCCGATGAGTATCTGTTCGTTGATCTGTGGACGCCAGTTATAGGCTGAAAGATGCATGCCCTTCTGGGTTGCTAGGGTCGCCGTGCGTGGTAGAAAGGTTTCAGGCTGGCTGGGCTGCCCATGTTGGATAAGTTGTTCTTCAATGCCTGAGATGGGGTAATCAATGAGGAAGATAGCGCAACGGGTCGAGCCAACCATTTCTTGGACCGCTTGCAGGATGCTATCTAGTACTAATGGTAAGGTATATGGCCCGCCGATTGCCGATGAGACGTGCTGAATAGCTTTTAAGTGGAGACGTGAACGCACGGTGTTCGTGACATCTTCAAGGGTAATGAAAATCGTCGCTTCTTCTTTTGTGGAGGAGACGGGCATACGTTCAATGGTGATATTCCAGTAGGTACGTCCACGTGCTTCTAGAAAGCCTTCAAAAGGAACTTCTGGCAACTGGACATTTTCTCCCGTTGTGACGACGTGCTGTAAGTGTGGATACACCGCCTGGCGCAGCATTTCTGGAATAATATCCTCAAGCATGCACCCAATAATTTCTTGTTTGCTCCATGCTTCGCGTAAAAGGCGGCATAAGTATGGGTTCGCATAGCGCACGCAATGGTTGTTTGCTTCGAGTATTGCGACACCTATCGATAAATAATCAAGAATATGCTGAAATGGGTCTGCTTGCCTGTATTCCATATGTTTCACTTCTAGCTATCTGGACAGCACATATACATCGCGCCGGGAGCTAATCACATACACGCTTGGATACTATTAAATTTACTCTTCTCTCTGATAGTATACCGTTTTTATTGACGCCGTGCGAAAGAAAATTTTCACCAGTAAAAATCTTGTGGGTTTCTTTCGTTTGTTTAGTCACAATGCTGCGTGCCGCCAGTTTTCAGGACATATGGTACAATGTACCACAAATTTGATGAAAGCTATCCTCTTTGTTTCCGTTGCTGCATCTCAAGAGCAATAATACCTCTTGACAAGCACCGCATATACCTGTAGGGACAGAAGACACAACACGATATCCGTTGTATACTATTGCCAGCTTTCCTGCTCGATGGACTTATACGATAGCAGCAATGCTTCTGAGGACATTTAAGCGTATGTTGGTTTGGCCTGGAAAAATAGTGAGCATGTAGTAGCGCAAAGAAAGAGTAACACATGGATTTACAGGGGAAACGTGTGCTGGTTATGGGTTTAGGATTACAAGGGTCTGGTATGGCTTCCGCCCGTTATGCCGCACAGCAGGGGGCGCAGGTGCGCGTGACAGATATGAAAGCTCCCGAAACACTGGCTCCGAGTGTCGCAGCACTGGCTGGCTTGCCCATAGAATTTATCTTGGGGCAACACCGTGAAGAGGATTTTCGTTGGGCTGAAATCGTCATCCGTAACCCTGGCGTGCCGCGCTCCTCGCCGTATCTACGTCTTGCACAAGAGCATGGGGCGCGTATTGAAATGGAGATTGCGCTGTTCTTTCTGGCATGCCCTGGACGTATTGTGGGTATCACGGGCACACGTGGTAAGACGACAACCACGCTGTTATTGTATGAAATTGTGCGTGCTGGTGGCATGAAGACGATATTGGGCGGCAATGTGGCGGGCGTAGAGACGCTTTCACTCTTGCCTCACATCGATGCCGAGACGTTGGTTATCCTGGAACTATCAAGCTGGCAGTTAGAAGGGCTGGTTCCCCATCAGTTGAGTCCTGCGCTGGCCGTGATGACCAACGTGTATCCCGATCATTTGAATACCTATAATGGTATGGAAGAGTATGCCGAGGCGAAAGCAACGATTTTCCGCCATCAGAACGAGACGGACAGTGCAGTGTTCAACTATGACAATCCCTGGACGCGGCACTTTGGCGAAGAGGCTCTCGGGCAGACATGGTTCACGAGCTTGAAGCGTGGTGGTAGTTTTAAGCGTGGCTCAAGCGAGGTTCAGCCTTTTATTTTTACCGATACACCGCTAGCTGGACAGCATAACCTTGAAAATATTTTGTTGGCGACAACAGCTGCACGCGTGTTAGGTATTGCTGACGATGTGATTGCGCAGGCGGTCCATACATTTCGTGGCGTCGCCCATCGTTTGGAGACGGTAGCGGTTGTCAATGGTGTGCGTTTTGTTAATGATAGCACGAGTACGACGCCAGTCGCGGGCCGTGTTGGATTGCAAGCGTTCACACAACCCATTGTGCTGCTTGCGGGCGGCAACACAAAGCATCTTCCTTTGGAAGACTGGCCTGCGACCATTCTTGAACGGTGTCGCGCAGTTGTGTTGTTAGCGGGCAACGGTACGGATGAGTTGTTGCCGATGCTAGAGGGTGAAGCACAGAGGCAAGAGATGCGCAACCCTGTACATGGTGTATTTGGTGATTTTGCACCGGCAATGGAGGCGGCGATTGCGCTCTGTCAGCCAGGGGATGTCCTGCTCTTCTCACCGGGCTTTACGAGTTTTGGTATGTTTCTCAACGAATTTGATCGGGGCGATCAATTTGTGGCCTTTGTACGTCGTTGGCAAGGAGCCGTAGCGGAGTAATCGCCGTGATAGAGGCAAAAAGTAATTTTAAGCGTGATAGGCAAGAAGAGATTGCGTAGCTGTTTTTGTGTAGGGCTTGTCTAAAGGTACCGCAAGTCTACCCAAATGTACTAGAAAAGGTGTATTCATATGAGCTAATTCGGTATACTACAAACGGGGGAAAAAGCCATTTATGGGGGGAAAATATGAAACCTTACCCTGCGAGAAAGTATACCTGGTTTGGGTTGGCAGCGTTTCACGTCTGTCTGCTTGTGCTTGTCTCTGCCTGCCAGGGCATGCCTGGTCAGGTTGCTAATAAAACGATCTTGTCGCTGGAGGTTCCATCGACGGCAGCTGTTCCGGCAACGACTCCAACAGAAGCGGCAGCAATTTCCATGCTTTTACCGCATCAGGGTGGTAAAAATGGAGTGCAGGCATCCAAAACGCCATCGCCAGGTATGTGGGGCACGCCCGGTGTGAATGGGACGCCGTCTTCACAAGGAACGCCAGGCTCTGTTGGTTCGCCGGGTGCGCCCAATCCTGGTACGCCGCCGGGTCCTGTCCCGTCGGGAACGGGTAGTGTGCCAGCGGGCTTTCCATCATACTTTAGTTTTGGGGTGATGAATAATCCCGGGACTGCTTCAGTGCTGGATAGTATGCGTAGTCAGAACGGCACTGTTTTCGATTTTCGCTATCAATATCTCACGGGCGGAGTGAACACGGGACATGGTTGGGAAACGTGGAATCAGCCAGCGGGCCAATATGCTAGCAACTATATGCAAGAGAGTGCGCAGCATGGCTATATGCCGGCTTTTGTCTACTATGAAATTTGTCTCTCGAACGGTCCTAATCCCAGTAGCTATTGTGGTGGGCATAACATTCAACAGGACACAGCAAATCTGGCAAGTGCCAATACGATGAGTGCCTATTATGCCAATTGGGTCCTGATGCTTCAGAAAATCGGCGCGTTTGGGAAGCCTGTATTGGTCGTTGTTGAGCCTGATCTGTGGGGTTTTTTACAAAATGCCACTAATGGCACCAATAACGCCATGAATGTGCCAGCCAGCGTAAACTCTTCTGGCTATGCCGATGCGGCTGGCTTCCCTGATACCGCACAAGGCTTTGCCTGGGCCTTATTGCATATGCGAGATAAATATGCCCCCAATGCCATCCTCGCGCTTCATGCCTCATCCTGGGCGGCGGGCGATGATGTGGCAGTGAGTACGAACCCTAATATGGATGTGACTGGTTTAGCGCAACGTGAAGCCGCCTTCTTGAATAGCGCAGGTCTGTCTGGCAACCCAGCGGGTGTATCAAGTTGGGATGTCTTATCCAGTGATGTCGCAGACTTCGATTCAGGTCAGCCTGGTGGGCGTTCCTGGTGGGATCGCTATAATCTGACGTTTCCGAATTTTGCACGTTATCTCAATTTCATTGGGCAACTGAGCCAGAATACACATCGGCGCGTGGTGATGTGGCAGGTTCCAATTGGCAATCAATACTTTGATACGATGAATAACTCCCCTGGTCACTACCAGGATAACCGTGCGGAATATATTCTGGGTAATGTTGCCAGTTTCGCGGCGGCGGGCGTGATTGCAGTTCTCTTTGGGCCAGGCAATGGTGGCACAATGAATACTGATGCGATGAATGATGGCGTGACCAATCCTGCTCCAATCAGCACTTATGAGTGTAACAATTGCAATAACCATACCAGCATATATCCCGACGACGATGGCGGCTATCTGCGCATCTTCATCGGGCAATACATGCAGCATCCAGTTTCACTGCCCTGAAACAGGGCATAGAGACGTTCATCAGGCTTTCTGGCATGCGCTGGATCACTAATCCAGGTAGCCGAGAGCCTGTAAACGTGCTTTGATGGTCGCTATCTCTTCATCACTCACGTCATCCTCGTTGGTCGCCCAACGTGGCGCAATATAACCGTGCTGCTCCAAATAAGTGAGGACGCGCAGCGCGCTCCGTTCGGGTGTTTCGTGTTCTGTATCGATGCTCAACTCCATCGTTGCTGGCGGTTGATAGATATGTTCATCGATCAGCGGCAGATGCTCTAGTTGTCTAAGCCGCTCAGCCCGTGTCTGTGGGCTACAATGGAGATAGACCTCGATAAAGGGTTTAAGCTGCTCGCGTGCGAAACGCCGTGTCTCCTGATAAGGAGACACCGAGGTCGTGATTGCAATAATGCCATGTTGTGTGAGCAGCGTGCAGACATAGGTAACAAAGGCATCGTAGCCGAGGGTATGGCTATGATCTTCGGCCATGTTTTCTTCGACCTGTAGTTCACTCTTCAGCCAGTGTGAAAGCGTGTGGGGCGCAATAACTTCAACGCGGTAGCCACGTATCGTGAAAGCCTGTTTGAGAACATTTGCGAGTGCCGTCTTGCCGACGCCGGGTAGACCTGTACACCAGAGTGTAAAAGCAGTGGTATTGTGGGCTGAGATGACAGACCAACCGGACCAGGTGGGCGGTAGTGCGTGTTGCGTCATGCAGGACAACTCCTTCCCCTGCGAGAGGGTGTAGAGGGAAATATATAGCGTGCATGTACAGACCGGGCAATGCCCGACATTCCTACCAGTTTTCCTTTCTTTTATTGTATCTTATTGCTTTGTTGTGTCGCAAGATGCTCTTTGAGGATAGGTTGCTGGCGATAAAATTGGCTGCTATGCATGCTGATGAGCGTAATTTGTGAGTGAGGCTAACGAATAGAGAAAAGAATTTGCTATAATATGTATGTTGTTTATGTATTTTTTAGGTAGCATCGGGGCTACTCAATATAAATAATAAACAAACGCTATTTGTTTTGGTAGGGTAGGTGTGTTGCAATCAATCCCATAAGGTAATCCTTGCAGTGCTGTTACTATGGTGTAACGCACGATGGGTATGAGCTATGAAGGAGAAAACCATATGAGCATGATGATGGGCGAAAAAGCCCTAGAAGAGTATGGGCTGTTCAATTTAGGAACTGTCCATTGGAATCTTTCCCCTGCAGTATTGACTGAACATGCACTGGCACGCAAAGAGGGCTTGCTGGCGTCAAATGGAGCATTTACGGCAACAACGGGTCCTCATACCGGGCGGTCACCAAGAGATAAGTTTATTGTGGCAAACGAGGAGTACGCGACAAAAATCTGGTGGGGTACGAATAACCATCCGATGCCGCGTGAAATGTTTGAAGTGGTACGCCGTAGCCTTGCCGATTATCTTCAGGGACGCGATGTGTATGTGCTGGATGCGGCGGCAGGAGCAGATCCCCAGTATCGTATGCCCATTCAGATTGTCACCGAGCTCGCGTGGCATAACTTGTTTGCTCGTCAGCTTTTTTTGCGTGCCAACGAGAGTGATCGCATCAGCAACAATCCTGGCTTTACCATTATCTGTGTGCCGAATTTCCAAACGAATCCTCGCATCCATGGAACACGTACCGATATGGCAATTCTCATTGACTTTGAGGAGCGTCTGGCTCTAATCGCTGGAACACATTATGCGGGCGAGATGAAGAAATCAATTTTCACGGTTCTAAATTTTATTCTTCCTTCACAAGGTGTGTTGCCCATGCATTGTTCGGCCAATATCGGTGATGGCGGCGATGTCGCGCTCTTCTTCGGTCTCTCTGGCACCGGAAAAACCAGCCTCTCAGCTGATCCCACCCGTCATCTGATTGGCGATGACGAGCATGGTTGGGGCGAAAACGGCGTTTTCAATTTCGAGGGTGGTTGCTATGCAAAATGTATTCATCTCTCGCAGAAATACGAGCCGCAAATCTGGAATGCAGTCAAGTTTGGCGCGATTTGTGAGAACGTGGTCTTAGACCCCAATACGCGTGTGCCCGATTACGACGATGAATCGTTGACGGAAAATACGCGCGCCGCCTATCCCGTCGATTTCATTGACAATGTGGTCGAGTCTGGCATGGGAGGGCAGCCGCAGGCGATTATCTTCCTCTCAGCAGATTCTTTTGGCGTGCTACCACCGATCTCGCGCCTTTCAACCGAGCAGGCCATGTACTACTTTCTGTCCGGCTATACCAGCAAACTGGCGGGAACCGAGGCGGGTGTGACGACGCCCGAGGCTACCTTTAGCTCCTGCTTTGGTGCGGCTTTCCTGCCGTTGCAACCTACTGAGTACGCAAATCTGTTGCGTGATCGCATCGAGCGGCACAATGTTCGCTGCTATCTGATCAATACCGGTTGGACGGGTGGCCCGTATGGCGTGGGGCATCGCATTAATATCAACTCCACCCGTGCGATGGTGAGCGCGGCGATCAGCGGAGAAATCGACAATGCCGAACTAGTCGCGGACCCTACCTTTGGCTTGCAGATTCCTTCTACCTGCCCCGGCGTTCCCAGCGAAGTGCTGATGCCACGCAACACGTGGAGCGACAAGGATGCCTATGATCGCCAGGCTGCCAACCTCGCGCAACGCTTTAAGAAGAACTTTACGCAGTTCTTGCTGGTGGAGGATGCCGTGCGCAACGCTGGCCCACGCTAAGCAAATGTGTCTTTTTGAAAGAACAATCGGGCGAATGGTGTAGTTAAAAAACACACCATTCGCCCGATTCTGATGTTCTCTAGATTTCTCATGGACTTTAAGATAAGTGTACCGCTGTTTTGTAACGATTTTTTATCAATACATCCCTACATGACGATCTTGCGCGTTTAGTACTAATAGGTCGGTCTCACAATCCCTTTAAGATTGGGCGAATATAGTGTAAAATAACGATGTCATAGCCAATTTGACATTTATATAGGGATTTTAAAGAGGGATACGATCATGAGACAGGGTAATGGCACTGATCTACTGGGACTCAATGATCCGCGTAGTGCGAGTATAGGTATTATCTATGTGGCGCAAAATGATGATCGAAAAAGTGTACTGGCAGCTCTTATCACACAGGAAAAATTGGGGCGTAAGCAGGTCGCGGTGGTCTTGCCTGAGCAGAATCAGGCGTTTCAACGTCCGGGCGATTTTGATGATTTGAAAGGTCTGCGCAACAAACTTCAGACGCAGATCGTCTTTATTGCGCCACCCGGCCCTGGCCCTGCCGAATTTGCGCGGCAGCGGCGTTTTACCGTCTATTCGTCGCTGGAGAGCTATGCAAAGGCTCTGCGTGATGAAGGTCTGGATGAAGAAGACAAAAAGCGTGGCGGGTTTGTTGCCGGTGCTGTCAAGCCTGTGCGTGATGGTAGCCCACCAGCGGGAGAGGCGGTAGCTTCATCGTCTCCTTTAGATTCATTTGTCATCGGAGCAGGTGCGGCTAGTGTGGCGGGAGCAGCAATCGTTGATGCAGCACACTCCCCGCAGCCTCTAGCACCTGTAGCTGGGACGAGAATGCCCACGCCGGTGAGCAGGGATAGTGAGGTTGCCGATCAGCCAACGAGACCAATTCAACAAGC
>VFSW01003963.1_pt1 | contig 22148 bp, 13 predicted proteins | sample 5358111 | NCBI WGS metagenome assembly VFSW01 (sample SAMN11554181, study PRJNA540505) | mine drainage metagenome | isolation source: sediment from site ElyBrook_90M | place: USA: Ely Copper Mine, Vershire, VT | collected 2017 | reverse complement strand
GGTCAATAGCCAGCACTACGCCCACCCCCAGCCCCACCGCAAACACAATCAGAGCAATGCGCATCGGCTCGCGCAGCAAGGGCCGCAGAAACAGGCGGTGAAAAATCTTCAGGCGGGTCATTTAGGCGGGGTTTGTCTCCTCAATTCGGCCATCTTTCAGGCGGATGGCTGTGCCGGCGAAGGCCGCGGATTCTAGGCTGTGCGTGGCCATCACGATGGTGGCGCCTTGCTCGCGGTTGATCTTCCCCAGCAGCCGCAGGATCATCTCTCCTGTGGTCGAATCCAGGTTTCCCGTGGGCTCATCGGCCAACAGCAGCGATGGATTAAGCGCCAGAGCGCGCGCTATGGCAACCCGCTGCATCTGCCCGCCGGAAAGCTGATGCGGCAGACGCGTGGCCAGTGCATCCAGCTCAACCCAGCTCAGTAACTGAAGCGCGCGTTCGCGCGCCGCCCCGCGCCCGGCCAGCAGCAGGGGCAGTTCCACGTTTTCCACCACGCTGAGCGTGTTGAGCAATTGAAACGATTGGAAGACGAATCCCGTTTTGTTGCGGCGCAGGGCGGCAAGCTCGGCGTCCGCCAGGCCTGTGGTGCAAATCCCGTCCAGCAACACGCGGCCAGCGGAGGGGAAGTCCAGCGCCGCGGCAAGGTGCAGCAGCGTGGATTTTCCGCAGCCGCTCGGCCCCAGCAGAACCACAAACGCGCCGGGATCAACCTGCACGTTAACATCCTGCAAGGCATGAACCGGCTGCCCGTCGCTGCTGTAAACCTTGCTCACGTTTTCAAACTGCAGTAACGGCACGCTTGGCTCCCGGGCTCCCTGTCAGGTCCAATTACCGCCAATTTACAGTTTACATCCCCGGCTGTTGCATCAGCGCGCACGTTGCCGGAAATGTTTCCCGCCAGTCAAGCGCCACCACGAATAATTGCCGCAGGGTAAAATGAATGGCAAGGGAGCGCGCCGCGGCACTTCGCGATCTGGATCGCTTTCACGCGGTGGCAGGTTCTGCAAGCCTTATCGCGCAAATCGATAAAGCCATCGCAGGTCTGGCGGCAGGAGTTGCGAAAACGGAAAAGCGCATAGGGATGGCGCCCGGAAGATTCGCGGACTCCCGCGGGCCATGCGGTCACGCGCAGGCCATTTGATGGCGCGCATCATCCTGAAGCGCTGCCAACAGCGTTTGCTGGCGCCCAAAGATGAAGTCGTTACGTTCGCGCACCAAATCCTCCACCCATTGGCGGCACCGGGCTTGAAGGTCAGACGCTGACAACTGGCTGGCGGCACCATCGGAATAGGCATACGACATGTCTTCGACCACTCGGAAAAGCAGATCGTTACTGGCCTGAGTAATTTCGCGCACTCGCTGTTTGTATTCCGGCATGCCTTGGAGCCGGGGAAAGAGCCGCTCGATGATGGCTACTTCATTCCAAACCCAGTTCAATTGCGGTGATAAAGCCCGGTAGCCATGGACCCATCCGCTCACATTCACGACGCGCGTTAGCTCGTCATAGAAGGCGTCGAGCCTGGGGTCAAGAAAGTTGTAGGTGGGGTTACAAACGTCGCCACGCAGCCGGCCCGAACGCTCTAACTCTTCTTTAATGGGCGTACCGTCATAGGGCAGCATTCGGCAAAACACGGCGCCAGCGCTGCCATCGCCAACAATCTCGCGAAGGAAGCGCACGTTTTCCCGCACGGAGGCAAAGGTGCTGGAGGGATCAAAAAGCATGAATCCGAACTCAAACATCAGGCCTATTTGCTTAAGCGTCTCAACGGCCCGGATGTTCTGTTCGACAGTAACCTGCTTATGCAAAGTCCTCAATCCCTCTTCGCTGCCGGACTCCAGTCCCATGTAAACCAGGTAAAGGCCGGCATCGCGCATCATGCTGAACATGGCGGGCTCTACAACGTCAGCGCGGCAGTTCATCTTCCAAATCACGCGTCCCGGCAAACCGCTCTTGTGCAGTTCATTGACGAACTCCTCGGCCCAGCGACGCCAAACGGGACCGAAAAGAGGAAAGTCGTCATCCTGAAAAAGAAAAATGGTAATGCCGCGCTCTTCGTGCAAGGCGGCCATCTCCCGAACCACCTGCGCGGGCTTGCGTGTGCGCACCACCTTGCCGGGCGCCGTGCGGTAAAACATGTGGATGGAGCAGAATGAGCAGGTACGCGCGCAGCCTCGGCTGGCAAGCAGCGGCATGGCGTTGCGCCCCAGCACGGCTTCCGGCTGGTAATCGCGCTCGGGATAAGGCAAGAGGTCCAAATCGGCCACCAGCGGCCGCAGCGGCGTGGCCATGACGTTTGACCCGATCCGGTACGCAATGCCCTGGATATGACGCCAGTCCTGATTCCGGCTGAGAAGGTCAACCAGCTCGAGCAGCGTCAGTTCGCCTTCGAACCTGACGACGCTATCAAGTTCCGGAACCAACTGCAGCGTGTCTTGATAGTTAAGGCTGGGAAAGTGCCCGCCCATGGTGAAATGACAATTCACGCCACTCTCCCGCAGATAGCGCAAAAGCGCGCCAAACCGCTTGATGTAAAATTGAAAAATCAGCGAGAATCCCACGAGAAGCGGGTCCATGGCCCTGACAGCTGCAAGGATCTCTTCCTCGTTGGCTTCCACATCAAATACTTTCACCCTATAACCATGAGCGCGCAACGTGGAGGCCAGATATCCTAGCCCCAGATTTCCCTGGCGCTGAAAACCTACCAGAACCACTGGACGCGTAACATTCCGCCCTCCCTGTTGCAACACGGCTTCACCTGGTTCGCCGACAGACTGGGGTTCAGACATACTCCACCTCCTTTGCCGGAAACAAGGCATCCGGCGCGCGAAGAAACGCCAATTGCAGCGCCACAACGGCGCTCCCGCGGCTGCGGACGGCTAGCGCGCGGTCTTTGCCATAAGTGCTGTGGCGGCTTCAACGGCCTTCATTTGGGCCGCCAGCACTTCCTTTACAAAGCCAAGCCTGATCAGGGCCAACTGCGTCTTTCCGGCTTGATCAAGGCCGGTCTCCCACGGTGGTCCGATGGGATCCCACCAGATGTGGGGATTGTAATAGAGTGATTCCTTGAAATCCGTCATTTCAGCCTCCTGTAATGAGAATCCATATTCTCCTGCCCGCTGCAGGCGCCGTGCGACGTTTGATCAACAGAGCTTGGCCGTTTACTTCCGGCGTCAGCCGCGATTCTTATCTTCAAAACTTGCCTCGCGCCAGATTTCAACTGCCCGCATAAGCGCGTCTAGGCCAACCCGGCTTTGGCAGCGGATTGCAAACAGCCGGAAGCCAACCAGGACTGGATTTCTTGAGGCGCGACTAGCTGGTGACAGCGCATCGGAAGATGCGGATCGCCGTTGCGGTTTGAAAGCGAAGCGGTGAAAGCGGTTCACGATGGCACACCAACGTTCCGCCCTGGCTTTCACACCCGCGATCCAGCCCAGGCGCGGCACCTTCGGTCGTTTAGAGGCCAGGAGCCTCAATCTATCGCTGCCCCGTAACAACGCGAGCAGGTTCTTGGTGAGGCGCCTTCTCTTCCGCCTAAACTACTGCCAATTGGTGGGAGCCTAAATTGCCCTTGGTTTAACTTACTTAAAAATGGGGCGATTATAAAAATCTAATGGATGGATTGTCAAGAGGAATTATCAAGCAATTTAGAAATGGCTGCGTTACTGTGCGAGGACCGTCAATTTATCTTCAACACCACGCGAAATTCCGCGTGGCCGCTCATCATTCTCTCACAAGTCTGGTGAACCCGCTCCAGCGGGCAGGTTTCCACCGTGGGCCAGATGCCGGTTTGAACGGCAAATTTCACCGTGCCTTCTGAGTCCGTGGCCGTGCCTGATGGCCGGCCCTAAATGGAGCGCCGGCCCATGAGCAGTTGAACTGGGGAGATTTCCAGCGGCCCCGCTCCCGCGCCTACAATCGCCAGCCTGCCGTCCGGGCCCAAGCCTTCAAACAATGCCTACGTCGCTTTGGCGCTGGGAGCGGTGGAAAGAATAACCTTGGCTTCGCCCATCTTCCGCGGTTCTTCGGCGGAATTCACAGCCTGAGTATCCAGGCGCCTTCCCACGCCCACGAAGACGGGCAAGGGCTTGATGGCGCCCGGGCGATAGGGTGATGGTGGACTTGGAGGAAGATCAGCGGGCGGCCGTGAGAAGGTCAATTCAGCCAGTGGTCGGCGCGGTCACTGCGGTCGCCTTTACGCATGTAGGCTTCAAACTTGCGGCGCAGGCGGGCGCGGCGCCATTCCTGATAGGAGTTCTGCAAGCTCCAGGGCAGGCCCCGGCCGCGCAGATACAGAAACCCCACCAACATGCCGCCCAGGTGCGAAATGTGGCTGATGCCGGAGCCGGGCTGGCTGAAGGAAGTAACAAACTCGATCACGCCCATAAGAATCACAAACCACTTGGCCTTGATCGGAATAAAAAAGTAGAGGTAGATCGGCCGGTCCGGGAATAGAACTCCGTAAGCCAGCAGCAGGCCATAGATGGCGCCTGAGCAGCCAATCGTCTGAGAAAGCGCCGATGGGCTTAGCAGCACATTGATGACGCCCGCGCCCACCCCGGTAAGAAGATAGTAGAAGAGAAACCGGCGGCTGCCCCAGGTGTTCTCCAGATCGGCGCCGAACATCCATAGCGCGAAAAGATTGAAGATGATGTGGAAGAATCCCCAGTGCAGAAACAGGTAGGTGAATAGCTGCCAGACGAACAAGTTGTGGGTGACGGCGTAGGGCTGAAGGCCAAACAGCGCGAAGGGTTCGTCCCAGCCGAAAAGCTGCGCCGGAATGTAGGTGGCAATAAAGGCCGCACCCGTGATCAACAGAAGGTTCTTCACCATGGGCGTAACGGGCGGCCCAAAAGATATGGAGTAATTTCGTCTGTAGGCCATCAACTAAGGTTACCACAAAGCCGTGGGTGCCGGGACCTGCAGGCTGCACGCCATTTGGCGTTAGATTAGAGATGCACTGGCGCCGCACTGCGGCAGCGTCCGCTCGGCGGAAATTTCTGTTCTGCGTTAATATTCGGGGTGTGGACCAGCTTTCAGAACGGCGTACATCCAGCATTGAGGATTGGGTAAGGCTGTGCCAGGTTGCCGTAGCAAGGGCCATTGACCCCCCTTACGTGGATACTGAGATTCCTGATCTAGAAGAAGCTCTGCCATACAGATCGGGTGAAGTGGGGGGAAAGCCCGGACTATTGGATTCATTTGTTAGTGCCATGGAAACTGCTCTAATGAACTCGCCGGGCGACCTGGGTTTGAGACTCGCCGCCATGTACCCGCTTCGGTGGGCGGCGGTCTCGAATCTATACCAAGCCGGACGATGCTTGGCTCCGATGCTTACCGAGAAAGAATCAGAGACGTTGGCATTCAAGCGCCTCGCTGCTCTCTCGGTTCCCGAGAAGCTGACGAGCTTGAGGGAATTCAAATTCGAACTCCACAACGCCTACCTTGCCGCGGACTGGAATAAGTCCGAGGAGCTACTTTCGCGCTTGGCGCTGCTCGGGCTGCTTAGACCCGCTGAGATGCACGCACTGCGAGGGAAGTTTTGGTTTCTGTCGGTTTTCGGCCGGCAGATTGAATTCGAAATGAGAATGGATGAATTTAGCGGTGCGTGGGTCTATTCGCTCCCTGGTCACGGTCTCCGACATCCTGAACTAGGGTATTTCGCGAGACCAGAATTCCCGGAAAGAGCCTCCGCGCCGCACTGGGTGCTGGCGGCATGGTGCGTGGATCCCAGGTCTCCGGAGCCATGGCCAGGGCGGGAACTGCCCCAAATTGCCGAGGACGGACTTTTGATCGATCGGGTGGACTTATATGGGGATAAGCGAGAGGCAGACCCGGTAAACGTGTTGAGGGAAATCAGAGCAAGCTGGAGCCGTCTCTACAGGGATTTTCAGCCTGTTAGCTTTCATCCCCTGGCCCAGCGCCTGAGGGAGCGCCTTATTTTGGCAGCGGACGACCTGAGGCGGGCCGCGCCCCTTGCAGAGGACGTAGCGGTCACTTTACTCCCTATGCTCGCGCGGGCTGAGTTTGCGCTGGGCAATTTCAGCGACGCTGGCGCTGCCTTTGAGCGGGTGGTTAAGGACGGGGTTGTATTTAAAGATGAGGATGGAAGAGAAGAAAGTTATTCGTGGGAGATCCAGTTTTCCGCGGCGTGGTCGTATCACCAGGCCGGAGACCATCAACGAGCAATCGATACGATGGCGAAGGCGGCTGGATCTCGCGGCACCCTACCCGGCACAGGCTGGTGGATCGCTAAATGGTATTCGGAGTGCGGTCGATATGAAGAGGCGGCCCGGCACCTCAGGGCCGAATCGGAAAACGAGTGGGTCCCAGCCGAATCATGGCTGCTAAGCCCAGTGCTTGCGTTGGCAGCAATGGCAAAGGACGTCGAGGGGCGGGCGGAAAAATTCGCAGCCGCCTTCGAGCGCAAAAATCCCCAGGTTCTGCGTGTGATAAAGGGGTTGATCTCAGCGCAATGGCCTCGCTTTGAAAAATTGAGCCCTCAATCGCAAGATCGATGGGTCTATGCAGTGTACTTAACATACGAAGACCCCGTAATCCCGTTAGCCGAGCCCCAAAACCTACGAAACGCCGTCCGCGAATACGGGTGGGTGTTGGAGCACGAACTAATGAGCAAGATATTTGACCCCTTCCGCAAGAAGCGGGTGCTTCCCGACATTGATCTGCAGAAAAAGTCGCGTGATGAGTATAGCCAAGAACCGGCAGACTCGCTTTTGGCTTACATCCACAGGCCGCCTAATGAAATCACGGCGGGAGAAATGATCAGGGCCATAACCCAAAGCTCCGCCCCCCGAAATGATACACAAGACGCCCTGCGTCGGTGGCTGAACAAGCGCTATCCGGAGGCCTACGACTGCGTTCCCGCAATGAAGGAAATGAACTTTGCACGGAACCGCGCCACACACGAATCTCCAGTCTACAACCGCTCGGATGTCGTGGAGATGGCCGCAACGTGCAAACGGGCGCTCAACTGGGTGTGAGAGCCGGGGGTTTGCCTGAAGAAAGTCTGTTTTAATCGCCTCTGGCGGCAGGGCGGCGGAACACATCAACTGGAAGACGATTGCGATCGCTTAGATTTGGCCATTACGAACAGCAACGCGGCGAGGCCGGCGAAAATCAGCATGGCTGCCAGGTCGCTTTGGGCAAAAGCGGGGAACCAGCGCGCGCCCACTGCGACCAGGTCTTCCTTGCGCAATCCCACCACAATGGCCAGGGCCAGGCCGCCCAGCGAGCCGCCGGCAATCAGACCGGAGCTGAACAGCGCGCCGCCGCCAGTTTCCGATTCGTCGCCTTTCTGGCCTGAAAAGGATTGGGCCAGAAGCTTAACCAACCCACCGGTAAAGATGGGCGCGGTGGTGGAAATCGGGAGGTAAGAACCGACGGCAAAGGCCAGGGAGCGAACCCCGCACAACTCCAGCGTGACCACGATAAAAGCCCCGAACAGCACCAGCGACCAGGGCAGGCGGCGATTCAGAATGCCGTTGATCACCACGCTCATCAATGTGGCCTGCGGCGCGGGATAATCGAGCGAGCCGATTCCCTGCACCTCCTGATAAACAATCTGTTGCGCCGCTGCGTCGTAGTAATAGCGCCCGTCGGGAATGGTATGCGAGCCAAGAATAGTGAGCACCTGAAAAGTGCGGCCCTGATATTGAATGTTGCCCTGAGTTTTCATCTCTGCGGTCAGACTAACGTGGCTGATGGCCACCGGGTTCACGCGGGTAGCACTCTGGTTAAGCAGCTTCAGGGTCACGCCCACGACCAGCACGGAGGTGAGCACGCCAACCACAAAACCGAGCTCCTGGCGGCGCGGCGTACCGCCCACCAGAAAGCCGGTCTTCAGCGACTGGACCGCGGCGCCCGCGCAGGCCGCGGAAATGGCAATGACGGCGCCCACGCTCAAGGCAATGGAGGAGTAAACGCTTCCCGTCCAGCCAACCACGACAAAGATCAGGCAGGTACCCATCAGGGTGGCAATGGTCATTCCAGAAATGGGATTGGAAGAGGCGCCGATCAGGCCCACGATGCGCGCCGAAACCGTGGAGAAGAAAAATCCAAAGACCACAATGAGCAAGGCGGAAACCAGATTGCCCCGCGCCCCTGGATTGATGTGGAACGAGAGCAGCGCCCAAACCACGCCCACCATAATCACGGTGCCGCCCAGCACGAAGCTGAGCGGGATATCGAGGCCGGTGCGTTCGTGACTGGCGGCCGAGGCCTTCCCGCTCGCCGTCAATTCCTTGAAGGCGGCGCGGAATGAATTGACAATGGTTGGCAGGGTGCGCGCCAGAGTGATAAGGCCGGCCATGGTGACGGCGCCCGCGCCAATGTAGCGCACGTAGGCCTTCCACACGTCAAACGGCGCCATTTGCGAAATGGGCACGGTGCCCGGATAGATGGCTTGCGGCAGAAGCGCGCCGAAGAATTTGATCATGGGAATCAGCACCAGCCAGGAGATGACGCCACCGGCGAACATGGTTCCGGCAACCTTGGGCCCAATAATGTAGCCCACACCCAGGTATTCCGGCGTGATTTCGCCGGCAATGGTAGACCCGGGATACCACGAAGGCCTCCACTCCGGCGTGGCCTTCCAGAAGGAGAGGCCGCCGGTTTCGCCCATCAGGAATTTGTATACCAATCCCAGCCCCGCACCTGCAAAAACCTTGCCGGCCTGAATGCCGCGCTCCTCGCCGCTGATGAGCACGTCGGCGCAGGCCTTGCCTTCAGGGAAAAGCAGGTTGCCGTGTTCCTTCACCACCAGCGGAACGCGCAGAGGCACCACGAAGAGAACGCCCAGCAGGCCGCCGGCCAGGGCCAGCAGAAAAACGTTGGAGTAATCCAGCCGGAAGCCAAGAAAGATGAGCGCCGGCAGGGTAAAGGCCACGCCCGCCGCAATCGACTCCCCGGCGGAGCCAACGGTTTGCACCATGTTGTTTTCAAGGATGGTAGAATTGCCAAGCCATTTGAAAATGCTGACGGAAAGGACGGCCACTGGAATTGAAGCGCTGACCGTTAAGCCCGCTTTGAGGGCCAGATAAACCGAGACGGCGCCAAATACAACTCCCAGCAGCGCGCCCAGGCCAATCGCGCGCGGCGTGGCTTCCGCCATGGTGGAAGATGCTGGCACGTAAGGTTGGAAGATGGGCTTGTCAGTTTGCAGCTCGGGCATGATCTCCTCCGGTAGAATGAATCCGCACGCACTTGCCCGGCGTCGTTTTGCCGCCGCGATCTGGGGTTTAGCCGCCTAGTCTGGCTCTTACTTTTTCACTCACGCGTTTCCCGTCAACGTTCTTGCCGGCCAGCTTCGCCATGGCGGCTTTCATCACCTTGCCCATTTCCTGCGGGCTTTTGGGATTGATTTCGCTGAAGGCAAAGACGACGGCTTCTTCAATTTCCTGGTCGGTGGCCGCAGCCGGCAAATAGCCTTCAATGATGACGACTTCGGCCTCTTCCTTGGCAGCCAGATCCTCTCTGCCGCCCTGGCGGAACATGGCCGCGGATTCGCGCCGCTGCTTTACGAGCGTACGCAAGACCGCCTGAGTTTCAGCGTCGGAGGGCGCATGGCCCATCTCCACCTGTTTCAGTTTCAAGGCGGATTTCATCATGCGGACCACGCTGAGCTTCAACTCTTGCTTTTGCTTCATGGCCTGGGTTAAATCGCGTTCGATCTGTTCAATCAGTGTCATGTTGTTTTCCCCGCGGATTGACTGCTGGCGAATATATCATAAGGGCAAGCCAGCAAATTCTGAAAGCCGCGCCGCGGTTGCAAGTTGGCGCGAGCAAGTGTAGATTTTCACATAACCTATGAAGACCTCAACACGATTTGTGGTATGGCTGGTGATATGGGCTGCGGCCGGGAACGCGGCCGTCGCCACTCCGCAGCAGACGAGGCAGCAGCAAGCGCCGGATTATGCACCCATACTCAACTACATCAACCAGGCCTGGGGCACGCTAACGCGCAGCGCCACGGAATGCAAGAGCGTTGCGGATACGCGCACCAATGCCGAGGTAACGCTCTACTTTCCGGCCGGCGCGGCCATTCCTGCGGTGGCTCAGGCCATGGAGCAGAATTGCAAAGTTGAGGCTGACCACCTGCCGGAACCGATTGACCGGCCCAATTCGCTTGACACAACAGAACTGCCGCCGGGGTTGCTCTACCTGCCCAATCCCTACGTGGTGCCGGGCGGCATGTTTAATGAAATGTACGGCTGGGACAGCTATTTTATTATCCGGGGACTGATCCAGGCCGGAAAGATTGATCTGGCGCGCGGCATGGTGGAAAACTTCTTCTACGAAATTCAGAACTATGCCATGGTGCTGAACGCCAGCCGCACTTACTTCCTGAGCCGTTCGCAGCCGCCTTTTCTCACCTCGATGATCTTTGCCGTTTATGACGCGGAAAGCCAGGCCGGGCATGCGGACCCGCAATGGCTGGCGACGGCGTATAACTATGCCGTAAAGGACCACGACCTGTGGACGAGCAAGCCGCACCTGGCGGGCAATACCGGGCTGGCGCGCTACTACGATTTTGGCGAAGGACCGGCGCCAGAACTGGCCAAGGATGGTTACACTTACTATCGCCATTCCATTGCTTACTTTCTGCTTCATCCCGCCCTGAAAGATGTTTTTCTGGTATCGCGCGAGCAGGCGGCGGCACCCCAGGCCAGCACCAGCCCCTATTTTTCGCTACGCCTGTGCTCCGAGGGGGCCAACCTAACGGTAGCGGCCGCTTGCGAGCAGATCAGGGATTACGCACTGACGGAAAGCTATTACAAGGGCGATCGCAGCATGCGGGAATCGGGCTTTGACGTGTCGTTTCGCTTTGGACCGCTTGGCGCCCAGACTCAGGATTACGCCCCGGTGTGCCTGAACAGCCTGCTGTACAAGACGGAGCTGGATCTGGCCCGCATGGCGGAAATGCTCCACAAAAGCGCCGAGGCGGGCCAGTGGAAAGCGCAGGCGGAAAAGCGGGCGCGCCTGATGCGCCAATACTTCTGGAACGCCTCAAGCGGCCTGTACTTTGATTACGACTGGCGGACTCGAAAGCAATCGACTTACGTTTACGCCACCACTTTTTATCCGCTGTGGGTGGGAATGGCGACGCCCGCTGAAGCCCATCGCGTAATGCTGAACCTGAAGCTGCTGGAACACGCCGGCGGGCTTGCCATGAGCACGCAGGAGGCGCTGGGACAGTGGGATTACCCTTACGGCTGGGCGCCCATCCAACTGATTACGGACGAGGGGCTGCGGCGCTACGGCTTTAATGACGCCGCGGATCGTCTCTCCCGTGAGTTTCTCTCCACGGTGAACGACAACTTCAAGCGCGATGGCACCATTCGCGAGAAGTACAACGTGGTGACTCGATCCTCGGAAACACATGTGGAGGCTGGCTACTCGGAAAACATGGTCGGTTTCGGTTGGACGAACGGAGCCTTCCTGGTGCTGCTTGAGGAAATGCGGAAACCGCAGGCGAACGCTCCCGCCCACGCGGCGAGCGCTCCAGGAGGGCGCTGAGGGGGCAATGCGTTCTCCGTAATTACTGCTGCTGCTTTTCCTGCTCCTGACGCTGCATATCCTTGCGGATCGCCGCCGGATTATCCAGCGGTGTTGGCCCGGAGCTTCCATTCTCCAGCCCCACCTCGCGAACCTTGGCAGGATCGAAAATGCGCGTGTCGACCGGCAACGCCTGATAAGGCTTGAAGTCCGGCGTCTGGGTGAGCAGATCGCTCAAGTCCGTGGCCGCGGCGTCGTACTGATTCAAAAAACCCATGCCGAAGACCAGATCGAAAGTCTTTAGGATGCTGGCGATGCTGGTGTGCACGTGCGAAACACCGTGCCGGGCATAAGGACTGATGACCATTAACACGCTGCGGTGCGCGTCAACGTGATCCGTGCCCGCCTGCGCGTCATCTTCCGTCACGAAGATCGCAGTATCCTTCCAGAACTGGCTGTGCGAAATCAATTGAACGATTTTGCCAAGCGCCAGATCGTTGTCCGCCACATACGAGGCGCGGAACGGATAGCCATCCGCCGGACGCGGGTCGTCCGTGTGGTCATTGGGGAGCCAGATAAAAATAAATTGCGGAAACGGCTGCTTGCCGCTGGCATAGAGGGATTGGAATTCCTTGTTGAATTGCTGAAAACGGTACTGGTCGGAAATATTGGTGTTGAAGTTGGGGTAGATACGGGAGGTGTTTTCAAAAAGCGGCTGCGTCATGGGAACGTTTTCCGGTTCGCGCACACCGGTCGGCTCCAGGCCGGCGCTTTCGTCAGCCCCTGGCGTTTCCATTCCTTCGCCATAGTTGCGAAAGCTGATGTGGCTGCGACTCAAATGCTCCCACAGCGAGCCCGCTTCAAGGTAGGCCTCCGGAATGGGGCTGGTTGCGCCAATATCCAGACGCCCGGGCGCATTGTCGTCAGGAACGTAATCCAGCTTGCCGCCGTAAGCCGCCGGCCAGCCGGCTTCAACCAGTTCATTCGGATAGTTGCCAACCAGCCAGTGGTGGCCATCCACTGAAACGTCTGAATCAACGTAGAAATTGTCGCTGATGGCAAACTGGCGGGCCATAGCATGGTGGTTGGGAGTTACCCGTGCGTGCCTTACCACCGCGCCGGTCTTGCGATTCGCCACGCGCGCATCCATTCCGTATGCGGCCAGAGCAGCGTCGCCGTTCGCCGTATCACCGCCCACTTGCTTCAGGTCGCCGAACACCTGATCGAAGGTGCGATTCTCTTTCACGATAAAAATCACATGCCGAACGGGCGTGGTAAAGGGCCGCGGAGCTGCGGCAGCACCACCGCCCGGCGCAGCATAAGGCGCGGGAACAAAGCCATTATTGTGCAAAACCTGCGCTGTTAATGGCTGCAGTGCAGACGCCGAGTTTGAAGTGGCAGCCGCGGGATTGGAGATTGATTCCGCGCTTCGATCGAGAAATTGCGAGGTTCGAATGATTGAAATGACGCCGTGGGTGATGTCGCCAATGTAAGTTCCCTCCGGACCTTCGTGGAAATTGGGCCCGCCGTTTGGTCCGGAACCGAACCCTTTTGCATTGGCCACATAAATTCTGCTTCCATCGGGGCTGGCAATCACCCGGGCTGGAAACCATCCCACCGGGATGTAGCCCAGCACACGCCCCTTCGCGGCCTCAATAACTGCCACGGCGTTGATTCCGGAACAGGCCACGTAGAGCAGCTTTTCGTCGGGGCTAAGCGCCATGCCAAAAGGCAGAACACCGCGCAAGCCGCGCACCGAGGGAGAAGGCTCAAGCAAAATGGTTTGTACAATCTGGTTGGTTTCCACGTCAATCGCTGTGACGCTATCCTGCGCGGAATTGGCTACAAACACGCGCCCCTTGCCGGCTACAACCGCGCCCGGACTGCTACCGCCCACGGAGAGCGGACCAATCGGCAGGCCGGTGCGAACCCGCGCCACAATGGCCGGCGAATCGGGATTCTTCAAGTCCACCGTCCAAACAGAATTCGATTCCAGAACATTAGGGTCGCCCAGTCCGGCGATGAGTTTGCCCTCCACCGTGGCGCCCTGTTCTGCATCGGGCGATGGATAACCGAAGGCAGGAAAGTGCAGGCCGGTATTTAAGGCATTCTTGGGATCGTAACCCGGAACCAGGTGATAGCGGAATGTCCCCACGTTGGTTACATAACCGAGCTGGCCGTCCGGTGAAAGGCCGAGGGCAAAAGGCATGCGCCCCACACCCACCTCGGCAACCTGCTTGCGTGCCGCGGTGTCAAACACCACCAGGCGGAAGTGCGCCATATCGAGAACAAATAGCCGCTTGCCGTCGGTCGAAAGGCGCAGATCGCCGGCAAGGCTGTTCTGGTACGCGCTTCCGGCAAAAGTTCCGTCAAGGGTCAGGGTGCCCACCCGTCTGTTCTCACCCAGATCGAAGACGCCGATATGACCGTTGTTTCCCTCCGAAAGATAAAGAGTACGCTGGTCGGGCGCAATAGCCGCGCCAAGAAATACACTTTGCGGATCTGCGTCTTTCAGATTGATGCCGGCAGGAATCTGCGTAACGGAAGGCTCACGCTGGTCAAGGCCGCGTATGGCGGAAACCGAAAAGGGAGCGGTGCCGCTGTTGACAGTAACAAGAAGCTTGCCATCCGGGCTGATGGCCAATCCATAAGGATGCGGCGCAACCGTCACCTGCTCCCCGAGCGGCGTGATCAGGCGTCCGTTGGGCAAAACCGTCTCGCCGTTGCGATGGATCGCGGTGGGGCGCGAGCCCGCGGGCGCACGCAAAAACGACAAGCCGGAAGGGAAGATTCTTGCCGCTTCCGTAAAGACGGCCAAGGCTCCCATTACTGTAAGGATGGTCAGAAAACGCATTTGCCGGGCGTATAACTTCATGTTCCCTCCGGAAGAATCCGTTTGCGCCAAAGGCCTGACCCTGTTTGGCGACTTTGGGCTCCCATCAATTCTGCAAAAATTCAGTCAAGAATGGTAGCACACAGAGGTAAACTACATGCCTTTCAGGGTGATGACCCGTGGGCGGCGACGCGACGCACAACCCCCGGCACGGAATCGCACGGTAATCCAAAGGTGACACATGAGGCTTCCAGAAACCAGGCAGATAGGGCTTTTGTTGCTCGGGATATTGGCGTTTACACTCGCGAACCGCCGCACTCGCGCTGCCGGACCCGTTTCCCCGGCGCCCTTTGATCTGGCCGTCGAAGCCATTCTTCACCGGCCTGAGTTCCGGCACGCCAGCTTCGGAATAGAAGTAATTTCCCTTGATACCGGAGAGCCGGTGTATTCACACCTCGGTCAAAAGCTCTTTACGCCTGCCTCCACCACAAAGTTGCTTACTGAGGGCTCGGCACTCGCGATTCTGGGCCCGGATTACCAATTCCACACGTCAGTCTATCGCCTGGGCGAAATTGGCCCGGATGGGACCCTGCACGGCGACCTGGTGCTGGTGGCCAGCGGCGACCCGAACCTTTCCGGCCGAATACAGCCCGATGGCACGCTGGCTTTTGAAAACACGGATCACTGTTATGGGGGAAGCTTTGATACGCGTGCGGTTCCCGGTGATCCGCTTAAGGTTCTCCGTGAAATTGCCAGCCAAATCGCGGCGCACGGCATTACCCGCGTTGACGGCCAGGTTCTGATTGATGCAACGCTCTTTCCGGAGGGTGAAAAGGAATTGGGAACCGGCGCCGTAATTTCACCTGTGATCGTGAACGACAACCTCGTAGACGTCACGGTAACGCCAGGCAGTTCACCCGGTGCGCCTGCCCAGATCCAGGTGTCTCCAAACACTTCATACGTCCACTTCAATAATCTCACCACGACCGGCGCGGCCAGTTCCGATCCGGATGTGGAATGGACCGACGACGTTGCCGGGGCAGACGGAACGAGGCAGGTGACTGCCAAAGGGAACGTTCCGGCCGGCAGACCGGGCGTACTCTTCTCTTACCCGGTGCCCAGCCCCAGCCAATTTGCTAAAATTGCCTTTAAGCAGGCCTTGCAAGACGCGGGAATCGCTGTGCATTCACCCGCAACCGAAACGAATCCGGACTTCAAGGCCCTGGCCCCGTCCTACACTGCTCAGAACCGCGTGGCCGAACACGTGTCACCACCTCTCTCGGAGGAGATAAAAATCACACTTAAGGTTAGCCAGAACCTCCACGCCAGCACGATGCCCTTCATCCTGGGAGCCGTCGTCGCCCATCAGCGCGCGAACGCAGAGCAGGCGGGCTTTTACTTGGAAAGGAAATTTCTAGCTGCAGCCGGCCTGGACTTGAGCGGCGCAGCCCAGGGCGACGGCGCGGGCGGCGCCCAATCCGCCTTCTTTACTCCCGATTTTATGGCGCGATACCTGACGTTCTGGTCGCACCGCAAGAACTTCGATGTGCTGTACAACGGCTTGCCGATCATGGGACGTGATGGCACTTTGTCTGACATACAAACCCAATCACCCGCCGCCGGTCATATACATGCCAAGACCGGCACTTTTGATGCCTACGATGCACTCAACCGGCGCGACATGGTTACGGGGAAAGGGCTGGCGGGATACTTGACGGCAGAGGACGGACGCCGTTTTGCCATCGCATTATTTGCCAACCGAGTTTCTGTGCCGATGACAAGCGGCTCCATCACCAGGATTGTGGGGCAGGCGTTGGGTGAAATAGCTGCCGCGGCCTACTCCAACCCGCCCGCACCCACTCCCCCGCTTTATGACGTTCTGATTCGCAACGGCAGGATTGTAGATGGCACGGGAAACCCGTGGTACGCGGGGGATATCGCGCTCCGCGGCGACCGGATCGCAGCGATTGGCCGCCTGCAGGCAGTCACGGCTCGGCAGGTTATCGATGCCCACGGCCTGACCGTGGCGCCGGGATTTATCGACATGCTGGGCCAGTCAGAGTCCTCCTTGCTCATCGACAATCGTTCTCTCAGCAAGCTATCGCAAGGCATCACTTCTGAAATAACCGGCGAAGGTGGGTCGATTGCACCTCAAGATCCGCTGACATTGGCGCCCCTGAAGCCTTACCTTGAGCACTACCATCTGACTTATGACTGGACGACCCTGGGCGGATATTTTCGCCGCCTAAGACGGAACCGCACGCCGATTAATCTTGGCACTTACGTGGGCGCGGCGCAGGTGCGCGAGGCCGTCATCGGCGACGCCGATCGGGCGCCCACCGCGAACGAACTGGACGCGATGAAAGCCCTCGTCGCAGGCGCGATGAAGGACGGCGCGATGGGACTCTCAACCGCCCTGATCTATCCACCCGGCGCCTACGCCAGGACCGGCGAACTGATAGCGCTGGCCCGCGTTGCCGCATCGTACGGCGGCATTTATGCCACGCATATGCGCAGTGAGGGCGCCACGGAGAACGAAGCCCTGGAAGAAGCTATCCGTATTGGCCACGAGGCGCAATTGCCGGTTGAAATCTTTCACCTGAAGGTAAGCGGAAAATCGCGATGGGGCTCCATGCCCCGCCTGGTTGCGCGTATTGAAGCGGCACGCGCCTCCGGGGTTGATGTGACCGCGGACATGTACCCCTATCGCGCCGGCGCTACCGCGCTTGCCTCCGCGCTTCCACCCTGGGTAGCGGATGGAGGAGTCGACAAGTTGCTCGCCCGCCTGCACGATCCCGCTGTGCGCGCCCGTATCCGGCGTGAAATGACGGCCGATCACCCGGGGTGGGAAAATCTTTATTTCGACAGTGGCGGAGCCTCCGGTGTGTTGATCTCCTCGGTAATGAATCCTGCCCTGAAAGAGTATGCCGGCATGACTGTTGCCCGCATGGCCCAGGCCATGCACAAACCTCCGCTGGATGCTTTGATGGACTTTGTGATCGCCGATCGAGCCCAGACGGGCGCCCTGTACTTTATGGCCAGTTCAAAGGACCTGATGTACGGCCTTAAGCAGCCGTGGACCAGCATTGGTCTCGACGCCAATGAAACTTCGCTGGATGGCCCGCTGTACGAGCCTCACGATCACCCACGAGCCTACGGATCCATGGCAAAGCTTCTGGGCTATTACGTGCGGGATCATCATTTAATGCCTTTGGAAGAAGCCATCAGGAAGATCACCAGCCTGCCCGCGAACCGTGAACACTTGCAGGGGCGCGGATTGCTAAAGCCCGGATATTACGCCGACATTACAATTTTTGATCCCTCCACGATTCGCGACACAGCAACCTATCTGCGTCCTGCCAGCGTCTCGCAAGGAGTCGCCTACGTCTTCGTGAATGGCCAGCTTGAATTTGACCATGGGCGCCTTACAGGTGTTACCGCGGGAGGACCGCTGCTCGGGCCAGGATTCGAAGCTCCAAAGATTCAGGTCCCTTGAGTTGATTGCAGCTCCATGACCGGATTCTTTCCGGCAAGGGCACGTTTTACTGGTGCGACTGATGTTTACTGTGAGTCAAATTACTTGACTAATGTTACATGCGCGTGTTAGCTTCTTAAGGTTCGTGTTTTAGTCAAAATTGAACATTCTGTTCCTGTGGTGTCCGCTGCGACGGATAAAAAGGGAAGGCCGTGTAAATCGGCCGCGGTCCCGCCACTGTGATCGGTGAGCCGGATTCCAATCGACCCTTACCTGGGTCAGCCACTGCCCGCTTCAGCGGGTGGGAAGGATTGAACCCTGCGATGACCCGAGAGCCAGGAAACCTGCCCGGGAACTTCAGCTCAGCACATCCCTTCGAAGGAAAGGGATCTGAGGAATTTTTCAGAAGCTGTATTTCATGCGCTTGTGCGTTTAGCCGCCCAGGCTCTGTTCCCGGCTTCTCAAGGAACTCCACAGATCCACCTGACGAGGATTAAGGAGTTCTCAAATGCGGGCATTGCCTTTTCCAGTCCTACAGTATCATTCCATTCTTCGCGCCTTCCACACACAAATCAGGCAGAGCCGTATTCCCTCTCTGATGGCCAGAGGAGTTTTTACTTTGTGCCTGCTTGGCGTGTGGCAAGGAACGCTGAACGCTGCTACTTTGAAGGGACGTGTCTTGGACCCATCTGGCCGCGTGGTTGCGGGTGCGCAAGTCATCCTGCTCAACTCTTTGCACGTGTCTCAAGAACTGCGCAGCGACGCGCACGGCGAATTTGCATTCAGGAATCTAACCGCGGGCCGCTATCAGATCACGGCGAACGCACCGGGATTTTCAGCGCCGGTGCAGGTTGTGTCTCTGGCCGCCAGCGGCGCCAGAAAATTGAAAATAGAGTTGAAGGTAAGTGCGGCGCCGGAGCAGGTGGTGGTTTCAGCTTCGCTGGCGGATACCCTGTCAAGCCAGACTGGAGCTTCGGTCAGCATCATTACACGCACCGAATTGCTAAATGATGGCGACCAGTTTGTGTTGCAGGCCCTGAGGGATTTGCCGGGTGTTTCCGCAATCCAAACCGGCCGGGATGGCGGCGTGACCGGTGTAAACATCCGGGGTGGGGAATCGGATTACAACCTGGTGCTGATCGACGGCGCTCCCATCAATGAATTTGGGGGCGGCTTCGATTTTGCACCGCTGCTGGCCGAAGGCATCAGCCGCATTGAAGTTGACCGCGGACCGGAGAGCGCTCTTTATGGCACAAACGCCGCCGCCGGGGTGGTAAATATAACCACAACCCAGGGGGATGGGCCGCCGCACTTCAGCTTTATGGGCGAGGGCGGAAGCTATAACACCTCCCAGGCTGGCGCAAGTGGAAGCGGCTTAACCAGGGGACTCGGCTGGGCCTACAACCTTTCACATTTGCAAACGCGTGGTGTTGTGCCGAATGATCAATACACCGATCAGAGCGCTATTCTCAGCCTCTCCCTGGCACAAAATCCGATGCGCCAGTTCTTTTTCCACTTTTACGGGAATGCCAACAATGCCGGCGCCCCAGGCCCATTTGGCTCCGATCCGGATCATCTGTTTACGGGCATCGATCGCGTCGCGCGCGACAAACAAAACCTTTTTGGATACGCTCTGACTTTCGCACAGCAGTTCACCGGCCGCTTCAGGCAGGTGTTCGACGCCGATCTCTCCACCAACGACTACTACTTTATCAGCCCGTTCGGAGACTCCTACTCCAACAACCTGAACGGCGTGCTGGATACCCGCAGCGAAGTCACGGTCTCCAATTCGGACTTCCTGTCCGCCGGCGTGGAGTACCACCGGGAGCAGATCAGGAACTCGTACATTGCCAATGATAATGGCACACCGTTTCTGCTTCCCCGCTCAAGCGAAGGGTATTTCGCCGAGAACCGCTGGAGCCCCTTTGAGCGATTGTTCATCACCACCGGTGTGCGTTGGGACAATTTCCAGACCGGCGCCCTTGAAGCAGCACCCAATACCGCCGGCCGCCCATTCCTGCCGGCTTCAACCGTCTCTCAGCTTAGTCCCCGGCTTTCTGCCGCGTACCTTCTCCATAACGCAGGCGGCAGCAGAATGCTTGGTCTCACCCGTCTGCATTCGAGTTTCGGCACCGGCATCCGCATGCCAAGCGGCTTTGAGCTGGCCTTTACCAATAACGGCTCGCTGCGTCCGGAGCGGAATATCAGCTTTGACGCCGGAGTGGAGCAGCGCTTCTTTGGCCAGCATGCGGCGCTTGATGCGACCTATTTTCTCAATCGATTTGAAAATCAAATCGTGGTCCTGGGCGGTTCGCTCACCAACCTCAGCACATTTACCTCTGCAAATCTCGGCAACTCACGGGCGCAGGGAGTTGAGACGTCGTTGCGCGTTGCTCCGACCCAGTCCCTGCAGGCCACTCTGAATTACACTCTTACCGCCAGCAGGCTGCTGGCGCTCGACGGAACCAGCGTGGCGCTTCAGCCCTTCGAGGTCGGGCAGCCGCTTTTGCGAATCCCGCGTAACGCCGCCTCTTTTGACGTTACATGGAACCACGGGCGCCTGATGTTAAACGCCAACGCGTACTTTCGCGGGCAGATCGAGGATCTGGAGCCCAACGACGGCGTCTTCGCCTGCCAGCTTGGCCTGCCCTGCCTCTTCACGGCAAAAGGCTACCAACTTGTGAACACGGGATTTTCCCTCCAGGTTTCGCGGCAAGTCCAGATCTATGGCACTATCAATAACGTTTTGAACCAGTACTATGAGGAGGCTCTGGGCTACCCGGCCCTGCGCCTGAATTTTCTAAGCGGGATTCGTTTGGGATTTTAGGGGGGAATAAAGGGAATGTGAGAGCCGGACCTGGCGAACGTGGCACGTTACCCCGGTCCGGCTCGCTAAAGCTCCTACAAACTCAACAGGTATTCGGAGGCGGTCATGTTGCCCAGGCTGATGGAGCTGACGCGCAAACCAAGTACGTTACCAAAGTACTCCAGTATGGAAGTGAGCTTCAGGAAGATGGCGCGCTCACCAAACCCAAACGTGTGGCCGATGGCCAGAATGGCGAAAAGCACTTTGAAATAGGCGGTCAAAAAGTGCTCATCACGCGTCAGGCGCCGTTCCGCATTAATGGCATTCTTCAGCAGATACGTAAGCGCAAGAAAGTCGCACTTAAGCTGCATCCGAAACCGCTCATAGTCAATCGGTACGTCAAACTCTTCCACCGCCTGGCGTATGTAAGGAAACTCCAGCCGGTTGGCGTTGACGATGGGATGGAAGTATTCTTGACCGAATTCGCGCCGCAGGATTCTTTGACAGCTTGTCTGCAAAAAGAACAACCACAGCGCTGCTGAAGTAATCAAAATCAAAGTCGCCAGAATCATTTTAACCTCACTGCCTGAACCTGCGATTTACAATCTCCCCCAACGCAGGTATCCGGTCTAAAGTTGACGGCGAGTCTCCGTCGAAGCCGCGCTCCAGTCTTGCAACTGCGTAAAACCACGTCATCAGCATTCCGAATGTACAAATGGGAATAATGTAGCTGAGCAAGGGCTCCGTGTAGGAGCCACCGTGCAACAGATACATCAGTGAAAAATTCGCGGCGGGGCCGGCGTACTGAATTCCCATTCCGCTCACCAGCATGCCCAATTGAGCATCTTGGCCGTTACTGCGTTGCAAAATGATGTAAAGCAGCGTGGTCAATACCAGACACGCAAAGTAGAGATCCTGTTGGAAGCCCACCATGAACGTGCCGTTAAACAACTGCGAGTGATTATGCCAAAGGGAGTGCAGTGAGACGCCGAGCACCATAAAGAAGACCAGCACCAGACCAAAACGCAGGTAATGCCACGCGGCATGGTCATTAGCGCAAGCTCGCTTGAAGAAGGAACAGATCAGCAAAAATGCGGCAAGCGTGAGTATGATGTCAGTAAGCCAGTAAAATAGCCGGTACTGATGGGAAAGGTAACCGTAACGATACAGGATATATGGCCGTCCGACGCCGTCTGTCATGATGAATATGACGACGTAAAGACACAAACCTGCCAAACGCCGCACCTGGCCTTTGAGCAGCATGTATACAAACAGACTGATCTCAAGGCCATAGCAGGCCCACTGAACTCCGTGAATCAGCAGGTCCTCAAACATAAGCTACCAGCACAGCACGCGAGTTACGCAGCGCCATGTCCGGAAGCTGATTCACTGACAAGGCACTGCTTAACTTTCTAATGACTCTAGCACATTTGAAAATGAATGTCCAGCCATCGGCGGAGGCTCCGGCGAGCCGCCCACGGCCAACTGCGTCATCGGTGGAGGTACGGGTGAACCACCTA
>VFSW01003962.1_pt1 | contig 22150 bp, 13 predicted proteins | sample 5358111 | NCBI WGS metagenome assembly VFSW01 (sample SAMN11554181, study PRJNA540505) | mine drainage metagenome | isolation source: sediment from site ElyBrook_90M | place: USA: Ely Copper Mine, Vershire, VT | collected 2017 | reverse complement strand
CTGCAGGGGCGGACGAAACTCTCCAGCATTTCCGGCTGTGGCCCTAGTTCCGGATACCCGCCAGCAGGCCTTCAATCTCCGCCTTTGTATCCGCTGTCAAAGGCAGCAGCGGCGAACGGACGCGGCCACCATAGTAGCAGTTGAAGTCGCAAGCGTATTTAATGCCGTTGATTCCCAATTGACCAACAATGCGCTGGCTGGGTCCAACAATGCGCTTCTGTTTCTCTTCAGCGAGCTTCAAATCGTGGTCCTTCCAGGCGGAATAGACTTCCTGGCAAGCCTGGGGAGCGCAGGTAGCAAAGCCCAGAATGGCGCCGCTAGCTCCGGCTCGCAGCGATTCAAGCAGCGTAGACGCCGAACCGGTAAGCACCTGGAAGCCAACCTCTTTTGTCCGCGTCTTGATAGGAGCCGCAGGCGGCGCGCCTGCAACAGCCGTACCCGAAGCCAGGTCTCCGGCAGATACAAAACTTCCGCCGCTCTCGGCTTTCGGCGCCAGCATCCTGGTGGTAACAGCTTCAAAAATCGGCGTAACCGTTACAGAGCGGCGCGGGGCGGCATGCGTGGTTTCGATGGTGGTGCGGATCCGTTCCATGCTTCCGCTGGAGTCCTTGATTCCGATAATGTTGGGGTGTTGCGCCAGCTCGGGAATAAGCTCCAGGGGAATATCGGAGTGTACGCACTGGGGAATGTTGTAGAGCAGCACTGGCAGCGGCGAGCGGTCCGCCACGCTGCGAAAATAATGCAGAATCGACGCCGGGGCCATCTGGTTCGAGTAGTAGCTGGGCATACGAACCAGTACCGCATCGTACTGGAACCTCGCCGCCGCCTCGGCCACTGCGACAGTTCCCTTCACGCTCTCGCGGCCCACACCGGCAATCAGCACCTTGTCAGCGGCAGACGCCTCCGCGGCCACGCGCAGCACCTCGAAGGTTTCGACATCGTCCAGAGTGACGGCCTCGCCTGTGGAGCCTAATACCACCATACCCGCCAGCAGAGTGCGAGAGTAGCTGGCCATGTTGGCCTCAAGTTTACGGTAGTAGACTTGTTCGTCCGGATAAAAGGGTGTGGATATTGCGGCGAAAATCCCCTCAATGAGCATGGCACTATTGTAAGACCTCGAACGCGGTGCAAGCTTACTGTTTGCTCGGTATATGGCAGCATCAGGGTGCTTCCATAACCCTCATTGCAGAATTGTTCTTTGAGGCTGCGGGGCGTAGTTTATAAATTAGACAACAGGCTGAAAAACGAAACCACTTAGGGGGAGACAGCCAATGCGTACCACGATCTTTACCGAAGAAGAAGAGAGCGATTCGAAGCTCTCCGGGCAGGCTGTGTGGTTCTCCGTGCATACCCTTCTGGCTCTTGGCTCCTGGCTTGCGCTCATGGCTCTGGGATACTACCTCAACCCACCCGCAGTTTCGCAGGTTTTCATTCTGCTTTTTTCCATTCTTGTGCCTTTTGCCGCGGGCTACATCATTAACAGCTTTCGCCAGGACGAGATGGCGACCGTCGTTTGGCTGATTGGCCTGATTTGGGTGCTGATCGTCAGCTTGTGGATTCTTGATATGCCGACAGGGCCCAACGAGTGTTTCCAGTGCGGCGCCACCGAGAAGCTGACACGCACATTTTTGAGTCTGCCCACCCCCAGTGGACTGATTGACGATGATGGACCTTTTTTGGGAACTTGGCCTACAGCCGCTCTGGTTGGTTACTCCATAGGGGCCAAGCTGTCCATGCGACGCCGCCCCCGGCCCAAGGACTGAAAGATTCGCGGTTCGCCTTGCGATCGACAAATCGCACTTGATGCAGATTCTATCTCTGAACCTTCACAATTTCTTCAATCTGTTTGGCATGTCTCGCTGGATGTACCGCCATCAAGAGAAGAGCCTCGTAACAGTTGATGCTTCCCGAAAGTGGGTGCGAGGTAATCCTGGCCCGTAGGTCTTCATGGTTGTCTCTGGCGAATTGAATTGTCCTCTCGCGGACGGCTAGAAACTGCTGAAGCGCCTCTTGCAGCGTAAGGAAGCGCCCTCTCGGAAGACTCACCTCGGGAGCGTCCATATGTCTGCTGCGGTCCGCTCCATGCGTTAGGATACGCGCTTCCCTTTGCTCGTTCACTTGTGGTGCGTCCGCACACTCCGACGCAACAATCAGGGAATAAAGCAAATCCTCAGTCATGGCCACATGCTCTACGCATTGCAGAATCGACTATTTCCCAGGGCCTGGACTCCGCAGTGACGTTTCCTCGCTGACACCATGCACTGCGTCAAGAAGCGCTGTCTGCCCGCCTTCCAACAAACAAAGAATCTCGCGCTTTTCGTTTTCCGTCACGGCAAGAGTCCTACCTGCGTCTTTGCGTCTACTCACAGCCGATGGTTGCCGCATGAAGATGCTGCAAGGCGTAGACCGTTGTCTGGTTCTTTTGCATCGCGGCAATTCCCTCCACTGCGGCCTGCGCAGCGGCAATGGTCGTAATGGTGGGAATTCGCGCAAGCACCGCCGCCCGCCGAATCGCCTTCTCGTCGAAAAACGTATCCTGGCCGCGCGGCGTGTTGATGATGAGCTGAATCCTGTCGCCCTTGATGAGATCGACCACGTTCGGCCGGCCTTCCTTCACCTTGAAGACCCGCTCGACGCTGAGCCCTGCGCCCTCCAGCACGTTGGCCGTTCCCTCGGTGGCCACAACCTTGAAGCCCAGGTCTACATAGCGGCGCACCAGTTCCACTGCAGCGGTCTTGTCATGGTCGTTCACACTGAAGAAGACCGTACCGCCCGTGGGCAGCACCTGTCCGGCCGAGAGCTGCGCCTTGGCAAAGGCCTCGCCAAAACTGGCCGCTACCCCCATTACTTCGCCGGTGGACTTCATCTCCGGCCCCAGAACCGTATCCACGCCCGCAAATTTCGACCACGGAAAGACCGGCGACTTGACATAGAAATGTGTGCCCGTTTCAAGATCCTTGCCGCTGGCGAGCTGGCTGGGCAGCAATTCGCTCAGCTTGCGCCCGGTCATCAGCCGCGCGGCGATCTTGGCCAGTGGAATGCCCGTGGCCTTGGAGACATACGGCACAGTGCGCGAGGCGCGCGGATTGACCTCGATCACGTATACGTGGTCCTGGCCGCTGGCGTCTTTCTGAATGGCGAACTGCAGGTTGACCAGCCCGACCACGTTGAGCGCAAGAGCAAGTTTGCGCGTGTAGGTGCGCAGTGTTTCCAGCGTCTCTTTGCGGATGCTCACGGCGGGCAGCACGCAGGAGGAATCGCCGGAGTGGATGCCCGCCTCTTCAATATGCTGCATGATCCCGGCGATGATCACGTCCTGCGAATCGCAGAGCGCGTCCACGTCAACCTCGACCGCGTTCTCAAGGAAGCGATCCACCAGCACTGGTCGCTCTTGGGAGTACTCAACCGCCTGCTTCATGTATTGGTTCACGGCTTCGGCGTCATACGCAATCACCATAGCGCGTCCGCCTAGCACATAGCTGGGCCTCACCAGAACCGGATAGCCGATGCGCTCGCCCACGGCCAGCGCCTCTTCCACACTCGTTGCCGTGCCTCCGGCGGGCTGCGGAATCTGCAGCTCCTCCAGCAGTTTGCCAAAGCGCTTGCGGTCTTCAGCCAGGTCGATGGACTCGGGCGAAGTGCCGATAATGGGCACGCCTGCCGTGCGCAGCCGCTGGGCAAGGTTTAGCGGTGTCTGTCCGCCAAACTGCACAATCATCCCAATCTCCGCGCCCGACTGCGCCTCGTGGTTATAAACCGCTAGCACATCTTCCAGCGTTAGCGGCTCAAAGTACAAGCGGTCGCTGGTGTCGTAATCGGTGGAGACAGTCTCGGGATTGCAGTTCACCATGATCGTTTCGTAGCCGTCGTCCTTCAGCGCAAAGGCGGCGTGGCAGCAGCAGTAGTCGAACTCGATCCCTTGGCCGATGCGGTTCGGCCCCGAGCCAAGAATGATGATCTTCGGCGTCTTGGTCGGCGGCGCTTCGTCCTCTTCGTCGTAGGTCGAGTAGAGATACGGCGTCATCGATTCAAACTCAGCAGCGCAGGTATCCACCAGCTTGAAGACCGGCTTGATTCCCTTCCCCTCGCGCAGTTCTCTCACCTGCTGAGTGCCTGCGTGTCCCTCCAGCTTCCACTCCGTGGCAATGCGCTCGTCGCTCAGCCCCAGGCGTTTCAAGTGGCGAAGCTGTTCCGCGCTGATCTCATCTGGCGTCGTCTTGGCAATCTCAGCTTGCTCCAGCGTGATCTCTCGAATCTGGTGCAGGAACCATGGGTCCATTCCTGTCAGCCGCGCCACTTCGCGCACGCTCATGCCGCGCTCAAAGGCGTAGCGGATATAGCCCAGCCGCTCCGGCTTCGGAGTCACCAGCATCTGTGTGAGCCGCCGCGGTTCCAGTATCTCCGCGCCGGTCTTCTTGCCGGTTTCCAGCGCACGCCACGCCTTCATCAGCGATTCCTTGAAGGTGCGCCCGATAGCCATCACCTCGCCCACCGACTTCATCTGCGGCCCCAGCGTGTCGTCCGATCCGGGAAACTTTTCAAACTGCCACTTGGGAATTTTGACGACGACATAATCGATGGTCGGCTCAAAGCAGGCCGGTGTCTTGCGTGTAATGTCGTTGGGAATCTCGTCCAGCGTGTAGCCTACGGCCAGCTTGGCGGCAATCTTGGCAATGGGGAACCCCGTGGCCTTTGACGCCAGCGCCGAGGAGCGCGAGACGCGCGGGTTCATTTCGATCACCGTCATGCGCCCGTCTTGCGGGTTCACGGCAAACTGCACATTCGAGCCGCCAGTCTCCACGCCAATCTCGCGCATCACTGCGATGGCCGCGTCGCGCATCTTCTGGTATTCGCGGTCGGTCAGCGTCTGCGCAGGAGCCACGGTAATCGAGTCGCCTGTGTGAACTCCCATCGGGTCGAAATTCTCAATCGAGCAGATGATGATGACGTTGTCCGCAAGGTCGCGCATCACCTCCAGCTCGTATTCCTTCCACCCCAGCACGCTCTCTTCAATCAGGCACTCGTGGACTGGCGAGAGGTCGATTCCACGCGCCAGAATCTCCAGCAATTCTTCGCGGTTGTAAGCGATGCCGCCACCCGTGCCGCCCAGCGTAAAGCTTGGTCGGATCAGAACCGGAAACCCCAGCTTGCTGGCAAAATCCAGACCATCGCGCAGGTTGTTCACCAATGCCGACTTTGAAACATCCAGCCCGATGCGCAACATAGCATCTTTAAACAGCAGCCGGTCTTCGGCCTTCTTAATTGCCTCAAGCTTGGCGCCAATCAACTCGACGTTATAGCGCTCAAGAATGCCTGCGTCGGCCAGATCCACGGCCAGGTTGAGCGCCGTCTGTCCGCCCACCGTTGGCAGCAGGGCGAACTTGCCGGGACGTGTGCTTTGAAAGGGCTCGGCTTCAGCAGTACCGCCCGCAAGGTTCTTGTTTTGAAAGGGCAAGGCTTCAGCCGTGCCGCCCGGCGCAGTAGAAGAGTCCTCGGGCTTTAGCCCCTGAGGGAACGCTGGCCCATTCTCAAGCATCTCCGCCTCAATGCGAATAATCTCCTCGACGTATTCGCGGGTGAGCGGCTCAATATATGTGCGGTCGGCCAGGTCGGGATCGGTCATGATCGTGGCCGGATTCGAGTTCACCAGCACCACCTCATAGCCCTCCTGCTTGAGAGCCTTGCAAGCCTGCGTGCCAGAGTAGTCGAACTCCGCCGATTGGCCAATCACAATCGGCCCCGAGCCGATCACAAGTATCTTCTGAATGTCATTTCTGCGTGGCATTTTCTCTGCTCTGTTTCCTAGATCATGTTTGCGCTTTTGCTGCTGCCGTTGTTTCTGTCGTTGCTTTTGCAGTTGTTTTGAAAGGGCACGACTTCAGTCGTGCCGCCCATGGTTCCGATAAAGTCTGTGGGCTTTAGCCCCTGAGGGATGGGGTCCAACTTCCATCCTGGGTATGCCGAAGAATAGCGATATTCTGCCGGACTTGCACAAAGATGCTTCTTGACCGGATTCAAATGGATGTAATGGCGATGCTTGTCATAATCCTCGGCATCGCGAATCCTGTGGTCGGCAAAACCTCGCTGCCATATCTCCATCTTCGATCCAAGTTCTTTCTTGGCCTGAAAAGAGAACCCGCCTTTGATGAGCTGAATCGCCTTCTCAAGCGCAGTTGCAGGCGTAATCAGCAGGTGAAAATGATCGGGCATCAAAACAAATTCATGCAGAAGATAAGCGTCGCCGCGGTGCGAGATCAGTATTTTGAAAAAGAGCCGCGCCCACGATTCCGTCTGGAATAGCGCGCGGCGCTCCCACGTGTCAGAGGTAACGAAGTAGGTCTGCGCGTTGTTCGTTGCATGCTCGCGTGCGGGTTTCAAAACCATCCCTTAGGGGCTAAAGCCCCGCTTCCATCCCCATTCTTGCGGCACGACTGAAGTCGTGCCCTTTCAAAACTAGCTCCCACATCAACTCACCACAACGCAGATGATGGTAACTCCCAATCGTCAAGTGAACCGAGGAAAGGTGTCCAAAGCAGGCTTTTTTCACCGTCCACGTCCAGCTTTGGATTAGGGATAATCCGCTCCCTTGCATCTACAAACTCTGCCTTAGTCCCACGTAGCTCACTATTTTCAGCATGCTCCCACCATTGGGAGTAACCCCATGCTTTTGGATCACCCTGATCAATCGGAACATTCCAATTAACTACCTCTGCCCGTACTAACTTGCCATGCAGAAAGCACTCATAGTAGCGAATCTCTGACCCATCATCATCGCTATTTGCCCAAATCTCGAGTAGCACTCGTTCTCCTGAACGCCGAACCTCAGCCGTCGAATAAAAATCGGTTTCAAGTTTCTCTAATCCCTGGGGCTAGGCTCTTGACCGGATCGAATGAACTTCCTGCTCCGATCGCATGTCGAGGTTGAATTCGGGAAACGTCTACACCACATTCACCTGCGAAGCGCACCAAGGAAGTCTCCGGTTGATCTGCCTTGAGACCTGCCAAGTACCTATCGAAAGGATCTGATTGGTATTTGGCCTGAGTGAAGGAAATAGAACTCCCAAGCCCTGCTAAAACTGCCAGGACTTGGAGCCAATGCTTCATCCCTTCCACTCCTCCATCATCTGCCGGAAGTCGCGGAAGAGGTAGTGTGAGTCGTGCGGCCCGGGCGCTGCCTCCGGGTGGTACTGCACGCTGAACAGCGGCAGCGTCTTGTGGCGCAGCCCCTCCAGCGTCTGGTCGTTCAGGTCCACATGGGTCAACTCCACCTCGCTCAGGTTAATCGAGTCCGGATCGACGGCGAAGTTGTGGTTGTGGGCTGTAATCTCCACCTTGCCGGTGGTGTTGTTTCTCACCGGATGGTTGCCGCCATGGTGGCCAAACTTCAACTTGTAGGTGCGTCCGCCCAGCGCCAAACCCGTGAGCTGGTGGCCCAGGCAAATGCCGAAAACCGGCACGCGGCCCAGGAACTTGCGGATGGCGCGCACGGCATATTCCACCGGTTCGGGGTCGCCGGGGCCGTTCGACAGAAAAACTCCGTCCGGCTTCAGGTCGAAGACATCCTCGGCAGTGGTCTCGGCTGGCACCACCGTTACCCGACAGCCCTCGCGCGTCAACATCCGTAGAATGTTAAGCTTGATGCCGAAATCATAAGCCACCACATGCAGTTTGCGCTGTTTTACGTCTTGGACGAGAGCGGTGGAAAGCAGGGGGTCGCCCGACTGGTTTCGGCTGTCGTCCGCGTCGAATGGATAGACCGACTTGGTTGAGACCACGCGCGCCAAGTCCGTTCCATCCATCTTGCGGATGTTTCTGGCCTTATGGACGAGCGCGTCGGGGTTGGATACATCGGTCGAAATCACGCCCCGCATCACGCCATAGGTGCGCAGATGTCGCACCAGGGCACGGGTGTCGATCTCGGCCAGCACCGGAACGTCGTACCGCTCCATGTACTCGTCGGTCACCTGCTCAGAGCGCCAATTCGAGCTAATCGGCGAGAACTCGCGGACGATCAGGCCCTCGATATAGGGCTTGGCCGACTCGTTGTCTGCCTGGTTGGTGCCGTAGTTGCCGATCTGAGGGTTGGTGAGAACGACGATTTGACCGGCATAGGAGGGATCGGTGGCGATTTCCTGGTAACCGGTAAGGGAAGTATTGAAAACGACTTCGCCCTGGCATTCACCAGGTGCGCCATAGCCGAGGCCACGGAAGATGCGCCCGTCTTCGAGCGCTAGAATTGCTTGCATCGCCTCTCCGAGGAGTGGATTCAACCGATTCTAACAGGTTTCGGAGGATCACAAAGTCTTAAATAAACGGCGGCGGCCACACTGTGGTGCGACCGCCGCCAACCTGCATAACAACCAACTATTTCGCGCTTTCGTGACGCCTTTTAGAACGCAGCCACCGTCTGACGCAGGCTGTAGGAGCTGAGCGTCTTGATGTAGTTGCCGCGGTCGAAAGGCGATGTATCTGGCACGGAGCGGCGGCTGAGGCAGCCACGAGTCTCCCACAGCGAGGTATATTCACGCTTCTCCAGCCAGTAGCGCAGGTCGGTCAGCACTCTGCCAATGTGCTCGATGCCGTGAATGTGCAGCGCCGAGGCCATCATAGTAACGCCTGCCCCGGCCATAATGCCCTTCAGAACATCCTCTGCCGAGTGAACGCCGCCAGAGATCGCGAGATCGATGTTCAAGTGCCCGTAGAGAATGGCCGCCCAATGCAGCCGGGGCAACAACTCGGAGGGCGTTGAGAAGTGCAGCGTGGGCCGCACCTCCAGCGTCTCTATGTCGAAGTCCGGCTGATAGAAGCGGTTAAACAGCACCACGCCGCGAGCGCCCTTTTCTTCCAGTTGCGACACCAGGTTTGGCACGCTGGTAAAGGACTGCGAGAGCTTGACGGCGACTGGAACCTTGACCGCCGCAGTGACAGCGGAGACCAGCTCTAGCAGTTGCGCTTCTAAATCGGTAGAGGTCTGGCTGCGGTTCGTAGCCAATGCGTAGGTGTTCAATTCGATGGCGTCGGCGCCAGCCTGCTCCATCTCCTTGGCAAAACGCACCCAGCCGCCTGGCGTTGCCCCATTCAGGCTGGCCATGATGGGGATGCGCACTGCTTCCTTGGCGCGCCGCAGGTGCTCGAGATAGACGTCCTGCGTCATGCGGTAGTCGCTCAAGTCCGGCAAGTAGCCGAGCGACTCGGCAAAAGACTCTGTGCCTCGCGAGAGATCCTCGTCCAAAGCCCGAGATTCCAGCGCCAACTGTTCTTCAAAGAGCGAAGTCAGCACAATCGCCGAGGCTCCAGCCTCCGCCATCCGCTTTACGTTGTCGAGTGACTCAGAGAGCGGAGTGGAGGAGACCACGATCGGTCCATTCAGCTTCAAACCAAGATATTGCGTAGAAAAATCGATCATTTGCTGCCTCCGGCAGCCGGGGCCGCCAGTTTCTCTTCTGTCTTTTCTTCAGGAGCGATGTGCGGTGTCTCGCCGCGGCCAGGCATGCCTGCCCGTGCAGAGTAAACCCGCCATTGGCGTTCCACGTCGTCCTGTGCTTCTTCAAGCAGTTTCGCAGCCAGTTCAGGATTACTGCGCGCCAGCATGGTGTAGCGTGCTTCACGGTAAGTGTATTCCTTGAGCCGGATTGACGGCGCCTTCGAGTCGAGCAGGAATGGATTCTTGCCTTCCTCGCGCAGTCCTGGGTTGTAGCGCATCAGCGGCCAGTAGCCCGACTGCACGGCCAGCTTCTGCTGTTCCAGGCCATGGATCAGGTCGTAGCCGTGTGCAATGCAACTGGAGTAGGCGATGATCAGCGATGGCCCTTCATGCGCTTCAGCCTCCTGGAAGGCCTTGACGACATGGCTGTCGTTGCCGCCCAGAGCCACCTGAGCCACATAGACATAGCCATAACTCACGGCTTCCATAGCAAGATCCTTCTTGCTGTTTGGCTTGCCGGCTGCCGCGAACTTGGCAACCGCGCCGCGTGGGGTGGCCTTGGACATCTGGCCGCCGGTGTTCGAGTAAACCTCGGTATCCAGCACCAGCACGTTCACGTTCTTTCCGGAACCCAGTACGTGATCCAATCCGCCGAAGCCGATATCGTAGGCCCAGCCGTCGCCGCCCAGAATCCACACGCTCTTGCGAACCAGACTGTCGGCAATTGCCAGCAGGTTCTTCGCGTCGGAAGTGCTGTTGCCCGCAAGCCGCTCACGCAGTGCCAGCACGCGCTTCCGCTGCTCGGTAATCTCGGGTTCGGTCTTTTGCGAGGCTCCAAGCAGCGCCGTCACCAGCTCATCGCCGATAGCAGGAGCCAGCCGCGTGACCAGTGTTTCAGCAAAAATCTTCTGCTGGTCAAGAGCGGTGCGCATTCCAAAGCCGAACTCGGCATTGTCTTCAAAGAGCGAGTTGGCCCAAGTCGGTCCGCGACCCTCGTGGTTGCTCGTGTAAGGGGTCGTGGGCAGGTTGCCGCCGTAGATGGATGAGCATCCGGTAGCGTTGGCAATATACAGTCGGTCGCCAAAGAGCTGCGTTAGCAGCTTGATATACGCTGTCTCGCCGCAACCCGCGCAGGCGCCGGAAAACTCGAAGAGCGGCTGCAAGAGTTGCAGATCCTTCACCTGGGTGTGCGAGAGCTTGGTGCGGTCCACCTCAGGCAGCCCAAGGAAGAAGTTCCAGTTGTCGCGCTCCGCCTCGCGCAGCGGTGCTTGAGGCACCATGTTGATCGCCTTCTTGCTGGCATCGCTCTTGCTCTTTACCGGGCAAACATCCACGCAGACCGCGCAGCCGGTGCAGTCTTCGGGAGCCACTTGCAGTGTGTAGTGCTCCTGCTCCATGCCCTTCCACTTGGGCTTGGCCCACTGGAATGTGGCCGGAGCTTTGTCTGCAAGCTCTGCGCTGTAAACCTTGGCGCGAATCACGGCGTGCGGGCAAACCATCACGCACTTGCCGCACTGGATGCACAGATCCTTGTCCCAGGCGGGAATGAACTGGGCAATGTTGCGCTTCTCCCACTGTGCCGTGCCCGTGGGGAATGCGCCGCCGGCCGGAAAGGCGCTGACCGGAAGCAGGTCGCCGCGCCCAGCGGCAATCTCGCCCAGTACATCGCGCACAAACTTGGGCGCCTGCGCTGAGATGGAAGGAATCAGATCGAACTCCGAAGAGGCAGCCGTAGGTAGCTCGACCTTTTCAAGATGAGCCAGCGCATGGTCCACAGCCGCAAAGTTCTTGGCCACAACCGCTTCGCCGCGCTTGCCATACGTCTTCTGAATCGATTTCTTGATCTGCGCAATGGCTTCGTCGCGCGGCAGCACGCCGCTGATGGCGAAGAAACAGGTCTGCATGATGGTGTTGATGCGCGATCCCATGCCGGCCTCGCGCGCCACCTTGTAGCCGTCGATCACATACAGCTCAATCTTCTTGCGCAGCATCTCCTGCTGGGTCGTCTTGGGCAGGTGATCCCAGACCTCAGCCGCGCCATAGGGCGAATTGAGCAGAATCACCGCTCCCGGCACCGCCGCTTCCACCACGTCCATCTTTTCCAGGAAGCTGAAATTGTGGCAGGCGATAAAGCTGGCGCGCGTGATCAAATAACTCGACCGGATGGGGTTGGGACCGAAGCGCAAATGCGATGTGGTCATGGACCCGGACTTCTTCGAGTCGTAGACAAAGTAGCCTTGCGCGTAGTTCGGCGTTTCGCTGCCGATGATCTTGATGGAGTTCTTGTTGGCGCCCACGGTTCCGTCCGAGCCCAGGCCGTAGAACAGAGCACGCACCGTCTTCGGATCTTCAGTCGAGAAGCTCGGATCGTACGTCAGGCTGCTGTGGCTCACGTCGTCGTCAATGCCGATGGTGAAGTGGTTCTTGGGTGCTGGCTTCAACAGCTCGTCGTAGATGCCCTTGACCATGGCCGGCGTGAATTCCTTTGAAGAAAGGCCGTAGCGTCCGCCAACCACTGTGGGCATGGCGGCAAAAGGCAGGCTTGCGGAGTTCTCGGCCAGAACGGTCAGAATGTCCTGATAGAGAGGTTCGCCGGCGCCGCCAGGCTCTTTGCACCGGTCCAGAACGGCAATCGACTTCACGGTGGCAGGCATCGATGCCAGGAAGGCCTTCGCATCGAAGGGCCTGTAGAGCCGCACCTTCACCATCCCGATCTTCTCGCCCTGCTTCACCATCAGATCCACGGCCTCTTCAGCCGCTTCCGCGCCGGAGCCCATTAGAACAATCACGCGCTCAGCATCTGGCGCGCCATAATAGTCGAACAGATGATAGGCGCGGCCACTCTGCGCCGCAAAGCGGTCCATGACCGACTGCACAATGGCCGGAACCGCTGCATGGTAGGGGCTGCATGCCTCGCGCGCCTGGAAGAAGACGTCAGGGTTCTGCGCTGTACCGCGAATAACGGGCCGGTCGGAACTCAGTGCGTTCTTCCGGTAGTCGATGATGTACTTGTCGTCCACCATGGCGCGGATTGTCTCGTCGCTGATAGGCAAAATCTTGCCGACTTCATGCGAGGTGCGGAAACCGTCGAAGAAGTGTATGAAAGGTACGCGGGATTCTAGGGTGGCAATCTGCGCCACCAGCGCCAGGTCGTGAACTTCCTGCACGGAGTTCGACGCCAGCATCGCCCAGCCTGTCGACCGGCAGGCCATCACGTCGGAGTGGTCGCCAAAAATTGAAAGCGCATGGGTGGCCAGGGTACGCGCCGTCACATGCATGGTGGCCGGAGTCAACTCACCGGCAATCTTGAACATGTTGGGAATCATCAGCAGCAGGCCCTGGGAGGCCGTGAACGTAGTTCCGAAGGCCCCAGCCTGCAATGCGCCGTGCAAGGCGCCCGATGCGCCGCCCTCACTCTGAAGTTCTTCCACGACGGGCAATGCGCCCCAAATATTTTTCTTGCCCTCCGAACGCCACTGATCTGCCCACTCGGCCATCGGCGAAGAGGGGGTAATAGGGTAGATGGCGACGACTTCGGAGAGACGATAGGCTACCGAGGCGGCCGCCTCGTTCCCATCCAGGATTACAGTTTTCTGTGCACTCATTCGCTTTGCCTCATAGCGCGGCATACGAGAATCAACCGCTGCTTTGAGTCTCATTTCATGGGGCACACAGTCGCTGTGATGAGAGACACAGGGTGGGTACGCAATCCCATATTATGAAATCAATCTCATATAGTGACGCCGACTGCATCTGCACAGCCGTGTGCCCCACATCCTTGTCGCGTGGTTGTTCTTGCGAAAAGGATGGGATATCGCAACCCAAATACAGGAATATTCAACGGCTCCCGCGCCCTCGCCTAAGCCAGCAGTTCCGTCACCTTCGGCATCCACTCGCTGATCGGTATCTTCTGCGGACAGGCATCCTCGCAAACTCCGCAGGCAATGCAGGAACCGGAACGCTGCTCCTCGGTCAGGAAGACCTGGTACTTGAAGCGCGCCCCGGCAACGTCGTCGAACAGGTGCGCATAATTGTAGAACTCGAAGTTCGCCGGAATGTAAAGTCCGTTGGGGCACGGCATGCAGTAATTGCATTTTGTGCAGGGAATCACGGTTCGCGCGCGATACATCTCCCTGGCCCGCTCAATCAGCGCATAATCCGCCCTCTCGAAAGCCCCCACGCGCGACGTATCGGCATACTTCAGGTTCTCTTCTACCTGGTTCATCGCGCTCATGCCGCTCAGCACTACTGAGACCTCCGGCTGATCCCACAGCCAGTCCAACGCCCACTGCGCCGGAGTGCGCCACACCGGAAAGCTCTCCATCTCTGCGCGAACATCTTTGGGAGGATCCACCAGCCTTCCACCCAGCAGCGGCTCCATCACCACCACCGCCAGCCCCTTGCTCGCCGCCAGATTCAGGCCGCGCATACCTGCCTGGTTTTCAATGTCCATGTAGTTATATTGAATCTGGCAAAAGCTCCATAGATCGCTGCCATTGACGATCTGCTCAAAGCCCTCGTACTCGTCGTGAAATGAGAAGCCGAGATGCTTGATGCGTCCATCGGCCAGCGCGGCGGCGGCCCGGCCCAGCAGATCGTACTTCAGAACAATATCCTGCCAGCGGCTGCGGCTCAGTGCGTGCAACAGATAAAAGTCAATGTGGCTGGTTTGCAGTTTTTTCAGTTGCTCGTCCAGCAGTTTGTCAAAATCCGCCGGGCCGCTCACCTGCCAGACCGGCAGCTTGGTGGCCAGCTTCACCTTCTCGCGGTAGCCATCCTTCAACGCCTTGCCCACCACGACTTCGCTCTGCCCCCCATGGTAGGGGTACGCGGTGTCCAGATAATTCACGCCGTTGTCGATCGCGTAACGAACCATGCGGATCGCCTCGGCCTCTTCAATGTTTGCGCTCAGCCGATTTCCATCCGCGGTAGGAAACCTCATGCAGCCAAAACCCAGCGCCGAAGCCTTCCAATCCAAATTTCCAAAGTTGCGATATTGCATAGTGGCTCGCCTTCCCTGCTTTCAATGCAAGATTCTACGCTCAGGTCTTCGCCTTTGCCCTCAGAGCGCTCCGCTTGCCTAGAAACGCAGCAGATAACTGAACTTCACAAAGACCTGACGGTCGGTTGAGGTGCTGGGCACGCTGGTTACCGTGTATGCCGGAGCTGCGGAGTCGCTATAGTCCACATTCTGGAAGGTATCGGCATAGCCCAGATAAAACGCCGTTCCGGGGTGAGGAAGGTAAGTGAAGACCAGGGTAGTATCGGCTTGCTTGGCGTAGCTGTCGGCCACCAGATCGGTATTAGGCAGCAGCGAGTTGTAATCGAAAATCGCTCTGAAGGAATAGTCGCGGTTGAACTGATAGTTTATCTTGGAGCGAATCAAGTGGTTCGTGAAAATATCTCCGTTCGGCAGCGATGAAGACGGAAGCCAATCGGGATCGGTGGACAAACGCGAGTAGTAGTAGATCTCATCAAATCGAAGATGACTCTGGGGACGGAGGGTGAGATTGGCGGACGCGTTGTTTGCGTTGGCCAAAAAAGGCTGGATCCCCGCCGCCGGATAGTAGTTCGGTGAGCTGCCCAGTGAATAAGAGCCGCTCAATGAAAGCCACTTGTACCATGAAGTGCCCAGGTTAATGCTTGTTTGCTGCTCGTGAAAGCCGATGTCGTTGAAGAGTTCGAATCCCTCCGCATGGCTTACCGAGAGAGTCGTCAGCCGCTGCAGCGTCAGTGACAAACCTGGCTCGATGGACCAGTTCTGCAGTCGGTGTTCGTGATCGTAATTCAGCACGGTGTCCATGCTGGGGCCATAGGCAAGCAGCTTTTGGTTGCCGGCAGGTTTCCATTGGTAGTTGTAGTACGTCTCCCACCAGCGGACGTCCGTCCGGTCAATATAGCCGAGTATTGCGTTCATCCCAGGGCTGCGATCCGTATAGTGGGTCTGGAAGGTCGTGTGATCGTCATACTTGCCCAGACGCAAAAAGTAACCAGGCCCGGCTGAGTTTCCGTTGGCTGCATCGTGCGTATGTGTAGCGGTTGCCTGTCCGGTGAAGGTCCAGTTATTTGCCGCCAGATAGCGCAAGTCGATCGACCCAACGCGATTCGATGTGCCGTCGAAACTGGCGTTGCTTAAAAACAATCCCACATGCGACTCATGGCCAAACTCCTTCTCCACGCGCAATGCCCCGTCGAGCGCGCGGTCGCCATTGCCGGTTTGTCCCTGTGCCAGTACTTCGCCAGGAGCGCGGTCATCGGCCGCCAGCACCCCAATACCCCAGCGCCCTATTGCACCGGTTAGCTTCACGCCAAACTGCGGATCGACAATCCGCCGCGAAAAGAACAACTGCTCCGGCATGGTGAAGATCGATGCATTTTCCAGAAAGAACGGCCGCCGCTCCGGATAGACCACCTCGTAGCGCTGGTTCACCTGGACCTTCGGGTCGTCTGTGCCAATCTCGCTGAAGTCCGGGTTGATGGCTACATCCAGCGTCAGCGCGTCCCGCAACACGGCCTTGGCGTCCAATCCTGGATGGTGCTGGTCCTGGCGTTGATAGCCGTTAACAGGATCGAGATATTTGTCGTACGAATAGATTCCATATGGAATGAGCTGTATATTGCGGCCTGCAGAGATGTTGTCGTTGATCTCAATGGGCGCAAACTGGCCCACAAACTGGGGATCGTGTGTGTGTGTGATGAAAGGCCATAACGAAAATTCGTTGGTGCGCATAATCATGCGGCCCAGAGCGATGTTCCATACCTGCTTTTGCGCGTGCGGAAAGCGCAGGCTCCTAAAAGGTATCGTCTCCAAGACCACATAGCCGTTCCCGGTAATCTTTCCATCGGAATACCACAGCGTCTCCCAACTCGCGTCGTCGCCAACGCCGTCCGTGGTGCGCCCATCGAATTGCACGCCGTATGGATTCACATCGAACCAGTAAGCATGCTTATGATCCTGAAAAGTATCGATGATGATCGTCACCCGGTCGTCGGCCTCGATCTCCTTGCGGGGAGCCATGCGCGCTCGAATCTTCGCCGGATCGTCTTTGCAAATCCAACCCACATAAAGATTCTTGCTGTCGTAAGAGAGAAACGCCGTGGTGGGCTGGCTTACTGCCTCGCCGTCGTGCGGATCCATTTGCTTGAAGACAGTGACCACAGCCTCGGCTTCGCGCGGCGTTCCATCCATAAAATCTGAGAGTTTGGGTGGATGGCTCACGCGCGGAATGCGAAGCGGAGTCTCCTCGGCAGTGGCGCTGCATATTGCCCATATTCCTGAGAACGCAAACAGCAACGGAACCCGCAACATGAACCGGTTGCCTATGAATATAGATTTCATGAAACCTCGTACACGCAATGAATCAAACCGTGGTGGCTAAACCCATGCCCAAAAAGCAGAATCGAAGTCAGTCTACCAAGGCATATCCATGATTCGTTTTTCACTACATATCTTGCCCCAAATCGGTACATTCTCATGCACCCAACATTTTTGCCCATCTGCTGCTTTCGCACTCTGGGCGCGGAAAATCATTCGGAGTGACCTAGGTCACATCTCAAAACCTTTCAAACTGATAAAAACATCCCATCGATCCGATGAAATATGCAATGAAGGCAGCCAGAGGGGGGCTTGGGAGAGGCTAAACTAGGGTGCTCCAGCCATCCCCCTATCTGGAGGCACTCCTATGCCTGAGTACCGTTCCGTAGAACGCAACCCGAAGTTTGCGAGGAGAGCCAGGATGGCCGTATACTCTAAATACGACCATTACGGTCGCAGTTTAAGGGCTCTGCCTTTCAGGCAGCCCATCGGAGTTCGGGGTTTGAGCGTGCTTAGCGAGCTGAAAGTAGGGGAGAGCGGACTTCTAGTAGCTCTCGATCTCCCCGATTCCGTGCAGAACCACTTGATGCATATGGGCTTTGTACCCGATGCGCTGGTAACGGTCTTGCGTCGCGCGCCGGCAGGCGATCCTACTGTTTACGGCGTCGACGGCATGGAAATTGCCCTGCGGCATGAGACTGCGGGTTCCATCCGCATGAGGACCGCCGAAGTGGTGGGCGCGGATGAAGATGACCAGGAGCTACTCGAGGCCGCCCGATGAGCAGTTGCTGCGCCCCTCCAGCCTTTGAACAGCCCACCAATCCGCCTCCCGCTGGTGAACTGAGAACGGTCGTTCTCATCGGCCCGCCCAACTCCGGAAAGTCTACTCTTTTCAATCGTTTGACCGGCTTGCGCCAAAAGGTGGCCAACTACCCGGGCGTCACTGTCGAGCAGCGCATGGGCCTTATGGCGGGAGTGGGGCGCGACGACCTCACCCTGATCGACCTGCCCGGCATCTACTCGCTCAGTCCTTACTCTGAAGACGCCCGCGTTTCCATCGATGTTCTGCGCGGCAAAATGGCTGGCACGCCCATGCCGGATGCCGTCCTGCTAGTTCTCGATTCCCTGCACCTCACCCGCCAGTTGATGCTGGCAGCGCCGGTCCTGGCGCTGGGTTTGCCCACTCTGGTGCTGCTCAACATGAGTGACCTGATGGAGGCCCGCGGCGGCCAGATCGACGTCCTCAAACTGGCCCGTGAGCTCGGCGCTCCCGTGGCCCAGATCAGCGCCGTGCATGGTACCGGCCTCGATGCCGTTCCGCTCTTTCTTCACCAGCAGACCGAACGTGTCGCCGCCAAGCCGCTCACTCTCCCCGTGCTCGGTAACGCCGCCAGCGCCCATTCCTGGGCAGCTCAAGTTAGTAGGCGTACCGGTTACCGCGCACCCCTCTCGGTTGAGAATACCCGCAAGATCGACAACATTCTCCTGCACCGCATCTGGGGACCGCTGCTGTTTCTGCTCGTTGTAGTGGGAGTCTTTGAGGTGGTTTTCTCGGTCGGTCAGCCGCTATCTGACGGTTTTGGCTATATCCTCGGCCTAATCGGTGGCATGGCCCGCGAGGTATTGCCCGCCGGCTGGCTCCAGTCCCTGCTATTGGATGGCGCATGGAAGGGCATCTCTTCCGTGCTGGTCTTCCTGCCCCAGATCCTGCTGCTCTTTCTGTTTATCGGTATTCTTGAGGACTCCGGTTATCTCTCCCGCGCCGCCCTCATCGCCGACCGCGTCATGCGCTCCATCGGACTCAACGGCAAAGCCTTTATTCCGCTGCTCTCCGCTTATGCCTGTGCCGTGCCGGCCATCATGGCCACCCGTACCATTGAGAACAAGCGAGACCGCTTCGCCACCATTCTCGTCACTCCCTTCATGACCTGTTCTGCGCGGCTTCCCGTCTACATGCTGCTGATCGCCGCCTTTATCCCTAATGTCTACTACTTGGATGGTTTGCTCGGCCTGCAGACCGTTGTCATGCTCAGCCTTTATCTCGCCGGTTTTGTCGGGGCCATGACCACCGCATGGCTGCTCAAAAGTTCCATTCTCAAATCCAGCGAAACGCCCTTCATTCTTGAGCTGCCGCAGTACCGCATGCCTACTCTGCGTTCGCTCTCTTTGCGGCTCATTGATCGTGCGCGTGTATTCCTTCGTCAGGCTGGAACCATCATCCTTTGTGTCACCATGGCCCTATGGGTGCTGGCCCACCTGCCGGTTCTTCATTCCGCCACCGGCGCCTACGTGGAGCCGGAGCTGGCAAACAGCGTAATCGGACGCCTTGGTCACTTTATTGAGCCCGTCATTGCCCCGCTAGGCTTTAACTGGAAGATCGGCATCGGCCTCATCTCCAGCGTACTGGCCCGCGAAGTTATGGTCAGCACCATGGGCACTCTCTACGGCGCCGACCCCGGCACCCAGGCCCTCAGCCTGCAAACCGCCCTTCACCACGACATGACCCTGGGCGGAGCGCTGGCGCTCATGATCTTCTTTGCATTCGCCATGCAGTGTACTTCCACCATGGCCGTTGTCCGCCGCGAAACCAATAGTTGGAAGTGGCCGGCGCTTCAGTTCGCTTACATGCTCGTTCTGGCCTATGGCGCAGCCTTTGTGGTCAACCATATCGTCATGGCCTTCGTCTCGTAGGTTCTAAGCCGGAAAAGATTCCTTGCTGCCGTCTATCCGCCCAAAGGCTCCACTCCAGCCAAACGCTGTTTTTCACTATCGACAATCGCCGCCATCAACCGGCTGATCTGCCGTCCTTTGCGCGGACTCACATCGGCAAACTCGATTCCGGCGCGAGTCTCCCCCTCCAAGTGCCGTATGATTCCCGCCACCTGCAAGGTGCTATTCCCCACTTTCAAAAACACCTCGACATGACTATTGGGAGAGGCCGGTATCGCGACATCCGCATCGACACAGCATCCTCCCAAGCCCAAATCGATAACGTAGACCACCGTCTTGATTCCCTCGGGGTAGATACCGATCCAGGCATTCCCCCAGCAATTGGAACGCGGATGAATCCTGCGCTCCCGGCTGCTGATCTCCACGACCCGCGAACCCTGTCCAGTTTCGCTTTGACTTGTATCCATACTCTCCCCAACCCGACTCACTGAAAAACGCTCTCTTCCTGACAGCACTCTAGGGGGATATCGGCAATATTCTCTCTCCTAATCACAATTTCGCGTTCTATTTCAGTACATTGGTTTTGCGCCGCTTCCAAACCAACCTTCCATCTCTGGTTTCCGTCCCTGATCCGGACGAACAACAGGCCGACGCCCCACTTATGAGAAACTGAAAGAGCAGAAGTTCTCCGGCGCTGCCGGGTACCCTCGCGGTGCCGCGCGCCATCAACCGGAATCAACCCAGCTTCATCACGGCGCAGCCGATACCTCGCTGCGGCCAAGCTTAGGAAATAGAAAAGAATGCTTAGTGTCAGCAATGTAACCATGCGCTACGGCTCCAAGGTGCTCTTTGAGGATGTCAGCGTCAGTTTTGTTCCCGGTCGCCGCTACGGCCTCACCGGCCCCAACGGTTCCGGCAAGTCCACCTTCATGAAGATACTCACCGGCGAGCTTGACGCCCAAAAGGGCAACGTCGTCCGTCCGCGTAAATACGGCGTCCTGCGCCAGGATCAGTTTGCCTTTGACGCCTATCGCGTCATTGACACCGTCATCATGGGCAACAAGCCTCTCTGGGCTGCCCTTGAAGAGCGCGACCGCATCTATGAGAAGCCTGAACTCTCCGACTCTGACGGCATGAGGCTGGGCGAGCTTGAAGGCGTTATCGGCGACGAGGACGGCTATACCGCCGAGTCCGACGCTGCTGTTCTCCTCGACGGCCTCGACATCCCCGAGGAGTTGCACGGGCGCAAGATGGGCGAGATACAGGGCGGGCAAAAGGTCCGCGTCTTGCTCGCGCAGGCGCTCTTTGGCAAGCCTGAGGCTCTGCTGCTCGACGAGCCCACCAACTACCTCGATCTCGATTCCGTCCACTGGCTTCAGGACTTCCTCAACGGCTACAACGGCACCCTCATCGCCATCTCCCACGACCGGCATTTTCTCAACAGCGTCACCACCCACACCGCCGACATCGACTACCAGACCATCATTACTTACACCGGTGGTTACGACGAGATGGTGATGGCCAAGACGCAGATCCGCTCCACGCTGGAAGCGCAAAACGCCCAGCGCGAAAAGAAGATCGACCAGCTCAACGACTTCATCGCCCGCTTTGCCGCCGGAACCCGTTCCAGCCAGGTCACCAGCCGCCGCAAAGAGGTCGAGCGCCTGCAAACCAACGACCTTGCCCGCTCCAACATTCAGCGCCCTTACATCCGTTTTGACCAGGTCCGCCCCAGCGGCAAGCATGTGCTGGAGTTCAAGCACATCACCAAGACCTACGGCGACTTCAAGGTCATCGACAGCTTCACCGCCAACGTGCTGCGCGGCGAGCGCATCTGTCTCATGGGCCGCAACGGAGCCGGCAAAACCACCCTGCTCAAGAGCCTTTTGGCTAACTATCCCGGCCTCGCCGATCCTGACTTCACCCTCGACAACGGCACTGTCTTCTGGGGCCACGAGGCGCAAATCGGCTACTTCCCGCAAGACGTGAGCGCAACCATCCAGCACGGCCTCAGCGTGGCGGAGTGGCTCCATCGTTGGAAGCCCGACGCCCATGTCGAAGAGATTCGCGGTATCCTCGGCCAAATGCTCTTCAGCGGCGAAGAGGGCGACAAGCAGACCAAGGCGCTCTCCGGCGGCGAACAGGCCCGCCTGGTCTTCTGCAAGCTCATCCTCACCAAGCCCAACATCCTCATCTTTGACGAGCCCACCAACCACCTGGACTTGGAAGCTATCAATGCCCTCAACATTGCCCTCCAGCGCTACGAAGGCACCGTATTGTTAGTAACTCACGACCATGATCTCATCGACGAAGTCGCCACCCGGCTCTGGAACTTCAAAGCCGACGGCATCGAAGACTTCCAAGGCCCCTACGCCGAGTGGAAGGGCAAGCACAACTAACACAGTGGCCCGACAATTTTGTAGTCGTTCCCATGAAAATGGGTGCCCCATCCTTGGCGCAGTTTCATCGCGGCAGGGGTGGGAGACAGGAGCGGTAGGCCCACGAATCCATCCCCGGCAATCGTTCATAGCGCCGTCTCCAGACCGGCTGGCACGCGGGCGTCCTCGCCCGCACCAAATATCTCATCACCCACAACTTCATCGAGGAAGTCGCCACCCTTCGCTTTTTTTAGCGAAAGGTGAGACCGGGAACGCTACACCGGGTGTTCATCCTCGGGAGCCCTTCCCTAACCGCCATTTCTCACAGGGGTTGATTTTTTGGGGGATTGGCTGAGCTGAGCG
>VFSW01003961.1_pt1 | contig 22153 bp, 24 predicted proteins | sample 5358111 | NCBI WGS metagenome assembly VFSW01 (sample SAMN11554181, study PRJNA540505) | mine drainage metagenome | isolation source: sediment from site ElyBrook_90M | place: USA: Ely Copper Mine, Vershire, VT | collected 2017 | reverse complement strand
GCCGGTGTCGGTGGCGGTGATGGGTGACCCGGTCTGCAACATCTGCAGCAGGTTGCTGACTATCGGCGCGCCCGCGACCTGGGTGATGTTGGCCGAGGTGATCTGGGTCTGCCCGTTGGCCACCGTCACCACGTACAGCCCCACGTAACCCGCATCGACGGTCGGCGTGGTTTGGCTACCCGTGGTCGCTGCTGCGCCGGCCTTGACTTGGACAATGCAAAAACCCTGGCGCTCGGTCGGCTGCGCTGCGCCGCTGTTGCTTTGCCCGGAAAGCGGCTGCAAAGGGTTTGCCGAATTGAAATAGGGCAAGACAACAGGGTTTGTGTCGCTGTCCTGATACGTCGCCTCGATCAGGTAGTTGATGGAATAGCCGGTCGTTGTGGGCGCTGGCGTGTTGAGCGTCTGCGCCGTCATCAACAGGCCCTGCTTGACGATGGTGTCGGTCGTATCTGCAGGCAAAACACCATAGGCAGTTGCATCCACGGGCTGGAAGCTGTAAATCTGCCCCGTCCCCACGTTGACGGCCAAGGATGCCGGTGCCGTTGGCGATACCGTCAGGCCCTCAACGATGGTTTGCGAGCCGAGCATGGCTTTGGCAAGTTTGCCAAGGCCGATCATCGTGGCGCGCTGGCCGAAGAGGAAATCAGTCGAGCGGCCTTGCTCTTGGCTGTAAACGATTGGTCTATCCATTGCGGCTCCGAGAATGAAAAAAGCCGCCGTGGTTGCCCAGGCGGCTTGCGTGAAGTAGTGTGGTTTAAGGCGTGACTGGCCCGTTTGCGATGCGCAGCCAGACAAGCGTGCCCAGCGCTCGCGTCGACTCAACCGCCGCGATGATGGCCGCGTCGGTCAGGCCTGCCGGGTTATCGCTCCAAGCCCCTGCGGCGTCCCAATAATTGCGGGCATCCCATTCGCCAAGATCAATCTGGCCGCTGTTGGGTCGGTAGGCGGTGACAAAGGATTGATACGGGAGCGGATCGCCCCATCCGCCATCGATGTCCCAATACAGCGCGCCATCCCATCCGCCAGAATCGCCCGTATTGCTCGGCTCGAAAATCGTTGGGGCGCGCCCGGTAATGAGCGTCAGAACGGTTGCCATATTGGCCCGCGTCGGGCCTTTGACGAATAGATTGGCGAGGATGCGCGCACGGAAGGCAGAATCCGTTTCGTTCGGCTGCCGCAGCAGAGACTGGCCGAAAAAGTCCTGGCTGATGATGTCCAGCCAGCTATCCGTTGCCGTCTTGATGCGCTGCTGCAATGCCGCGTAGGTGATCTGCGTGTAGTTCGTTGCCAGCGCCCATGCGGGGCCTTGCAAAAGGGCATCGACGATGGGCGTCGGCTCTTGATACCAGGAAGGCGGGACAAGCCCGCGCAGCCTGCTGGACATATCAACTGGGTCGCCCTGCATCTCAGTTCACCGTGATCGTGCCGGCCGTGACGATCTGCTGCGCGGTCGGCACGAGGTCGGCTGTGCCACCGTTCACCGTCATGTTCGTGACCTCTTGGACTCCTGCGACGCCGTAGGCCACCGCGTAGAGTTGCGACCAGTACAAGGGCTGCGCAAGCGGGATGGCAGCGATGAAGGCCTGGATCGCTGCGGTGATGCTCGTCACGATCTGCGCATGCGTGTAGCCGACCATCGGCGTTGCGGTCATGGAAATCGTGGCCACTAGGCTTGTCGCGCCGAAGACGGCGAAGGTCGAACCCAGTGGGCGAATGGCATCAACGGCGGAGTAGACCTGCGATTGCAGGGTGGAGTTGTACGGGCTGATGATGATGTAGAAATAGCCGTTCTGCGTTGCGCCGGCCAATGTCTGGTTCTCCACCAGCGAGTATTGGATGCCCTGCTGCAATCCGGCGATGGCCGAGGCCACAGCGCCTTTGATGCCGGCCCTCAGCCCGAGCAGATAAAGCACAAACCGAGCCTTCAAAGCCGCGTCCGTTTCGGCATTGACGCCGTTGCTGTAAGCCGTTGGATTCGCGACGCTTTGGACGCCCTGTATGGGCTGCGTCAGCACCGTGATCGTGTTGGCGAGGACGTTGCCCTGCGTGCCTGCATTGACGGCCTGCACGGTGGCCGTGACGCTTGCCGTGCCGATGGGGATGATGTAGGCGTTGAGGCTCGCATTCCAGGCGCTTTGCGTTGTATCGGCAATCACCGTGAAGGTCTGCGCGCCGTCAGCGGTCTGCACCTGTGAGCCAGCGGGAATCGTGGCCTGCTGCGTGGTCGTGATCCGGCTGAATGTCACAGAGCCGGTCGAGTCAACAGCAGGTAGTCGGGTCAGCGAGAAATCGGCAACAAAAGAATCGACATCGGCGTTCTGTGCGGTCGATAACCTGGCTGCCTGCATTTCCTGCATGACGAGGCTTTGCAGCCACATGGCCACCTGCGTATTGCTTTCCAGGAAAGCCAGGAACACTGATCCGGGGTTGAGATTGAGTGGTTGCGGGATGCCGGACTGAATCGCCGCAGCCTGCCTCTGAAGCAGCGTCGGCGTGTCAAGGGTATTCAGGGGCATGTCACTTGCTCACGTTGAAGGTCAGCGTTTGAAGCTGGCCTGTGGGTTTGTAGGTGTAGGCAATGCTCACGGCCAGGTATCCCGAGGATGTCGGCGTAAAGGTGAATTGCGGCTGCGGGTTCTTGGCGACATTCGCATCACGAATCACAATGGCCCGAATGTCGGCCTGAATGCGCGTGAAGTCCGATCCTGACAACGCATCGCCGACATGGCGCCCGATGGCAGCCCCGTAGGTGGGGTGAAAGATGTACTCAGGCGCCGCCGTCATAAGCCCACGCAAGATGCGCTGGTTTGTTTCGACAACGCCTGAGACCAGCAGCAAATCGCCCGTCGCCGAAAGCTGTAGGTCATTGCCCCAGTAGTGGAAGATGTCCATCGTCAGACCGTGGCGCTAGGCCCGCTGGTTGTCCCGGTGCCCGTCTGGACGCCAGAGTGAGTATGGCCGTCATAGGCCGTGCGCAGCGATGAAATCGCGCCGTGCGCGCCGTTCAGGTCGCTGATGTTTTGGCTTGCCACGATGCTTCCGTTCACCTGCACATTCGCGTTGACGGTCAGCCCCGATGCAAAGGTCATGGCGCCCGTTCCATCGCCGTTCATCACGACGACTGAGCCTGCCTTGTCGGTGATCGTGACCTTGCCGTCATTGGTGATCTTGATCGACGATCCGGTTGAATGAATCGCCCACATTTCGCCGCTCGGAACTTGAGGCGGCTGGTCGGTGTCATTGAAATACTTGGCGCCCATCATGGCGACTTGCCGGTCGCCTTCGAGGTAATCCACGCGCACCATGTCCCCGATGTTGGGGCCGACGACAAGGCCGAAGTTGTTGCCCGACCAGATCGCGCCAATGGGCATCCATCCGGTGATTTCGCCGTTGGGCTGCATCTGGACTCGAACCGCGTAAATCGTCGGGTCGTAATCGGTGACCAGGCCGATGCCGGTCTTGGCAACTTCGCCCACGATTTGCGCGGCGATATGCTTGATCTGCTCAATCATGTGATCTGCACCTGCGTTCCGGTCGGATGATTCTTGGCCCGCAGGCTCATGGAAAAACTGCTCGGCGTGATCGTGCGCGTCACGTCCGACGGATAAAACGTGGTGTCGAAAATCGTCTGCGTCCCTTGGACCTGCACTTGCACCCAGGGATACAGCAAATCGTCGCCCGGCAGATCGGCGTTCATGCGAAGCTCATGCTTGCTGATTTCCTTCAGTAGCTCCTGCGCCTTTTGCTGCGCAGCGATCGGCGTGAGGTTCGGGATCGTGTAGGCGTAAGCCTGGGTGGCTGCCGAGGATGCGGGCAAAACGGGCGTCAAGTTCTTGGCCGCAAGCCCTGCTCCGCTGGTCGCCTTGGCTGTGACGGTGAATCCCTTCTTGTTCTTCAAGTTCCATGACCGAACCGTCACGATGATGTCGCGCGCAAGGGTCAAATCGTGGATGAATTCGAGCTTGAGGGCGCTGCTCGTCGGGTAGGGTTGCTCTGCGCTCGGCGGGCTGAACGTAATGAGGTATTGCTGATTCAGAGTGTTGGCGAATTGGCCGAAATACAGCGTTCGCCCGAGCACAAAGCACTGCACGCCTTCCTTCCTGGCAAGGTAGGTGAGCAACGCCCACTGCGTCTGCTCACGCATCACATGGACGTGATCCTGTGCGTAATAGGTGCCGATTCTTGTCGTCGTCGGCTGGATGTTCGCCGTCAGTCCTGCTTGCGTTGCGAAAGCCTGGGCGACTTGCGAGCTTGTCTGATTCTGGAACTCGCCGCTCGTTTTCGTGTCAATCAAAATCGCCGTAAGGTCGCGCCCCTGCAATGTCAGCTTGTTTGTGGCCACGTCGAGATCAATTTGATCGATGCGCACCGTGAACATCCGCGTCAAGTCTGCCGTGCCGTAGTTCTCAGGGTCAGCCGGGAAACCGGCGTACAGGTCGAGAATCACAACCGATTGATCCAGCCACCAATTCCACTCACCGACATCCCCACCCGGCGCGCTGCGCACAATGGCCTGGAACGATCCGGCCTGGAACGTGCCGCTGTGCGTGACGGTGACGCGCTCAAAGTCGATCATCACATCGCCCAGCGCGAGCAGCGCGCGCGGCTGCCTGACGTGCGACGAAGCAGGCGCGGTATTGACGAACGTCATGGCGCCGGCGGGATCGTCAGCGTTTGAATGCCGCTGATCTGCGGGTCAGTCAGGCCATTGGCCTGCGCAATGATCGGCCACAGCGTGGCGTCGCCATACTGCTGCGCGGCCACCTGGTAAAGGCTTCCGCCGCCGACCTGGATTTGCTTCGCGGTTGACGGATTGCCGACCGCCGCGATGTTGTTGTTCATGCGCCGCATGATGCTGCTGAACTCATAGAGCTGCGGGAGTTGAATTGCCGCGTTCGTCTGCTGGATGTGCTCGCCGGTGATCTGGGCTACAGGATTGCCCGGCAACAGGCCGCCGGCCGTGGTGATGCTGGTGATCGTCTGCTCGCCCGATGTGATGAGGGTTTGCGCCCTGGCCTGGGCCTGCGCAATGGGAATCAGCGCGGCTTGCGCAGTCTGGATGCCTTGGTTGACCACCGAGACGGCGCAGCTTGCGGCGCTTGATACCGTGTTGAGCGCCGAGGTCAGCCCGCGCGCAATGGGCTGCAATGCATCAACCGTCGCCTGCACGGCGGTCTGCACCGATGCCGTGAGGGTTGTGAGGGATGAATCCCCGATGCATCCCTGCAAGAGGTTCGCGCGGTTCATGTCCGAGGTGATCTGCGCGGCCACGCTCGGCTGCGGCGCGGCGTCCACATATCCGGTCTTGTCCTGCGCGACCTCCAGCGTGATGCGGTAGGGAACATACAGGCCGCCGCGCGTGTAGTCGGCGCTGAACGACTGGACGACGCCCGAATAACTGAAGTCGCCCCATTGCAGCGTGCAAGGCTCACCCGTTCGCCGCAGCGTGTCGCAAAACCTGGCGCGGTCAACCGCCGAGGATGTCAGGAATACGCCGGACCACGCCAGCGGCGCATCCGATGGGCCGAGGCTGTCCAGAATGCGCCGGCCGCCGATGAGTTGATGCACGGCGATGAGATGCGTGCCACCCCATGTGATTTGTTGCGGCAGTTCGGTATCCAGGAACGTGATGCTGGCCGACTGCCCGGCAAGGACAAGCTGGATCGCCATTTACTGGCCCATCCAAGGCACCGCAGGCGTCGGGCGCATGACGGAAGGGTTGAGCCCCGGCGTGCCGTGCAGGTTGTTGTTGCCGACCAGGACGTGTGAGACTTCCTTGCTGTCGACGTGAAAGTGGTTGTGGATGACGGGAGCCTGCGCGCTTGCGTGCATGGGGTGAAGCCAAGGCGTCGCGGAATTGCCGGCGGATGGGTGCGTCCAGTCATAGATCGCACCGCCCAGATTGCTTTCCTTGCCACCCGTCATTTTTTTGACTGCCCAGTCAATGGCGTGATTGAGCAAAGTCCCGATGCCATAACCAAAAGCGCCAGCAATCAATGCTCCGAGCGATGCCGTGACGGCTCCGGCTTCTGCGACTGTTCCTGCCGTTGCAAGTGCAACATTGATGACCCCGCTGGTCAGACCTGACATTACGCCCAAAATAAGGCCCCAAGCCTTTCCAATCAATGGGCTGAGGATTTTTTCGCCCACCATTTTGTAGGCCAGTTTGCCGCCTGACCATGCCTTGCCAAGGATGGCCGCGCCGCCGACAGCCAATCCAGCGTCCATAATTTCACCAAGGACAGGATGATTTTTACTCGTTTTGGCGGTCCATCCGAAAAATGATGAAGCGCCGCCAAGGGCAGAATTAACTGGCCCCATAAATGTCGAAGTCGCATTCATGAGCGTCATGTTGACGTTGGCAATCGTTTGATCTGCCTTGGCCACGGTACTGAAAGTCTGGAGGGCTTGCGCGACATTGAACGGAGACTGCGCGCCGGTGGTGAGGCCGGCCAAGGTGTGAAGGTTCTGGACAACCTGTGGTTCCGAGAACAACGATGCCGCGCGCATTCCTTGGAGCCCCAAAGCCTGACGGCTGGCCGCGTTGAACTGCTCCGGCCCCATCTTGAGACGGTCGGCAGCCAGAATGGCGACCATCTGCATCAAGTCAAGATGCCCATTCTTGTAGAAATTCGATTTGCCGCCTGTATAGAGCCCGAGCGCTTGAAGTGCGGCATTCTGATTCTTGTTTTTGAAAAGGCCGCTGCCAAGCGTATTCGGCAGCGAATTCAAAGCCATGTCATTCAGCCATGTTCCCGATTTTGTATTCAAAATGCCTGCCTGCATCATCGTGGCAAGCAACATCAACACATCCGAGGAATTGGCCCCGGCAGCATGCAGGGATGGCAGCGCGTAGCTGGCGGCTCTGGCAATTTGCCCCAAGCTGGCGTGCGTCGTCAGAGACGCTTGCATCATTGACTCAAACAGCGGCTTTGCAGCCTGCGGCGTGTAGGCGCCGGCCTGGTGCGCAAGCCCGATGAATGCCAGCATGGCCTCAGGTAGCGGCACATCCTTGAGCTTCGCTTCAACGGCGGCATAGGGCATTGCGGCGTCCGTCAAAACCTTTTGATTTTGTGGACTCAGCGTTCTGAGAAGCCGAGACGATTCGAGCATTGCGGCACCGAATGGAGCAATGCGTCCACCGGTGGCAAAAGCATATTGTGATGCGTAGGCAAATTCGCGTTCGCGCAATTGATCTGCCGTCTTCGCCCACATTGGGAATGCGATTTGCGACGTTGCCGCAGCGCGTATGTTGGTGTCTTGAAGGCGCGCATTTTCATACAAGCCATAGGCTGCCGAAATGCCCACACCTTCTGCGGCCGCATGCGCAAATCTTCCCGAGCTTGATGAGCCATGATCCCGCAATGCGCCCCCACGCTGGGTAATGCCCCCCATGCCGTAACCCATCCCACGGCCCTCGGCTTTTGCAGCGGCCATGTTGCGGGCCAGGTCTGCGCTGCTGGCCGCCATCGTGTCGAGCACATAGCTGGCGCGCGTCAGTCCTGCCGACGCATCACCTAAAGCGGTGGCTCCAGCCGCAGCCTTGTCCAGACTCCGGCCAATCGACAAACCAAGCGACGACAGCTTGCGCACATTCGCCGAGAAGTCAAGCATGAGCGCATTCGCGCGCGTCAGCGCATCAATGATGCGCAACAATCCTGGCGTAACGCCGTCTTCCAGCTTGGCAGCAACGCCGACTGCAAAGGATTCGATCATGGCTTCCCGGCAATGGTAGATTCGACGGCCTTACCCATCACCGTCAAGATGTAGGGCGTCATTTTGTAGAGGGCAGGCCCAAGGAATGGCCTAGGTGGGATGTGCTCGGTTCCCATTTCCTGATACAGCGCAATAGGGTCATGACTGCCGACGATGAATGCCGTAGGCGTCGCCCATGCATAGATGCTGTCGCGCATGTCGCCAGTGCGCAATAGCGGGTTATCGTTGTCTGCATCTGCATATCCAAGGCTTCGCTTTTCGGCAACGGTGCTGGCAGCCAACAAGGGCCACTCTGGAAACGGCCCCATTTCTGCTTGATAATGGCCTATCCTTTCCTTGGCTTCGGCTTGGACGGACAGCGCGCCGGCCTTCATGGCGGCGGCGTAGGTCTCAGGCAGTTGCGCGACGACTTGTTCCAATCGCCTAGCCAGAGCACCAAAGGATTGATAAGTTTTCACAAGGGGAATTGAAATGAAGGATTTAATGCGACGCGCAAGGATTGACTGGCCTCAAAGCTATGAAGCAGCGGCTCTTATTTTCAATGGTTTGATTCTTGCTGGTTTTCTGTACGTTGTTTGGCATGCCGTTGTTCTTTTCGGCGATGCTTGGTCTGTATTCGCAGCTTGGTTGTCGGTGCTTGGCGCGCACTAGGGTTTTTCCCACCCCATTCCAGTCCAGTTGAATTTGCCGCCTTCAAGTTCGCCAGCGATGACGCAGTAGGCCAGCAACTCAGCAGGGGATAGGTTCACCGCCACATCCCACGGCACCCCGGATTTCGCAAGCACAATGACTTGGCGCAAACCGGGGTCAGCCGCTATTTTTTTGCAGCATCGACCCCCTGGCGCGCAGAGAAATGTTCTTCAATGCCTGCGGTGACGGCGGCCAGACCATGCTCGTCAAGCCTTTGAATCAGGGCCTCGATTTGCAGTTTGCTTGTGGGCTGCGCAATCGGTGTGCCATCAATTTCGGCGACATACAAAAGCGGAACGCACATCCCGAGATAAACACGATTCTCGGCACTGTCCCCCAGCGCATCGACGAGCCGGTATTGCGCCAGCACGTTCGGACGCTTGAGCGTGATCTTGCGGTCTTGGCTATCTGTGACCACAACATCCGCCGACTTCTCCACCACCTCAATCTTTGCCACGCTTCACCTCACTGGATTTGAACGAAGACTTCGTACATGAACTTGATTTGCTGGGACACGGCAGTTTCGCCCTTCCATGTGCCGAGGTCTTCGACCATGAGCGAGACGCCCTGCATCTGGAATTGCGACACTGAGCCGTCAGGGTTGGCAATCGTCTCGGTCACAGTCCCCTTGAGTTGCGGCGCGCCGGCGTAGAAGTTCGCCTCAAATGCCGCCTGGAACGATTCGAGCGTCGCGTCCACGCGCTTGATGTTCAGGGTGCCGTTGCCCCCTTGCGGGATCACGTTGTGGATGGGGCGCCCGTTGATGAGGATGAACGTATCCGTGTGATTCGTCGGCTTGATGTCGTAGTCGGTGATGTCGGGCAGCGTCAGCACGCCGCCATTGGGCAGATTGATGTCAAGCCGGATGTCGCGGCCGTAGCTTTGGGCGAACACTGTCATGGCGAGTCCTTAGAAATGAAAAAACCCGCCACATGGGCGGGTTGTGATGGATGGCGGGATGGCTTAGATCGCCGTGATCGTGACGGTCTGGCCGCCCTCGAGGTTGGCGATGAAGTATCGGACGATGCTCAGGTAGATGACCTGGATGTCGGCCTGCATATAGCCCAGGGCCACGCGAGCCGATGGGTTGTTGCTGGCGTTCAGCGTGACGCCATAGCCGGGCTTGCCGGGGTTGTTCACGTCCCCGATCATTCCCTGGTCTTGCATGGCTTGGAGGAACGTCTGGATCGCCGTTTGCACCTGGCGGCGCAGGTCGGTCGTCTGCGGTTTGCCGACGACATAACCGAATGACGCGGCAATCGTCAGGCCGACGTAGTTCGTCATGCGCGTGTAGTTGTCGCCGTTCGTCGCCGGGTTGCTGCTGGCGTTCTGTCCGGTGCGGCAGCCGAAATAGGAGCCGCCCGGAACAGGGTTGGTAATCACGTCCATGCGGTTCTGCGCTACGAGGCTGATTTCCGCCGAGCTGTAGGGCTGATTGCCCTGGCTGCGCTGGGTTGCCACGATGCCGTAAAGCTCGGCGTTCAAAGTCGAAAGCTGCGGCGACGTGCCCGAGCTGAGGGCTGCGGTGAATGTCGCAGGCGACAGCAGACGCAGCGTGTTGTTGAAGTTGTCCTGCCAGTAAATCCAGTCGCCCACCATGACCTTGAGGCCATAGCCGTCCACGGCGGCGGTGTTCATGTTCGTGACCGAGGCCGACGGCCCGGTGCCGGCCGCATTCGCCACATGGAAATAAATGCCCTCGGAAAGCCCGAAGGTCAGTTGCGGGCTCCAGGTCGAAGGGGTCGAGCAGTCCACCAAAGCGCCGACCTGGGCGCCGGAACTCCGAAGGGCATACATGCCGGTGCGCGTCAGGCCGTCCGTGCCGACGAGGGTGTTGTCGGTGACGCTGCCCGCGCCGTCCAGACCGCCGGACAGGGTGTAGGTGTTGAGCGCGGGAGACGAGACGCTGGTCCCGACAGTGGCGATCACCAGTTGCGAAGGCCCGCGCAAAGCGCCCTGCCCGTTGTTCACGGCGGCAACCAGATTGCTCCAGAACGTCGCGCCTGTACCGCCGATGTTGAAAAACACCTCCGGCGTGAAACCGGTCATTTGCAACGACAGGTTGTAGGTGCCCGCAGCCGTGCCAGCGGCGAGTGTCGCGGTGATGGTGTTGCCCCCTGTGCCGGTGTAGATGCCGGTCAGCGTTGCGCCCGTCAGCGGCGTCGTGGCGGTGTCAATCAGGTTGACCTTGGCCGCAGCGTCCGTGCCGTCCGTCACGCGGACAAGCCGGAAATTGTTTGCACCCTGCAGGACGGCGACCGCCACAGCGGTAGCCAGGTCATGTGCGCGATTGGACGGATTGCCGACCGCCTGCGCGGCAGATGGCAGGTCGCCGGCCAGGATGGATGCGTTGACAGGCCCCCATGAGCCGACGCCGACAAGGCCCAGGATGTTGGACGGCACGCCATTGATGTACCGATTCTTCGGGGGAACGATCTGGACGTACAAGCCTGGAACGCTGAGGGCCGTGGTGTTGAGTTGGCCGAGTTGATAGATCGCCATAGCGGTTTCCTTGGACGAAAAAAAACCGCCTCAAGGGCGGTCTATGGGGTGAATGAAGATCAGTGCAGGACTTGCGTTAGCAGGTGAGGCGGGATTGTGAGATTCACGCCATCGGCATTGATCTGCACGCGAATGGCGCGTTGATCTGCGGGGGTGATCGTGATGCGGTGCTCATCGCGGATGATCTTGAGCATGTCCATCTTGATGCGATACAGAGTCTGCGGGTCAGCATCTGCGCCGTAGTATTTCGGAAGCACGCGCATGAGCGCCGAGTCCCACAGATACAGCATCATGACTTGACGACATCCCGCGCGTTGTCGCTGGCAAGAATGCGCTCGATTTCGACGGCATCGGCGATGATGTCGCCGCGACGGTAAGCGCCGAATGCATTGCGCACCACGAGCACAAAATCAGGGGTTTGTGGAATGTCCATATCAGGTTCCGTTCAGGGTGTCGAAGCTCACAACCGGGGTCGGCGTCGACGAAAGGTTGAAGGCGAAGTCGCCCACGGTTTGCGCGGTTTCGACTTGCGTGGTCACGAATTGGGCCTGCACGATGATGTCGCGCCGGTAGAGATTGACGCGCTCCAGCATGTCCGTCATGGGGCTTGTCTGGTAGGTCAGGCCGCATGACGTGCCATCGGGCATCAAGAGCCTTTCCGCGTTCCAAAGGCCCGCATCAACGAGCTTCGCCGTTGCGTCCCGCAGGGCGGGAGTCGGCGCCCAGGACGTGATTTGCACCATGCGATGGATGCGCCGCATCGGTTGCAGCATGGTCCCTTGTGTTGAAACCAGTGCTGTGAGGTCGAATGTCCCGGCCGGTGCCGTGACCACCGAGCCGCTGGCCGTGCCGCCGATCAGCGTGGCAAGCTGCGATGCGATGGTGGCCGTGGTGTCGGTCGATGCCACCGCGTAGGCGTACGACTTGTAGTTCTTGCCGATCACCGCCACGTCGCCGACTTTGGGGCTTCCGCTCACGGTGACGGTGGCGCCGGAGACGCTCAGGGTTGTCCCGGCCGCCGCGATGCTTTGCGTCGTCGCGTTCAGGTTGATGAGTGATTCGGTTTTCTCGCTCGGCAGCGGGTAGATGCTGACGTTGACGGTGCCTGCAGCCAAGTCTGTATCAAGCTGCTGAGGCGCAGGCCAGCCGGGGTAGATGCGCGTGGTCGCACCCGTTGCGCTTGGCGATGATGTGCCGGACGGGTAGACGGCGGCTGCAATCGTCTGCGCGGCGGCTGTCAGCACGTCGGAGATGTCAGCCATGTCAGGACTCCAATCGCTCGCACAGCGCGCTATAGCCCAGCGGCGTCCAATACGCGGCTGTTACCTGATAGCGTATGCCCTGATTGTCGGTGATGATGTCCCGATCCTTGAGCGTTCCATTGGGCGCATTGAACAGCACGTTCCAGTACGTCTTGCGGCTTGCGTCGCCAGGCAGTGAAGTCCCAGGCGTGCCGACCTCTTTCTTGGCCTGGATGCTGGCCGGAACTGAGGACAATACCGGCGTTTCCGTGGACGGCAATGCGCCGCCGTACCCGTTGAGTCCTGCGCTGGGCTGCGTGGCCGGGCGCGTGATGGAAACCGTCTGCGGATAAAGGAAGCTCATGCGAACGGCCTGCAGTAAGGCGACAAAATCCGCTTGGTGTCGGTGTCAAGAACGGTGTCCTTGAATCGAGTCACGGAACCGGCGCCCGTCTTGAGGCTTTGGATGTTGCCGTTGAGCTCCGGGAAATTCGCAATGGCATTGATGATGTTCGCGCACGCCTGCTTGATGCCAGCGGGCAAACTTGCATAGGGCCAACCCGCCAAATAGGTGATCTGAATCTGGGATGGAAAGCACGCGTCTTCCTGCCAGAGGCCCACGCCATCGACGTAGCTGAACTGCGTAATCGGCTGCCAGGATGGGATTCCAGCGTAGGACTGCTGGACGCTCAGGACCTGCGCCACGTTCGGCCGGCTCAGCTGGATGGGCACGCCGGGGCGCTTGGGAACTGCCATCGTCTGCACGATCGCGGCGCCACTGCCGTCCATCACTTGACCGGTGTAGGTGAGCCCTTCCGGCCGGTTCGTGTAGGCATCGATCAGGGCGCTGGCCTGCTCGATCTGGGCTGTCGTGGCGTTTGGGACGCCGAACGCCGCGAGATCAGCGCCTTGCAGGTACTGGCTCATGGCCTACGCGGTGATGGTTTGGGCGCAAACGGACCTGTACCAGGAGCGAGCGGCTGATGGCCGTCACGCCGCGTCGTTGCCATCAAGCGGTTTGCCTTCGATGAGATCTTGCGCGTCCTCCGCGATGATCTCAAAGCCATGCTCGATCAGCGCCTTGACGTGCGCCAGACTGGCCTCGATGCGGCCCCTCCGGTTGACCTTGTACTCGACGCCGGCGACGCTTGCCGCTGCGACGCCCTTCGGCGCCTTCATGATGACATCAGCCATGTTCATTTCTCCAGAGAAAGATCAGCGGACCGTTCGGTTTTCGTGACGAACGATGCGGCCTACCTGCGTTTGACTGAGCCCGAACTCATTCGCCAGCTGCTGCTGGGACACGTTCCCGAGCGCGTACCTATTTCTGATGACGCCAACAACCATTGAGGATGCCTTGCATCGCCCGTGCATTTCGCCGAACACACGACAGTCGCCTTCGCGCCCCTTCGAGCGCATATCGTCAAGGTTGTCCTTCTGGCTCCCCGCGACCAAATGGTCCGGGTTGCAGCACGCCGGGTTGTCGCACTTGTGCATGATCACCATCCCGAGGGGAATCGGTCCATGCACAAGTGTGTATGCAACCCGGTGAGCGGTCGTCTGACGACCGTTGAGGCACGCTTGCCCGTATCCGTTGCGCATTCGGTAACCAAGCCACAAGCGGCATCCGGTATGTGCATCAGGCGAGCTGAGGCGCCCCCAAAATCGGTCGGCTAGTGTGCGATCACCCATTTGCAATATTGCTGATGACGCCAAGCGAGAACGGCGCGTAGCACTGCAGGACGCCGTCGAAATAGACGCCGTACTGATACTTGCGGCTGACCATCGGCCACTCGATCTGGTAGTAGTCGCGCCGCAACTTCATCTGGTTGATGGCCGCCACGTTGGACAGCGGATAAGGCAGCATTTCCGTGAAGAACAGAATGGTGCCGGGGGGCATGTTGGGGTGGATTTCGATTGGGATCTCCACCGCGCCGGCCATGCTGTACGGGTTGAGGTAGCTGCGCACCACGAAGCCGCCGGCAAGAGCGCCCTGCTTCGCATCGACCATGAATCGCTGCGAAGTGTTGGCGCTGCCCTGCAAAATCTTGTTGGTGATGTTCTTCATCTCCTGGCTGGAGACGTAGATCTTGCTCGGCGACAGGCGGTACTCATCCCAGAACGCCTTGAGGGCCGTGTTGATTTCCACGATGCCGCCTTCGCCGTCGGCGGTCAGCGGCGTGCCTGTGCCGGGCGTTCCGGTGGCGCACTGATAGACGTAGGCGTTGCTGCTCGGATTCGCGGCCAAGCTCAGGAAGCCGTCGAAGATCAGGTCGTTGGTGCTGTTGTCGGATGCCGGCAGGCTGGATGCGGTTTGCGTTCCAGCCGCGTTGGCCGTGATCAGCAGCGAGTTGATGGTGGTGATGGCCCCCAGCACTTCGGCGCCGGCCGCACCCCAGAACCAGGCGTAGCCTGAGGCGCCCAGCACGGGCGCAACCGACGCGCTGATGGTGTTGGTGGTGGTGGCGCCGGTCGTGACGGTGGCGTTCGACGATTTCTGCGCGGAGCCGCCGCCATATGTGTCCGTGCTGCCGTCGGCATTCGTGCGCGTGATGGACGCGGGGATGCCGTTGGCGACGCTGGAGTTGGCAAACCCATCCGGCGAGAGCGCGACGGCGATGACGGAGTAGGTGGTTGAAGCCGCCAGCGAACCGCCGGTCGTCGCCGTCGAGAGGGTGGGTGTCGGCGTGGTGCCGAACCCGCGCGACGCATTGCCGCCAAGCAAGACGCGCTCCTCGCCGATCATGGTGGCGCGCAGCAGGGACTCGACCGCGAGTGCCTTCAGGTCCTCGAAACCTTGCGCGGCCAGGTCGGCCTCGAAGGTCAGATTGTCATCAAGGCCTAGGCCTTTGAAGCTGGCGAAATAGTTGGCGGTGCTGACGGACTGGACGCCGCCGCGGTTGCCTTGGCCAAGTCCGATGGACATGCCGCCGACGTTGACGCCGGTCACGGCGCGCCAGTTGGCCTGGATGCCCGAGCCTCCAACGACGCGAGGCAACTTGTTGCGCAGCGGCGTGATGACCGGATAGAGCTGTTTGGCCGGCGCTTCCAGGTCATAGGCGGTGATGCCGCTGATGGCCGAGCTGCTTTGCGTCCAGGCTTTCGCCAGGGCTTCGTTCGGGTTTTGGCGCGAGGCCTTGATCAGATCGAGGGTGTTTTGCGTGGTCGACATAATGGTGCTCCGGAAAAGAAAAAGCCGCCCGAGGGCGGCTGACGGTGATGGTCAGGACAGGTGGTAGTGGTTCAACCTCCGACCAGGGGACGGCCGCCGCTCAGGTGCAGGCCCTTGATGAGGCTTGCCACTTCGCTTTTCTGGCCGGATGGGGTGTAGACAACGGGTGCTTGTTCAGGAGAAGCAGCCGGGTTGTCCTCGGTTTTCCCGATGCTCTTGAGGACGCCTTTGGCGGCTGCGGGCTGCAATTCGAGTTGCTCGATGCGCGTGAGGGCTTTTTGCAGTTCGGTGGTCAGGTTCCCGATGGCTTCATTCGCCTTGCGCAGATCGCCGTCAGCGCGCATGCCGACCTCGGCTTTCACCAGATCATCCGCGTTGGCTGATTTCTGCGCCGGTTCGCTCTTGGCACCAAGCTCCAGCGTCAAGTTGTGGATTTTCTGCACGCGCTCCATGTCGGCTGCGCTGTGGCGTGCACCGCGCTTTTGCAGGAGTGCCTCGGCGGCCAGATACAGGCTCGGATAGGGATTGGGCGTACTCGGATTGGCCGCAAGCTCCGCGACCTCCTCGGTGACCATGTCCTTGAGGATGTCGCCCAGGTTCGTGATCGCACTGCGCAGCTGTTCCGGGATCTGCGAATGGTCGCCCTCTTGCTCGCTTTCCCATTCGGCGGTGTTTTGCAGGGCCGCGATTCCCGAGAGGATCTGCGCCAGCGCCGAAACACTGTTCATGCCCTTTGCCAGATCGCCGTCTGCCGCTTTCTTGGACTTGCGCGCCTTTTCGGCATCGTCGTCCTCCTTCTTGCGGCGGTCCTCGTCGGCCTTGTCCATCTTGACGCGCCGCGCCTTCTCGGCATCATCCGGATCGGCTTCCTTGTCGGCTTCGGCGCGCATGGACTTCTTGTGCTCGTCCTCACGGCCACGACGCGCCTTGCGTGCGTCATCGTCTTCATCGGCCTCGGGAGGGCCTTCAGGATCGATGGCTTTTTTCCACGCCGAGACGATGCGCGCCTTGATGCGCTCGATCTCCTTGGCCGTGTACTTGTCGTCGTCCTTTTCCTTGTGGATGTAGCTCCACGCCGCGCGAATGCGTTCGGGCGACAGCTTGCCGTCTTCCTTGAGCGGATAGCGCGGTTTCTCGTCATCCTGGTAACCAGGATCGGCGTAGCCAGCCTCAGCGTGCGTGCCGTAGTCGCCCTTCTCGTCGTCATCCTTCTTGCTCATGGTTTCACCTTTCGCGACAGCCGCGCTGTCCATCTTGATGAGGGAAAAAGTGGCCGTCGGAATGGCCGGGTTATCCACCAGCGACACCTCGACGGGATCCGCCGTGTAGTGAGTCACACCATCGATCGCCCAGCGCTTGGCGTACTTGCCGCCGATGGAAAATCCGGTGTAGACGCTTTCCTGCACCTTCTGCCACTCGTCGTCGTCGATCACCTTGGCCACCACGTCGATGGCCTTGGCCTCGTCGTCGAAGTGGATGTCGATGAGCTTGCCGGCCGCGACATTGCCGTGCATGGCGCGCACGTTGCCGAAGCTTTTGCCGTTCGTGGCATCGGCAATGCCCTGTGACCACGCCTCGAACAGCGGCTTGCTGCTGGCGTAATCCATGACCTCGCCGGACTTGTCCAACACCTCCTGCGCGGCGCGACCGTGCACCTCGCGGCGCTCGGCGTCCACCTTGGTGAGCGCCATGTAGATTTGCATTTGAGACATCGATGAGTTCCTCGGGTGTTGCGCGCGCTCACGGCGCCGTTGTCGCATCGTCGCCATCGCTCGGTTCCGTCGGGGTGGCCAGAGGCTCTCGTCCGATTTCGGCGCGCACCTCGTCCACGGTCAGGATGCCGGCAGTCACGTACTGCACGTTGATCTGCGCCTTGGTCAGCGGGTCCTGTTCTTGCTCACCCTGGTCCCAGACGAATTCGTGATCTGGCGCATCCAGCTTTGTGGCCAGAATGAAATCCATCAGGCCCTTGATGTTCTGTTTCAGCGGCCCGAGGCCCTCCTGGAGGGCCGTCGCCTGCGCCTGTTCGGCTTGGCTGCGATTGACCTGTTTGACGAACGGCGTCGCGGGAATCGAGAAGGCAAAGCACACGATGCGCGCCAGCCATTCATCAAATTCATCCTTGACCAGCGGCTCGCCGGTCTTTTGCCACTTCAGGTCGCCCGGCACAAAGGTCACGCGGCGGCGCGCGGCGGTGTCGCCGGCGAGCATCTGGTCAAAAATTCGCTGGAACTGCTCGATTTTGTCGGCGCTCCAGTCGGGCGGCACGCCCGCGATCGCGTCCGGTACCGAGCCCTCGGTGTAATACTCGAGCTGACTGAGCTGGCGCCGCAGTGCGATGTTGACCGTCATGATGATCTGCTCGACCGGACTCATCGCGTAGATGCGGTGCGCGCGAGGGTTGCGCTGCCAGTAAATCAGCTCATCCTTGGTGTAATCGACCGCCGGAATGCCATGCAGGATCTGCTGGTAGGCGGGATCCGGCGGCAGCGGCGTGCGCCCGGATGAGTCGATCAGGCGCTTGATCGTCGTGCCGTCGAAGACCTCGAGCGCATACACACCCGCAGCGCGGTTGCGGCGCGGGTAGATGGACAGCGCGTCCACGACCAGCATCTCCTCGATGACCAGGCGCGTCCACGTCGACCAGTCGTGCTCCTTGTCCGGGAATGCAAGAAAGTCGGTGATGTCCTTCGCCTTCGCGCCGGGCTTGGCCTTTTTGTCGCGCGGCTGGATCGCCCAGTCGAGTGCCGCGATCTGATCCTTGCGCGTCTCCAGCACCAGGCGCAGCAAATCGTAGGTGTCGGCCAGCCCGCGAAGTTGGGCAAAGCTGATCGCCTCACCGCCGCGCGGCTGGTAGTGGATGTTGACCGCGACCGGGAAATCAAAGGCACGTCCCTTGACTTCTTGGGCCTGCGGGAGCATCGGCTCGCCTGGACCCATCCAGGCATCCGGCGTCTTGCCGCCAATGATGTAGCGCACGCCTTGCGCCACGCGGGCGACAACGCCCGGCGGAATCGGTTTGCGCTCAATTGCCATGCTTGTCGGTTGCCTTTGAGGCGTAGAAGTTAAGGAGGCCGTCGGTTCGCGGACCCTTCAGCTTGTTGAATGCTCGACTGGCGCCATCCGCTTGGTCGTCGTTTGAGCCATTGGGGAAGACCGACAGCTCGTCCTTGAAAGCCTTGTTCCACGGGCCGCGCAGCAGCACGACATTCCCGGCCTCAACCTGCGCCGCGAATGCCTTGGCGCGCACCGGCTTGGAGCCCGTCTCGGGCGTGAACTCCACGTCCCATCCCGCAAGAAGCTGCGTCAAATGGAGCGCCTGTGACTTGCCGGCCTGCCCGGGATCCTGAGGACCGCTGATCGGCACGGCGCGGCCATCGCCTTCGGCCGTGTTTTTGAGCGCCTTCTCGACCTCAAGCGCCGAGCCGCGGAACCGCACAACATCCGCGACGACGAAACGGCCGTCCGGCATTTCTCCGACCTTGACACCCACAGTCCAGTCGGGCTTCTTGCCAGCCTGCGGCACCGTCGCAGCCAAATCCCAGCCGCGCACGAACTTCGTGCCGACGGGCAACGCATCGATCACGCCGAGCTTTTCGACCTTGAACAGGCCCCCACCAGGAGGCGCGGGCGACTGCTGCAACTGCGCAGCGGCTTCATAGCTGCCCAGCGCCGTCTTGATGGCGTCGATCTCCGTGGGTCCGAACATCTCCGGCCACAGCAATTCGCCCGGCTCCGTGCGCGGGTCCTCGAAGCCGATGCTGGTCACGCAGCTGCGGCTCGGCTCGTACTCGGCCGGCAGGATCAGCTTTTCCCATCCGCCCTGCTCAATCGCCCAGCCGGCTGGGTCGTCCTCGTGCACGCGCTGCATGATCAGCACTTGCACGAAGGTCTCGGGATCGACGCCCCGCGTTGACATGGCGCGCATGTGCTTTAGTGCGGCAGCCCGGGAAGCCTCGGAATCGGCGTCATTGGCGCGGATCAGGTCGTCGTTCACAACCCGGTGCACGCGCTCGCCGGTACCGACGCCGCCCACCGATGTATTGACGCGCACGCCCTGATGGTCGTTCGCCAGATAGGGCTCTGTCGTCTTGGTGAGGCGGTAGCGGTCGCCGAAATGGCGCTGATACCACTCGCTCTCGACCAACTGCCGCATCCGATTGCCGTCTCGCGTTGACAGGTGCGCCGAATAGCTGGCGAAGATCCAGCGCAAGTGCGGATCGTCGATCCAGTCCCACGCCGGCCAGAACACGCACACAGTGAGCGACTTCATATGCCCGGGCGGCACGTTGATGAGCAGCTTGCGGATCTCGCCGCGGCTCACCGCCTCCAGGTGCTCACAAATGGCATCGATGTGCCAGTTGTGCCGATACGGCGTCTCAGGCTCGAGGATCGGCCACGCCTGGCGGATGAAGTCGACCAGGTGGCGACGGGCCTTCTCAGCTTTGAGCGCCTCCAGATTCAGCAGCGATCTTGCTGGCGAGAGCAATTGCGGTTTCGAGTTCATCCTCGCTCAGCGCGGACAGGTCTGGACCGCCGTCGCGGTGCGTCACCGTGCCGCTCAGCTCCGTGTTCACGCGCTCGGCGTATTTCTTGGGGGCGAATTTGCCTGCGGCCCACTTCCTGGCATCGATGCGTAGGCGTGCCTTCTCGACGCTGCGGATGGTTTCGTCGGCCTGGTCGGCGATCGCGATCACATCGGATGCGAATCGGTCAGCGGCGCGCTCTCTTGCGCGCGCGTATTTGTTGCGGAATTCCTCGTTCCCCTCCAGCCATCGGTAGACGGTTACGGGGTGAGGAAATCCAGGCATCGCGCAGACGATGTGCATCCCAGTTCCTTCGGCCAGCATTTCGCAGATGCGATCCGCCAGCTCATCGGTGTAGAGGGATGGGCGTCCCACTGGACGCGCCGGGCGCTCGACCCTCTTGCGTGCCGGTGGTTTTTTGGATGCTGCCATGGTCGTTCGAGGTTGCCGCGCGCCTGCCGTTGTCACCGGCCAGGAGGTAGCCGGGAGCGCCGCATCACGGGCTGCCGGGGTTACGCACTCGCCGGCTTGCGTTGCCGTTGCGGCGTTTTGAAGCCGCCGATCAACTGCGGGTCAGCGGCGCGTGTAAAAAAGCCCCGGAGGTTGACTCTACGGGGCGAAGCGCCTAAGCGCGGGGGAGGAGATGGAGGCTTACACGGCTGAGTTCTTGGCGTATTCGGCTTGCGTACTTCGCCTGGGGTGCCAAACCTGATCCAACTGCGATTCAGAACTCAGTCGTGTGAGCGCAAAAAAAAGCCGCCGGAATTGCTTCGCGGCGGCTTGTGATTTGCACGGTGAAATTTTCACTCATGCCAATTTGCGCTCATTTTGTCGCATTGCTGGGACATTGTCAAACGGTTACGCTCTCAATGAGCCCGGCGACCTGCAGCCTGTCCTCGATCTCGCGCCAGGCCTGATCCTCAATGGCGCGCTCCCACGCCTTGATCGCCTGCACGAGTCTCGACACCGTGCGCCGATCCACCTCGCACTTGTCGGCCGTCACGCCGATGTTGATCGCGCCGCCGGTGGCCATCTTGATGGCGTCCCGTCTGGCGCGATAGTTGCTCAGCCCAGAAACCGCGCCCGCGCTCGCATCGACCATCCATTTCATGGCCGCCTCATAGGCTGGATGCGGCAGGATCGGCGCGCTGTAGCTGCTGCGCGGGAGGGTTGGCGGGCAGCAGCGCAGGATCAGCGCCGCAGCCCGGGTGTCGCCGAGGCGCAGGAGGTGGCGCCAGACGATGGCGGCTTCGCCGGCGATTTCCTCCATGCCGTGGAGGGTTGAGCGAAACAGACTCGCCGGCGGCTCGTCGGGATCGCGCAGGATCGCGTCGGCCTGCGCAAGCCGGGCCGCGCGGGGCTGGAATTGATCTTGCCAGCCGGAATGTCCAGGACGCGCGTGATCGACGAATACGCAAATTAAGGCGTGATGGGCGGATCTATATGTCATACAACCCTCGCAAATTCACCGTGCAACACCTGAGATTCCTTCTGGTAGGCAGATTTCGCCCCCTCGATAGTTGAATGACGCCCAAGGCTTTTCTGTTTCCCTTGATGTTCAATGACTGCGCGCCATTTCCCTGTTTGCTTACAGTAGGTGACGCCCTTAATTCCTGACGCGGAGTTCTTGTTTGCGCCTCGATTTGCGCAATTGTTTTTCTGTGTGCAAATTCTTAGATTTTTCTTTGAGTTATTCAGACCGTCCCCATCGATGTGATCGACAACCATGCCTGGAGGCGCATTCATGATCATTCGATGCATATACTTAAGCTCCCCTTTTGTGCCACTTTTCCCGCTAAACAACCGCGTTTGTGCGTACATAACTGTGCATGGCGTAATCGTGTGCCATTTGAATTTTGAGAGTCGATCAAAATCTTCATCATCGACAGTCGCAAACTGGCCTCTTGTAAGTTGAATCTGTTTCATCATGCAGCCTTCTTCTCAAAATATCGACACACCTCCGGCTTCCCTACATCCGGCTCGCCGCGCCAGTCCAGCGCATCCTCGGGGATCGTGCAGCCGCCGCATCGGGCGTGCTGGCAGCCTTGGCATGGCTGTTTCATCGATTGTTCAAGATCCACCATTGGCGCCTCCTTTTCGCTGCCATTCCCCACATCCGCGCATGTTGTTGCTGCCGGATGGCCTTTGATGCGCCGGCTTGCGAAGGTCGGTGCAGACTTCGACACCCCACAGCCTTTGCTTCCACTTGCAGTTCTTGCAGCCGCGTTCTTCAATGCGTGCCACAGCCTCAAACGTCGGATCAGAGTAAGACGCGCTCATGTGGAAAACCTCACCATCTGCGCAAA
>VFSW01003960.1_pt1 | contig 22153 bp, 20 predicted proteins | sample 5358111 | NCBI WGS metagenome assembly VFSW01 (sample SAMN11554181, study PRJNA540505) | mine drainage metagenome | isolation source: sediment from site ElyBrook_90M | place: USA: Ely Copper Mine, Vershire, VT | collected 2017 | reverse complement strand
TTTCGGAAATCATATCATTTTTGAGTATTCGATCAACAATATTCGTGGTCCGCACACCCGTTTGATCGTCTTGTTTACAATGACTGTTTGGATTCCGGAATGGTTTGAATGAAAAATTGAGGCTTTCGAGATCAAAAGTGTGTCCTCCACCCTGTGGTGGTGGTAAAACCATGGTAATTTAAGACAATTAACCCCCAATAAACCGCAATCAATTGCAGTGAATACAAAAGGATATTAGGCGACATGTTGCTGATGATCGATAATTACGACTCCTTCACCTACAACCTCGTGCAGTACTTTGGCGAGTTGGGGCAAACGGTGGTGGTGCGGAGAAACGACCAGATCGCCCTGGAAGAGATTCCGACGCTGGCACCGCAATACATCGTCATCTCGCCGGGGCCCTGCAGCCCGAAAGAAGCCGGTATCTCGGTGCCACTCATCAAGGCCTATGCTGGACGTTATCCCATTCTGGGCGTGTGCCTCGGGCATCAAGCCATCGGCGAGGCTTTTGGCGGCGAGGTAGTGCATGCCAAGGAGCTGATGCATGGCAAGGTTTCTGAGGTGCATCATAATGACACCGGGGTGTTTCGCGGCCTGCCCAATCCGTTTCGGGCCACCCGCTACCATTCGCTCGCCGTGCGCCGCGAAACCCTGCCCACCTGCCTTGAAGTGACGGCCTGGACCGACGACGGCGAAATCATGGGGCTGCGCCATCGCACGCTGGCCGTGGAGGGTGTGCAGTTCCATCCCGAATCCATCCTCACCGAACATGGCCACGCCATGCTGGACAACTTCCTCAAGGAATTTGGGGACAGACCCTAATTTGGCGACAGTTCCCAAAGGTCTCTTCAACCCTCAGGCGTTGGCCAGCCCCACGAACTCTTCCAGTGTCAGCGTCTCGGCGCGCCGGGTGGGGTCGATGTCCAGTTTCACCAGCGTGCTTTCCGGAATCATCCCCTTGAGCGTACTGCGCAACATCTTGCGCCGCTGCGAAAACGCTTGCGCCACCACGGTCTCGAGGCGAGCCTCGTTCAGGGCGTGTCGCTCGGCGGGCAGCTTGGGAATGAGGCGCACCACGCTGGAATCCACCTTGGGTGGCGGATCGAAAGCCTCGGGCGGCACCGCCAGCAGCGCATCCATGTGAAAGCGGTATTGCAGCATCACTGACAACCGGCCGTAATCGGCAGTAGCGGGTTCGGCCACCATGCGCGCCACCACTTCCTTTTGCAGCATGAAATGGGCGTCGCGGATCTGTGCGGCAAAGGTGGCGAGATGAAACAGCAGCGGCGTCGAAATGTTGTAGGGCAGGTTGCCCACCAGGCGCAGGTCCGTCCCCAGGGTACCAAAGTCGAAGGCCAGTGCATCCCCTTCATGGATGGTGAGGTGTGCTGCCTTGGGGTGCGCGCGCCAGTGGGCTACCAGGTCACGGTCCAGTTCGATGACGGTGAGGTGGTCCACGCGTGCCAGCAGCGGCAGCGTGAGCGCACCCAGCCCCGGACCGATTTCCACCAGGGCTTCGCCCGTGTGCGGATTGATGGCGGCAAGGATGGCGTTGATGATGCCGGCATCGGTGAGGAAATGCTGGCCAAAACGCTTACGCGGCTGATGCGCCATGGGACACCCCCGTCATTTCCAGGGACAGGTTGATGGCTGCGTCCATGCTGCCGCGCGCGATGCGTCCAGTGCCGGCCAGGTCCAGTGCGGTGCCGTGATCCACGGAGGTGCGGATGATGGGCAGCCCAAGAGTGACGTTGACGCCTTCGCCAAAACTTTGCATCTTGAGCACGGGCAGCCCCTGGTCATGGTACATGGCCAGCACGGCGTCGGCGCCGGCGAGTTGCTGGGGCACGAACAGCGTGTCGGCTGGCAGCGGTCCCACCACATCGATGCCGCGAGCGCGCGCAGCTTCCAGCGCCGGGACAATGATCTCGATTTCCTCGCGTCCCAGGTGACCCGATTCGCCCGCGTGGGGATTAAGCCCTGCCACCAGGATGCGCGGATACGGACAGTGAAAGCGCGTAGCGAGGTCGTGGGCCAGGATGTCCAGCGTTTCCCTGAGGCTCTCTGGCGTGATGGCCTGCGGCACGTCCTTCAGGGGCAGGTGCGTGGTGGCCAGCGCCACGCGCAGGCCGCCGCCCACCAGCATCATGACCACGCGGGGTACGCCCAGTTTCAGGGCCAGGTATTCGGTATGCCCGGTGAAGGGGACGCCGGCATCCACGATGGTGCTTTTCTGCAAGGGCGCGGTGACGAGTGCCTGCAGGGTGCCGCTGCGGCAGGCCTGGATCAGGCTGTCCAGGCATTGCAGCACATAGGGACTGTTGGCGGGGTTGAGCACGCCAGGCATCACGGGGGCCGGGGCCGGATGGTGCCACAGGCTGGCCTGCCCAGGGCGGGCCTCGACGGGGTTTAGGGGATCGAATTCGGCAAAGTCGGCCGTCACGCCCAGCATGTGCGCGCGTGCGCGCATCATGTCACGATCGGCCGCCACCACGAGGTGCGCCGGAAAATCGTGGCGCGCCAGCAGCACGCACAGGTCGGGGCCGATGCCCGCGGGCTCGCCCGCCGACAGGCCGATGACGGGCCTAGCGGTCGTCGAGGCGGATGTCCACATAGGCCTGGTCGCGCAGTTGGCGAATCCACTCATCGTAGGCTTCATCCGATTTGCGGGCGCGCAGGCCCTGACGTGCGGCCAAGCGCCGGCGCTCCAGGGTGGCGTCGGCCTGCCGCACGCCCAGCAGCTGGACGATGTGCCAGCCCAACAGCGTCTGGAAGGGCGCGCTGGTTTCACCGGGCTTCAGGGATTTGACGACTTTTTCAAATTGCGGCAGCGTCTCGCCTTCGGACACCCAGCCCAGATCGCCACCCCGATTGCGACTTTCATCCTCCGAGCTCAAGGTGGCCAGTTTGCCAAAATCCTCACCGCCCAACAGGCGCGCATTCAGGCTGGAAATCTTGCTGGCGGCCTCGTTGGGGTCGGCATCGGGATTCACCTTCACCAGAATCTGGCGCACATGAAACTGGGTGATGGGGGCTGGGGCTTCCGAGCCGCGCCGGTTGACCAGCTTGATGATGTGAAAGCCGCTGGGGCTGCGCAGGATGTCGCTGTATTCACCCGGCTTCAGTTTGCTCGCGGCGTTGGCAAAGAGCGAGGGCAGGCGGGCTGCAGGGCGCCAGCCCAGGTCGCCGCCCTTGAGCGCATCGGGCGCTTCAGAAAAGGTGGCCGCCACTTCGGCAAACTCCATGCCTTTCTTCAGTTGGTCCAGCGCCTCCTGGATTTTTCTCTGGCGCTGTGCCAAGCGCTCGGGTGAGGCGTTTTCGGGCACGGTGATCAGGATGTGGGCCAGCTGGAACTCGTCCTGGGCCGAGCCGCCGCGTTCGTTTTCTTCTGCGATCTGCGCGTCGATTTCAGCATCGGTGACAATGACGCGGTTTTCCACTTCACGCTCGCGCAGCTGGGCCAGAATGATTTCGTCACGGATTTCCTCGCGAAACTTTTTCCAGGTCACCCCTTCCTTTTCCACGGCCGTGCGAAAGGCGGGTAGCGACAACTTGTTTTCTTCGGCAATGCGCACGACGGCCTGGTCCAGCTGGATGTCATCCACTTTGATGCCCGCATCCTTGGCGTATTGCATCTGCACCGCATCCATCACCATTTTTTCCAGCACCTGACGCATCAGGATGTGGCGCTCGGGCAGCGTGACCCCCTGCCGGGTCAGCTGGTTGGCAATCAGGTTGGTGCGGTCATTCAGCTCGGAATAGGTGATGACGCTGTTGTTGACCACGGCCACGATGCGATCCACCATCGGCAACGAGGTTTCATCCAGCGGTGCGACAACCCCTGCCTTGTTGGCATTCTGCGCTGGCGCCACCAGCAGGTTTTCTGCCGCTTCCGTCCAGGTGGCCAAACACCCTAGTGCCAGGGTCAAGCCGATCAAAAATCGCTTCATTGAATGATCTCGTTGGTTTTCATGTAACCGGGGATGTTGCGGCGCAAGGCCTGCAGGGGATTCTGACCCAGACCCATGCCTCCCAGTTCCAGCTGTACATAAAAGGCGCTGGCAGATTGTACGGAGGTGACGGCAAAACGCGTGGTGATCACCCGCAGGGCCCAGCATCCCTGATTATACTCAACGCCCAGCAACCCTTCCACTACCTGATTGTCCAGGGTGGAATAAGATACCCGTCCCAAAAACGACGTCTGTGCCGAAAGCGGCCATTCGCTGGACACATCCCACTGTTTGACGGCGGTCAGGATGTTGATGGGCGTACTGGCACCGGGGACGAAGGTGGAAGTGGTGGTGGCGGTGGTCAAAATCGTCGGTACGCCTGGGATGGGCGTGTCGATGCGGTAACTCAGGTTGAAGAGCTTGCCCGGCGCCGGGGTGTAGGTGGTGCTGGCCATCATCTGCTGGGTGTGCAGATCGTGCGCGTCGAAGTTGAAGTAGCTGTCAAACCTCCAGCGCTGGGTGATGCTGGCGGCAAGCGAGAGCAGCACGTCCGAAGTCTGCTCGGCCGCCGGCAACTGGCCGGGCAAGAGCACGGCGTTGGGCGTGAAGTAAAAGCGCTGCCCCAGCATGGCGTTGATGATTTCCACGCCCGAGTTGGGGTCCACGATGCGGCTCGTCACCGCAGCAGTGATCTGGTTGGCATTGTTGATGCGGTCGATGCCGTCGTACTGGTTTTCCGTGAAGATAGTGGAGCGGTTGAAGTCGGCCAGTGCCGTGTCGAACACGGGCAGCTGCGACTGGTCGCGGTAGGGAATGTACACATAGTACAGGCGCGGCTCGAGGGTTTGCGTCACCGACTTGTCGAAGAGGGAGGTCTGCCGGTCAAACATCAGGCCGGTGTCCACGCTCGTGATGGGCAGGGTGCGCGTGTAGTGGTTGCTGGGCGCGGTGTTGAATTCGCCCATGTTGTATTCGGTGAAATTGACCCCGGTCTTTAAGGTGAGGTAGCTGAAACTGTTGCTCCAGGGCAGGGATACCGTGGGGTTGAGCACCGTGCGCGTGCCGCTCGCCACGGATTGGTAATTGGAGTTGTAGGTAATGCCGTTCACCGTCACGTTGCCGGGCGTCACGTTGGGGCCGGGGCTCAGAAACGACGTGTACTGCGAGGCAAATTCGAGGTTCATGCCATTCCAGTTGTCCTGCGCCCAGTGGGCGTTGAACTGGGGCTCGATGCGGTACTGCGGGATAGCCCCCACCAGGGTCTGGTAGGACAGCGAATGCAGGCTCATGTCCCAGCCGGGCAGGCCGCTGTAGGTGAGGTTGAGGTCACGCGGCATGTAGGCCAGCCCGGGCGGGCCCAGCAGGGTACTCAAGTCGATGAGGTAATTGGGGTCCGATACCCCCTGCACGTTGGCGGCAAAGTTAAGTCCCGGCAACAGTTCCTGCTGGTGTTGCCACTGCCCCATCCAGCGGTCCGTGCCCGTGACGATGTCGCGCTGCATGTATTCGGTGCTGAGCATGCCCTTGAAGGTGGGCTCCATGTAGCGAAACTCGTTGCCCAGTTGCAGGCCGCGCGTACTCATGGTGCGCGGCGTGAGCGTATCGTCCATGTTGGGGGCGATGTTGAAATAGTAGGGGATGGCAATGTCCTGCCCGGTGGTGGCCGTGGTGCCGTAGGTGGGGGCCAGCAGCCCCGACTTGCGGTTGTTGTCCAGCGGAAAGGACAGGGTGGGCGCGTAGACGATGGGCACGTCAAAGAAGGTGACGGTACCATCCTTGCTGACGCCTTCCTGCTTGGTGTGGTCAAGATCCACTTCGCCCGAGCGGATGTACCAGTCGTTGCGGCCCACGGGGCAGGAGGTGTAGTTCATGTTGAACAGCTTTTCCTTGTCCTGGGCCACGAATTCCATCAGGCTGGCATCGCCGCGCACCGCCCAGGGGCGCTGGCCGTTGGCCGGGTAACTGAAGGTGGGGGTGTCCATGGTGCCCTGGTGGGTGTCGAGGTCATACACGCCATGGGGCGAATCCACGGTCAGGGCATTGTTGCGCACCAGGCGCACATTGCCTGTGGCTTCCACGGTTTGCGTCTGCTGCTGGTAGCGGATGTGGTCGGCCGTGACCACGACGCCCTGGCGGCGCACCTCGGCATTGCCATCGGCGTCCATTTCCACATCCGTCTGGTTGGTGATGCTGTCGGCACGGATGAACACCACCGCGTCGTTGCTGCCGCTGGCGCCGGGAATGGCCACGTCAAAACTGGGGGCGGATTTGAGTGCCGGAGGAGGACGCACCTGATCCTCCGCGGCCACGGTTTGGGCGAGCATCGCCAAAACCAGGGTCAAGGCGCGGAAAGGTTTCGGGTGCATCGGCAGGGGTCAGTGCAATAATTTCGGTAAAATCGCACAAATTCAAGCAATAAGCAATGCGGTTGGGCATGCGGCCGTGGTGCGTTCCGCATGCCGACATCTCAACCGGCCCCCACGGCTAATGGGTGATTTGGCTTTCGGGGGAGATTTCTCCCGCCCGTTTGAGTGCAAATTCCGTGAGGATGGGCCCCACCGTTTCCAGGATCGTCACCGAACCCAACACGATGGCCGTCAATTCCTGGGAAAACACCGGATACAGGCTGGACAGGGAATCGGTCAGACCGATGGCCATGCCAGCCATGGGCACCAGTGTCAGGCCCAGCAAACTGGTCTGCCTGAATGAGAGCGACGAAAACGGGGCCAGGATGAGCAGCCCCAGTGTCTTTCCGACGAACCGGACCCCAACGAAGGCCAGGGCGGTCCACCACACGGTGATGAGCGCATGCACATGCAGGTTTGCACCGGCAATCACGAACAGCAGCACAAAAAATATGTCGCCCGCATGACCAAACTCCACCATCATCAGGTCGTCTTCCACATCGAGGTTGCGCACGAGTACCCCGGTGGCAAGCAAGGTCAGGAGATTGGAACAATGCAGCATTGCTGACAGCCCGATGGCGACAATGATCACACCCACCAGTAGCGCGAATTGCTGGTTTTCGTTTTGCCCCAGATGACGGGCAATCCTGATGCAAAGTCTGGCTAGCAGGTATGCCAGCACCAGCGACGCGCCTGCCTGGTAAAAGGGCTGAAGCATGATGACCGACCATCCTGTCTGTTGCGAATAGTGCAGAAACGGCAACAGCAGGGTGAACAGGAAAAATGACAGGAAATTATTCATGGCCACATGACTCAGGGCGCGTTCGGTGACCGGTCCCTGTGCGTTGAATTCCCTTGCAACGAGAAGCACCACGGCAGGGGATGAAGAAACGCCGACCGCGGCCACCAGTGCTGCGTGCAATGGGCTGATCCCCAGCATGGTCAGCACGAGGCAGATTGCGGAAAAGGACAGCAAGCCTTCGGCAATGCTTGATAACAGCAGTGTGCGGTTCTGGCGCAGGTGAGTCATATCCAGTTGCAGCCCCAACTGAAACAGAATCAACCCCAGGGCGATATCCGTAAAAATCCTTGCCTGCGACAACATGTCGGCGCTGATCAAGCTGGTCACGCTGGGCCCCAGCAAAAAACCACTGGCGACAAACCCGGTGATGCGGGGGAAGTATTTGCTTCGGTGGGCGATTTCTCCGCCCACCACACCTGCCAGCAGAATGACACCAAAGAGCAAGAAATCATTGCCGGACGGAGGCCAGCCAGGCAGTATCCCGGGTTCCAAATTAACGCTCCTTCAAATCCAGTATGGAATGGTCAAGCTTGTGCCAAGGTGTGAAACTGATCCATGAAAAGGTTGTTGACCTCAAGGTTCAAGGTTACGACGATTGGCATCGCTTTGGCAAAAGTGCTGTATATGATGGTAATATACGACAATGATTGATTTTTCCATTGTCACCGGATTTGATTGGGACGAGGGCAATGCTCGTAAAAACGAAAAGCATGGGGTAAGCCAGGCTGAATCGGAGCAGGTGTTCTGTAATGAGCCGCTGCTATTGCTTGCAGATCAAGTCCACAGCCGGGTTGAGCCACGGTTTCATGCCTTGGGAACTACTGACGGTGGAAAGTATTTGCATATTACATTCACATTGCGGGCCAGGGGATCGCTGATTCGGGTCATTTCGGCGCGTGATATGCATCGCAAGGAGCGAGGGTACTATGACCAGAAAACTTAAGCAGTTGCCGGCATTTGCATCGGAAGCCGAAGAAAGGCAATTTTGGGAAAAGCATCCATCTACCGACTACCTCGACTGGTCCCAGGCCGAGCTTGCACGGTTTCCTAATCTGAAACCTTCGACGACGTCAATTTCGATCAGGCTTCCGTTATCGCTTCTTGAAAAGATCAAGATGGAGGCCAACAAGAGAGATGTGCCCTATCAATCGCTGATCAAAATCTGGTTGGCTGAAATGACCAAAAAAGCGGCCTGAAGACGCATCGCCACCAATACGCTCTGGAGTATCTGTCTTGCCCCGCCTCAACGCCCTCCATGCCTGGGTGAACGAAACCCATCCGGCCCCCGTCGCTGCCCTGACGCCCGCCTCAGCTGACGCGAGCTTCCGGCGCTACTTCCGCCTCACGCGCGGCAGCGACACGCTGATCGTGATGGATGCCCCGCCGGACAAGGAAGATTGCCATCCCTTCGTGGCGGTGGCCCGGCTGTTTGCCGAAGCGGGGGTGCATGTGCCCCAGGTATTGCGTGCCGATTTCGAGCAGGGGTTTTTGCTGCTCACCGACCTGGGGCGCACCACCTACCTCGAGGCCCTCTCCGCTGTGGACGCCGACCCCGCCGTCGTGCAGCAACTGTATCGCGATGCCCTGAGCGCCCTCGTCACCCTGCAGCGGGCCAGTCGCCCCGGGGTGCTGCCCGAGTATGACGAGGCCCTGCTGCGCCGCGAAGTGGGGCTGTTTCCCGAGTGGTATGTGGCGCGCCATCTGGGGGCGACGCTCAGCCCCAGTGAGCAGCAAGGCTATACAGCGTGCGTGGATGCCCTCATCGCCAACAATCTCGCCCAGCCCCGGGTATTCGTGCACCGCGACTACCATTCGCGCAACCTCATGGTCTGCCCGCCCAACCCGGGCATCCTGGATTTTCAGGATGCGGTGTATGGGCCCATCACCTATGACGCCGTGTCGCTGTTGAAGGACGCCTATGTGCACTGGGAAGAGGCGCAGGTGCTGGACTGGCTGGTGCGCTACTGGGAACAGGCGCGCGCCGCGCATTTGCCGGTGGACGCCGACTTCGGCAACTTCTTCCGCGACTTCGAATGGATGGGCGTACAGCGTCACCTCAAGGTGCTGGGCATCTTTGCGCGCCTGTACCACCGCGATGGCAAGACGGGCTACCTGCAGGACCTGCCGCTCGTGCTGCGCTACCTCACCGAGGTCTGTGGGCGCTATCGCGAATTGCGCCCGCTCGTGCAACTCCTGGAACGTCTGGGCGGTATGAAGACTGCTGTGGGGTACACCTTTTGATGCTGCAGGCCATGATCCTGGCGGCGGGGCGCGGCGAGCGCATGCGCCCGCTCACCGACACCGTCCCCAAACCGTTGCAGACCGTGTACGGCAAGCCGCTGATCTTCTGGCAGGTGCAGCGTCTGGCCGCTGCGGGCTTCACCGACCTCGTCATCAACCATGCCTGGCTGGGCGATCAGATCGAGGCCGCCATTGGCGACGGTGCGCGCTGGGGCGTGACCGTGCGCTGGTCGCGCGAGGGCACGGCGCTGGGGACCGCGGGCGGGGTGGCCACGGCCCTGCCGCTGCTCACGGCCCCTGCGTTCGCGCTGGTGAGCGCTGATCTCTACACCACCTACGACTACGCGCGGCTCAAGGCGCCGCTCGCCGCCCTCACCCATGAACCGCAGGGCACCACCGAGGCCCATCTGGTGCTGGTGAAGAACACGCGGTATCCCCGTGACTTTTCCCTGCACCAGCAGCGGGTGGTCAAAGCGGGGCAGGATGCCGGCACCTATGGCAACATAGGGGTTTTCCGTCGGCGTTTTTTTGAAATGCTGGCGCCGGGACAACCTGCTGAGCTGGGCCCCCTGCTGCATGCCGCCGTGGCGCGCGGGGCGCTTTCCGGCGAATGGCTGGAGGGCCGCTGGGCCAATGTGGGCACGGCCGCCGACCTGGAACAACTGCAGTCATCGGGGATAGACCCTAATTTGGGGACAGACCCCCATGGTGCCCCCTCACCTGGAGAGCAAACTTGAGTCACGTCGTCGCTAAAACGAGATCGGGGTCTGTCCCCAAATTAGGGTCTGTCCCCGATGGCGCCGACAGCGTCAAATCCTGCCAGGCCCGGCGCCGCCACCTGGCGCGCCTGCTTGAGGGCGGGGTGGCCGTCATTCCCACGGCGCCAGAGCGCCTGCGCAACGCCGACACCCATTACCCCTATCGCTGGGACAGCCATTTCCATTACCTCACGGGCTTTCACGAACCCGAGGCCGTGCTGGTGCTGGTGGGCGGCAAGCATCCCCGATCCGTGCTGTTCTGCCGCCCGCGCGATCTCCAGAGTGAAATCTGGAACGGCTATCGCGTGGGGCCGCGGGCCGCACGCACCCGCTATGGCATGGATGAAACCCATCCCATTGGCGAGCTCGAGGCGCGCATGCCTGAACTGCTGGCCAATTGCCCCACCCTGCACACCCCCATCGGGCTGGATGACGCCTGGGACCGGCGCGTGACGGGATGGCTCAATGCCGTGCGCAGCAAGGTGCGCAGTGGCGTCACCGCCCCTACTGCCGTGTGCGAGGTGCGCCACGCCCTGGACGAGATGCGCCTCATCAAGGATGCAGGCGAGATCCGGCTGATGAAGCAGGCGGCCGCCATTTCGGTGTCGGCGCATCGGCGCGCCATGTTGTTCACCCAGCCGGGGCACAGCGAATTCCATGTGGAAGCCGAATTGCTGCACGAATTTCGTCGGCATGGGTCGGAAGCGCCGGCCTATCCTTCCATCGTGGCTGGCGGGGCCAACGCCTGCGTGCTGCATTATGTGGAGAACAATGCCCCGCTCAAGGACGGCGACCTGTTGCTGATCGATGCGGGTTGCGAATGGCAGGGCTATGCCTCGGACATCACCCGCACCTTTCCCGTCAACGGCAAGTTTTCTGGGGCGCAGCGCGACCTCTATGAGATCGTGCTGTCGGCACAGACGGCTGCCTTGAAGGCCGTCAAGCCGGGCGCTCCGTTCGTGGCCTATCACGAGGCGGCCGTGAAGGTGCTGGTACGCGGCCTCATCGACCTCAAGCTGTGTCGCGGCAGCGTGGACGGCGTCATCGAATCGGGCGACTACCGGCGTTTTTACATGCACCGCACCGGACACTGGCTGGGACGCGACGTGCATGACGTGGGCGAGTACACCGTCGCCGGGCGCTCGCGACGCCTCATGCCGGGCATGGTGCTGACCGTGGAACCGGGCCTGTATGTGCGCCCCGACGCCCGGGTACCCAAGGCCTTTCACCACATCGGCATCCGCATCGAGGACGATGTGGTGGTGACGGCAAGGGGCCACACCGTGCTGACCGCGGGTGCGCCCAAGACCGTGGCCGACATCGAAGCCCTGATGGCGCAGCGATGAGCGACACGGCTTCCAAAGACATCGTCATCGTCGGCGGCGGGCCGGTGGGTGCTGCGGCAGCGCTGGGACTGGCGCGTGCGGGCCATGGCGTCACCGTGCTGGAAGCGCGTGCTTCCATGCTGGCGGATGACCGGCGCACGCTGGCGATCGCTTACGGCAGCAAGGTCATTCTGGAAGATCTCGGCGCCTGGCCGGAGGCCCACGAAGTCACGCCCATCACCAACATCCACGTCACCCAGCGCGGGCATTTCGGCCAGACCATCATCACGGCGGAAGATGCCGGTGTGCCGGCACTGGGGTATGTGATGCGCTACAACGCACTGGTGGAGGCGCTTGCGCGTGCGCTCAACTCGGCCGCCATCGAGGTGGTGACGGGAGCCGTGGTGGAGCGCGTGGTGTCGCGCGATCAGGATGCCGAAATCCACTGGAACCAGGGTGCCGCCTCGTGCCGTGCGCGCCTTGCGGTGCTGGCCGATGGCGGACGCGAACTCACCGCGGCCACATTCGGCACTCCCGAGGAATCGCGCTATACCCAGGTGGCGCTGGTGGGCCAGGTGCATACCGACCAGCCTCATCACGGACGGGCCTACGAGCGCTTTACGCCTTCCGGGCCGGTGGCCCTGCTGCCCTTTGCGCGCCACTATGCCCTGGTGTGGACTGGCACCCAGGAGGCCGTGGAAGCGTTGATCGCACTTCCCGAGGCCGCCTTCCTGGCACGGCTACAGGACTATTTTGGCGACCGCGCAGGACAGTTTCTGGATGTGAGCGGACGCAGCTGGTTTCCGCTCACGCTGAAGGTGGTGAAGCAGGTGACGCGCCCGCATGCGGTGTGCATCGGCAACGCCGCCCAGACCATGCATCCCGTTGCCGGCCAGGGCTTCAACCTGGGGCTACGCGATGCCGCGGGCCTCACCCGGGTGGCGCAGGGCGTAGCCCGTGACGCGCTGGGGGGCAGCGAGATGCTGGCCCGTTATGTGGCGGCGCGTGCGCGCGACCGCCGTGCCGGCATCAACCTCACCCATGCGCTGGTGACGGGTTTTTCCAACCACCTGCCACTCTTGCCGCTGCTGCGCGGCCAGGCCCTTACGGCCATGAGCCTGTTGCCGGTGACACGGCGGGCCCTGGCGCGGGTGATGATGTTTGGCGTGGGCGCGGGCCGTTAGCCATGGCACGCGCGGACGACATCCTGGATGTGTTGGTCGTCGGGGCCGGTATCACCGGCGTGGCCCTGGGGCTGGCGCTGCGCCAGGCGGGTCTGCGCGTGCGCGTGCTGGACCACGCATCGCTGCCGCGCTTTCAACCGGTTGCTGGATTCGATCAGCGCATCTATGCCATGAGTCGCGCCAGCCACGCGCTGCTGGATGCCGTGGGCGGCTGGGGGCGCATGGACCCCGCGCGCATCGCCCCCATCGAGGCCATGGCCGTGCAGGGCGACGCGCAGGGACAACTGCAATTTTCGCCACCCACTGGGGCAGCAGCCCCGCTAGGCTATATCGCCGAATCCGGCGCCATGCTGGAGGGCCTGCTCGCGGTCGTGCGCGAGCGCGCCCCGGACCTAATCGAGGCGCCCGTAACCCTGGAGGCCGTGGAGACGCAGGCGGACCATGTGGCCGTCACGCTGGCGCGTGGTCCTGCGCTGCGCACGCGTCTGCTCGTGGCGGCGGACGGCCTGCAATCCAGCCTGCGCGGGCGCATGGGGTTGACCGCTCATTTCAAAAGCTATGGACAGAAGGCCGTGGTGGCCAATTACGCCACGGACATTCCCCACCAGGGCGTGGCGCGCCAATGGTTTTTACCACAGGAAGTGGTGGCCCTGTTGCCCCTGCCAGGGAACCATGTGTCGCTCGTCTGGTCTGCCCAGAGTGCGCATGCCGAACAGCTGCTGGCCATGACGCCCGCAGCGCGGACTGCAGCATTGCAGGCGGTGGTGGGCTACGGAGTGGGCCATTTGCAGGAAGTCTCGTCCCCGGCAGGTTTCGACCTGCGTCTGATGCAGGTGGATGCGCTCGTTGCCGCGCGTTTTGCACTGGTGGGCGATGCGGCCCATGGCGTGCATCCCATGGCAGGTCAGGGCCTGAACCTGGGGCTGCAGGATGCGGCCGTACTGGCGGAGATATTGATTCACCGCGGCCCTGGGCCCGATTGCGGCGATGTGTCGCTGTTGCGTCGTTATGCGCGGGCCCGGCGCGAGCCCATTCTCGCCATGCAGGCCCTCACCGACGGCCTGTTTCGCCTGTTTAGCACCGATCGCTGGGGTCTGTCCCCATTGCGCAACTGGGGCATGAACGCGGTCAACCGACAGGGTTGGCTGAAACAACTTTTGATGGAACACGCAAACCAATGAAAACCTTGAAGTGGATGATGCTCTGCACCGCCGTACTCCTGTCGCAGTTTGCACAGGCCGATGCCGATGCGGTGCGCAAGCAGCTGGAGACGCGGGTACCGCGCCTTGTGGGCCATGTGCAGAGTGTAGCGCCGGCACACGTGTTGGGGTTGTACGAAATCTATACGGACGACCGACAGATTCTCTACACCGATGAGGCCGTCACCGTGCTGATCGCGGGCGACATCCTGGATGCCAAGACCCTGCAGAACCTCACCGAGGCGCGCATGAGGGTGCTGGGGGCCATCAAGCCCGAAAGCCTGCCGCTCAACCTTGCCCTGAAAAAGGTCAAGGGCAATGGCAAGCGCACCCTCGTGGTGTTTTCCGATCCCGACTGTCCCTACTGCCGCAAGCTGGAGAAAGAACTCACCGGCATCACGGACGTGACCATCTACACATTCGTCTTCCCCATCGCGTCACTGCATCCGCAGGCGCCTGAGCATGCGCGCTGGATCTGGTGTTCGACGGATCGCCAGAAATCCTGGGACAACTATCTGCTGCGCAACGTGTTGCCGGCGCAGAAGGATTGCGCCAACCCGCTCGACACCATTCAGGCGCTGGGCGCCAAGTACCGCATCAACGGCACTCCCACGCTGATCTTTGCGGATGGAGAGGTGGTGCCGGGCGTGATGCCGCAGGCCGACCTGGAACGGGCTCTGGGTCCGCGCTAGAAAAAATCAGAATCTCCGATACAGCGGATCGTTGCGGTCGAGCAGGGCGCTTGCCGCCTCGAAGTCGGGGTAGATCTCTCCCACGGTGCGCCAGAAATCCTGACTGTGGTTGAGGTGTTTCAGGTGGGCCACTTCGTGCGCCACCACATAATCGATTTCCGCGGTCGAGGCCTTGATGAGGCGCCAGTTGAGGCGGATCTCGCCGCGCTCGTTGCAGCTGCCCCAGCGTCCCAGCGCGTTGGACAGGCGCACGGGGGGAATGGATACACCCAGTTTTTCGGCGAACACCGCCACGCGGGCCTGCAGCAGGGGTAGCGCCTGGGCGCGATACCAGTCCTGCACCAGAAACTTCACCGGACCCCGCTCGGGGTCCACTTCAATGACGCCCCCCTCTTCCGGCAAGAGCGACAGCTGCGTCGTGGCGTAGCGCAGGGTGCGCGTGCCGCCCAGCCAGGGCAGGGCATCGCCGTCGCGAAACTGCGGCGCTTCGGGCACGGCGCGCTCTTTCCAGTGCTGGAGCTTTTTCTGCACCCAGGGCCATTGGTCGCGGATGGCCTGTTCCACCGAGCCGATGGATACCCAGGGCGGAATGGCCACGGTCAGCCCGGTATGGTCCACCAGCAGGCCGATGCTGCGCCGGCGTGCGCGGCGCGCCACGCTGTAGTGCAGGTCCTCCTCGCCGATGCGCAGTCGGTGGCGTCGCGGCGGGCGTGAGGTGAGGGCGGCCGTGGCGGCACTCTTGCGGCTGTAAGGTTTGGCGATGCGTCCGGTGAGATCTTCCATCTGCGCCTCGATCCAGGCCTCCACCTCACGCGTCACTTCGGTGCCATCGCGGCCTGCCGTGGGGATGGGCGCGCCGATGCGTACGGTGATGGTGCCCGGATGCTTGGCAAGAATGCCCTTCTTCCAGAACTCGCCAGCGTCGTGCGCCATGGGCAGCACGGGCACGCCAGCCGCTACCGCCAGGAGCCCGCCCCCGGGCGCGTAGCGCGCGCGAAAGCCCGAGGGCACGCGCGTGCCTTCGGGAAAGATGATGACCTTCAATCCTGCCTTGAGGCGTGCCAGGCCCTGGGTTTGCACCTGCTGGAAGGCTTCGCGGCGCTGGTCGCGGTCGATAGCGATGGGGTCGAGCAGGCGCATGCCCCAGCCAAAAAACGGAATGGACAGAATCTCTTGCTTCAGCACGAAACAATGCGGCGGAAAGAACGCCGGAAAGAACATGGTCTCCCATTGCGACTGGTGCTTGGCCAGCACCACGCAGGGGCCTTCGGGCACGTTTTCCCAGCCGGTGACGGTGTAGCGCACGCCCAGCAGCAGGGAGCCCAGGCGAATCATGAGGCGGCACCAGGCTCCGGAAAAATAACGCGGCCCTGCTTTCCACAAAGGGATGGAGACCATCATCAGCGCCACATAGACGGGTGTGGTGAGGGCCTGGCAGCAGAAGAAGATCAGCGCGCGCAGCGCGGTCATGAGCGCAACCCGATGATATTGCGCACGGCATCGGCGAGATCGGCAAAGACCCGGGTGCCCTCGGGCAGGTGGCCTGCCTCGCGGGTTTTCTGGCCCTTGCCGGTCAGCACCAGCATGGGTTGCGCGCCGGCCTGGGCCGCCGCGGTGAGGTCGCGCAGCGAGTCGCCAATGGCGGGCACATGGGCCAGCGGAATGTTGTAGCGCTGCTGGATTTCCTCAAACATGCCCGTGGCCGGCTTGCGGCAATTGCAGCGGGCCTCGTTGGCATGGGGACAGAAGAAAATGGCGTCGAGCGTGGCACCCTGCTGTGCCAGGGTGTCCATCATTTTCTGGTGGATGGCGTTGAGGGTGGCCATGTCAAACAGGCCGCGGGCCACGCCGGACTGGTTGGTGGCCACCACCACGCGGTAGCCCGCCTGGTTGAGGTGCGAGATGGCTTCCACGCTGCCGGGGATGGCCTTCCACTCTTCGGGCGACTTGATATAGCGATCGCTGTCGTAGTTGATGACGCCGTCGCGGTCGAGTATCACCAGTTTCATGGCTCAGCCTCCCAGCCGCGACAGGTCGGCCACCTGGTTCATGAGGTGTCCCAGGCGCTGCAATAGCGCCAGGCGGTTGGCGCGCAGCGCCGGATCTTCGGCGTTCACCATCACCTCGGTGAAGAAGGTGTCCACGGGCTCGCGCAGCTGTGCCAGGTGGCGCAGGGCGGCGGCGTAGTCCAGGCGCACGAGATGGTCGTCCACGACGGGCTCGCAGGCCAGCAGTGCAGCGTAGAGCGCCTTTTCGGCAGGTTCGGGAAGCAGCCCGCCGTCCAGCGCCGACCCTTCTGTCGGTGCGGATTTCTTGAGGATGTTGCGGATGCGCTTGTCGGCAGCGGCAAGGCTTTGGGCCTCGGGCAGGGCGCGAAAGGCGCGCACGGCATCCAGGCGCAGCAGCACGCGGTCCAGGCGCTCCGGCGACTGGCTGACCACCGACTCGATTTCCTCGGCGCTGTAGTCGCGCTCGCGCAGCACGCCGCGCAGGCGCTCCAGGATGAAGCCGTTGAGATCCGCCACGGTACTGGCGGCCAGCGTGTTGGCGGCAAAACCGTCGACCGCATGCTGCAGCAGTTGCGGCAACGCCAGCGGCAGCTGCGATTCGATCAGGATGCGGATGACGCCCAGGGCCGCGCGGCGCAGGGCAAAGGGATCGCGGTCGCCGGTGGGGACGAGGCCAATGCCATAGATGCCGGCGAGCGTATCGAGCTTGTCGGCCAGCGCCACACAGGCGCCCAGGGGCGTTTGCGGCAGGCTGTCCTGGGCAAAGCGCGGGTGGTAATGGGCTTCGATGGCTTCGGCCACCGCGGCTGATTCGCCGTCGTGCAGCGCGTAGTAGCGGCCCATCAAGCCTTGCAGTTCGGGGAATTCGCCCACCATGTCGGTGACGAGGTCCGCCTTCATCAGGGTAGCGGCACGTCGGGCGGCGCTCACATCCACATCCAGCAGCGAAGCGATGGTGCCGGCCAGCGCTTCCAGGCGATGCACGCGCGCGCGCATGCTGCCCAGCTGGTTGTGGTAGACCACGTCCTCGAGGCGCGCAATGCGGTCGGCTAGCGGCGTCTTGCGGTCCTGCTCAAAAAAGAAGCGGGCGTCGGAGAGGCGCGCGCGCAGCACGCGCTCATTGCCGTGGATGATGGATTGCGGTGTGGCGGTTTCGAGGTTGCTCACCACGAGAAAGCGCGGCAGTAGCTTGCCGTCACGATCGCCCAGCGGAAAATATTTCTGGTGCTGCTGCATGGAGAGGATCAGGCATTCCTGGGGCACCGCCAGAAACCCGGCATCGAAGGTGCCGGCATAGACGGCGGGCCATTCCACGAGGGCCGTCACTTCATCCAGCAGGGCCGGACCCGCCAGCACGCGGGCCTCGCCCGCAGCGCTGCGTAACGCGGCATCGATGCGGCTGCGGCGCACGGCAAAGGAGGCCAGTACCCGGCCTTTGTCCTCGAGAGTGGCGGCGTAGTGATCGGCATGGGCAATGGTGAGGGGGCCGCTGCTCAAAAAGCGGTGGCCGCGCGTGGTGTTGCCAGCGAGAAGGCCCATGGCGGTCACGGGTAACACGACGCTGCCGTGCAGCACCACGAGGCCGTGCACCGGACGCACGAATTGCGCCTCTCCCGAGCCCCAACGCATGACTTTGGCCACGGGCAGGTGCGGCAGCACCTCGGCCAGGATGCCGGGCAGCGCCTCTGCGAGCGTCTTGCCGGGCTGCACCGAGTGGAATACGAAAATCTCCTGGCCCTTGGGGTCCTTCGCGGTTTCCAGTTGTTCCACGGCAACGCCGCAGGAACGGGCAAAGCCGGCCAGGGCTGGCGTGGGCGCGCCGTCCGCAGTAAACCCTGCGGCGCGGGCGGGCCCCTTGCGCGTCACGGTGCGATCGGGCTGACGATCCACCACGTCGGCCACGGTGAGGGCGAGGCGTCGGGGCGAGGCATATCCCTCCACCAGGGTGTCGGCGGGGGCAAAGTCCTGACTGATCAGCGCATCGCCAATGCCGCTGCGAAAGGCGGCGCCAATGCGTTCCAGCAATTTGGGGGGTAGCTCTTCAGTGAGGAGCTCGACGAGCAGGGTTTCCCTCATGCGCCGGCTCCTTCACCGCGCGCCAGCATGGGAAAGCCCAGCGCCTCGCGTGATTCAAAATAGGCCTGCGCCACCTTGCGGGCCAGCGTGCGGATGCGCCCGATGTAGGCGGCGCGTTCGGTCACCGAAATGGCGCCACGCGCGTCGAGCAGGTTGAAGGTGTGCGAGCACTTCAGCACCATCTCGTATCCTGGCAGGGCAAGGCCCGTGTCGATGAGGCGTGCCGCCTCGGACTCGAATCCCGCAAACTGGCGGAACAGCCATTCGGTGTTGCTGTGTTCGAAGTTGTAGCGCGACTGTTCCACCTCGTTCTGGTGGTACACGTCGCCATAGCTGATGCCCGGTGTCCACACCAGGTCGAAAATGTTGTCGCAGCCCTGCAGGAACATGGCCAGACGCTCGATGCCGTAGGTGATCTCGCCCAGCACGGGCTTGCACACGAGGCCGCCCACTTCCTGGAAGTAGGTGAACTGGGTCACTTCCATGCCGTTGAGCCACACTTCCCAGCCCAGCCCCCAGGCGCCCAGGGTGGGGTTTTCCCAATCGTCTTCCACGAAGCGGATGTCGTTCTGGGTGGGGTCGATGCCCAGCGCCGCCAGCGAGCCCAGGTAGAGTTCTTGAATGGCGTCGGGCGAGGGCTTCAGCACCACCTGGAACTGGTAGTAATGCTGCAGGCGGTTGGGGTTGTCGCCGTAGCGCCCGTCCTTGGGGCGGCGCGACGGCTGTACATAGGCCGCGCGCCAAGGCTCGGGCCCCAGGGCGCGCAGAAAGGTGGCGGTGTGCGAGGTACCTGCCCCCACCTCCATGTCGAAGGGTTGCAACAGCGCGCAGCCCTGGTCGCTCCAGTAACGTTGCAGGCGCAGGATGATTTCCTGAAAGGTGATCATGATGAACGGCGGTTATAAATCTGGACGACCCCGATCAGCCCCAGGGCGATGAACCACATCAGGGTCCATTGGGGAATGGAGAGCGTCAAAAAGGTCCAGCCCACGGTGGCGCATTCGCCCGAGCCCTTCAGCACCACTTCCAGCGCTTTCAGGAAGGGATGGGCCTGCAGGATGTAGGACAGTCCGGGACCGCAGGCGGGCACCTCATCGGGTGGCAGGTGTTGCAGCCACACCTGGCGGGCGGCAATGGCAGCCCCCGTGCCTGCGGTGAGCGCCAGCAGCACGGCATAAATGCGGGCGCCCAGGTCACGCGGGTTGTGCAGGGCCGCCAGCAGGAAGATCACGCCTAGGGCGCTCATGAAAATGCGCTGGAAAATGCACAGGGGGCAGGGGTCTTCGCCCAGGGCATGCTGCAGGTAGAGCGCAAAGCCCATAAGGCCAGTGGCGATGAGAAATCCCAGGATGTAGAGGGGGCGACGGCGCGGAAATAAGTTCATGGTGGCGAGGATACCACAGGGGACAGACCCCATTTTGGGGTCTGTCCCCTGTTTGCAATCATCGCATGATACCGGTGAACGAGGAAAATGGCACGCCCGTAAGCAGTGGGCTCTTTTGCTGGGAAGCAGGGGTTCGAACCCGGAATCTGCTAATCCTTAACCCGCTCGCAATTACCATCAACCGTTTCCAGGGTGAATTTATCAGGTGCTGACGGATCGTTAAAATAATGGCTTTCAAGGGTTTCTTCTTGTTTCAACATGTCGCCAGATTTGCTGACAATCCTCAAATAACTTTCTGCCTTTAAATTCCCAACAATTTTTTCTCGTTGGCAAATGACCCTTTCAGAGTTCCAGTCGCAATCGTATCCAGTATCGTATTTTTTGCTTTTAAATCTTATGACTTCAGTGTAATCCTTGGTGATGGGGGCACTTAATTGCTTCACCCTTGTTTCACCAAGATTTGCATATTCTGTTTTTTGGTAATTTCCCTTGCATGCGAACGAAAAGTTTCCACTTTGGCTAAGCTCGCAAGCAGATAACATGAGCGCTGATGCAAGCAGCGTGAGTCTGGAAATCAGCATGAACTCATTTTCCTGATTCAATTAAGCGGGTGCTGTAGATCACTTCAGTATGTCAGAAATGTCCGCAAATACCGTCAATCGTACCCTGCGTTGCCGCGTCTGATCGGCTGCTTGTTTCGCATCATGTGGCAGGGAAGCGGCACTGTCCAGCGGGGGGCGGGGGTGCCTGCCAGTTATGATAATATGCAGGGTCTAGACTAATTATAAAAAAATTCCTTACCCATTGATCGTTGAGGGTAGGTTGTGAGCTTTGCTGCAATGTTTGAAAACCTGATTCGCAAAAATGTCCGTGACATGGTGGGCAGCAAGAGCGGTCCGCCGGTTGCATTTCTCACGCCCAAGGGCGATCGTGGATTGCTCGGGCCAGAATCCATGGCCTGGCAGGTGCATGCGGATTTCATTTCCATGATGATCGGGGGAATCAGTTCGCTGGCCCTTCAGGCATTGCATCCGCAGGCCCTGGCAGGGGTCTGGGATCACTCCAGCTTCCGGGAAGATTTGAAGGGTCGCCTTGGCAGAACCGCATTTTTCATTGCGGCAACCACTTATGGCCCCACTGCCATGGCCCATCAGGTAATTGCCAAGGTCAATGCCATTCATGAAAAGATCCAGGGCGTGGACGAGTTTGGCCGACCATACCGTGCAACGGATCCGCACCTGTTGGCCTGGGTCCATTTGACCGAGACCCTGAGCTTTCTGAATGCCTATCAGAGCCATCGCCGGCCCAAGCTCAGTCTGGCTCAGCAAGACCAGTATTTTCGTGAAATGAAAGTCTTGGGCGAAATGATGGGGGCTTCCCACCTGCCCGATACGCTGGCGGGAACCCTGGCCGCCGTAAAGACCTATCTGCCCGAGCTTCATTATGGCGAGCGGGCGCAAAGCATCGTGCAGTTGTTGGATGGTTTTCCCAGCAATCTGCAGTCGAAGCCTTTCGTGAAACTGATCACCAAGGCGGGCCTCATCAATTTGCCTGAGTGGGCTTTCAGCATATTGAAAAAACCGATTCCCACGCGATGGGAGCGTTTGGCAGTGGCGGCGTGTATTGATTTGGTGGCCATTCCCGTGAGGGAGGCGCTCAAGGACGGGATAGCCGCCCATTCCTACCGACGGGCTTATGGCTAAGTTGAATGCTAATTAAGGAATCGAGATGATCACACAGGACATTCTTGCCGGCATGATCGGCATTATGTTGTTTTTCACCGTCGTCGTGGCGCCTACTGTGTTTAAAGTGTTGCCGGTGGAGTGGTCTGGCAAATATGTCAGGCATTTTTTCCCGAAATACTATGCCAGCCTGGGAATCCTGTGTCTGATTGCTGCGTTGGCAAGCCGGGATTCGCAGGCGCTGGTCATCCTGCTCATCAGCGCGCTGCTCTTTGCTTTTTTGCGTTTCTACCTCACTCATCAAATCAACCGGGCCAAAGACGGCCACCACGCAACCCGCTTTCGACGGTTGCATGCCTTGAGCGTGTTGATCAACGTGGGACAGCTCCTGGCGTTTGTCTATCTTCTCGCCAGTTGATCGGCAGAGGCATGATCTGCCCCAAGCT
>VFSW01003959.1_pt1 | contig 22158 bp, 19 predicted proteins | sample 5358111 | NCBI WGS metagenome assembly VFSW01 (sample SAMN11554181, study PRJNA540505) | mine drainage metagenome | isolation source: sediment from site ElyBrook_90M | place: USA: Ely Copper Mine, Vershire, VT | collected 2017 | reverse complement strand
GCATCCGCCGGGGCGAAATTGGCGCAATGGTCTATGCCACAGGGGAGAAAACGTACTTCGGCAAAACGGCGCAATTGGTGCAGGAGGCGCACACCGTCAGCCATTTTCAAAAGGCGGTGCTGAAGATCGGCAATTACTTGATTATCCTCGCCATCGCGCTGGTGGCGGTGATCGTCACCGTGGCGATCATCCGCGGCGACCCATTTATCACCACCTTGCAGTTCGCGCTGGTCTTGACCGTCGCCGCGATTCCAGTGTCCATGCCGACGGTGTTGTCGGTGACGATGGCGGTCGGCGCGCGCGCGCTGGCCAAAAGACAGGCGATTGTAAGCCGGTTGGTGGCCATCGAAGAACTGGCCGGCGTCGATGTGCTTTGCGCGGACAAGACCGGCACGCTGACCCAGAACAAGCTGTCGCTGGGCGATCCTTTCAGCGTGAACGATGCGCCTGCCGGGCAAGTCATCCTCACTGGCGCGCTTGCGTCGCGCGCCGACGATAACGACACCATTGATTTGGCCGTTCTGGGCGGATTAAAAGACAAGGAGTCGTTGAAGCCTTATGAGGTGGTTCATTTCCAACCGTTCGACCCGGTGCATAAGCGCACCGAGGCCACAGTCAAGACCAAAGACGGAAAGATGTTCAAGGCAACCAAGGGCGCGCCGCAGGTGATATTGGCGCTGTCGGCCAATTCCGCGCAGGTGAACGGGGCCGTGGAAAAGGCGGTCAATGAATTCGCCGCGCGGGGCTTTCGGTCCTTGGGCGTGGCAAGGGCCGAGGGAGAGGGTCCATGGCAGTTTTTAGGCGTGCTGCCATTGTTCGATCCGCCGCGCGAAGATGCCAAGGCCACCATCGCAACCGCCCTTGCGATGGGTGTAAAGGTGAAGATGGTCACGGGCGATGCGCTGGCCATCGCCAAGGAAACCGCCAAAAAGTTGGACATGGGAACGAATATCCTGGATGCCGCCGGGCTGGGGGACTCGAAAAAGGAGGAGACCGCGGACGTGGCGGAATCCATCGAGAAGGCCGACGGTTTTGCCCAGGTCTTCCCCGAACACAAGTACCACATTGTGGATGTCCTCCAAAAACGCGGCCACCTCGTCGGCATGACCGGCGACGGCGTCAATGACGCGCCCGCGCTCAAGAAAGCCGACTGCGGCATCGCCGTTTCCGGCGCGACGGACGCGGCGCGCGCGGCGTCGGCCATTGTGCTGATGACACCTGGTTTGTCGGTGATTATTGAGGCGATAAAGGAAAGCCGCCGCATCTTCCAGCGGATGAACAGCTACACAATCTACCGCGTCGCCGAAACGTTGGGCGTGCTGATCTTCATGACGCTGGCGATCCTGGTTTTTAACTTTTATCCGCTGACGGCGGTGATGATCGTGCTGCTGGCGTTGCTCAACGACGGCGCGATCCTGTCCATCGCCTATGACAAGGTTCACTACTCGGACAAGCCGGAAGTCTGGAACATGCGCCTGGTGTTGGGCATCGCCACGGTGGTGAGCGTCGTCGGCGTTCTGGATTCATTTGGCGTGTTCTATCTCGGCGACCGCGTCTTTCATCTGGATCGCGCGCTCATCCAGACGCTGATGTATTTAAAACTTTCGGTGGCGGGACATTTCAAAATTTTCATCACCCGCACACGCGGGCCGTTCTGGTCCATTCGCCCCGCGCGGATTCTGTTGCTGGCGGTTTTCGGCACACAAATCGTGGCGACGCTGGTCGCCGTCTATGGGTTGTTTATGCCGCCGATTGGCTGGGGCTGGGCGGCCCTGGTGTGGGGTTACTCTTTGGTGTGGTTCCTCCTGAATGATCGAGTGAAGGTGCTCGCATATCGGATTTTTGATCCCACGGGAGCCAAGCGTAAAACCCAAGCCAAAGCAGCCGAACCAAAGACCGCCGGAAAAGCCGTTGAAGCGAAGTCTGAAACCAAGGCCGAATCCGCGCCTGCCAAAGTCAAGACGCCGGCCGATTTGCGGCCGCAAATCGCCGCGCGGGCCTTTGAATTGTATGAGCAGCATGGCCGCCACGACGGTCAATCAATTCAGGACTGGGAAAAGGCGGAGCGGGAGATTGAGGCAAATGAAAAATGAAAAATGCGGAAACATTCCAATCGCTAAAGGATGGTTTGCAAAAGGCCGTAGATGCCCAAGCCCAGCGCCGCCAGCGAATCGCCGGCAATCAATCCTCCGCCGATCAGGGAGGCGCTGCTCATGTCCGCCGGTATTTCCCCCTCGGCGGGCCTGGGTTCGACGCTTTTGCGGCGTTCTCTCAGACCTTCCAAAATGGATCCCACAATTCCTCCCGCCGCGAACCAGACGGTCGCCGGAAAATTGACAAATCCGCCAAAGGAGGACGCGTACGGGCTGGAAAGAATCATCGCATCCAAAATAAAATCGGTCCCCCGCCCGGCCCGTCCGGATTGGACAAATGCCTGATAGCTTTTGCGGCTCTTGATGATTTTGCGCAGCGATTCAATGACAAAACCTCCGCCCAGCCCGATCATCAAAGCGTTGATCGCCACGGGATTCTTTTCGGTCAACCCTTCCAGCACGCCGACGATCTTGTAAGTCATGGCCGACTGCCATTTTGCGGCGCCCGGAGTTGTCGGATGGGCAAAGGTGTTAATTCGCAGGACGGGATAGGCTTGCATAAAAACTTTCGCCAGCACGACGGCCAGCACCGCGCCCATGAGAATGCCGATAACCTGATAGCGAAATTGCATCGTCCGATTCGTTCCCAGGCGCCAGCCCGTCGAGCGATCCTGCTGCATGTCCACGCCCACCGTGCAGGAAATGAGCAATATCCCCGCGCAGATCAATCCAACCCCCGGATGCTTAAGGCCCAGGGCCGCCATCAAAAATACGGCCGTCACAAAAGCGCTTGAAATCGGGTTGGAATCCGAAATGCCGTCGGAAATGCCGTTGACAAGAAGAAATATAAGCACCAGGCCGATGGCAAAAAACACGAATCCCGGCGGCTGTCCCAGCAGGAATATCGCGGTGGCGGCCAGCCCCGCGCCCCACACCAGGACCCACAGAACAAGCCCCCGCGTGTTGGTCTTTTTCCAATCGGCGGTTTCGTCGGGGACCACGGGGCGCCTTTCCCGCCATCGCGCCACCGCCTCGAAGCCAATCAATGTAACGTCGAGAATTGCCGCGCCGAGAATCGTTCCCAGCGCAACCAGGAAGCCGATCTTTCGGAAAGGATCATTTGGCCCAAGCCAGCGATGGGCGCGCAGCCAGGGCGTCAGGAAAACGCCGGTCAACCCGACCACAAAACTCGGAATGGCGATCCGCGCGCCGACAATCATTCCGGCTCCAATAGTTGACACTTGAAAGTCCAGTTGCCCGAACCACTCGCCCGCCCTGTCCAACGCCGCTTTGGCCGGCGCGCCGGAAACCGCCCCCAGGAACCTCGAGAATCCATTGAGAATCACCGTCCATGTCCCGGCCAATATGCCCGCCGCCGTCCCTCCTCCGAGCCTTAGGATTGACTGCTTGAGCAAGCGCTTGTCGGTCAATGCCCGGAGGATATTTGCGACCGCATACCCGGAGGGAAAAGTCAGTTGCATCCGGTCCACCAGGATGGGTGTGTAAAGCATGCCGACGCCCACCCCGAACATCCCCGTGCAAGTAAAGAATAAGATTAACCGCCACGCCGGCGGCTCCTTCAGCCCCAGCCACACGGCGGCCTGAATCAGCACGGCCATTGCGGACATGCTTGCGACCGAGGCCGCCATGGTCTGCATGTAGTTGGCGCCGTGTTTGCCTTCCGCTCCGTAACCGTAGGTCACCACGCTGCCCAAGATGCCGGCCAGCACTTGTCCGCCCACGAAGAAACCGATGGAAAAATTCATGTAGGCCGACGAAATGCCGCCCAGCGGCCCCAGAATGAAGATGGCGACGCAACTCAACAGCAGATGATATTTTGGCGAATCTATCGCCGGCAAATATGCCTTTGCTCCAACTTCATGTTCGTTGCTCTGGCTTGATTGCGGCATCGTTACTGGGCGCACAGGGTAAGCCACCCAAACGGCGCAGTGAAAGATTTATGTCGCGGAGAAAGGCTTATTTGCGGGACCGAAGGAAAATGCCGCGATTGATGGCGTGTCCGAAAACCGTGTGCGCAATCAATTGGCAATAGCTTCGATCTCTTTTAGTAGGACGGGAAGATTGGGAACGACGAAACTCATTCCGGGTGCTGGGATGCGATGGCGCCGAATATCGGGCGGCACATGCTTGTGATGGGGAAAAGTTGCGACCAGCGTTGGGTCATCCGGGTGCGGAAAGTCATCGTACCAGAATAACCGTTCCTCTCCCAGATACACCTCATAGCCATAGGCGGCAATCAGGCCGGCTTCAAAATCCAGTTCCCCCCGAAGACGCAAGCGGACGCCACCGACAAAGAATACTTCTCCCTCCGCAATTCCGGTGCAAGGACTGTCAGACCAAACCGCCACCGTCGATCGCGTTACGCTGGAACGGCTCAGCGCCTCGGCCACAAACCGGCTGTAGTCCGCAACCGAAGTGAGCGCGGCATCGCTCATCGTCAGTACGCCGGCCGCACGCGCAAAATTTCCGCCAGTCCCCGGTCTTGGAGTTGCCGCGCATAAGCCTCCTTGCGCCGCAGCCATGTTTCGTAGATCCCCTTCCAGCGGCTAAAGTCGGTTCGACTCTCATCGAAAGAGTCATAACTCGCCACGCGCCCACCGGTCAGGGCGGCATAGAAATCAACGCTCAACACTCCGTACTTTTCCTCATAACGGGTCAGACGCCGCTCCAGCAGCTTCATTTCGATGACCAATTCGTGAATTTCCACATCTCCATTGTTGCCCCGCGCCAGCCCCCTGTCAATCCTTCCGAAAGCGACACGCGGTGTATTGAAGTCAGAACGGAATTCTCATCGAAAGTATGAAATTGTGATTGAAGAGCGGAGTGTCGGTCAGCGCGACTTGATAGGCCAACCCGATTGTCACCCCCACCCGGTTCCAGATTGGAAACCGGCCAAGGAGAAACCCGGGGCTGAGGAAAACCTGGCTTTTGCCCGCGAACTCCCCGCCGCCCCAATATGTATAGTTGACCTCGATCTCAGGCCACAAGACATTGATCAGCCGGTATTGCAGAGCGGTGTTGATTTGCAGCGGCGCGCCCGATCCTTCCGGGGACGCGCCATTGTCCGGGATGGAAACGCCAAAGGTGCTTTGAATGTCAAAATCGCCCCAACCCTTCCCCAACGCCAGCGTCGGCGTCACAATGTAATGATGCGTGGTAAGCTGTTCCTTGCCCGAGGGGACGGCCAGGCCCAGAAAAGCCGTCACGATGTAATTGCCATTCTCCTCGTTTTGCGCGGCGATGCGGTATTTGACAAGGAAACTGTCGTCGCCAAAACCGTCCAATCCGTTGGGCTTGTTGTAACTTTGCCAGGATGGAACACCCAGGATGACTTCAATGTTGTCATAGGGAATGAGCTCCAGTCCCTTGCCGCTGCCATAACTGGTGATATTGGCGCCCTTGTTGTTGCTTTCCCAGGATTGATCGTAGCGAAGCTCCTCCTCCAGGCGCGGCGTTATCGTGGTCATCGGGGTGATCCATTGCGGTTGTTCCGACTGAATTCTGGACACGCGCGCGAACCACTCCGAAAAATAACCCTCCGCCGGCGACGCGATTTGATCCGTCGATTCCTGGGCGCGCGCTCCGAGGGAAACGGCAGTGAACGCGAGGAGGAGGACTGATTTGAAAACCACCCGGCGGCGCAACGCGCCCAAACGCGGGCGGGAATGAGCCAAACTGATCGTCATTGGCGTTATATATTCATAAATATATAGCAAGACAAGCGAAAACGTCTCATGGCAATCGTCGCAGGTCCGTCGGCCTCCTTCCCTTGTTTCGATTCGCCAAACCCTCATCCCTCTTCCGGAATGGGAGGCGGCCAACGAGGGAGCATTTCACCGAATGCGGCGTGGATTTTTCCAGTCAGCGGCGCGGCGCGCAATGGCTGCCCGTCAAGTGACATCACTTCAACGACTCCAAACGAGCTGAGGGTCAGAAACACTCCTTGCGCCTGAATCAAATCATCGCGGGCGCCGGCGGTCGCATAGGCAGGAACGCCGAACCGGCGGCACAGCCCGAGCACCGCGCTGCGCGTCACTCCAGGCAGCGCGCCGCAGGAAAGAGAGGGCGTCCAAAGGGCGTCGTCTCTGATCCAGAATATGTTGCTGGTGGTGCCCTCCGCAATTTTTCCGTCGCTGTTGAGCAGAACCGCCTCATTGGCATGCGCGTCGTCAGCCTCCGCGCGCGCCAGGACGTGATGCAGCTTGTTGGCCGTCTTGATCGCAGTCAGCGGGTCGTTTGCCGGAACCCGCACCGAGGACGTGATGATCGGCCATCGCAACAGGCTGCTCCAATCAGTCCTGGGCGCGGGATAAAGGGTAATGACCAACGCTGCGTTCCTGGCGTTTTTTGGCGAATAGCCGCGCTCCGTGACGCCGCGGGAAAGACTCAGGCGCATCATGCATTCGGTCATTTGATTGCGCCGAAGCAGCTCTCTTGTGGCGTCAAGGAGTTGGACGTTGGAGAGGGGAACGCCAAGCTTGAGAAAATCGGCGCCGCGTTGCAGGCGCTCGAAATGTTCGTCCCATCCAAACGGCCTGCCGCGACGCACCAGCAGCGCCTCGAACAACGCGTCGCCAAAGAGAAAGCCGCGGTCAAAGACCGACACCATCGCCTGCTCTTCCGGCACGAACGCGCCGTTGAGAAAAACAGTCATGCGATCCATCAAACCACACACGCCGCGCGATGCACGTCATTTTCAAAATGCGCCGGTCATGGAACTTAAAATTGACAGCCCTAAACCTCCCGGGCCTCCGCAACAGACTAAATTCGCGCTTGCGTCCGCTTCGGTTGGGGCGCATTTAGCACACCATGAAAAAAGTCATTATCAAGCCCGCCGGCGCCGCTCCTGCCGCCGGGCCGTACAATCATGCCGTCCGGTCCGGCCAGTTGCTCTTCTGCGCCGGCCAGATTCCAATCGCTCCCGACACCGGCCAGTTGGTCGCCGGCGATATTCGCGCGCAGACAAAACGGGTGTTGGAAAACGTCAAACTAATTTTGCAGGACCAGGGGTTGACATTCGACCATGTGGTTAAAGCGACCGTTTTCCTGACGAACCTTGCGGATTTCGCGGCCATGAACGAAATCTATTCGCGCTATTTTACGTCGGACTTTCCCGCCCGCTCAACGGTCCAGGTCGTGGCGCTGCCGCGCGGCGCAAACGTCGAAATTGAGGTGGTGGCGCATTTTGAGAATTAGGAATTGGCGTGGGCTGGATTTCCAACAGCAGGCAGTCCAGGTCCCTGTGCCGTTTGAAACCGGAATCGAAACTCACCAACCGCAGGCCGACGCACCGGGCGAAGGCGGCCACATAGGCGTCGCTCCAAGAATCCCGCGCCGCCATCGATGCTTTGGCAAACAGATTCAGACGCGCGTCCAAACCCGCCGGCTCATCCACGAATTCCACCGCGCCTCCAGCCGCCATCTCTGCGTATGCGGCCCAAGCCGCCTCCGGGTTGAGAACCGCGCCGCCCATGACACGCGGGTCGCACAGCAATCGCGGCAAACCGAGTTGGGTGAGCCGGCAAAAATCCGTGATGAGCCTGAACAAAACTTGCAAAAACCCGGAATCACCCCAAAATCACCCACAGATTCTGCTATAGGCCAAAACTTATGAAAAAATGCTTGTCGCTGGTTCTCACGTTAATTCTTCTCCTGGCCGCCAAAGGTCTGCTTGCCCAAGGCACGGCGTTCACTTATCAAGGCGAGTTGATTGACGGCGCCACTCCCGCAAATGGCAGTTACGACATGAGATTGTCACTGTTTAATACCCTCGGCAACCAGATCGGCGACGCGATTACGGACACAGGCGTTGGTGTCACCAACGGGCTGTTCACCATTACGGTGGATTTCGGGCAGGTCTTTGCCGGTTCCATCAATTGGTTGCAGATCGACGTGCGAACCAATGGCGGCAGTTCTTTCACGCCGCTGAATCCACGCCAGCAATTAACCCCGGCGCCGTACGCAATCTTCGCCGAAGGCGCCAACGCGGCGGGCCTCTCCGGCACGGTTGCTCTGGCGCAGTTGCCCGTGGCCGTCGGCTTGGTAAGTGATCCGGGATCGGCAAATTTCTTCGCCGGCCAGGTTGCGGGTAACGCGGCGGTGACCGGTATTGAAAATAGCGGGTTAGGCGGTGGCGCGCTTAACGCCATTACGAGCGGTTCCCAGAACGCCGCCAACGGTTATGACGCGCTGAACAGCAATCAAACTGGCGCTGGGAACACGGCCAGCGGCGCGTTTGCGCTGGGTGACAACGGGAGCGGTTCCGAAAACACTGCTGTGGGCGCGGCCGCGCTCGGCGCCAACTTAACCGGCAGCAACAACGTGGCCGTCGGTTATGAGGCGATCCAAAACAATCGTACTGACAACGGCCTTGTGGCCGTCGGTTATCAAGCCCTCCAGAACGACGCGGTCGTCGGCAGCTATGTCGGCTCCGGCGCGAATTCGGCCCTGGGTTATCAAGCCCTTCAGCTAAACACCACTGGCTCAGGCAATACCGGCGTCGGTTTTCAGGCCCTGAACCAAAATACGTTTGGCTACAACAACACCGCCGCAGGCTTCTGGGCGCTCCTGGATAATACGAGCGGCAACGAAGACACCGCCTATGGCGCGTTAGCGCTGGCGAGGAACACGATCGGCACAGAAAACACCGCCATTGGTGATGGCGCGTTGGGCGCCAACCAAACCGGAAACGGAAACGCGGCCCTTGGCGTGACCACCCTCCAAGCCAATACGGCGGGCAATGGAAACACGGCTATTGGAAGCGCGGCCCTTTTTAGCGCGACGGGCAACAATAACATCGTGATTGGCAATGGCGGCGGCGACAATCTCACGTCCGGCAGCGGCAATATTGACATCGGCAGCGAAGGCAACTCGGGAGATAACGCAGTCATCCGCATCGGCACGCCTGGCAACCAAACCAGCGCCTACATTGCCGGCAAAGTCGGGATCAACGCCGCCCTGAACATCGATCAAACCGGCACTTACGGTCAAAATGGCGGGAACGTCAATTCCAATGCCTTGACGTTTGGCACCGGCCCTGGCGGCAGCGGTGAAGGGATAGCTTCCCAGCGGACCAGCGGCCCCGGCCAATTCGATCTGGCACTATACACTGGTTTCCTTGCCCGGCTGACAATTCTAGCCAGCGGCAACGTGGGCATCGGCACGGCTGCTCCTCAAGACACACTCGACGTCAATGGCATTACGCGCACCCATTCCATCATCATCACCGGCGGCGCCGACCTGGCCGAGCCGTTTCCAATGACTCAGGGAAACCAGCCGATTGCCGAGGGCCAGGTGGTGGTTATTGATGAAGCGAATCCGGGTCAATTAAAATTAACCGCCCGGCCTTACGATACTCGCGTGGCGGGCGTCGTCAGCGGGGCAAATGGCATCCATCCCGGCATCCAGATGCAGCAGCAGGGCTTGCTCGAAGGCGCAAGAAATGTGGCGCTGACCGGACGGGTTTATGTTCAAGCCGACGCCTCCAACGGGGCCATCCATCCGGGAGATTTGCTCACCACTTCCAGCACACCGGGCCGCGCGATGAAGGTGACCGACCACGCCAGAGCGCAAGGAGCCATACTGGGCAAGGCCATGACTGATTTGAAAGAAGGCAAAGGAATGGTGCTGGCGCTCGTGACACTGCAATAACCGCGTTCCACGCACACATTCATCGACCTTCCATCTACAATATTATGAAAACCACTTCTTTGGTTCCTCGAGGCCAGGGATGGCCGGGATGGACTATGCTGTTGCTGACGGGTATCGTCGCGATGACCCCGGCGAAAGGCCACGCTCTCGGCAGTTGGACGGCAATCGCAAATTTCCCATACAGCAGTCCAGGACACATGCTGCTCCTGACGGATGGAACCGTCATGGTTCAGAATGGCGCCGGCAGTTCTGCAACCTCGAATTGGTACGCCCTTAAGCCAGATATTAATGGCAATTACCTGAACGGAAATTGGTCCAGGCTGCCCAGTATGACCGATGCCCGGGGATTTTACGCGTCGCAAGTCTTGCAAAACGGCAAGGTTTTGGTGGCTGGTGGAGAAGACGGCACCGGCGGCGCCCACGCTGAACTTTTCGATCCGCAAGCCAATGGCGGGATCGGATCCTGGAGCGATGCCACCCCTCCGGCTTCGCCTCAACTCTTAGGCGCATTTTCAGATTCTGGCTCCATTCTTTTGTCTGATGGAACCTTCATGGTCACACCGGTGGCGGTGTATGACCAGAACGTGACCAATCTCTACAATACGCTGATCTATAATCCGGCCACTGGATCCTGGGGTACTGGCAACGGTGGAAGCATTCAGTATCAGGACGAGGCATCCTGGGTAAAGTTGCCCGACGACAGCATTCTTTCCGCCAATATCTTCACGGGCGGAACGACTTCGGAACGGTATATCCCCGGCGCCAAAGTGTGGATTGCCGACGCGGGATTGCCCATTCCCGTAGAGGGCGGAAGCGGTGAAGTCGGCGGCGCGTTCCTGATGGCCGACGGGCGCGCCTTCTGGCTTGGCGGCTCCGGACACACGGCTTACTATACGCCGACCGGCAATACGAACACCGGCAATTGGTCCCAAGGCCCGGACATGCCCTCCTTCAACGGAACGCTTTATAACTGGACCGGCTCCAATTATGCCGCAGTCGGCTACAACGGAATATTATCGGCCCAGGACACTCCGGCGGCGATGATGAACAACGGAAAGATTCTTTGCCAGTTGGCCGCGAATACATACCACTCCGAGGTTTGGTTTTATGAGTTCGACCCTTCAACCTCAAACTTCGTGGCCGCTCCCTCTCCCACTAATGCCACCCCGGGAGCGCCTTTCCTGCCAGCCTATACGCTATGTGACGGAACTTCGATGCTGGACTTGCCGGATGGCAACGTGCTCTACAACGACACAGGGGGCCTTTACATTTATACCCCCGACGGTTCCCCCCTTGCATCGGGAAAGCCTTCCATCCAGAGCGTGTTCTGGAATGCGGACGGGTCTCTGCACCTTACTGGCACATTGTTTAATGGCACATGCCAAGGCGCCTCCTACGGCGACGATGCCCAGATGGACAGCAATTATCCGCTCGTGCGATTCGTCGATGCCAGCCTCCATGCCACTTATGGCCGGACCTACAACTGGAGCAGCACCGGCGTTCAGACTGGCGGAAAAATAGTTGCCACAGAATGCGCCATACCGGCAAGCCTATCCAACGGTCCGGGAACTTATTCCGTGCAAGTCGTGGCCAATGGCATTGCCTCTGATGCGGTGACTCTCGACGTGCCGGTCTGGGTGGATTTCAACTATGCCTCCTCACCGCAGTTGGGCACCTATGCCAATCCCTTCAACACGCTGGCGGCGGGCGTTAGCGCGGTCCCCACCGGCGGGGCAATCCTGATTAAGCCCGGCACCAGTGCAGAACAGTTGACCATTTCAAAGGCGATGACCATCAGCGCGGTTGGCGGTTCGGCTAGCATTGGCAATTAACTTGTTCATGGCATTACGGGTTCGAGTATGCAAGTGTGCAAGTGTCAGTGCTCACTATTTGCACTTTTTGCTTTCATTGGCGGGTTGGACATGCGACTCCAACTGCGTAGCCGCGAACGCTCCGCGGTCCGAGCCCTACCCATCGTCGCGAAAGATGCCTTCGCGGCAATCCCCGCGATTCAGCGCATGATGGATTGCTGCGCGGTATTCGATGCGCAGTTTGCGTGGCGCGAAGGAAAATCCCCATTTCCGACACACGCCGCCAACGCAAAAGAGCAGAAAGTGGGGATTGGCACCTGACTGGGAGAAGATCAGGGTTCGACAGAGTCTCACCCCACCGTTGTTACTATTCAGCACCTCACCCGCCATGCGCCTGTTAAGGGGAAGGAACTTTGGTGGTTTTTCGGCGAGGGCAGCGAAAAGTCGGCGTTTGAAATTGATCTTGATGATGAAGCACTTACGCAAACTGTTCCTTGGAAGGTGGGGACGGCGCGCCGCGCTGTGCCCTTTGCGTGAGGCACCGTTCGCTGGCATCCAACGCACAGTAAAATGTCCAATCTCCAGTCGACGCCCCGGCGAGGCGTCCCTGCCTGAAACGGTTGCTCGCGGTTTTTCGGCGCGGTTTTGCTTGACGTTAAGGAGGGGGCCTCCAAAGATAAATGGGCCAAATGGAAACCGTGAATTTGCAAGGGCGGCATGCAGAACCGTCCGGGCTGGCGCAGATTCGTCAGCCTTGGCCAAACATTACTATTCAGCACTGTCGCCAGAAACGCCCGGCTGGAAGCCGGGCTAACCGGCAGGCAGGATGCCTGCCCTACACGGGGCCGATAACGGTGGTGAATGGTCGCGGCCAGGCAACCCTGGCCCGCTGAGCGCATGGACTTCGCAACGCGCCGATTGATCGTCAATGCGGATGATTTCGGCCGTTCGCGCCCGATTAACCAGGCGGTGCGGCGCGCGCATCGCGAATGGATTCTTACCAGCGCCAGTTTGATGGTCAATGAGGCGGCCGCCGACGAAGCGGTGGAAATGGCGCGCGAGAATCCCAGGCTCGGCGTGGGGTTGCACTTGACGTTGGTCTGCGGAACCTCCGCGCTGCCGTGGCGGGCGGTTCCGGGATTGGTCGATCAAAACGGCCAATTCTCCAATCGCGCCGTTGCCGCCGGTTTGCGGTATTTCGCCGATGGAAAATTGCGGACCAAATTGCGGGAGGAAATCAACGCGCAATTCGAGAGGTTTCATGCAACCGGCCTGACACTGGACCATGTGAACGGCCATTTAAACATCCATTTGCATCCGGTGATTTTTGGACTGTTGATGGAGAACGCAATCAAGTGGAAAATAAGCGCGATGCGCCTGACGCGGGACAGGTTTGGGTTGAACGCGCGCCTGGCGGGCGGCCGATGGCTGTATCGAATCAGTCATGGCGTCATCTTTTGGCTGCTTTGCGCGCGGGCGCGGCGGCCTTTGGCGCGCAATGGAATCCGGCACACGCGGGCCGTGTTCGGGCTGTTGCAGAATGGACGCGTCGATGCGCGATACGTCCGCGCGCTGCTCCCAAAACTGCCGGAGGGCGATTCGGAGCTTTACTCGCATCCGTCGCTGGACCTATTTAAAGAAGAGTTTGACGCGCTGATAAATCCGGCAATCAAAACCTTGGTCGCGCAATTGGGAATCCGGCTAATCCGGCACCAAGACCTGTAATGTATGGCAAAAATTATTCTTCTTTTAATCGTCGCCGCAATCATCGAATCAATAGGCGTGGCCTTCTTGAGCGGCGGCCTCAAGGAAATCAACGGCGCGCGGCAGGTCAGCGCGCGGGAGATCGCGCGGGTGGTTTCGCAGGGCGTCACGAACGCCAAAATTGTTTTGGGGGTCGCGCTGGAGGCGGTGTTTTTTGGCATTCTACTTTACATGCTTTCCAAGCGCGACGTGAGCTTCATCTGGCCGTTGACGTCACTTGGGTTTATTTTCACGACCCTGGCGGCGGGACTTTTTCTGCATGAGAAGGTTTCGGTCGCGCGCTGGGCGGGTGTGCTGCTCATTGCGCTGGGGGCGGGCCTGACCGGCTATAGTGAAGCGGCCAAAGAGCAACAGGCCCCCGCAAAACCGCCCGCGGCGTCAGCACCGCTCGGCCCGCAATAGTTCCTCCAGGACAGAGCCCAAACGGCGGGCGGCCACGACGCTATGGCGTTGGAATTCGACGAGTTTTGGGATTCTGCCGGGCCTGCTGAGGACGGCCCAGATAAGCTTGAGGTAGTTGATGCGATCTTCGGAAGTCATCAGCGCGTTGAAATCCAGCGGCAAATCCTGGCTGGCGTCGTCTGAAATGACGCGAATTGTCGCGCTGGGAATGTGATGCTCCCGGCAAATGGTGCGGATGACCGAGGATTCCATTTCCACCGCGTCGGCGCCCGTTGATTGCCATAGCCCGCGCTTTTCCTGCGCCGTGATGGCGACGCGGCGATGGCAATGAAATTTGGCGGGCACGGCGCCCAAGTCATTGAGCTCCGGCGCAAAGCCCGCGTCGTAATCCTGTTCGTAAACAATGGCGCCAAATTTCAGGGCCGGATTTAGGCCGCCCGCAAAACCGGCGGAAATGACGCGCTCGGGCTGGACCAGCGCGATGGCCTGGCGGATGCTTTTGGCCGCGTTGGCCCGGCCAATGCCCGTCATCCAGATCTGGCAAATCGCGCCCTCGGCGGGCTTTGAAGGCTTCCTGCGCGGAGAGGAACGCATGTTGCGCTGGAGGAAGAATTTTGCCTTTCCGCGGGGCTTGGCCGGCCTTTCCTCCATAGAAGGGCGCATGCGGTGGGGCAGGAAGAATTTAGCCTCTTCCTTGACGGCGAAGCAGACCAGCAAGTCCACCGGTTGCCGCGCCAAATCTCCCAAAGGCCCATGTCCATCATTACTGGCAGCCATGTTGGAGTTTATTTTATGCCACAAAGGCGCTCTTTCCAAATCTTATAGAGATGCACGGTGGCGTAAACATCGCGCAAACAGTATTCGGCAATTTCGCGATGCCGCCCTTCGGCCTGCATTTTGTTGATGTCCATGCCGGTTACGCCGTGGCTTTTTGGAGATTCAATTCCAAAAGCCTTGCAGTAAAAATCAAGGTTAAAGCGCCGCGCCGCGCCGTCTCTTCCGCTGACTCCGTAAAAGGTAAGCTGCTCGATCAAATCGCAATGCGGCTCCACTTGATAGCGGTAGCCCAGCCAATCTTTGCGCGTAACGGCCACGTTCAATATGGCCGAGCGCAGATAGATGAATGGCACGTCAAAGCCGCGTCCGTTGAACGTCACAATCGAGTCATAGTGTTTGGCGACTTCCCAGAATTGCGCCAGCAGCTCGCCTTCGTCGGCGCAAGTGACAAAATCGACGTTCCCCGGCGGACCTTTCGGGTCTTCAAAATCTTCGGCCACGAAAAGCACCTTGCCCCGGCAACTCTCCGCGTTGAGCATCGCAATGCAGACCACCTGCGCGGTAAACGGCCATAGGTTGAACTGGCGCGCAATTTGCTCGCGGCGCGCCTCCCGCGCCTGCGGTTCGGTTAGATTTGCCGCGTCCCGAAAAAGATATTGCTGCTGGCAGGCGTCAAACTGCTCCAGCGGCAACGCCGACGTTTCAATGTCGAAAACTAGTTTTGCCATGCAAGGGTTGTCATAACTGGATCCTTCCCTCGAACACAAAATCCGCGGGACCGCTCAAACGCACGGCGCCAAACTTCCCGCCATCTTTAGCGAAACTGACCTGCAGCGCGCCACCGCTTCGCACGTCCACTTGCACCGGCGAGGACCAATGGTGCAACTCGGCGGCAATCAACGCCGACGCGCTGACGCCGGTGCCGCAGGCCAAGGTTTCGCCCTCCACGCCCCGCTCGTAAGTCCGCACGGCAATCGCGTTAGGCCCGCGCAGTTGGACAAAATTCACATTCGTGCCCCGGGGCGCGAACGCGGCGTGAAACCGAATTTCCGAGCCGAGCGATTGCACCGGCGCCTTTTCGGCGTCGTCAACAAATAACACCGCGTGCGGCACACCCGTGTTTATGGAATGAACGATTGACTTGCCGATGCTCAAGGTCATGGGCTGGCCGAGCCGCAGCTCCTTGGGCTTGGTTAAACTGACCGTCACGTATTCCCCCTGGACCGCCGCAGAAATCACTCCGGCCTTGGTTTCTATGGTCATGTCGCTTTTGCCCCCGGTTTGGCGCTGCGCGAACCGGGCGAAACAGCGCGCCCCATTTCCGCACATTTCCGCCGCGCTGCCGTCGCTGTTGTAAAAGTCCCACGCCCAATCCGCGGCGCCCGACGCGCACGGCACAAGAGCAATGACTCCGTCGGCGCCGATTCCGGCATGGCGATCACAGATGCGGATGACTTGTTCGGTGTTCAATCGAACATCTCGCCGGCGATTATCGATTAAAACGAAATCGTTTCCCGCGCCGTTCATTTTTGTGAATTCAACAACCATTGGCTGAAATACTAGCAGGTTAGTCCTCCAACTCAAACTCAAACCTGCAAATACAGTTTGCCGCAAGACAACTTGTTCCAGGGCAACGCGCGAGCGAGGCGATGTATCCAGAGATGGATTGGATTGGGCCTGAAACGGGGTTGGATGCGGTTCGCAACAGGGTTGCAAGAGGCAACGACGGGCGGAGTTGAAGCCTTTCGGGATTTTCTCCATGAAGGCTTTGGGTTCTTTAGCCGCCGTGGCGCCTGGAAGGCAGGGGAATGCGGATCTCGATTTCCGTGCCGGCGCCGCGAGCGGATTTGACGGTGAGAGCGCCGCCCGCATAGGTCGCTCGCTCGCGCATGCCAAGCAGACCCAAACCGGCCTTTCCTTTTCGTCCGGCCGAATGGTGATCCGGGTCGAAGCCGATCCCGTCGTCATGGATCATTAACTGGATTATGCCGCGCTGCTTCGTCAGATGCACGGTCACATGGCGGGCCCTTGCGTGATTCTCAACGTTTTTTAAGGCTTCCTGGAGAATGCGGTAGAGCGTCAACTCAATATCGCCGGACAGCCGGGCGGTCAACCGCGCGCAGGCCAGCTTGAGGGACACGCCGGTCCGCTCCGCGAACTCTGTGCCGGTGTCGCGCATGACCGCGGCCAGCCCCAACTCGTCCAATATACCGGGCCGCAGATTACGCGAGATGCGCTCCACTTCTTGGGCGGTCTGGCCGAGCATCCCGCGGATTTTTATCGCCTCCGCCTTCGACGGCCCGTCGCGCGAGGAAAGTTTATGGATCAACATTTGGAAGCGAACCAGAATGGCGCAGAGAAGCTGGGTAATGTTGTCGTGCAACTCCAAGGCCACGCGCCCGCGCTCGCCTTCCTGCGCTTGCACCACGCGGTGGGTCAAAGCCCGCAGCAGTTCCTCGGTGCGCCGGGCCTCCGTCATGTCGGTGACGACCATGCCAATGGTCGCGTGTTTGGAGCCGCTTTTTGACAGTGGGCGAATGGAGATTTGCGCCGGTATTTGCGAACCGTCGCCGGCGTTTAACAGCACTTGGATTTTAGAGCCGGATTTGCCGGCCTGTTTCAGCAGCGAGCGAAGTATTGTCCGGTCTTCGGCGGAAAGAAAGCGGCTAAAGGAACCGCCGATGACCTGTTCCAGCGGGCATTTGACCATTCTGGCGAAGCACTCATTGGCATAAAGAATCGTTTTGTCAGTCGTAAGCGTCAGCGCCCCTTCGTTCATGGATTCGATGAGCACACGGTATGCGTGTTCCGCGCCTTCCAGCGTGAACACTTGCGGACCCTGTTTGCCCGCGACCACCATCGTATCCACCTCACCGATGCGGATGGCGCGAAGCGTTTCCTCGGCTTCGGCCAGTCGCACACGGAGCTCGGCGAGTTCTTGGGCTGGCGCGGGGCGGGTGGAGCGCTCGCCGCGGGTGGCTTTCATTTGCGGCCTGCCGTCTTCGTTTTGGCTTCGCTCGAAGCCGTCTCATGAAGCGAGTTGGGCGGCGGCGGTCCCACCGTGAAAAAGAAGGTGGCGCCGGCGTGCGGGGCCGATACCGCCCAGATGCGCCCGCGATGCTTTTCAATGATGCGTAGCGAAGTGGTCAGCCCCACGCCGGTGCCCTCGAAATCGCGGGCGTCGTGGAGGCGCTGAAACAAGGTGAAAAGCTTGTCCGCGTACTTCATGTCGAAGCCGACGCCGTTGTCCCTGATCGAATAGACCGGGCTTGCGCCATCGGGTTGCGCGACGGCCGAGATCTCGATCACAGAGCGGTCGCGTGTCCGGCTGTACTTGAGCGCGTTTTCAAGCAGGTTGACGAGGACCTGGCGCAAAAGGGTGGGATCTGCATGGCAGGGAGGAAGATCGCCGATCGTCACATCGATGGGCCGGCCGCCGGTTTCCGGTGTCATTTGCGCGAGAATCTCGCGCCACATCCGGCCAACATCGACAGGCTCAAGCGCAAGCGATTTCTTGCCCAGGCGCGAGAATTCCAGCAAGGCGTCGATAAGGCGGCCCATTTTTCCGGCGCCATCGAGTATCTGATCGAGAAAGTCCCGAGCGCCCTCCGGGAGCTGTGCCGCGTAGGTATCGATGAGGCGTTGGGAAAACCCCATGACGGCGCGCAAGGGCGCCCTCAGGTCATGCGACACGGAAGACTCGAAGGCCTCAAGCTCGTGGTTGGCATCGAGCAATTGGCGCGTTCGTTCGTCCACCCGGCGCTCCAGCTCGGCGGCGTGCTCGCGGACCTGGGCATACAAGCGCGCCGTCTCCTTCTGGCTGGCGGCCCGCCGGGCCTCCGTCATGTCGGTGACGACCATGCCAATGGTCGCGTGTTTGGAACCGCTTTTTGACAGTGGGCGAATGGAGATTTGCGCCGGGATTTGAGAACCGTCGCCGGCGTTTAAGAGCACTTGGATTTTAGAGCCGGATTTGCCGGCCTGTTTCAGCAGCGAGCGAAGTATTGTCCGGTCTTCGGCGGAAAGAAAGCGGCTAAAGGAACCGCCGATGACCTGTTCCAGCGGGCATTTGACCATTCTGGCGAAGCACTCATTGGCATAAAGAATCGTTTTGTCAGTCGTAAGCGTCAGCGCCCCTTCGTTCATGGATTCGATGAGCACGCGGTAGGCGTGTTCCGCGCCTTCCAACGTGAACACATGAGGGCCGCGTTTGCCCGCGACCACCATCGTATCCACCTCGCCGGTGCGGATTGAACGGTGCATTTCCTCGGTTTCGGCGACCTGGGCGCGGAGCTTGTCGAGTTCGCGGGACAGCGCGGGGCGCAAGGAGATCTTGGGGCGGGTGGCTTTCAAAGCGCGACTTTGGCTTTTGCGATCAAGTTGAAGTCGACCAACATGCCGGCGGTGTTCAACAGGTTGCCGATGAACCGGCGCACCGGCCGGGGGAATTCTTTGATGAGCGTTGGGGTCGCGACGATTTGATTGTCGCGCGCCAGCCGGGGCTGCTGATAGATGTCAATGACTTCCAGTGTGCAGGTGTCTTTGGGTTCCGCTTCGCACAATTGACGGGCGCGCAGGATTGCCTGGCGCGACCGGGCGGTGGCGCCCGCCACGAACAGCCGCAACACATATTTCCCGGCGGCCCGGGTGGCCGGGGAGTTCTCAGCGGGCTGCGCCATGCGGCTGGTTTTGTTTGTTTTCACGCGCCCTCGGCTTGGTTAGGAGCCGTCCAGAAATAAGTGGATACAAGATGCGCCGTAATCTGCCCGCCAGCCAAGGCGCGACGATGAAGCATATCCGCGGCGATCTGTGACGGAGGAGCAACGGAGGATGGCGGGCAGAGGACAAGCATATTGGATCAACTTATTGCTGGACGGCTCCTTAATCGGCGGGGCGCAAATCCAAGCCGACGAGCAAGTGGTCGGCATTGGAAAGATCACCGATGATTGTTCGCACGGGCTTGGGCAACTTGCGCACCACTGTGGGAATGGCCAGAATTTGGTCGCCTTTGGCAAGGTGGGGCTGCTTGCCCAAATCAACGACCGTGATGCGATAGCAACCTTTGAGTTGGTTTTCGCAAATCTTCTTCAGGTTCGAGAACGCCGCCAGCGATTTTGGCGTCGAGTCGGTCACGTAAAGCCGCAGTTGCCAGAGTGCGGCGGGCTGGCGCTGGGAACCTGAGAAACGGCGCTTCGCCGTTGTGGTTTTCATCAATTTCCGTTCTTCGGTTTGTGGTTGCCCCGCGTGGCGGTCGCCACCAAAACGTCCGCCTGGCTCAAACGGCCCAATTCGGTGCGTTCGGTGGTCAGCAAGCGCGTTTGCGTTCCGACCTGCTGGTCAATTTGCCGAAGTTCATCGGCGCTGGCTTCATGCTCGGAGCGCAGCCCGCTGATTTGCCGTTCGAGGGTGGCGCGTTTGTGCTCCAGTTCGCGCTTGCGGCGGGCGGCTTCTTGATGGCTGGCCAGGATGCCCGCTTTTTCGCGCGCCGTCTGCGCCACGCGCGCCGCGCCGGTCAAGACGCCGCTGGGACCAATGTAGGCGTCCACGAGATCAATGCCCCGGTCCGAAATCAGGAACTCGCGGATTTGGTTGGAGTGGGCCATGCCGCGGGCTTTGAGCACGTAGAGCACGCGGTTGCGTTCGCCGTTGCCCTCGAAGTCCTGCAACAAGAGCCAGGAATCCATGAGCGAGGACATGGCCATTTCACTTTGTTGCAGCGCGTGGCCGCCCCGTGTCAGGCTCGTGAAGAGCGAGGTGACTTGTCCGCCCTTCAGATAATCAATGAGCCGCGTCACCATCCCCTTGCTTTCGGAGTCGGTGCCCGCGTCCATCAGGCTGGTAACCGGGTCCACGATGACGACGCGCGGTTGAAAGGTCGCGATCTCCTTGAACATCGTGGCCAGGTGCATTTCCAAGCCGTAGAGCGAGGGCCGCGCCGAGTGAAACCGCAGCAACCCGCGCCTGACCAACGGCTCCATGCGCAACCCGATGGAGTGCATGTTGCGGATGATTTGGTTGGGCGATTCCTCGAACGAAAAGAAAAGGGTGCGCTCCGCGCGCCGGCAGGCCGCCTGCGCAAAGTTGGAGGCGACGATGGTCTTGCCGGAGCCGGGCGTGCCCGTGAGCAGAATGCTGCTGCCGCGAAAGAAGCCCCGCCCCCCCAGCATCGCGTCGAGCCGGGGGATGCCGGTGGCAATCCGCTCGCTGGAAACCTTGTGATTGAGACCCAGCGACGTGATGGGCAGCACACTGATGCCATCGTCGCCGATGAGAAACGGAAATTCGTTGGTGCCGTGCAGCGCGCCGCGATATTTGACCACGCGCAGATGCCGCGTGGCAATCTGATCACAGACCCGGTGGTCCAGCAGGATGACGCAGTCGGACACGTATTCCTCCAGCCCGTGGCGCGTCAGTTGCTCGCGACCGCGTTCGGCCGTGATGACTGCCGTCACGCCTTTGTCCTTGAGCCAGCGGAAGAGACGGCGCAACTCGGCGCGCAGGATGGCCTCGTTGGGCAGGCTGGCGAACAGCGCTTCCAGCGTGTCCAGCACCACGCGCCTGGCGCCGATGGAATCAATCGCGTGATTGAGCCGGACGAACAGCCCCTCCAAGTCATACTCGCCGCTCTCCTGGATTTCACTGCGCTCAATGTGGACGTAGTCGATGACAATTTTTTTTCGCCGGATCAGGCCGGCCAGGTCAAATCCGAGCGAGGCGACGTTGGCTGTCAACTCCGCTTCCGTCTCCTCGAAGGCCATCAACACGCCCGGCTCGCCGAACTGCACCGCGCCGCGCACGAGGAATTCCGCGGCCAAAAGCGTCTTGCCGCAACCCGCCCCACCGCAAACCAGCGTGGGCCGCCCGCGCGGCAAGCCGCCGCCGGTGATTTCGTCGAGACCCTGGATGCCTGTGGGACACTTTGGCAAATGAACGGCTTGAGAGGTTGGCTTGTGACCGTTGGTTTTCATTCGAACAGCATTCCTATGTGAGCGCAGACAAGCTTCCAACGGCTGGCAGTGACACAGTTTGAGTCAATTGTCTCCGAAAATATTGCCTGGCAGTGTGCATCAAGTGCTAAGTTTAAGAAAAACATGGCGCTCATCCAATGGGGTGAAATCCCCACACGGGCAGATTGTTCCATCGGAACTATTCAGGCAGGGAAGCCTCGCCGAGGCGTCCACTGGAGTTTCGAAATTTTTCGCTGAATGTTACCGGTTCATTCGGAGCCATCCCATCGGGATGGCAATCATTCAGACCAGCAACGGCTTGCGAAGCAATCGCTACTCTGGGTCGCCCATCAAAAGGAAAGGTGCCCCCGAAGGGGTTGAGTCAACTCGCACGGCGTCAGCCATGCGAACGATTCGACCCTTTCAGAGTTGATGGCAGTTTTGGGAAGTTTACCCAGGGTAGCTCGTTGCCTCGCAACCCTGTGCCGGATGCCAATGAACGGTGCCTCACGCAAAGGGCGCAAAGGACGCAAAGAAAAAATGCCTTCCTTTGCACTGCAATCTGTCAGAATCATTGTCTTCGGCGAAGGTTTTAGCACCGGTTGGTTGGGCGGGGCTTTGTCCCGAAGGGACATTCTGACAATAGCCCGGCGTTTTAACGCCGGGGAGACGCATTTGAATGGTTCACGTCCC
>VFSW01003958.1_pt1 | contig 22159 bp, 21 predicted proteins | sample 5358111 | NCBI WGS metagenome assembly VFSW01 (sample SAMN11554181, study PRJNA540505) | mine drainage metagenome | isolation source: sediment from site ElyBrook_90M | place: USA: Ely Copper Mine, Vershire, VT | collected 2017 | reverse complement strand
CGCGCGTGCGGCTATAATCGGGGGCCCCGTGGCCGCGATGCCCGCGGGCACGCTCGCGAGGGTGAAGACACCGATCCCCAATAGGTAGACCTTGCGACGTCCGAAGAGGTCGGCGGCGCGCCCGCCCAGCAACAAGAATCCCGCGAAGGTCAAGACGTAGGCGTTAATGATCCACTGAGCCTGGTTCTGGCTGAGGTGCAAGTCGTGACCCATGTGGGGCAGGGCCACGTTGACGACCGACACGTCGAGGACCACCATGAACTGGGCCACGCACGCAATCGAGAGGATCAGCCAATCCGGGGCGTGACGGTGCGAACTCTTTTTGGACGACATTTAAGACAGTGTAAGGGTTCGCTGTCGTCGCCGGACCGCCGCCACGTTCGTGAGGCGGCCTACGCGATGTCAGACTAGGGAGATGGCTGCCCAGTACATCTTCACCATGCGCGATTTGCGCCGTTTCTATCCGCCCGACCGCGAGGTCCTCAAGGGAATCAATCTCTCGTTCTACCCCGGAGCGAAGATCGGCGTGATCGGATCGAACGGGTCGGGAAAATCATCGCTCCTGCGCATCATGGCGGGTCTGGACGATGGATTCACCGGCGAGGCGCGCCTGACGACGGGTTTCAGTGTCGGGTACTTGCCCCAGGAGCCTCAACTCGATCCCGCCAAGGACGTCGTGGGTAACGTCATGGACGGGGTGGCCGAGCAACGCGACTTGCTGGCGCGCTTTAACGAGGTCTGCGCAAGTTTCGCCGATCCCGACGCGGATTTCGACGCGCTGCTCGCCGAACAGGCCACTCTCCAGACCAAGATTGACGCCCTGGGCGCGTGGGACCTCGACCGGACCCTCGAGATCGCGATGGACGCCCTGCGCCTTCCGGCGCCCGAGGCCGACGTCACCACGTTGTCCGGAGGCGAACGACGAAGGGTGGCCCTGTGCCGGCTACTGCTCTCGCACCCGGACCTCTTGCTGCTCGACGAACCGACGAACCACCTCGACGCCGAATCGGTGGCCTGGCTCGAACGTACGCTCCAGGAGTACAGCGGCACGGTGGTCGCCATCACCCACGACCGCTACTTCCTCGATAACGCCGCATCGTGGATCTTGGAGCTCGACCGCGGACACGGGATCCCGTGGGAGGGTAACTACTCCTCCTGGCTCGAGCAGAAACAGGCCCGCCTCGCCGGTGAGGAGAAGGCCGACAAGGTCCGCCAGGCGGCCCTCGAACGCGAGCTGGAATGGATCCGCATGTCGCCGCGCGCGCGTCAGAGCAAGGGCAAGGCGCGCTTGAGCGCGTTTAATGAGCTCGTCGCCGAGTCCGAAGCGGCCGAACGACGAGCCGACAAACTCGAGATCGCCATCCCACCGGGTCCGCGCCTGGGTGACGTGGTGGTGAACGCGCACCATCTCACCAAGGCCTACGACGATCGCCTCTTAGTCGAAGACCTCGAGTTCCTGCTCCCGCCGGGCGGTATCGTCGGAGTGATCGGGGCCAACGGGGCGGGTAAGACGACGCTCTTCAAGATGATGGTCGGACTCGAAGAACCCACCTCGGGTTCTCTCGAAGTGGGTTCGACGGTGTCCTTCGCGTACGTGGACCAGTCGCGCGACAACCTCGATCCCGGAGCGACCGTCTTTGACGAGATCAGTGGCGGCCAGGAACATATGGTCGTGGGCAATCGCGAGATCCACGCGCGCGCCTACGTGGCGAGTTTTGGTTTCAAGGGTTCTGATCAGCAGAAGAAGGTGGGTCAGATCTCCGGCGGTGAACGCAGTCGTGTGCAACTGGCCAAGGTGCTGCGTACCGGAGGCAACGTGTTGCTCCTCGACGAGCCCACCAATGACCTCGACGTCGACACGCTACGAGCCCTCGAGGACGGTTTGTTGACGTTTCCAGGCTGCGTGGTCGTGATCAGCCACGATCGCTGGTTCCTCGACCGCATCGCCACCCACGTGCTCGCTTTCGAGGGTGACGCCGCCGTGCGGTGGTTCGAGGGGAACTTCTCGGATTACGAGGTGGAACGCCACAAGCGGCTGGGCACCGACGCCGATCAGCCGCATCGTATTCGCTACAAGCCCCTTACCCGCTAGGGGCCGTATTCGGCGATACGACGTCACAAGTCCTAGTGTGGCTAGACGTGGCGGGCACCGATTACTCGACGTACTTGAAGATCAACGATCTCTTGACCCTGCAGGTTCCCCTGACGGAGGACGCCCCCGACGAGTTGCTCTTTATCGTGGTGCACCAATCCTACGAATTGTGGTTCAAGGTGATCATCGATGAGCTGCGCCGCGCCAGCGCGGCGTTGGGGGCGTTGGAGCCCTGGAACGCCGTGAGCCACCTGCAGCGCATGGTGAAGATCGAGGACCTCTTGATCCAGCACTTGCGCGTCCTCGAGACGATGTCGCCCGAGGGCTTCTTGGAGTTCCGTGACCCCCTCGACCCTGCGTCGGGCTTCCAGTCGTTCCAGTTCCGCGCCATCGAGTTTTTGTCCGGGGCCGGCAAGAAGGCCATGTTGAGTTTTCACCTCTTCGACGACGCGACCCGCTCGTGGCTCACCGCGATGAGCGAAGAACCCTCGCTGCTCGATGGATTTGAGAAATCGCTGCGCTGGTCCGCACACGCTGACGATGCCACGGCGAGCATCGATCTGGTGCGCGCCCTCTACCGTGATCATCGTTCGCCGCGCGATTCGGCCCTGCACGCCGTGGCCGAGTTGATGATGGACCACGACGAGCGCTTAGCCATGTGGCGTCACCAGCACATGTTGATGGCGGGTCGACAGATCGGCCGACGGCCCGGGACGGGAGGTTCCGAGGGGATGGCGTACCTCGACACCACCCTGTCCCAGCGTCTCTATCCCGTTCTCTGGGAAGTAAGGAGTGTCCTATGACCACCCGTGAAGAATGCCAGGACCTCGACGCGCGTGACCCCCTCGCGGCGTTGCGCGACGAGTTCGTCCTGACGCCCGGCGAGATCTATCTCGACGGGAACTCCCTGGGACCAGTGTCGCACGGCGTGCAACGTCGGGTGAGTGAAGTGATAGATCGCGAGTGGGCCCAGGGCCTGGTGCGTTCGTGGAACGCGGCCAAGTGGATGGAGGCACCACTCAGCCTGGGCGACCGTGTGGCGCCGTTGATTGGCGCGCGCGCGGGGGAGGTTCTGGTCGCCGATACTTTGACGTTCCTGCTCGCCAAGATCATCGGTGGTTCGCTCGAATTGCGCCCCGAGCGCCACGTCATCATCACCGATGCCGTCAATTTCCACTCCGATCTCTATATCGTGGCCGCCATGGCGCGCCTCGTCGGTCGCGACATTGTTGTCAAGACCATCGACCGCGACACCCTCGACGAGCACCTCGACGAGGACGTCGCGCTGGTGATGCTGACCCACGTTGACTTTCGAACCGGCGAGATGCTCGATATGTCGCGAATCACCCGCGCCGTCCACGAAGTGGGTGCGCTGATGCTCTGGGACTTCGCCCATTCCACCGGGGCGGTGCCCCTGGACGTCACCTCCGCCGACGTCGACTTCGCCGCCGGATGTGGGTACAAGTACTTGAACGGTGGTCCGGGGGCTCCCGCCTTCATGTACGTGGCTCCCCGCTGGCAGGGCGTGCTGCGCAACCCGTTGCCGGGCTGGCTCGGCCACGCACGGCCCTTCGACTTTGAATCGACGTACGAATCGGCACCGGGAATGCGCGCCTACGTCACGTCCTCGCCCTCGGTGATCGCCCTCGGTGCGCTAGGGGGTGCCCTCGAGGTATTCGAGCGCACGACGATGGACGCCATCCGCACCAAGAGTCTGGCGTTGACGGACCTCTTCATCGAGTTGGTGGAGGAGGCGTTGCCCGGTGTTTTTGATCTCGCGACGCCGCGAGCGCACGACAAGCGGGGAAGTCAGGTGGCGCTGCGACACCCGAACGGGTACGGCATCATCCAGGCGCTGATCGAACGAGGAGTGACGGGAGACTTTCGAGCCCCCGACATCTGCCGCTTTGGTTTTGCTCCGCTCTACCTGCGTTACGTCGACGTCTACGACGCCGTGCAGATATTGGCGGACGTGATGCTCAGTTGCGCCCACCTCGACGCGAAGTACGCGCTACGTCTCGCGGTCACGTGAGTCACTGCGAGAAGATGACGGTGCGCTGACCCACCAGGGCCACTCGGTCTTCGGCGAGCAGCCGCGCCGCCCGGGCCAGTACGTTGCGTTCGACGTCGCGCCCCAAGCTCACGAGATCCTGGGGGCGGCGCGCGTGCGACACGCGCACGACGTCTTGTTCGATGATGGGGCCCTCGTCCAAGTCAGCGGTGACGAAATGCGCCGTCGCGCCAATGAGTTTGACGCCCCGCTCGTACGCCTGGTGGTAGGGGCGTGCGCCCTTGAAACCGGGGAGGAACGAGTGGTGGATATTGATGGCGCGTCCCGCGAGGTCGGCGCAGAAATCCGCCGAAAGGATTTGCATGTACCGCGCGAGGATCACGAAGTCGACGCCGAAGAGTTCGAGGAGCGCGCGTACCTGGTCTTCGCCCTCGGTCTTGGTGCTCGGCGTGACCGCGATCTCGTAGTAGGGCACACCGTGGCGCTGGGCGAGCTCCGCGCAGTGGGGGTGGTTGCTCACGACGGCCACGATGTCGAGGGGCAAGTCGCCGGCGTCGCGGCGATAGAGCAACTCGGCGAGGCAGTGGTCGGACTGTGACACCATCACGAGCGCACGGCGGCACGTGTCCTCGCGGCGCAAGCTGAGCGCGGGCGCGAAGGGCTTCAGGGCCTCACGTAGGAGTTCGCGCACCGCATCGAAATCCTCGGAGTCAGTCTCGAAGCGCGTGCGCATGCAGAATTGCGACGTGACCGGGTCGGTGAACTGGTCGTTCTCCAAGATATTGCCCCCGACGCTCACGATCGCGGTCGAGGTGGCCAGAACGATGCCGGGTCGGTCGATGCACTGCAGAGTGACGACGTAAACAGTCACGAATCTCCTTTTACCCAGAGTACAAGGCGCGACGCCTATTCCCCGGGGAGACCTAGTCCACTCGCGCCTAACTCGGCGCCCTCCTCCATCAACTCGACGGTGGACGATGACGAATGGCCCGCGGGCGTGTCGCCCAGGAGCACATAACTGAGGACCGCGGTGAAGACCAGCAGTCCCGCCGCGATATCGAGGGCGGTGAGGAAGCCCGCCTGGGCGGGCAGGGTGGCACCAGCCACGGTGAAGTGCGCAAGGATCGCACCCGCGGCGGCCGATCCGATCGACAGTCCGATGCTGCGCAAGAGCTGGTAGAAACCGAGGGCCGCCCCGGTGTCGGCCTCCGGAGTGGCTCGCACGATGTAGCCGGGCATGGCGGCAAAAGTGAGACCGCCACCCAAGCCAGCGATACCCATGGCGACGAACGCCTCCCACAGCGAACGATGGTCGTGGGCGAAGGTCACCGCGGCCACCGCGAAGAGCAGGGCGCCCAGAGGTACCGTGACGCGCGCATTGAAGTGCCGCACGAGCAAGGGCACGAAGCGACTGGCGGTGAAGGTGCCAATCGAGAGGGGAACGAGGAGCAGTCCCGAGGTGAAGATCGATGATCCGAATCCGAACCCGGTGCTGCGGGGTACTTGCACGTACTCCACGACGACGGGCATGAAGAGGTACATCGACACCGAAATCAAGAATCCCGACGCGTCGGCGGTGATGACGGCGCGATGCTTGGATTGGCGCAAGTTGACCAGGGGGTCGTGGCGACGTAGTTCGTAGAGGCACCACACCAGCAGGAGCACGGCGCCTCCCGCACCCAGGGACAAGGAGTGAGGTGACGTCCAGCCCCACACCTGACCCTCACCCAATAGCGACAAGAGACCCACCAGCGAGAGTGTCAAGATCACCGCGCCCACGAGATCGAAGTCGCGATGCGCGCGTGCCGTGGTGTCGGGGAGCACCTTCGCGGCGAGAACCAGCGTGGCGCCGATGAGTACCGCCGCGAACCAGAAGGCGCTGTGGTAGTCGAAGTACTGCGCGATCACGCTGGTGACCGGGTAGCCCAGTCCGACGCCGATGGCGGCGGTCACCGACAACGACGCAATGGTCCTGGCCGCGACGGGGGGTGCCAGGTGACTACGCGCAATCGTCATGGTGACCGGGAGGAGACCCATCCCGAGTCCCTGCAGGCTGCGTCCGACGAGGAGCCAGGTGAAGTCACTCGAGAGCGCCGACATCACTAGTCCGACGAGCACGATGCCGAGGGCGACGAGCACGACCTTTCTCTGGAGGTGACCGTCAGCGAGACGACCCATCACGGGCGTAGCCAAGGCTCCGGTGAGTAAGGTGGCGGTCAGTATCCACTCGGCGGTGCTCAGGGGAATACGGTTGGCCTGGGCCACCGTGCCGATCAATGGCGCCCCCAAGCTTCCGATGATGGACATCATGGTGGCGAGCAGGGTCAGCGTCGCTCGCAGGGTCCGCGTCGAGGGAGTAGCCGTCGACACCGGGCTAGGAGCTATAGGAGTAGAAGCCCTGACCCGACTTGCGCCCCAGTTGGCCCGCGCTGACCATGCGTGCCAGGAGCGGAGGGGTCGCGTAGTGACTCTCGCGGAACTCCGCGTAGAGCGATTGCGCCACGGCAGCGGTGGTGTCGAGACCGATGAGGTCCGTCAGGGCGAGGGGGCCCATTGGGTGCGCGCAGCCCAACGTCATTGCGGTATCGATGTCCCGGGCCGTCGCGACGCCCGATTCGAACATGCGAATAGCCGACAGCAGGTAGGGAATGAGTAGTGCGTTCACCACGAATCCCGCCCGGTCCGGCGAGGCGATCGGGGTCTTGCCGAGCTTCTCGCTCGCCAGCGCACGTGCGGCCGTGATCGTCGACTCGCTGGTGAGGAGGGAGGGGGTCACTTCGACGAGTTTCATCACCGGCACCGGATTGAAAAAATGTAACCCCACCACGTTCTCGGGGCGCGACGTCGCGGACGCGAGCTTGGCAATGGGGATCGACGAGGTGTTCGAGGCCAGGATGGCGTCGCGGTTCACCATCGCCGCGTCCAGCCGTCGGAAGACGTCCAGTTTGACCGCTTCATCCTCGGCGACGGCTTCGATGACGAACGAGAATTCGCGCACTGCATCGAAGTCGAGACCGAAGTGCAGTCGTCGTCGCACGACCTCGATCTCCTCGGGGCTCATCTTGCCCGCCTCTCGCGCCTTGGCCAGTGAGGCGTCGATGCGGTGGCGCCCGAACTCGAGAGCATCGCGGTCACGTTCGAGGACGAGAACCTCAAGTCCCGAGCGAGCGAGGACTTCAGCGATTCCTGAACCCATGAGGCCGCAGCCAATTACACCGATGTGATCCACGGGTCCTCCTTGCCAACCGCTCGTGGGCCGCTCGCCTCGAAAAGTCTAGGTCGCCCACGCTGCAGGGATCGATCGCGCGAGAACGGCGACGTTACGTTGAATGGATAAAGTGAAGTGACGCAGTGCACACTGTGCATCCATTCGAAAGGAGACGTCGGTGGACACCATCAACGTCGTCGTAGAAATCCCCGCGGGAAGCCAGAACAAGTACGAGTTGGACCACGAGACCAACATGATGAAACTCGACCGCCACCTCGTCGTATCGATGGGCTACCCGGCGGAGTACGGCTTCATTCCCCACACGTTGGGTGGCGATGGTGATCCTCTCGACGCCCTGGTGTTGACCGCGTACCCGACGTTCCCCGGGTGTCTCATTGAGGCGCGGGTGCTGGGCATGTGCGTCATGACTGACGAGAAGGGCGAAGACGCCAAGCTGATCACGGTACCCGCCTACGATCCGGCCTGGAAGTCGGCCACGGATATCACCGATGTCCCCAAGGCGACCCTCGATCGCATCAGTCACTTCTTCACCGTGTACAAGGACCTCGACGAGGGCAAGTGGGTGAAGGTGGAGAACTACGTGGGCCGCGACGCCGCACTCGAGGAGCTCTCCGCTTCGCAAGTTCGATACCCGGGTTGATCAAGGTGCCATGAGCCCCGTGCCGGTACACGCCCGACACACTCTGGTAGCCACGCAGGTAGTCTTTTTCGCCTGTGTGGTGGGCTGTGTCGTGGTGGACCCGAGTCACCAGGCCGAGATCTACGGCATCTCCTACTACGGCGTGCACGCGCCGACGCTACCGCTCGTCGTCGTGGGTTACGGGGTGGGGGCGATGGGAATGTGGCGCGCCGCGAGGTACGTCGATCTCCTCGACGCACCCTCGTTCATCGCCCGGGACTTGCGAGTGGTGGCGATTGGATTGCCGCTCGAATTACTCACCCCTTTTAATCACGGGGCCTTCTTCAATTGGACGCACATGTTCGTCGGCATCGTTATTGGCCTGACCCAGATGGCCACGGGAACCCTGTTACTCCTGCGTCAGCCCCGGCCCGTGACGACGCTCGCGTTCACCGTGCAGCTCCTGGGCGGTCTCGTCGCCGCGGCGTCACTGCCGGATTGGGGTTTCGATCACATGCTCGAGGGTGAGATGGTCTTTGAAGCGGGCTTCTCGTGGTGCATCGTGATGTGGACGTACTTAGCCCGCTCCAGGGCCGTGACGATGGCGGATCGATGAGTCCCGTCGGGGGCGACATCCGAACGGTGTCACTCGGGTCCTCACGTTCAACGCTGTAGGGTGGGCCATGTCCCTCTCCGCGCGCGATGCGCTGCAGCGCCTGCTCGACGCGGCTCGCTCGCCGGAGTGGAGTCTGGGACTCGACCGAAACGGCGCAGTGATGGCTACGCACGAATCGGGGGTCAGTGGACTGCCCTGGATGGTGAAGGCCCATCCCCGGGGTCGCGCGATGAAGGTCTCGTTCTTCGCCCCGGGCGACGACGGCGACGTGGAGGGCGACGTGATCGGCGAGTTGGTCGGGAATCCTCGCGAAATGGGGCGCCAGTTGCGTAGCATCCTCGAAGACCTCGAGTTGGTCGAACGACGCTCCTCACCCTGAGGACAAATAGAATTGCTCCCATGACTTCTACCGAGCCGCGCGGTTTCCTCGGCGTCTCACCCGACATGTTCCCCCCCGCTCTTCGACCCTGGCTGAAGCGTTTTCACGTCGACTTCAGGCCCCAGACGCCGCCAACGACATTGTCCGTGGTGGTCGCCACGCTCGTGGCCATCGTGGGTTCCCTCGCTGCCGACGCCCTCCTGGTGAAGATCGGAGTGTCGTTTTTCCCCAAGACGAAGGGATATTCGCATTTCCAGTTCGCCGACTACGCCAAGTTGACCATCATCGGTGTGATCATCGCGTGCGTGGGTTGGCCCGTCGTGGCGCGTATCTCGTCGCAGCCGAAGTGGCTGTTCCTTCGCGCCGCGGTGGTGGTCACGCTCGTTCTCTTCGCCCCCGACCTCGCAATCTGGTACCTCGGACAGTCCGCGACGGCGGTCTTCGTGCTGGTGTGGATGCACATAGCGATCGCCGTGGTCACGTACCTAGCGTTGATCATCCTGGCTCCGGTTCGCGGGCGTCACGCGCGCCGCTGATTCAGTCGTGGACGAAGGGGAAGTCCGGTGTGGCGCGCATGGTGCCGGTCGCGTCCAGGGTCATTGCCTCGTAACCCTCGATCGTGTCGATGAGCACCATGACGTCGTGGCCGCCCACGCTCAGGGCCGTGGCCAGCGCATCGCACACCCCGAGATCGGGACCGGTCACGCTCGCCGAGGCGACGGCACTGCTGAACTCGTGGGTAAAGGGATTGTAGAGGTGGGCGCCGCGTTCGGCTTCTCCCGAAGTGGCCAGACACGCGCGCAACTCGACGACCGCGGCGAGACGCTGGGCGTCATCGGGTCGCACGATGCCGGTTCGAAAGACCTTCCCAATCTCGGGACCGCCGAAGGAGGCGATATCGCCCGCGGCGTTCACGATGGCGCCGGTGACGTCGAGGCCGCGCAATTCGTCGAGGGCGAGCTGCGCCGCCCACCCCTTCACGTACCCCGTGGGGTCGACACCGCCCGGCAGTGACCAGGGATCGAACCAACCCACGCTCAGGGTCTTGGCCCGTTGACAGAGGTCGAGGACATCGGCGACCTGGGGTGGCGTCTCGCCGAGGGTGACTTCGCCGCGTCGTAGACGGCTGACGGGACTCGTGGGCTTGTACGTGCTGAAGACCCGGTCGACGTCGACCAGGACGTCCCGCGCCCGCCCGATCGCTGCGTGGGCCGCGGAGGAATCGTGAGGGCCAAAGAGGTCGATGGTGACGACGGTTCCCATGACCTCGATGAGATGGCGGGTGGGCGAGGCCACCTCTGTCATTAGATGCCGAGCTTCTTCAGTGCGTACTGCAGTGACATTTGGAACCCGGCACTGGTGTAGCTCGCCCCCGAGATGCTTTGAATATTGCTCGACTGCGCGGCCATCGCTTCTTGGGCAAGGATTGGTGTCGCGTACTGGTCAATCTGCTGCGAACGCGGATTGCCGCCGTCGCTAATCGAACCCAACGTGACGGCGGTAATTTTCTTGCCGTTCGCCGTGACCTTGACCGACAGGACTCCGAAGTAGTAGTTGACCAGAGGTCCCGTGGCGCTGCGTACCCCGGACGTCGGCACCGTTGTGGTCGTCGGCGCCACCGTCGTGGTCGTGGTCGGCGCCACCGTCGTCGGGGCGGCACCCGTGCCGGCGGAGTTGTGCGTCGTGGTGGTCGTGGCCGGCACCGAAGTCGTGGTGGTCGGCAAGGTGGTGGTCACACCCGTGGCGGAACTCAGGCTGATTTTGGCCGGACTGGAGTGAAAACTGAGGACCGAGGCGAGTCCGACGACGGTGCCGACGGCGACGATGGGAGAGCGCTTCATGCGAGGCAACTTTCGAGAGAGTTCATGGACGGACGATTCTTAGAAGGTGAATGTTTCGTGGTGGACGTGCGCGTGCGGCACGCCGAGTCGGCGAGTTGCGGCGACGACAACGTCGGTGAAGCCCGCGGGACCGCAGACGAAGATGTCGTTCGTAGTGACGTCCGCGATCAAGGTAGACAGGGTGTTGTCGTCGAGGTCCACCTCATCACGGCTCCCGAGGATCTCGTAGTAGTGACCCTCACGCGCCGCGACGAGTGATCTCATCTCCTCGGCGTGCACGATGTCCTCGGCGCGGGTGGCGCGAACGATCACCGTGACGTTGACCGAGGAGGGGAGATCTTCGAGCATCGCACGAATGGGGGTGATGCCCACCCCTGCGGCGATCAGTGCCACGTTCTTCATCTTGGTGGCGTGGTGCGTGAAGACGCCGTAGGGTCCTTCGACGAAGACGCGGGTCCCGGGCTTGAGGTGCGCGATGGCACTGGATTGGTCACCCACACCCTTGACGGTGACGCGCAGGAACGGGGGGCGCGGCAGGGCCGAGAGTGAATAGGGGTGCGAGTGCCACCAGAGCCCCTTGGCCATGAATCGCCACTGGAAGAATTGTCCGCCCGACACCGCCATTTTCTTGATGTTCTTGCCGGTGACGGTCAGGGAATAGACATTGGGCGCCTCGTGGGTGACGCTCGCGACGCGAAGTTGGTATTGCTGATTGCGCACCAGTGGGACGCCGAAGCGCAACAGCAAGATCACCACGCCGGTACCGATCCACAGGGTGGTCCAGACTTGAATGGTGTGGGCGTGACCCAGGAACATGACGCCAGTTCGAATCTGGTGCATGAAGGCCAAACCGAGGCCCACGTAGGTGTAGAGGTGCACGACCCACCAGGTCTCGTACTTCATCTTCGAGCGCGCGATGCGGATTGAGGTGAAGGCCGCCATCAAGAGCAGGACGAAGCCGACGCTGGCGCTCAACATGTCGGGGTAGTTCATCCAGAAAGTCCAGAGCATCCCCACCACGTTCTTGTGAAGCATCTGGCTGTAGCCCAGAACAATGCTCAGTACGTGCAGCGAGATCAGTGACACTGCGTAGGGGGCGATCTTGCGGTGCCAGCGCACTAACTGGTCCTGACCCACGCTGCGCTCGATCCACGGCAGTCGCGCGGTCAACACGACCATGACGAGTAGGAGGTAGGAACCCGCGAACGCGCTGAGTCGACCGATAGCCAAGGGCCAACCGCCGGGACTGGCCAGGGCGGCGCGTCCTTCGACCGAGAGGCCCAGGGTAATGACGAGTCCGAGTCCGACCCCGGCGATCAACTTGAGGAAGTGCACGAGATAGGGCTGGGGCGCGCGCCCGGGTCGGTGGAGTCGAGCGGTGCTCGTTTCATGCCACGACGGCGTGACCGCCGTTTTACGCCGCGGGCGTGACCGATTCTGCGGGGGCTGTCGATTGGTCACGGTTTCCACCCGATTGAAAGTACTGGGATTAGATAAGTTTTTGACAAAATTAGGGTTCGAAGTTCGACAATTCTTGGTGGTGATCGCTCCGGCCTCCCATTAGGAAGTGGCGGGCGGGCTCTGACCTGGTTCGAAGTTGCCGCCGAGAGCGCCGAGGTGGACCCCTATTTCGGTCACGTGTCGGTGTAGTTCCTCCAGCAAGTCGGTGTTCTTCTTCACCGCGCTCGTCAATTCGGTATTCTCCGCCAGGAGCACCTTGATGTCGTCGGTGTTCTTGGCGGTGTGTACGGCGACTTCTGACGCGATGGCGTCGGAGCGCTTGGCCGCGATGAGCAACGCCGCCGCCTGGACCCCGGCCATCATTGACAAGAACAAGTTGAGCAGGATGTAGGGGTAGGGGTCGAAGGCCTTGTGGCGCAATACGTGCTCGAGCAACCACGTGTTGGTCAGGGCCCAGGCGATCATGACGGCGAAGAATCCAAAGACGAAGGGCCACGAGCCCATGGCGTTGCGCATCCGGTCCGCGGCGCGCTCACCCAGGCTCAATTCATTGCCCGAGCGCACGCCAGGGTGGGCGTGCCAATGACTCTGCCAGGACTTCTTTTGTTCCATGGCACCATCGTGACACACGTCACGATGGTGAGGGTTCGCTAGAAAGGGGGCTCCACGTCGAGGCGAAGTGGCACGCCCGAGCGTCCCCGCACCGGCTTCACGGTCAGTATCTGATGGATCTCGAGGTGATGATGCTCGAAGTTGACCGCTGAGCCGGCCATGTAGAGACGCCAGACCCTGGCGCGCTGCTCGCCCACTTCGCTCACCGCCTCGTCGAAGCGCTTGACCAAATTCTCCACCCAGTGACGCAGGGTGAGGGCGTAATGCTCGCGCAGGCTCTCGAGGTGGCGCACTTCGAGGCCGTGAGCCTGCAGGAGCGACACCATGGTACCCACGTCGTGCAGTTCTCCGTCGGGAAAGACGTAGCGCTCGATGAAGTCGCTACGAACACGAGAGGGTCCGCGCATTCCCCAGGCGATCTGGGTTTGTCGCCACGCTTCGGCGACTCGGCGGGGTTGGGGATCGTCCTTCATCGAGATGGGCCGTCCAATGGCGTGATTGAGGAAGCGGCCGCCGGGTGCGAGCAGGTCAAACATCTGTTGGGCGTAGGGGGCGAGTGAGCGTCGACCCACGTGCTCGCTCATACCGATGGAGCTGATCGCGTCGAAGGGGCCGTCGCGCACGTCGCGAAAATCCTGGAGACGGAATTCGCATCGGTCGCTCACCCCTAACTCGTGGGCGCGTCGCGTCGCGTAGGCCTGTTGCTCGGTGGACAAAGTGACACCCACGACCGACACGCCGAACTCGGTGGCGGCGTGGATCGCCATGGTCCCCCATCCGCAGCCGACGTCGAGGAGGCGCATCCCCGGCTGCAGGTCGAGTTTGCGGCAAATGAGATCCACCTTGCGCCGTTGGGCAATCTCGAGCGTGTCGTCGGCCCCAGCGAACACGGCGCATGAATAGGTCATGGAGGGCCCGAGCACCATCTCGTAGAACCGATTCGATACGTCGTAGTGGTGCGAGATGGCGTCGGCGTCGCGTCGTCGTGAATGTAAGGCACCGCGTTGACGGGCCTCGATACGAGGCGCTGGTAGTGGGCGCAGGCCCGATGTACCGATGAGTCGTACGAGCGGCCCGAGCGTCGAGGGCGCGAAGAGGTGTCCGAGGGGAGGGAAGTCGAGGGAGAATAATGCGTCGAGGTCCCCCTCGAGCTCAATGTCGCCCGCCACGAAGGCGCGTACCAGTCCGAGTTCTCCCGGCCGGCGCAGAACGCGGATGAGGGCGTCGGGGGTGAGAATCTTGAGGGTGAGGTCATTGGCCGGTGAGTCGATGGTCGGTTCCACGACGCTGGAGTCGAAAGCCTCCACGCGAAACGGCAATTGACCTTGAAAAAGACCGGCTACCACTGACGCTACTGACACGACAAAATCCCTCCTGCCTCGAGAGTCATGGTAGGCAAGAGTGACATCGCGGCACAAGGGGCCATTGGCATCGAATGCCGGTGCGTCACCACGCGCGCGAAGAGCGCCTACCTCTCTACGATGAAAGAGTGATGGATCGACGTACGCGCCCTTCTCCCCCGCGAGAAGGTCACCTCGAGGTGTCGCGACTGCAACGAGGGGCGATGCTGGCTCCGGCGGCGGCCAATGTCGTGATGCAGTTGGCGCGCCGCGGCGTGGGTCGCGGCGTGGCGAAGAGTCCCGTGACGAGCGGATCGTTGATGCGGCACCCTCTTAAACGTACGCGCACCACTCTGGCGTACATCTGGGTGGCGCTCTATGGGACTGACGACGAACGAAGCGAGTTGCGGCGCAACGTTGACGCGCAACATCGTCACGTGCGCTCGCATCCCGGCGACGATGTCGCCTACGACGCCTTTGACGCGCAATTGCAGTTGTGGGTCGCGGCGTGCATGTACGTGGGAACGTTGCAGGGATACGAGATGCTGTACGGACCGCCGAGTGATGACGTCGCGACCGAGTTGTTGGCGCAGTGCTCCCGATTCGCTACGACACTCCAAGTTCCGGCGAGTCAGTGGCCCCTCGACCGCGCTGACTTCTCACGCTACTGGGCGACGTCACTCGCCCTGGTGGAGTTCGACGAGGTCACGACGCGGTACGTGAGGGATTTCATCGAACTTCGTTTCATCCCCCGACCCCTCGCCGCCGTGCTGGGGCCACTGCATCGACTGCTCTGCGTCGGCTTCCTGGAAGCGACCTTTCGCGAAGCATTGTCCCTGCGCTGGAGCGAGCGCGACCAGCACCATTTTGAGCGATGGTGCACGGTCCTGCGACGGGTGAACCAGGTCCTGCCCCCAGCACTGGCTCAATTCCCCTGGAATCTCGTGCGCTTCGACACTCGTCGCCGCCTGGCGCGTGGACGAACTGTGGTGTGAGTTAGTAGCGAGAGGTTCGCCCGAGGCACCAGTCCCAGAGCAGCACCTGATCGCGACCCGAGTCACGTGACCTGGTCCAGGGCACTTTGTGTTCAAATCGGGGATGGCGGTCCATCCAGAAGTCTCCGGTGATCCGGACCGTTTCTCTCGCCCCGGCTAGCCACACCAGTGTGTCGGCTCCCTGAGCGGGCGTGCGCAACCAGGGTTTGGCCAAGGAGTAGAACGTGGGCAGCGAGGCCGCGAGACCGGGCGTGTCGGCCCACCCGGGGTGCATGGCGTGAAAGACAACGTCGCGCGAGGATACGTGATGCACCCACTCATGGTTGAGGACGAGTTGGGCTCGCTTGACCTTGGCGTAGGCCGCCACACCGTCGTAGTTCGCGCCGTCCAACTCCAGTGTCGCGAGGTCGAAGCGTTGGGAGTACAGACCACCCGAAGAGACGGTCAGGACCCGTCCAGGCTGAGCGCCCGCGAGAACGGGCAACAGCAGTCGGGTCAGGTGAAAGGGGCCCAGCAACTGCGCCGCGACCGTGACTTCGAAACCTTGGGGGCTGAGGGTTCTCGTGGCACTGATGGCACCGGCGTTATGTATCAGGACATCGAGGGTTCCGCGCGCGGCCACGCTCTCGGCGACACGGCGCATGGCGACGAGGTCGCTCGTGTCGCCGAGCAGGTACTCAACTCGATCGTTCTTCGAGCGCGATTGCAGGGCGGTCATGGCCGAACGCGCTCGCGATTCATCACGCGCGACGAAGGTGATGTTGGCTCCGAGTGCCGCGAGACGTGCGGCGGCTTCGAAGCCAATCCCCGAGGTGGCCCCAGTAATCAACACGCGTTGACCAGCGAGGGAGGGTGGGTCGATCCAAGATTCGAGCCGTGAGCGGGTGGCGTATCCGACTCGAGAGAAACTACCGACGACCGTGAACTCGAGAACCTTGTCCACCGCGAGGGTCACGGGGTTCATCACACGTTGAGTTCTCGTTGGAGACCAGCGCGAGCCCGGTCGCCGAGACGCTGGAACATCAGGGCCACCACCGGGGCGGCCAACTTGAACCATCCACGGGTGCGCAGATCGGCATCGTAGGTGACGTCGGTGCCTCGGTCGGTGGAGGAGAAGGTAATTTCATCAAGCGAGATGACCATGTCGGTCTGCGCGCGCAGGACCACGCGATGCGGCGGGTCGAACGCGGTGACCTCGTAGGTCAAGGGCAATTGGCGACCGTTGAAACTAGCCAGGAGTTCGAAGGTACTGCCGAGGCCCACTTCGCCGGGGCTGACCCGGTGGGCACTCACCACTCCGGGATCCCACGTGGCGGAATTCGAGAAATCCGCCATGTAGGTGAAGGCCGTCGTCACGTCCCATTTCGATGACACGGTGGTGCGGTAATGGGCCACGGAAATCTCCTGTCGAACTGTTGCCAGAGTACCGGTAAAGTCCCTTGTTTAAGCACCAAGGTCCTGTTGAGTGATAGGCCGTTAATGAGGAGTAGGTGACGTGCGTATCGCCATCGTAGGCAGTGGAGTGTCCGGGCTGGTCTGTGCCCATCTACTGGCTCCCCGACATGACGTGACACTCTTCGAAGCGGACGAACGCGCCGGTGGGCACGCGCACACCGTCGACACACAGATTGACGGAGTGGCTCACGCGGTCGACACTGGTTTCATCGTCTACAACGAGCGCAACTACCCGATTCTCACCCGACTCTTCGCCGAACTCGGGGTGGCGACGCAGCCCAGTGATATGAGCTTCGCCATGGCCGACGACGCCGAGAATGTCGAATGGTGTGGTTCCTCCCTCACGGCCGTTTTCGCACAGCGTCGCAATCTGGCGCGCCCGGCCTTCCTACGAATGTTGCTCGACATCGGCCGCTTCAACCGATCGGCGCGACGACTGTTGGCCGAACCCGAGAACTTCGGTTTCACGCTCGAAGAGTTCCTCGAACGAGGTCGTTACTGTCGGGAATTCGTCGAGTGGTACCTGGTACCCATGGGCGCCGCGATTTGGTCGGCCGACCCTTCGGAGTTCGTCAAATTCCCGGCCGCCGCGTTCATTCGATTTTTCGACAATCACGGTCTGCTCGGGGTCCGTGACCGTCCGCAGTGGCGAACGGTCGTCGGGGGATCCAAGCGGTACGTCAACGCCATCACCGATTCGCTCGGATCACGACTGCGCTTGTCCACGCCGGTGACGTCACTCGCGCGGGTGAGCGACGGCGTCGCCGTGCGAACCGGCGGTGCGACGGAGGTCTTCGACCACGTCATCGTGGCTACTCACTCCGACCAGGCCCTGGCCCTGCTCGAGTCGCCTACGAGGGCGGAGCGCGAGATCCTGTCCGCGGTTCGCTATCGGGCGAATGACGCCACGTTGCACACGGACGAACGTCTCATGCCACGTCGAGCGCGCGCGCACGCCAGTTGGAACTGGCGTCGCCGTCGCGACGTTCACGCGCCCACCCTGACCTACGATCTCACGCGCCTCGAAGGACTCACCGCCGCCCGTCGGGTGTACTTGACGCTGAACCAGGCCGACGCCGTCGACCCCGATCAGGTACTCGCCACGATGACCTACTGGCATCCGATCTTTGACTCACTCGCCATGTCAGCGCAACGCCGACACGGCGAGATCAGTGGGCGTGACGCCATCTCGTACGCCGGGGCGTACTGGGGCTACGGCTTTCACGAAGATGGCGCGCGCAGTGCGGTGGACGTGTGTCGATCCCTGGGCGCCGCCGTGGCCGAAGGAGTCGCGTGAAGAGCGCTCTCTACGCGGGCACCATCACGCACCGGCGTCACGCGACGCCGGCCACGGGCAACGTCGCTCACGATTTTCGCTACTCGACGCTGACGCCGTTACTCTTCCTCTCTGAGCTCGACGAACTTGTGGCGATGCATCCCCGGTGGTCGCGTACGCGCCCGAACGCCGCCTGGTTCCGTCGTGGTGACTACCTCGGGGACTCGTCGGTGCCGCTCGACACCGCCGTGCGCGACGAGGTCGGCGCACGATCAGGGCGTCGGCCGAAGGGCGACATCGCGATGCTCGCTCACGTGCGCTTGTGGGGTTGGCTGTTCAATCCCTTGTGCGTCTACTACTGCTTCGACGAGTCGGGCGAGCACGTCGACCAGATACTGCTCGAGGTGCGCAACACGCCCTGGCACGAGCGCCATCTCTACGTCCTCGACGGAGCGACGAGTCATCACCGATTCGCCAAGGCGATGCACGTGTCACCATTCTTGGGCATGGATCAGGAATACGTCATGACCTGGTCGGCACCGGGCGAGCACCTCACTTTTCACCTCGGCAATCGTCGCGGCGACGAGCGGATCTTTGACGCGTCGCTCTCGCTGACGCGCCGTGAAATCACCCCAGCCTCGCTGGGTGGACTCGTCTGGCGTCATCCGTTTCAGACTATGGGTGTCAGTGCTGGTATTTATCGTCAGGCGCTGATCCTGTGGCGAAAGAAGGCACCCTTCCACTCACACCCGCGCCGAATCGAGAAGAGGGCGGCGGCCACCGGGGGTTCGCGTGGCTGAGTCCATCGTCCCCACCAAGGGTGTCGCTGCGCGTCGCGCACGCCGGGCGCGCCGCCTGTCCGAAGTGGCGATTCGTGCCCTACTCTCGCGGGCGCGACACGGCACCCTCGTCCTTCACGATGCGTCGGGTTCTCGCCGGTACGGGCGCGGGGGGCCCGAGGTGCAGGTCACGGTTCACGACCCGCGCACCTATCACGCCCTCCTTCGCGGAGGCTCCATGGGATTCGGAGAGAGCTTCACCGACGGGTGGTGGGACTGTGACGACCTCACTTTGGTGGTGCGTTTCGTCATCAAGAATCTCAGTCCCTTGATGGGTCGACTCGACGCCGTGGCGCGTAGCTTCGCGCCATTGTCGCACATCTGGCAGCGACTCGAGCGGGTCGACAGGGAACGCGATCGCGCCAATATCCGGGCTCACTACGACGTGGGAAACGACTTCTATTCCTTGATGCTCGACGAGACGATGATGTACTCCTGCGCGTATTTCGCCGATGAGTCGACGTCGCTGCACGACGCCTCGGTCGCCAAGCTCGAGAAACTCTGTTCAAAACTTCGAGTGGGTCCCGACGATCACGTACTTGAGATCGGAACCGGATGGGGTGGTTTCGCCGTGTACGCAGCGAAGCGCTACGGCTGTCGGGTGACGACCGTGACGATATCGGACGCCCAGTTCGAGTACGTCCGTGCCCTGGTACTGGAGAGAGGTCTCGATCACTTAGTGCAGGTACGCAATCAGGATTATCGTGACCTCGCGGGTACGTACGACAAATTGGTATCAATTGAGATGATTGAGGCCATTGGTTGGCGTCAACTCGATACCTACTTCAGGACATGCGCACAACTACTCAAGCCCGGCGGTCTTATGGGACTCCAGGCCATTACGATTAACGATTTCAGTTACGAACGGGCCAAGAATCGTGACGATTTCATCAAACGGATGATCTTCCCCGGCGGCTTCCTTCCTTCGCTGGAGGCCATCGTCCACTCGAGTTCCTCGGTGAGCGATCTTCGAGTGGTGGACCTTGAGGACATCGGTCGGCACTACGCGGAGACGCTCGCTCGCTGGCGAGCCAACCTCGCCGCGCACGCGAGTCAAGTTCGAGAATTGGGCCTCGGCGAGGAATTCGACCGGATGTGGCACATGTACCTGTGTTACTGCGAGGCCGCGTTTTTGGAGCGTCACATCAGTGACGTGCAAATGGTCTTGGCGCGCGGTCAGTGGCCGGCTCCCCTGGGAGCGACCGCGCCGCGTTGATCAGGTCGCCACGCGCCGTCGCCACCACCAGGGACCCACGGCCACTGCCAACAGCGTGAGGGCCGACAGTGAGTCGAGAACGCCGTAGTAGGCGAAGCCGTGGTAAGTGAACACCACGACGTGTCGACCCTTCGGCACGGCAACCCCGAGTAGGGCGGGGGCGAGCATGATGGTCGCGGCCGCGCGACCGTCCACGCTCACTCGCCACCCGGGGTCGAAGGCGACTTTCAACACGACGACGGCGCGGCGCGTGGCCACTATTGTGGCTCGCGCGCTCTGGGCGTTCACGAGGTCGTGACTTTGCGAGAGTACGACGCCCGCCGCACCCCTGCGATTGACGAGCGAGGTCAGCGTTGGTGCCGCGGCCGCGTGACCGTCGTAGGAGATAATCGAATACACGGCCTTACCCGGCAAGGAGGACTGCAGGAACGCGCTGGTCCTTGTGCCCAAGGTGGCGTTGTTGGCCGAGATGACCCCGTAGGTGTCCACTACTTGGAGGAGCGCTGACGCGCGTGCGCTCTCGACGCTCCAGAGGCGATAGGGTCCCGCCGTGCGCAACAGTGTCGCGTTCACCGGTGGCGGATGGCCCACGGGCAAGATCATGTAGTGCACGCCAAAGGCCGCGAAGTCGCCCGGCACGGATTCGTCGAAGTAGGCCTCGGGATCGGTCATGAGTCCGCTGGTACGCAGCGTGAAGCCCACGGCGTCAACGTTGAGTTGTTCGAGGTAGATATAGACCGGTACCGCTCCCACGTAGAAGTGGTGACCCCAATTCGACGGCATCCCGGCGTAGATCCGCCCGCCTCCGCGCGATTGCGCGAAGGCGACCAGAGAGTCGACTTCGGCCCCCTGTGTGGGTGCGACGTGGCGCTGGTACGTGATCCACGCGGCGGAGTATCCGTCGTAGGTCGAGATCTGCGTCCACGCCGGGGTGAGGAAGGAAACGACGACCACGATGAGCAGTGCGGTCCGCGCCCGGGGTGAGGTGGCCCAACGCGACCATCGCGGGGACGTCATCGTGAACGTGGCGCGCGATACGCCGTGTCGCCAGAGGAAGGAGGCGGAGGAGACTGCGCCCACGCCGGCTAACACCAGACCCGCGAGGTGGACACCCATGATGTAGCGCTGCAACAACAGACTCTGATTTCCCGGCAGCAGATCCAGAAGGGGACCGAGCGTGGGGCGTCCGAAGAAGAGAAGAAGACTGAGTGAGAACGCGCCGACGAGGGCGCGCGCGCGCTCATCGAATCGCCAGCGCCGCAAACACGCGAGCAGCCCGAAACCCACCAGGACCGTGATGACGGGCCAGCGGTGCCAGTCGTAGATCTGACCGGTGACGAGCCAGCTGAGCACTCGTCGAGCTCCGTAGGAGTCATTGATGGTGGTACCCACTTGGAATTGGTTGACCGCCAGCCATCGGGCGTGCACCACGATCGGTAACGTCACCCACGCGGTGACGAGTAACGAGCACACTCCCAGAAGGAGACCGCGGCTGGCTCGCGCGAAGAACTGACTCGGCCGGATCACTATCCACACCGCGAGAGTCAGGGCGGCCAAGTAGGCGCTCAAGAAGTGAAAGGTGATGGTCAATGACAACGTCAACACCGCGGGAAGAAGTGACCTGCGCTGCGAGAGGTAGCGCCAGCTAAAGGCCCACGCGAGGGGCAGGGTCCACATGGCCCAGAGTTGGGACCACAAGCCGCTTCCGATCCAGACGTAGCTCTGGTGTCCGAAGCCCCGCCCGGTCAACGTGAAGAGCAGGGGGGAGACAGCGGCGGCGATCGCCGACTCCCAACGTCCCCACGAGAGTAGGCGAGTGGACCAGTAGACGCACAGCGGCCACAAACTCAACAAGAGGTAGAGGGACCACGCAAAGGTCGCGTGGACGCCGAAGAGAATCGACAGCGCACCGGTGATCACCGCCGACAAACTCTGGTACTGGACGAAGAACGCCGAGCCCAGCGACAAGAGTGGGTACCAGTGGTCGAAGGGCGACATCCCATGACGCAAGAGGTTCGTCGCTAGCGACGTCATCTGTAGGTGCAGACCGCTGTCGTTGGGATAGGCGACGATCAGTCGCTCGAAACGAAGCGACCAAAGATTGAAGATTACGGCGAGTGCCACCAGCGCGTGCAAACCACGCAGTCGCCACCACGGCGCGTCATCATCAACATCACA
>VFSW01003957.1_pt1 | contig 22166 bp, 24 predicted proteins | sample 5358111 | NCBI WGS metagenome assembly VFSW01 (sample SAMN11554181, study PRJNA540505) | mine drainage metagenome | isolation source: sediment from site ElyBrook_90M | place: USA: Ely Copper Mine, Vershire, VT | collected 2017 | reverse complement strand
ATAACAGAGTTCTACACCGAGTATTTAGGATTGCAGTTGCGGGCGGCACTGATGCTTTCCCGAGCTGCTTAACGCCAAGGGTAACCTGCCGCCGCCCGGTGCGTGGCTTGAAAGTCGGCCGCTCCCGGCGGTCAGGGTTGACCCAATTGTTAGAGGGCAGGACATGGCAGAACACGAAAACTCAATAGGCGCATCTGACGATTGGTACACACCCCCTGATATGTTGGCCGCGATTGGCGAAACATATGACCTTGACCCTTGCTCCCCTGGTCCTGGGCATTGGGTGCCAGCGGTAAAAGTATTGACCAAGGATGATGATGGTCTTAACGCCGATTGGGAAGGTTTTGTTTTCATGAATCCTCCCTTTGGAGGCAGAAACGGCCATGTCCCGTGGCTCGAAAAGTTCTTGGCACACGGCAACGGGATTGGCATTGTCCGGGCCTACACTTCTGCTGGTTGGTTCCATGATTTCGCTGTCAGGGCTGATGCCATGCTGTTTCCCCGTGGCAAGACAAAGTTTGTTCGGCCTGACGGAACAGTTGGCCGTGCTCCTGGCCACGGGATTGTTTTGCTGGCCAAGGGAGACCGGGCAAAAAGGGCATTACGGAACTCGGGGCTTGGTTTGTATGTGGAATTATGAAGCCCTCTAACAGTGTATTAGACGGAACGGGACATACTCCAGACATTATGCGACATAATAGCCGGTGCCAATGGTTTATGGATAAAAATGAAACTGTTTGATTAACTCTGTGATATTTGGTAATATGCGACATGGGAAAAATAAAAGGTAACACGTCATGCCACCTCCCCAGCGATAAATACCGGGATGCATACGACACGATGGTTAAGGATTGCGGGTGCAAGATGGGCGTGAAATGCAGTTGTGTTGAGGTGATTCCACCGACCCCCGCCCAGTGGCCGTCATATTACCAAATACAGTCCGACAAGGCGCGGGACATTACGCCAATGAGGCGCAACCCAGAGAGGACCGGTAATGGCCCCGAAAACCACATCAGCTAAACAAAAGCGCACGTATAAACCTAGAGGGCCATCTCCCAGCAGACCAAGCACAAAAGACACCCCGCCTCCCGCCGACAACTCCGGGCCTGACTGGTTGGCAGTTTCAACTATAGGGCGCAACCCCATATTCCCCGACCCAGAAACTCTATGGAACGCCTGCAACGAGTATTTTACATGGGTTAAAGCCAACCCGCTATTAGAAGAGAAAGTATTCTGCCACCAGGGGGTTATTACTACCCACTCTTCTCCCAAAATGCGAGCCATGACGATTACCGGCATGTGCTTGTTCCTGGACATCTCAGATGATACATGGGCAAAATACCGGGAGCGTCCCGCATTTATCGGAGTCTGTACGCGCGCGGAGCGGATAATCTACGATCAAAAGTTTTCCGGGGCGGCTGCTGAGTTGCTCAACCCGGCCATTATCGCCCGTGATTTGGGGCTAGCTGACAAGCAGGATGTGACTGGTGGGCTGGTGGTAAATATCCGCAAACTGGGAAAGTAAGAGAAATGGAGTAAAACGGAAACCCAATAACACCAAGGGCAAAGTATGGGATAGCCCACAGCTGGGAAACACAAATATAGTTAGGAATTAAAGGAGCCAAGATGAAAAGGGAAGATTTTAGAGAGTGGGAACTAGAGGGTATGTCACAAATAGGGATGATGATTGACCGCCAGGTTTCTGATACGATAAACGAGGCCATTAGCATAATATTCAGCGATGGCGACACCGATGTATATTGCGGGACATGCGAGAGCGGCATTGACCGGAATCGGCCGGGACTATTTAACATCCAGCGGGAGGGGATGGGTGAATTGATGACATTTGATCTTGCGGATGTCATTGACAGAGAGATAAGATTCACCGAGAAAGAGGATTGCGACAGCTTGTACGCAGTAGCCGACAAATTGCGAGAGCTTGCAGACAAGATATACACGGCAGAACTACGAAACCCGTGATATGCAGGAAATAGACCTCCCCCACGAATGGGAACCGCGCCCATACCAGCAAGACCTCTGGGATTACCTGGAGGGAGGCGGTAAACGGGCGGCGGCTGTCTGGCATCGTCGGGCCGGTAAAGACGATCTCTGTTTACGCTGGGCATCAGTGGCCGTGTTCGAGAAGGCCGCGACATACTGGCACATGCTCCCCGAAGCAGCCCAGGCCAGAAAAGCAATCTGGACCGCAGTAAACCCCCACACAGGCAAGCGCCGAATCGACGAAGCATTCCCCCTTGCACTACGAGCCAACACCAACGACCAAGAGATGTTTATCCGGTTCAAGAACGGGTCAACGTGGCAGGTAGTCGGATCAGACAACTACAATTCTCTCGTAGGCTCTCCCCCGGCCGGCGTTGTTTTCTCGGAATGGCCACTGAATAAGCCCGAAGCCTGGACGTATCTGGAGCCGATCCTTGAAGAAAACGGCGGCTGGGCGCTCTTTATTTACACCCCGCGAGGTGAGAACCACGGGCTGTCAATGCTGCAACAGGCGCAATCAGAACCGGATTGGTTTGGGCAGGTGCTCACAGCAGACGAGACAGAAGTGTTTGACGCTGAACAACTGGCCCGGATTAAACGCGGCATTATCAAGCAATACGGCAAGAGCCGGGGCGAGGCGTTTTTTAATCAGGAATATTATTGCTCGTTCTACGAGGCGTTCAGCGGGAAAGTGGTTTATCCTGATTTCAACCGGAAACAGCATGTGGCAACCTGCGACCTCCTGCCGTTTGTCCTGGAGGGCATAGCCAAGGGCGGGCAGATTGGGCGAGGCTGGGATAATACCGGGTTGCATCCTGCGTCAGTTGTCACCTACACCAATTCTATCGGGCAGCTTTACATTGTCAGAGAGTTCTGGGGAGATGACATAACCTGTGTCGATTTCGCAAGCGAGGTGCTGCTGTGGTGCAACCAAAACTTCCCAGTTGGCACCGAGTACAGGGACATTGCCGACCCGGCCGGCCGGTACCGGGACAGCATGAAGAAAAGCCCCGCTCAGTACGTTTGGGAGGAATTGCGTTTGCGCCTAGAAGACGGCATACAGACGTTCAAAGTTAGGCAGGGTTCGGTCAACCGGCTACTAAACATGGTGAGGAAGGGCGAACCGGCGTTAGTTGTTGACCCTTCCTGCGTAAACCTGATAAAAGGGTTCGAGGGTGCCTATTGTTACCCAGAGATAGGCAAGTCGGGAGTGTACCGGGACGAGCCGCTAAAAGATATGTTCGCTGATTTGCATGATTCCCTAGCTTATTATTGCACCAGGATATTCGGGGCAGCGAACGAAGAAGAGGACGGGGATTATTACCCGGACAACAAAAAAGAAGGAAGGTCGAAGTCTGGAGGGTATTAACTAATTTAACACCACTATAAAAAAACTTTACACATATTAAAAAACTTGATAACATCGGGCTAATCTCCATATGGGGGTTAGCCCTTTTGCGTATCAGGTGGACATGGGAACGATCAACCGGCTGTTAAAACTATCCAAGATGGTCAACATAGCCGGGGAGTTAGACCAAGAGACCCTCGACAAGATCGGGCAGCGAGTCCGCAAGGGTTTTGACGATGACGACGCCACCCGCGCAGAATGGAAGAAGCGAAACCAGGGATATCTTGACCTGGCGATGCAAGTAGCAACAGCCAAGACGTTTCCCTGGCCCGACGCGGCCAATGTCAAATTTCCCACCCTTCTAATTGCAGCAATCCAATTCCAAGCCCGTGCATATCCCGCATTGATCCCCGGTAAAGACATCGTCAAAGGCCAGGTAACAGGATTTGACCAGATGGGAGAGAAAGCCAAGAAGGCCGAGCGGATCGGTAAGCACATGTCTTACCAGCTTATCGAAGAGATGACCGAGTGGGAAGACGACACTGACCGGGGACTAATGGTCCTGCCGGTGGCCGGGTGTTTCTTCAAAAAAACCTATTACGACCAGCACCAGGACCGAAATATTTCTAAAGCAGTTTGGGCACAAAACCTCGTTGTTGACTACAAAACCCCTGACCTCTCCCGTGCTCCTCGAATCTCCGAAGAGTTTGGACTTTACCCGCAAGAGATCAAAGAGCGGATGAACTGCGGCATGTGGTCAGACGTTGAGATCCCGTACAAAAACTTGGATGAAGACGAGGCCGAACAGTTCATCGAGCAGCATACAACCTGGGACATTGACGGAGATGGCTACAAAGAGCCGTACATAATCACCGTACACAAGGAATCGTCTAAAGTAGTCCGAATTGTCGTCCGGTACGACGAAGACAGCCTGTATTTCATGGACGGTGACAACCAAATCAGCGTCGGAAAGCGTAACCGGGACATTGTAGACAAGAACAACACCACCGCAACTCAAAACATGCAAGCGGTTCTGCTGGCACAGAAGACCCACGATATGACGGGACATTGGGAAGACCCGGTGCAAGTTCCACCAGCGCCTGCCTATGATTTTGGCAAAGACAAGATAACCAAGATCGTTGGCACTGAATATTACACCCAGTACGTGTTTTTCCCATCAATCGACGGGAGTATTTACGGTCTCGGGTTTGGTCAGCTATTGGAAGCACTGAGCGAGGCAATCAACACCAACATCAATCAGATGCTAGATTCGTCTTCATTGGCAAACCTTGGCGGCGGATTTAAGGCCAGAGCGGCGAAGATGCCAGCAGGCAAACATCTAGTTGGTATGGGAGAATACATCGATGTGGAGACAAACGGGCAACCTCTGAGAGATGCTATAATGCCGTTTGAGTTCCGAGGACCGAGTCAGGCCAGCTTCAGCCTTCTCGAGCTGCTCCTAGCCGCCTCAAAGGACATCACCGGCACCAAAGATATTTTGATGGGAGATACTGCCGCCACTGCCACCGCGACCACGACCATGATTATCCGAGAAGAGGGTATGCGAGTTTATACCGCCATCTATAAGCGGATATTCCGGGCGATGAAAGATGAACTTCGGAAACTCTATGCGCTAAACCGGAAGTATTTGCCGGATGAAGCTTACTTTCAGGCGCTGGACACCCAAGAGAAGATTCAGCGCAGCGATTACACTTATGACGACACTGATGTGCAGCCAGTAGCTGACCCAACCATCGCAACGGCAGCGCAGCGAGTAATGAAGGCCGAAACCGGTCTAAAGTTCGTTGGTGATCCTGACTTTGACAGCCGCCAGCTTAAACGGACCTTCTTGGAGGCGATGGACTACCCGGATATTGACAAGGTCATGCCGGAGAAACAGCCCGACCCGATGCAGGCCGAGATGGGCAAGATCCAGTTGGAAGAGTTTAAAGCCAAAGTTGGTAAACTCCACACAGCCATGATTTTAGATCTTGCCAATGCCGAAAAAGCAGAATTGGGCACTCAGATAGAGATTTACAGCAAACAGATGGAAGCCATTTTAGCGGGGCAACCATTAACAGCAGGACCCGTGGCCTTACCAGGAGGAACCCATGATAACCAAGGAATTGCTGGCGGAATGGCGCAGCCACCCACTGACACAGAAGGTCTTAGCGGCCTTGTCGCAGAAGGTACAGGAACTGGAACAGAGCCTGGCTCGGGGGTCATCCCTGGGCAGCCGGGACAACTCGCATAAGGTGGCCATGACAACGGCGGAAACGGTAGGCAGGATTTTAGGCATTGAGGAATGTATCAACTTTGACAGTGAGGATTGAGATGGAAAACAAGACAGAAGAAATTCCAATCGAGTTCAAGATTCTCGTCTTGCCTGACCAGGTGAGCGAGAAAACAGGGGGCGGGCTATTGGTTAAGCCTGAAACTGTTTTGTACGAGGAAACAAGGGGACAGGTAATAGGCACATTGGTTGAGAAAAGCGATATGGCGTTTACCAACGGTGAAGGAAAAGCATGGCCGTGCCGGATACCACAGGTCGGCGATAAAATCCGGTTCGCCAAATACGCGGGGCAGATAACCGACAAGATCGAGGGTCTACACTACCGGCTGATGAACGACAAGGACGTTATCTCTATTGTGGGGGTAAAATCATGAGCGAGACTCCCGATACCACCAGCACCCCGGAACAGATCGAACAGGCTACCGCCCAGGGATGGCGCAATGAACCGCGTGAAGGGTTCAAGACTGCCGCTGAATTTCTTGAGTTTGGCGCGAAGGTTGCGCCGATCCAGCGTGAAAGAAACAACCACCTCGCTAATGAGGTTGCCGAGTTAAAACGGCAGAACGAGGAAATGCGTTCGGTGTTTTTCAGGACACAGCACGAAGCAAAACAGGAAGGATACCGAAAGGCCAAAGCTGAACTCCTGGAGAAACAGGCCATCGCCTTTGAGAACGCCGACGAGGTCGCATACAAACGTACCGCTGCCGCCCTGGAGAAACTGGAACCACCTGAACCAGTTGTTACGGCGCAACCAAAACCGGCCCCTACTGTTGACCCTGTTTTTGTAGAGTGGCAGACAAAAAATACGTGGTATGGGTCAGATAAGGTGATGAGTGCCGCTGCTGATGTTATCGGGAAAGAGGTAACGGAGACCACCTCGCTTATGGGTGCTCCCTTCTACAAGGAGGTTGAGCGCAGGGTGAAGGAAGAGTTCCCGCATAAATTCGGAAACCCGAACCGGAGACAGCCGAACAGCGTGGAAGGTGACGCCAGACCGGCAGAGACTAAGACCGGCAAAAAGGATTTCGCCAGCCTACCAGCCGATGTAAAAGCAGGCGCCGAGCATGTAATGAAATCATTTGGGTACAAGACCAAAGAAGACTACGCCAAATCGTATTGGCGTGAAGCAGATAAGAACGGTTGGACATAGGAGGAATCACAATGGGACGACCAGCAAGGCAGACACAGGAAGGCAGGAGCAAACGAGTACCGCTAAACTCGTTCAGAACAAAGTTGCATATTCCCGCAGAACAAATGGACACAGCGTATCATTATCGGTGGTTCAAAGATGTCGGAGGTAGGTTAGAGCAGGCACAAAACGCCGGGTTTGAGTTCGTCGTCAATGATGGCAAGATCACGGTGGGGGAAAGAGAAGGCAATACAGATATCGGCGGGAACATATCAGTTCTCGGTGGCGATGACCCTCGTAACCCCGGGGGATCTTACCGAATGATCCTGATGCGTCAGCCGATTGACTTTCACAAAGAAGACCAACAGCTAAAACAAGACCGAGTTGACGGTTTGAATGCTCAGATTTACGGGAATATTAGGGGAGATAAGGTAGAAAATGCCTATACCCCACCCGGAGCTTCACCCGTTTACCGGCCATAACTTAAAGAGGTACGAGAGTGGCAAACCCTACTGGAGTATTTGGTCTGCGCCCTGTGCGTAAGATCGACGGGAGCCCCTACAACGGGGCTACCATTAAAGCATACTGTTCAGCCAGCTATGCTACCGCGCTGTATATCGGCGACCCTGTTATCTTTGATACCACCCTGGCAAACAAGGACACTACCGGCCGTTATCCGACCATTATTAAGTCGGCAGGTACTGCTGGAACCTTGGTTCGGGGCGTGATTGTCTCGTTTGATCCGGTTGATGCTACGTCCTTGGTATATCGGGCTGCATCTACCGAAAGAATCGCCAATATCTGCGTTGACCCCTTTGTGGTTTACCAGATCCGCGACGATGGCGGAACCGCACTGACTAAGGTGGCTGTCGGACAGAATGCCGTAATGATTGCCAGCACCGCCGGGAGCACTGTAACCGGACGATCAGGTATGGCACTTGACAGCGGAACGACTACCGCGCCAACCACAACCCAGAACTTTACCCTTCACATTGTAGGCCGTGAAGATGCCACTGATAACTCCTTGGCAACTTCGTGTGTCTGGGATGTTCTCTTAAACACTTGCGAAAACGCCACTGGTCGATTCCTTGGCGTTACCGCTTCATAAGGAGGCAAAAAAATGGGAATCATCTCGACTGGCTTGCATCCGAAACTGCTTTGGCCTGGTATTCACGACATCTGGGGCGCTGCTTATAATGAGCACCCGATGGAATATGCCGACCTTTTTGACACCAAACCTTCAACACAGGCATACGAAGAGGACGTTGAAATGTCCATGTTCGGCCTGGCCCCGGTTAAACCACAGGGTGAATCCCTGACGTATCAGGGTGACTCTCAGGGTACTGTTACCAGATCCACCCATGTTGCCTACGCTCTGGGCTATATCGTCACCCACGAAGAGTTGAAAGACAACCTGTACGAGAAGGTTAGCAAACGCCGTGCTCCTGCCTTGGGGTTCTCTATGCGCCAGACGAAGGAGACCGTAGCAGCTAACTTCCTGAATGGTGCATTCACCACCACTCTTGGTGCTGACGGTGTGGCGCTGTTCTCTGCATCTCATCCAACCAGAACCGGGAACCAGAGCAACATTATTTCCGTTGCTGCCGATCTGTCTGAGGCTTCGCTTGAGGATATGTGTATCCAGATTGCCAATGCCCAGAACAGCATGGGGCAGCCAATTGCATTGATGCCGAAGTCTCTGCACATTGCCTCGGCGAATATTTTCGAGGCACAGAGAATTCTCAAATCGGTTGGCCAGAACGATACCGGGAACAATGCACTCAACGCAATCAACTCTCTGGGGATGTTCTCTGGCGGGGCGAAAGTAAACCACTACTTCACCGATACCGACGCGTTTTTCATTCGGACTAACGTACAGGTCGGCGGGATGACCTGCTATCAGCGTGAAGAGGCCGACTTTGCACAGGATAACGACTTTGACACCAAAAATGCCAAAGCCGCAGCCTATGAGCGGTATAGTTTCGCGTGTCCCGACTTCAGGGCCATTTATGGTTCTGCTGGCGGCTGATAATTAACAATTGCTGGGGGAGGGTAAAACCTCCCCTGCTTCATCATTTAATGAGGTGGCACAATGAGTTTGACTAATTTCCCCAACGGTATCTCAAGTTTTGGTGCTCCGGTTAATACCGGGATGCCCGAAGGTTTGACCAAGGTGTTCTATGTTGATTACATCCTCGGCAGCGATGGCAACAAAGGCACCAGCGTTTCCAAGCCTTTCCAGACCATCCAGAAAGCTCTTGATTCCGTAACCACCAACAAAAACGAGGGTATTGCCCTTATGGGTAACGCCTCGCATGTGGTAACGGCAATGCTGGACTTTTCCAAGAGCCGGGTCCATATGTTCGGATACGATCCAGGCGGCAGGATGTACGGCCAGAACGCCAAGGTCAGTATGGGCGTTACCACTGCTGCAACCGACATCGGTTGTATTAAAAACACCGGTATTAGGAACAGTTTCCGTAATATCAAGTTCACCAGCGCCAACACCGTGGCCCAGGGGATTTACACCTTTGTAGAAGGCGGGGAATATACCGTAATTGAAGGTTGCGAGATTTACAAGGAAACCGATCTTGACCAGACCGGCGCGGCTGAGTTGGTAATGAATGGCGATTCCGCCCAGGTTAGCAACTGCTATATCGGCTCAACTGCCAATCTCATCAGCGGCGCAATTACACGCGCTAATGTTCTTTTGACCAAAGGATTGGCCGGGACCGGGTTGGTTGCCCGCGACGTTTCTTTCGACAACTGCAAGTTCGTCAAGAAGGCTGGCCACGTTAACAACCGGTATTTCTACGGGGCTAACGCAACCGATGTCGAACGGATGCTGCATATCAAGAACAGCCTGTTCTTTGCCGGTAAACTGTCAACTGCGGTCCCGGCTCAGTGTGTAGCATTCGCCGCTGAACAGACCGAAGGCTATTGCCTGATTGATAACTGTTCGTCAATCGGCAACACCAAGCTCTCCACCACCACCGGGGTTTACATTACCGGGGCAGTTCCCACCTATGCCACCTCCGGTATCGCAGTAGCATCTTAACCTTGAGGATTGAGCAATGAAGAAAGGAACGAAGAAGGGTAAAGGCGGAAAGGGCGGCTGCTGAACAATGGGGGGGCAGAAATGCCCCTCACTTTACGGTGGTGATATGGGCGAAAACAACTACATCCCCGGTGATAACTGGGTTATCGACGATAGGACTGGTTTTAAGATCCGTGCCAGTGACGCCGTGCAGGAATGGAGTGGAGCAGTAGTACGGAAACAATCAGCAGAACCTCGACACCCTCAAGATTTCGTGAGAGGGCGGATAGATGATAGTAGGCCAGCAGTAGTACGACCCCGGCAACCTGATGTTTTCCTGGCCGATAACGACGTAACGAGGGATAACCTTTGAGCACATCTGGGAGCACAAACTTCACCGTCACCCGTAACGAGATTGTCCGACTTGCCCTTCTTCAGTGCAACGGGATTGAAGAAAACGAGGATGTCGGAACCCAACAGCTCCAGGATGCGTGTAAAATCCTGAATATATTCATCAAGAAAATCAACACCAGAAAGCCGTTGTGGGGAATGGTAGACTACACCATCCCTCTTTACGACAACAAACAGTCGTACACTCTAGGACCAGCCGGGAACAAGAACATAAACCGACCATTAACCCTTGGGAAACAGGCTCGGCAAGTAACCGGGATGAACGGCACAAACGAAACTCCGATTGTTCAGGTCTCCCGCGATGAATACATGGGACTTCCGGTTAAAAGCTCGGTCGGAGACGCAAATCTATTCTACTATGACCCACAGTTAACTAAGGGCGTATTATACGTCTGGCCGGTGGCGTCCACAGCTTCTACTTCACTGTCAACCGGGTCCCCCGGTAACTGGACAGTATCAGCTACGGCAACCGAGTATTACTATACCGGCACACTTCTAACCTCTAAACCTTACTTTGTTTTCATCAACTCCAGCGGGATAATGGTCGAAATGACCGAAGGAACCGCAGGGAGTTTGTCGCCATATCAATACGCATGGGGAGACCATGACAGTTTAGGCCATTCGACGTTGTATGTCTGGAGCGCAACTGACCCAGACATAACTTCTGGTAGTGTCAAATGTTTGACCACCAACCCGACGAAGATAATTGTAACCGCAAACAGACCGCTAGAGGATCTCGACGGGTCAGCAGAAAACCCTGATTTCCCAATTGAAGCGGTTGAGATGATGGTTTTCAATTTAGCGTACCGTCTGGCTCCTATGTATGACGTGAATCGAGTTGTTCCGCTTAAAGTATTGGCTGACGAGTATAGAACAGAGTACCTAGGCAATGATTCAGAGTCGGTTAATCTTTCCATACAACCTAAGAGCCGATAATGTCAGCTAAAGGCGCACTAATAGAGTTTCTGGCCTCGTCCAGGATTGATCCCCGAAGCGGGAAGGTTTGGGATAACGGGGCGATTGTCCATTTTTACTCGGCTGGAACCTTGACGAATAAGGCAGTATGGCTTGACAGAGACAAGACGCTCCCAACAGTGGCGGGGATTTACCAGACAACATTGGGTGCAGATGGCAGCGTACTGGTTTTTGGTGATAGTGTCTATGACATCAAAATATATGATGCATACGACCAGGATTTAACCTCTCCGGTGAGGTCATTTCCAGCAGTAAACATTACAGATGGGACCGTCGGCGCAGAACTTACCGATCCTGTTTTTTTAAATGGCACTGACCCGACAAAAAAGGCTGGATTTAATACTGATGGGATTTCTTCGGGGACACAAAGGAATTTTAGCCTTCCCGACAAGAGCGGAACGATAGCTTTAGTAGTAGCGAACACAAATAACTTCGTGAATGCTTCTGATTTTGGAGTTATAGCAAACGGAAGCCACGATGACTTAGCAGCAATTAACAGCGCAATAGGATATTGTAAAGCCAACGGTTTCTTGCGCCTATGCCTTCCAGCCGGGACAATCAAAACAAGTGCGGCGTTTGATGATTTAGCTACTGCTGCAAGTTACGATGGGATCAGCGTCAGCGGTTCTGGACAAGGGAATACGATAATAGATTGCACTTCCCTCGGTTCCGGGGTTTCCCCCTTTACTGTCACCGGAGGCTCTGGGAGTTCATGTGGCAAGCAAATATCAGACATGACTATTTTAGGTAATGGCACGCAAACCGGGTTTATAAACAACGGGCTATGCGGGTATGGCCTTGAGCGGGTTCGATTTACAAACCTGGGAAGAGGGATATACTGGAAAAACGGCTCGGTAGGTTCTTTCACTGAATATTCTATCGCTGAGAACTGTGTTTTTGATAGTAACGTAGTCCTTAAAGCTGAATACGCGAAAGTGTTGGGCGATGCGTCTTTCCATGGTACAGGATTACGCAATTGTATGATGAACAGCCCGAGTGGCCCGTCTATAAAGATCGGGGCTGGATGTTATGTATATAACGCTCCCATGAGTTTCCAAATATGGGCGGCTGGGAATGGGAGTTCTGTTATCGAAAACAACGGGCTTTCTTCTTGTTCGTTCCATGGGGATATTACTTTTGAAGGTATCGATGGAGACACAATCTACGCGGCTGACCCAACAAAGAACGCGGTTCTTCTCGTTGGGAACCTGTGCGGTGTGGGGAAGATCCGGAAAGGGGTATTATATCCGGTAGAGAATATGATTATTTCAGGTCCATCTGAAGGTAACCTTAATAGGCTAGAACTCAAGCCAATTTATGCCTCAAAGGTTCTTTCCGCTGGCGCCAACACAGTTACAGGTCTTGTGATAAGCGACCTGGGCAGTGTGGTTTCAGCGCGGGTTGTGGGTACTGGATACGAAGACAGGCAAGAGATGATATGTGAACATAATGGCCTAGGTGGGGCAGGGATAGTCACAAAGATTCATCAGGGTTTCCAGGCAAACAGCGCGGCACTGGCTGCGTGGCCAGCGTATACAATGTCAACTGGTGGAGATTTGGTAATTACAATGCCTGCTGACCTTAAAACAGCCCCACCGGTAACAGCTTATATCCGGGTGAGCACTCCAAACTCTTCAGCGATATATCAAGCATAGGGTAACATAATGTCAGCTAAAGCCTCTTTGATAGATTTTCTGGCCTCTTCCAGGATTGATTCTCGGGATGGTGCAGTTTGGGATGATGGGGCGATTGTCCATTTTTTTGCTGTAGGGACAAGTAATGACAAAGCAGTATGGTTGGATCGTGACAAAACATTGCCAACAGTGGCGGGAATTTACCAAACAACCCTTGGAACTGACGGGAGTGTGTTAGTTTTTGGTGACGGTGTATATGATATTAAAATATACGATGCCGCCGATAAATATCTTACAACTCCGCTGAAGGTGTTCCAGGGGGTAAACGCGTCAGACAGTACAGTAGGAGCCGAACTAACCTCCCCATTGTTTTTAGATACTACGTACCCGACCAAAAAAGTAGCAATGGACGTGTCCGGTGTGTCTACAGGAACTACCCGTGCAGTTGTTTGGCCAGATAAAGCAGGGACAGTTGCTGTTATAGTCGGCGGCGCATTAACTACTAATATTATCGGAAATGTTACTGGTTCTGCTACAACTGCTACAACTGCTACAACTGCTACAAATGCCGGTAACGCGGATACAGTTACAGGCATAAATACATCCGTATCTCCTGGAGGATCTTTTACAGGAGGGACGGTCTATTTAGCTAAAGTGGGAAGAGTTGTAACCATGACTTTTTCTGGGTTAACGCATTCTTCTTTATCTCAAGTCACATCTGGTATCTGTATACCCTCAGCATACCGGCCATTAATATTTGCAACAAATATATTTAGTGCCGACACGTTTTTTGTGTATCACCTGTTGGTTCTGACAGATGGTACATTTAGGACATCATTTTTTGATTGGGCAGGGTCTTTAACAGCAAGTACTTCATCCTCATATGGAACTATAACGTATATTTCGGCGACATAGATGCCATTATTACCCTTAAACTCTAAGCCATTCAGAAACATCGACTCCGAAGCCAACGGGCAGGCAATAGAGTACTTTGTCGATATGGTGAAAGATGATTTCTTGGGCAACAAGACCAGACCAGGGCTAGGTGGGCCGAATAATAACCTGTTTCTTAATCTTGGCAGCGGTGCTCCGGTTGATGGGATATTCTACGTTAGAAACTCCAACATCGGGGCAGCAATCAGCGGCGGGAAGCTCTACAAGTTCGACACCACCTATGCCGTCACCGAGATAACCGGGGGAACTATTACAACCGGGAACCCGGCAACCTATGCGGATTTCGGGACGATTGGTTATTTCTGCAATAACTCGGCGATCCTAAAATGGTCTTATTCCGCCTCGACATGCGCTGTTCTCGCAGATCCACAAGCGCCTATTGATGCCACGCATATTGCCTTTCTTGATTCCTATGCGGTAGCTCTTCGGGCAAATTCGCAACAGTTTGAGTGGTCTGAGGTAAACAACCCGGACTCTTGGCTTGGCGAATATGCCCAAGCCGAATCAAGGCCAGACAAATCTGTAGCTCTTCATAGTCATTTCGGGGAATTATTCATCCCAGGCACAGCAACTACGGAGAAATGGACTACTTCCGGTAATATTGCTATCCCATATCAGAGGATACAAGGAGCAACGTCAGAACGGGGATGTTCAGCCCCATACTCTGTTGTGCAGATCGATAACACCTATTACTACCTGGATAACGAGCGCCGGGTGGTAAGGATGGCCGGTAACACTCCGCAGGTTATCTCTAATCCGTATGATAAAGATTTCCAGGCACTTGGCGTTGTTTCAGACGCAATAGGAATGGGCGTAAACGCCAATGGGATGACATTATATATCCTAACCTTCCCAACCGCACAACGGACATTCTTATATGACTATAAGCTCGACTATTGGGGCGAATGGTCATGGTGGAATGCCACGAATGTAGAGCGTGACCACTGGCTCGGTAGGTGTGGGTGCTATTTCGATACCTGGAATAAATATCTTGTCGGGTCACGGGTCGATGGGAAAATATATATTGTTGATAGTTCATATTCAACCGATGAAGGATTGCCGGTTGTGTCAGAACTATGGACAGCCAGAATTGACTGGGGAACGAATAAACGTAAATCTAGTAATAAGTTGAAAATTAGGGTTAAAAGAGGGATAGGTTCTGGAGTTCTTTACATTTACCACCGAGACAACGGGGCTAGTACATGGGGGACTCCACGGAAGATTGACCTGGGAGGACTGGGTGACACTGAATCAGTGAAGACATTCCGGCACCTTGGGACGTATACCGACCGGCAATGGCGTTTTGTGTGCACCGGGGCAATGACTCTCATTTCAGCAGAAGAAGACTTTACCACGTTATGAACAACAACGATAAAATAAGAATCCCTCGAGAACTTCTTGACTCCATGCAAGAGAACAGTTCACGCCAATTTCTCCAGCGTTTGCAGAACTTCTGCTCCGGGTGGGGTAACTCGGTGATCCAGGCTGGGTCTCTAATCCCCGGGGCCACCCCTCCTGGTTTAGTGAGTATGTTTGGGGCGGCTATTGGTGGGTTGGCATTTGATGGGGCTGGAGCCGCTGAAGAGTTGCACGGGTTTTACGAGGTTGATTCATCTTGGATCGAGGGGACAGCGATAAAGCCATATTTGCGATGGATTCCGACAACCGCAGCGGCCGGTAATGTGAAATGGCAACTGTCATACTGCTGGGACTCGAACAGCGGGACATCTTCAAGCATAACGACAACAGCAATCGTCACGGCGGCGGCTGGTGCTTGGACTAAGCAGGCGGCTATCCTGCCAGACATTAGCGGAGCTGGGAAAACTCTCGGGGCGCAACTATTCTTCCGGATATTTAGGGACTCGGCAGACGCGTCCGACACATACGCTGCTGATGCGGTTTTATCTTGCATCGGGTTCCACTACGAAAAGAACTCAATCGGTAGCCAGCAGGAATACACCAAATGAAGCAGGAAGATATCGACCGCTACCTGCTTAAATCCGGCGACGACCGGATATGCACAACAAACCTTATTGAGAATGAGCATGGGTTTTGCTCTTACCGGATCTATGGGGATATCCTTTATTTGGAAAATGCCTTTGGTGACGGTAAATATTGGTATGATAAGATGATTTCTAAGGCAAAAGAAAGCGGCTGTACAAAAGTTAGGTTCCAGACGAAGAGAAACCCTAAAGCGTGGCATCGTAAATACGGGTGTAGACTTGTTCGGTATGTAATGGAACTTGAGGTATAAATATGAATACTGGTGGCGGAGATCCCCTTGGATTATACAAGGAACAAGCCAGGGGCGGCGGTAACGAAACAATTGGGGCAATAGCAAACTACGCTTCAGACCCTCTTGATCTATGGGGAGTAAGGGCCGGTAATGCGCGGTCCGATATTAGAGAGATTTTAACTAATTCTGCCCAGGCCGGAATAGACGAGCAAGCCAGGATGCAGGGCCAGATTGCCGAGATGTTCAAGCCCTTCTACGACCAGGGGCTTAAATCATTCGGTGATTTGCGGTCAATGGCAACAGGGGGGGGGTTACCTGAAGGATATCAGCCGAGCAAACTGTACCAGCTCCAATCCGAGCAGGGCAACAAGTCCATTACGGCAGGACAGGCCAAGAGTGGGTTACTTCACTCCAGCGCCACCGAGCAGAAGCGATCAGACCTTGGAGCAGGACTTGCGGCAGAAGAGGCCCAGAGAATTTATGGCGGAACTCTGGGAAGTGTTCAGATGGGAACGAACTCGGCAAACTCCATCAACGCGGCCAGCCGGAGTTTAGGGGGCAATGTGGGGAGCCTTTACAGCAACCTTGGCTCTTCGCTCAACGCCAACACTCAGGCATACGGGCAAGCGCGGCAGAACTCAATGGACAGCCTGAGCAACATTTTCGCCGGGGCTTCCTCTGCGTACCAGTCTAATCAAGGGGGCCAATAATGGTTGCATGGGTAGCCCTGGCCGGATTGGCCCTTTCGGCGGCGTCTTCTTCGGCTGGATCGGCAGCGGCGGCAGCATCAAGCATCGAAGGGGCGCAGGCTTCGGCAGATATTGAGGCGATGAACCGTAATTATCAGCGGAGCAGCTTTGAGAAAGAGCTTGCCCTTCAGAAGCCATTTTATGAGGCGGGGAAAGCCGCTCTGCCCTTGTACGAAGCAGCGATAAAGAACACTTTGGACGTGACCAAGCTTCCCCTGTACCAGATGCAGAAGGGCATGATTGAGAACTCATATGGCGAAAACACCCCGCAGTATATCAAGGACAACGCCCTAAAGACCCTGGGAGCGCAAGAGGGTGAACTTGCCAAGACCAGACTTGCCGACATCCAGCAGATCGGATTAGGCCAGGCCGGGAGCGCCGGTCAATCATCGGTGAACTTCGGCAGCGCCTTTGCCAACTCGATCAGCCGGGAAGGAAGCGCACAAGCGCAAGGGCAGCTTTCAGCCTTTCAAGAGAAACAAGGCATGTGGAATAAGGCGATTGATGATACATTATCAGTTGCGCCGTACTTGGCAAGCCAAGGGAGAAGGACTAACCAGCAGCCTTTAAACGGACCTCAATATACAACTGACTTCCAAGGCCGAGTTGTTCCGGTCGCATAGGGGATAAAATGCCATACGGATCAGTAACAGCGCAGGGACTTTTCAAGCTTGCCGATATAAATATGGAAAACCGGCGTCTTGACCAGCAGGGCAAGCAGCAGGGGATTGAAAACCAGTTTAAATTTGGTCAGGAAACCCGGTTGCAGAACCAGGAGAACCGATTAGCCAAGCAGGCTGGTCTTGAGCAACAGACAGCGCAGATGCAAATAGACCAGGCCAAGAAAAACCTGGAGCTATTGAACAACCAAAAAGAGCTAGACGGGATAATCGGCAAAGCAGCCGCTGCCGCCCCTCCCGGCCAAGCATTTAATGCTGCTTGGGACGCACTCCAACCGCTTGCAAATGACCCTAAATATTCCCCCCTTTACCTATCCCAGAGGGACAAGTTGATTCAGTCACAGGCTGAAGTACTAAAGAATATTGATTTGCGCGATCCAACTAAGAAAACCTCGACCAAGATTTACAATGAGACAATCGGGGCCAAGTTGGGTGACAAGATTGATTACATCAAGGAAATCCCCGAGGGTACAATTAGCAAGGGGTGGAAACAAAATCCAGATGGAACATGGGTAGAGAAACAGACACTTATCCCCAAAGATGGAAGCGCACCGGTTGATTTAACTCCGGCACTCGGGTTGGCTGAAGACCCAACGGCTAAGAAAAATAAGGACTGGCGCACACTACCTCCGGTCATGGAAGGAGGTAAACCTGTTATTTATGAGACAAACCAAGCAGGGGAACGGAGAAAAGTCGGGATAGCCCAAGAACACGCAGGATTAGGTGGCGCAAGTAATGGCTACCCAGCCGTTGCAAGACTTTTTGCTACCGGTGGGCTTAACCCACAAACACGATTGACACAGCCACAAATGAAAGCTATCCAGGAAGGGGCAGATTACGCAGATGCACATGGATTACCGTTTGGTGCTGAACAAGTTAAGGGATTTGTCTTTGATACCGCCAGAAATGAAGCTACCGGGAAAACGGCGGGCGGGAGAGTGACACTGACTAGGGCTGAGAATATCCGCGCAGCTCTTCCTTTGGTTGATGATATCGAGAGAACCGCTGCAAAAGTTAACTTTTCAAGCAATAAATACAAGGCCGGGTTTCAAGAGTGGAAAGACACAGGGGCAGTATCAAACGATCCTGTCTTGACTGAACTGCTAAACCAGCGTGCGGATGCTATGTTCGCTTTGAGTAACGCTCTTAAAGCCAATGGCGTTACCGATATGTCGTTGAAAATAGAGCAGGAAGTATTCAGACCCACACTTGACACCAAATCGGTCAAGTCGTGGGCCAATACTCAGCGTAGAGCTTTAAACCGTGCGGCTATGGGGATGAATAGCGATTACAAAATGGATATCCCATTAAGCCCCGTTGCAGACGCAGGGGCAGGGGGAGAGGGGCCAAAATACACTCCGACCGATATTAGCCAGCGACCACCGGCTAAAAAAGGGCCGATCAAGGTAGGAAAATACACGGTAGAGGCAGAATAATGCCAACCTACCGAATTACCCACCCTGAGACGGGAAAGGTCATAAGGATGACCGGTGATTCTCCTCCGTCTGAACAAGATATTCACGATGCTTTTGCCTCGGTTGGAGTTGAGAACAAGCCACCAACACCAGCCACTCCACCGGCATCGGCAGACGCACCACCAGAAGGCGGCGGGGTGTTGCAGACCGTAAAAGATATGGTTCGGCCCACCCTAGAATATGGTGGCGCAGCACTGGGAGGGGTAATCGGTGCGGCTGGCGGAACGGCACTTGAACCAATCGGCGGGACTATAGCCGGAGGGGTGGCCGGTTCAGCCTTGGGCTTCGCTGGTGGTAAACGGGTAGCCGATGCCGTCTTAGGCGAACAAAAGCCAGTCATGCAAGACCTGAAAGAATTGCCGGGTGATATCGCAACCGGGGCAGCGATGGAAGCTGTGGGACAGGTTGCAGGGAAAGCCCTTTCGGCTACTGTTGGCGGTATCGGGAAGTTTGGTCGTGTCCTGCTGGGCAGGATGACCGGGACAGGCGAGGCGGCAATGGCCGAAGCGGTTAAAAGCGGGAAGATCGGCGAGGGTGTCTTGAAGAGTGCCACCGACTATGACCGGGCGTTACGGGGCCACATATCAGGGGAAGAAATAGTTGATAATGCCAAGTTTGCGCTCGATACCCTTAAGGATGCTCGGCAGCAGGAATATCAAGTCGCTTTGGGGAAACTTGAGCAGGCTAACACTCCTATAGACATGGTGCCAATTAAAACAAAAGCACAGAACATTCTTAAAAGATTTGTCCGGGTAGATCCAACCACCGGTGTACCAGATTGGAGCCGTTCAGCCCTTGGTCCGGAAGGGTCAGAGGGGGTAAAAAAGGCAAAGGAAATAATCGAAACCGTCAATTCATGGGGAAGCAAGCCAGAAGACGCCACCCCTGTCGGTCTTGATATGCTGAAGCGTCAACTTGACGATTTCTATTCAGAGTCGTCAAATGCCCGTTCTCTTGTGACATCTATCCGGAATGTTGTTAAATCTGAGACGGTAAAAGCCGTTCCTGAATACTCTCAGATGACCAAGGGGTATGAAGAGGCCACAAAAGTTATAAAGGACGTAGAAGCCGGGTTAATGCTCCGCAAGCAGGGTATGAGCGGGAGAACTGTTGCCGACCAGACCTTACGCCGCCTACAAAGTGCGATGAAGGACAATTTCAAACTTAGGAATGAACTGTTAGGGGTTATTTCCAATACAGAAGCAGGTGACTTGCAAGGTCAGATAGCGGGAAATGTCTCTTCTTCTCTCCTCCCCCATGGGCTTTCTGGTACTGGGCCGGCTATTGTCGGTGAGGCCGCTTTGGCCCATTTTGTAAACCCCGCATTTTGGCCATTGGTAGCCGCAAGTTCCCCCAGAGTAGCGGGGGAGTTTCTTAGATTAGTAGGAAAGGCCGCAGCTAAGACGCAAGGGGCAACAATCCCAGTTGGAAAAACCTTGGCATATTTAGCCTTATCAAAAGAACAAGCCACCAATGAGGACAACCAATGAGTATCATCAATAACCAGGGAGAACGATAATGGCCGGAACAACTACCCCTTCAATAACCGCTAAAAACCGAGCCACCGAGACATATCGCTGGACGTTTATAGCCGATGCGTCAAACGCAGCAATAGCCAGTAAGAATAGTGCAGTTAAAATATCCGGGAGGATTACCGATTGGCGTTGGATTCCAGGAACGCCAAACCCCACGGCATCTTGCGTCGTCACCCTGAAATCGGCCAACGGAGTTGATGCTCTCGGTGGTGCAGCTACCGGGCTTAACGCTTCAACTCCATCAAACGGCGTTCCGCTGTCCGGAGGTTCGCCCTGGCCGACTCGGGTAGATTCTGTTCTCACTTTCGCATCAACCGGAAACGCGGTGAACTCCGCGCAGGGATATTTTGAAATTGATGTGGAGCGTGACTAATGCGCCGGCGCATTTTTAAAATGATGACGATGGGGGGTGGTGGGGGTGATGTTTACGCCCTTGCGTCAAACCTCCTATCTCGCACAGGCAGGAAGACGCTCACCTACACCCGAGCCTCGCGCCATTTCGGCCTCGACGGATTCGGCCAGTTGATTGCGGCGGCTAGTGGGAGTCCGGCGTTTAATGGGATGCGGGCGGTTACTAATTTGTTGTTATCGTCCAATGATATATCAAATGCTGTGTTTGTTACGACTGGGACAGCGTCGAAGGTAAGCGCCATTTCGTTCACGGTGGCTGATACCAGCTCAACCCTTGACCAGAATGTGGCAAATACCGATATTGGCGTCCCTATTTGTGCGTTTGTTAAATTATCAGGTGTAGATGGTACAATCGTAGGGATCTCCGTCCAGGACCGGCCTTCGTACTCCCAGACGACTAAGTATGTTGAGTTAAAATCAACGCCCACGTATTACCATTGGATGCGCACACCAGCAGCCGGAACTACTGCAAGTTGCCTCCGTCTGAGTGTGTCGAACGATCTGGTTAACGTATTCCCCTGCACCGTGAACGTCCATCATGCCGGGCTGATTCCCCGGTATGCGCTTGGAAATCTTGAGGAGGTTGTCACAACTACCTCCGCCCGGACGCAGTATTTCCCGGCTAAGGACACCTCTCCATTTATCAATACGGTTGCAATTGGTGACAGTCTCACGTCAGCCTACCACGGCGATAACAACCTCTCATTTATCCCGGCACTTGAAGGAAACCTTCCGCATATCACGGTAGTAGACAAAGGTGTTGACGGTAACACGCTCACCCAGATGTGGGCTAGGTGGAACGCTGATGTGTTGGGATTGACTCCAACTGCGGTAATTATTGGGACTGGGATCAACGATATCTATGCCAGCGCGTCATTGGCCTCCATGCAGGCCAATATCACCAATATGGTCAATAGTGCAAAGGCAAATGGGATTGCTCCTGCTGTGATGGGCGCAGGACCGACAGGGAGCCGCACAGGGTGGACCTCTGCAATCCAGTCAGCGACAGAGGCTTACAACGGGTGGCTAGTAACGTACTGTGCAAGTGAGCAAATTCCTTACATTAATATCTATGATGCCCTCAGAGTAGGGATTAACCTTAATCCCGCATTTGACCCTGGTGATGGTTGCCATCCGAACCGAGCAGGAAATCAAGCTATCGGTAATCTTGCGGCGTCTTTGCTTCCTCCCCAGATTGTGCCGTTTGCAGTGGGGAAGGGGGCAGTTTCAGAGCCGTTTGGGGCAAACCTCAGCACAGGCCATTCGTTCACTGGATTCGATCAGTTGGGGATTGATTT
>VFSW01003956.1_pt1 | contig 22166 bp, 21 predicted proteins | sample 5358111 | NCBI WGS metagenome assembly VFSW01 (sample SAMN11554181, study PRJNA540505) | mine drainage metagenome | isolation source: sediment from site ElyBrook_90M | place: USA: Ely Copper Mine, Vershire, VT | collected 2017 | reverse complement strand
CGCCTGCTGGAAGCCTTGCCGGGTTTCGTTAGTTCACTGCCGGGGAGGGCAGGTGGAATGGCTATCTTTTTAGCGTTGGTCCAGAAGCAGCAGACTTGCCGAGTTCGGAAGCTGTGGGATTATCGGCAATAGGCGGGCAGGTAGGAGTCACGTAATCGGTCAAAGGGTTGTCGTTCACTTGTTGGATAGCTCTTTACATTAGTGCGTGTAGGTGTGGTCTCCGCCCCCGCCGTTGCCCATCTTCCCATGAGCTAAGCCGTTCCGTTTTCCAACGCCGCTGGCGCGGCGTTTCCAGCAGTCGGAGCCTGGTCCAGGGTTGGTAGAGTGTCAGGCGCAGGTCCCCGGACCTGCACGGGCCGGCTTGCGGGTTAATCCGACTGCTGGAAGCCTTGCCGAGTTGGATGATTTCACTGCCGGAGAGAGTAAAGACGATGATTAGGATAGCCGCTGCTGATGTGGTCAAGCATCTGTTGCTGGCAAGCATCTTTCGCTCCTTGCATTCATGGGCTACAATGCGCTCGCCATGGGGTTGACATTTCCGAAACTTCCGCTCCGAATGGCGCGCCTGCTCTTTGTCCTTCGACCAGCAGCGATGGTTTCGTTGGACTTCATGGGCAGGGGCGACGCTTTGCGTGGCGCTCTGGGCACCAACCTCAAGCCCGAGGGCTGTCCACCCAAGTGTCTGGGGATTGCAAACTGCCCGCAGAGTTATCGTTGTGCATACGCCCAGTTTTTCGCGCCGATGTCCCGCGGCAAGTCAATCCCCGGTCCTTTCCTGATACGACCCCCGCTTACCAATAATCCTGATTTCGGCCCGTCGCGCGCTCTTCAGTTCGAACTGCGCCTTTTTGGCTTGGCCATCGCCTCGGCAGACAGGTTCATTCGCGCATTTCTGCACACACGCGAGAGCGGGTTGGCGGATGTTCCGACGCATCTCGAATCGGTAGATTCAGTGGATTGGGAAGGCACAGAGTGCGAGGAGTTGTTTGCGGAGGGACGCCTGACCGGCGGCAAACCCATTGTCCTCACCTTCGAACGCTTCCTCGAATGTTCCTGTAGTCCCGCCGCGGCGATTGACTTCTTGACGCCAACCGACCTCGTCTACAGTGAGCAAAGCACAAAGGTCCCGCCGTTCGCTGCCGTTGTCCAGCGCGCCCGCGGCCGAATCTCCAGGCTATGCGCCAACTGGGAGGGCTGCGAGTGGAACCTTCCCTTTGAATTGGAAGAGCTTGCGTCGAAGGTGCAGCTCGTGGACTGGTCCGGTACCTGGCCCGCATACCGCCGCAAGTCGAGGCAGAATGGCCATCAGATGGCGCTGACCGGTTTCCAGGGAACGGTTAAATATGACAGCATTCCGGCTGAACTGTGGCCTCTCCTGAACATTGGCCAGGAGATCCACGTTGGGACTCATACTTCGTGGGGTCTCGGCTGGTATCGGGTACGTCCGCAGCCTGACTCCTGAGGGGAGTTCGCGCATTGTCATTGGACTGGCTGACCCCGGAGGCATTGGATCGCGCATGGGAGCACGTGCGCGAAAATGGGGGCTGCGCTGGCGCCGATGGCGTCACAATCGACCACTTTGCTCGCGATCTTGATGCTGAACTTGGCGCTCTCCAACATGCTGTCGAAGCCGACGAATATGCTTCTCTTCCGCTCCTGCCCATTACGGTACAGAAGAAGCCGGACTCCGACGCGACGCGCACGCTCATGGTTCCGGCTGTACGCGACCGAGTGCTCCAGACGGTAGTGGGCCGGCACCTGGGGCATGCCTTCGAGGATGAATTCCTAGAGTGCAGCTTTGCCTATCGGCCGAAGAGGTCCGTCAACTCCGCCATTGGTCGAATCCGGTACCTACACGACCACGGTTACCGCTACATTTCCGAAGCCGACATCGAGAGCTTCTTCGACCGGATAGACCACGCGCTGCTTCGTAAGCGCATGGCCGCGGCCGTCTCCGATCCCGTAATCCTCACGCTTCTGGAGCATTGGTTGGCAGGGCCGGTCTGGGACGGTCACAGCGTCGAGCCGCTCCGGCAAGGCGTTCCGCAGGGCAGCCCCATCTCGCCGTTGCTCGCCAATCTCTTCCTCTCCGACTTCGACTTAGCGCTGGAGCGGACCGACCTCAAGGTGATTCGCTACGCGGATGACTTCCTCATCCTGTCGAAAGACGCCGAGCACGCAACGCAGGCGCTTGCGATCGCGCGCGACGAATTGGAGGCGTTGCACTTGAAGCTGAAGGATGAGAAAACAAAGATCTCCAGCTTCGAGGAAGGCTTCCAGTTCCTGGGCGCCTTCTTTCGCGGAGCTGGCATCTGGATTCCATGGGAGAAGCACGGCAAGAGTCGGCGGGTGCTGGCCATGCCGCGGCCAATGCCGCCAAGTCTGGTCCGGCGCTGGCTGGAACCGCCGAATCGCACCGCCATGCAAAGGGCGTTCTCGGCAGCCGGGCTTGAGCATTTCAATCTCGCGGGTTCCAAGGCGGACGAGGAGGGTGATGTGGCATACCTCTACCTTATGGAGCAGGGCTCGGTGCTGCGCAAGATCGGCAACCGCCTCGTGGTTGAGAAGGATGGCGCCATTTTGCGTGACATGCCGTACCACAAGTTGGAAGTTGTGACGCTTTTCGGCAATGTGCAGGTCACCACCCAGGCTATGTCGGAACTGCTGGATGCCGGCATCCGGCTCAACCTCATGAGCAGGCATGGGGAGCTTCGCGGCAGTTTGGAGTCTCCCTTGGGAAAGAACGTGCCGCTCCGCATCGCGCAGTTCGAACTGCACCGCGATGCCGACCGCTCCCTAGCTATGGCCCGAACCATTGTGGAAGCCAAGATCGCCAACAGCGCCGCTGTGCTGGCTACCTTCGGCGACCGCGACCTGTTGCACGGCCCTACGACCGCCGCAGCCCTCTCACAACTCGATGACTTCCGCAAGGCCGCATGCAAGGCGGCCACGCTGGAGGTTCTCAACGGCGGGGAAGGCGCATCAGCCCGTTTGTACTTTAACGTGCTGATGGAACGGAACAAGTCAAAGTTCCAATGGCCGGGCCGCATCAAGCATCCAGCAACCGATCCCCTGAATTCACTGCTTTCCTTCGCCTATACACTGGTCACCAACGAACTCGCTGGCTTGGCGGAGGCCGCCGGTCTCGACAGCTATCTCGGCTCGCTGCATGAACTCGACTACGGCCGCCGTTCTCTCGCGCTGGACCTGGTCGAGCTTTTTCGCGCGCCTTTGGCCGACCGCCTCGTCCTGACCATGTGCAACCGCCGCCAGTTTGACGAGGCCAGCTTCGAGCCGGGTGAGGGTGGCGCTCTCTATCTCCGGCCTGAGCCTTCAAAACATTTCTTTGCCGAGTACGAGCGTTGGATGCTCCATATGCCCGCCGGCCCTCGCCTTGAGGGATTTCGGCAGGCTCTGCGAAAGACAGTGGAAGAGTACGCCGCCGCCGTGCGGGAGAACCGTGTCTTTGTCCCATACCTTTACCGCGACACGGCGGAGACGGAAAAGGCTGCCGGAAAGGCGAACGCTCCATGAGATACCTAGTCTGTTATGACGTCTCCGACGACCGCCGACGCCAGCACGTCTCCGACTTGCTACTGGACTACGGCACCCGCGTGCAGGAGAGCGTGTTCGAGTTGCTCATCGAACCGAAACTGTTTGGTGAGATGCGCACACGGCTGGAAAAGACAATCGATGCGGGGAGCGATAGTGTTTTGGTGTTCCCGCTCTGCGATGCTTGTGCCGCGCGCATCGCGAACCTTGGACTAGCACAGAAGGTGGACGACCCGGAGTTTTACATTATCTGAGCCAGGAGCGCTGCCAAGAGGGCGAAAGGTAGTTCCCGGTCAGTATTTATGCGGCTCCGGTGCACCTTAACCAGAGAGTAACGGAGGTTTGTTGAATCCTCTCAACCTTGTGAAAATAGGAAGCTTAGCTCGATTTCCTGAAGTCCCAAACCCATCCCGCCTGGCTGATTCGCCACTTAATTTAGCGAGGTATGCGGGAGATGGCCTGACGATTGTTGAAAACAAAAGGCGGGAATCGGTTAGACTCTGAAGGAGAAGTGCGCCGACTCGGCGCTTGCGACTTAAACCACGGGTTCCAGTATGAGCCCATAAACCCAGGTCCTCTGAAGGAGAAGTGCGCCGACTCGGCGCTTGCGACATCTGCTGCCTCGGCTGCAAGCTTTTCCTTTAAACAATCCTCTGAAGGAGAAGTGCGCCGACTCGGCGCTTGCGACACAATGAGTGCGAGCACCCAAACCGCCAATAACACACGCGCCTCTGAAGGAGAAGTGCGCCGACTCGGCGCTTGCGACCTGACGCCGACCCGTCCCCACGCAAACGCGCCACCTCTGAAGGAGAAGTGCGCCGACTCGGCGCTTGCGACATTGGCACCAGACAGATCGGCACCTTTCACTCTGAAGGAGAAGTGCGCCGACTCGGCGCTTGCGACATAGATCTCTGCCGCTCGTTCTGTTGCCTCTTGAAGTTCAATTCCTCTGAAGGAGAAGTGCGCCGACACGGCGCATGCGACCTGATAGTACGGCAAAAACAAATAAAAAAGACGACTCCTAGGAAGGAGAAGTTGCGCGGAACAGCAGTTGCGACGTAGCCGTTTGCCGTTGTCCCCGCCGGCGTAAGCGTGATCTGCTCTGAAGGAGAAGTGCGCCGACTCGGCGCTTGCGACTTTATGAACTGTATTGACGCCGGTTTCCAGATTGAACTCTGAAGGAGAAGTGCGCCGACTCGGCGCTTGCGACGTGTACTGAACCACACAGCCGTTACAGTTCGGCGAGACACTCTGAAGGAGAAGTGCGCCGACTCGGCGCTTGCGACAAAAAAACCAGCGCATTCAGAAATAAGCCGTATTCATCCTCTGAAGGAGAAGTGCGCCGACTCGGCGCTTGCGACTCTTCTGTGTTCCATTCGTCCCCGCCTCTACGGCGGCGAGGGCCCTCTGAAGGAGAAGTGCGCCGACTCGGCGCTTGCGACTACTAACGACAACCCCGCCGGCAATTGTCACAATTTTCTCTGAAGGAGAAGTGCGCCGACTCGGCGCTTGCGACGCTTCGTAACGCCCTTCGATCTCGGAGTACCGATTCCACGACTCTGAAGGAGAAGTGCGCCGACTCGGCGCTTGCGACAATAGTTAGCGTTATTGCACCGCAGGCCGGATCGCTACGATCTCTGAAGGAGAAGTGCGCCGACTCGGCGCTTGCGACAGAATTCCTCCGTCAGCCAACGGTCAGTTGCGACCGCCGGCTCTGAAGGAGAAGTGCGCCGACTCGGCGCTTGCGACGAGATGTCGGCATTCAGCGGAATATCCCATTGTTGCCTCTGAAGGAGAAGTGCGCCGACTCGGCGCTTGCGACCTTTTGACCCGGAATTGCGGGAAGCGACCATTGGAGGCCACTCTGAAGGAGAAGTGCGCCACTCGGCGCTTGCGACAGCGGTTTACGAGCACTGCATCGCTCTTGCAACCCACAATGGAAGATCGGAAGCCCGCCTATATTTTGAAGTCAAAAACCTAGTGCCAATCTGGAACCCTGGTGCACCGAAGGTTGTGCACAGCCAATAATTCCGGACGATTTTTCCCAGAGAATGCGGTTCGTGCTTGACGCGCCTTAACCGTGCTCGTATAGTTCGCACGTTAAATCATTCATCTCTGGGAGCTCGATATGTTCCAGGATGGCTTCGATGGGGGCCAACTGGCTGACAAGGTCACGCAGTGGGCGATGTTTTTGCTTGCGGTTGCCGCTATCTTCTTCCCCAGCGGACGCGCCGTACAAGTCGCCCTGGCGCTAATTGCCTTGCTCCTTCTGGGTGGCATACTGCTCGGGCACCGCTCCGTACAGGTGGTATTGCAAACCTGGAGAGTTGTCCGTGAAGTCAAGACATTCCTGCCCGAAAACAGCCGCGATGTCCTGAAGAAGGTCGGCGAGTCCTACTGGTACTTCGGCGTCAGCGGCCATACCATTTCCAATTACTTTCAGGAGGCCATCCGGCAGTTTCCGCGCACTGCGGACGTCCGTATCCTGCTGGCAATGCCGTACTCGGCATGTGTTGAGATGAGTAAGGAGTCGGAGCTGCAACGTAGGCCGACCGAGGATCAGATGGAAGAGGTTTCCTGCCGGATTGAAGCTACCGCAAGGTTCTATGCGGCAAGCTCTGCGGATCCCCGTGTGCAGGTTCGTTTTTACAACGAGTATCACGGCTACTGGGCGCACATCATAGGCGGCAAGCACGGCAAGTTGGAGGCCTATGTAGGTCACTATCTGAGGGGAGAAGACGGACTGCACGCAACTGTTCTCCACCTGATTAGAGGGCCGCACGGCAACTACCTTCTCAAATTCTACGAAGACGAGTTCAAGCGTATCTGGGAGAGCGCCATGCCGGTCGAAGAGTACTTTAAGAAGACGCCAGTGGCTCAACCGTCTCCCGTAACGCGTTGCGCCGGCGCTGCGGAGGCAGGAGCATGACTTCTCAGTCGCTGGTTTTCCACTGCAAGGCGCTGACCGATATCTGGACCGGAGATCGGCATGGAAGGAATGACCATCTTCAACTCACGGGTTTGCTCGGGAGTATTCGTTGGTGGGCGGAAGCAATCGTGCGAGCGTTTGAATTCCGCGCCTGCGACCCGACGATGCGCGAGGGCCCCGACCAACTCTGCGAAACTGGGCACCTTTGCCTGATCTGTAAGCTGTTCGGGAACTCGAACGTGCCGCAGGCTGCCAAGTTTGCCATCCGCTGCTGGGGGAATGCCCAGCGGACCGAAGTCTTCACGAAAAAGCTGGAGAAAGATGCCGATTTCTGGCTCCAGTTCCTATTCTGTCGCGCGCCTGAGCAACATGAGCTTTGGCTTCTTGCCAAGACGATGGAGATTGTGAGCCAGTACGGGTCAGTGGGTGGCAAGACAATCCTCAAGCCGACAAACGATGCAACCGCGCCTAAGGGAGATGTTGTTCCTTGGAGAAAGCGGCACACGGACTATGGCATCCTGTCGGTGTCCGACGTCGAAGTCCTGGGGGAGGCAGGAGCCTTTGCGGATACCACTGCCCCCTTTGCCGGTATCGCCGCGGATGCGGGTGGCTCTGGCGGCCTGCCAAATATCAATCGATTTTGGTTTGCGCCCGGCATAACGTTATACGTCCACGGCACATTCAAGCAGCTCCTGGATTGTCCTGCGCCTCCCGCACACAAAGCGCTCAGCAGGGATGCTGAAGGTGTGCGTCTCACGAAATCAAAAAGGGTGTTCTCCTTTTCCGGAGCGCCAGCCGGGCAGCCGCCTGTCTCGGCCATCGCGCGCACATGGGGATGGGTTAGCGATCCTGCCCTGTGGAATCGGGCTACGGTCGCTGCATGGCTGAGAGCGGTCGGCATCGCAAATCCGGTTTGGGGCGAGGACATCAGGACCCTGCCACTAAACCTCCCAATGGTTGCGCCAGCACTCGCAGCAGGTGCGCGTCCATAACGTTCAGGCGTGAATAATGGGGGACTCCGGATGTGAAATGCAGGAACAACTGACATGATCTACGACTTCTCCGCAATTCAATACCACGAAAAGACGCTTGAACAGCTGAAATCCGGCCCCGGCCCGAGGCTGAAGGAAGCTAAGCTAAGGTCTGAATCTTTCGACTATGAAAGGCCCACCTTCGACAACAACAAACTTCTGAATCTCCCGGTGGGCTCATCTTGGCTCCAGTTCAACTTCATCCTCGCCACGCCATACGCCTCTAAAGACGACTCTCCGCCGGCACCGAAGATCGGAGAAGACCCCAATCACACCGAATCTCCCATCGTGCGCGAGTGGGTGTACCGCATTCCCATGGTGAAGCCGACCACCTGGAAGGGCAACCTGCTCTTCGCCGCCCGGCAGTTAGACGGGGACGGGGACGCTGCCAAAGAACTCCGCCTTCGCATGTTCGGGAACGAGAAGCATGCCGGCGACGAGGAAGACTCGACCGCTCTGCGAGAGGGCGCACTGCACTTCTTCCCCACGTTTTTCAAAGACGAAGACAGACCGGCAAGGCAGGAACTGCAAGTGATCAACCGGCATGACCGTAAGACACGCAGAGGCATAGGGCCCATCAACATCGGCTCCGTGCCGCCAACATCGCACGGGGTGTTTTCGTTGCTTTACGTCGAAAAGGAACCTCCCATGAGCGATAAACTCCCCAGGCTCGCGCTGTGGGTCAGCGCGATGTTCACCCTGTACGGCTTCGGAGCAAAGAAGCTGAAGGGCTGGGGCCTAAGCGAACAGAGGATTACGGGAGTGTCTCTGGCGATGAAGAAGACGGCCGGATGGGTGACACCGGCGCCCAGCGAGGAGACAACTTTCGCAGACCTGCCAAAGCTGCTCACTGAGGCACTCAAATGAAGAGCGTCGGTGAGACTCTCAACGAACATCGCAATTGGATACTCAAGGGGGAGATCTGCTCGCTGTTTCATGACCTGGGCAAGCTGAGTAAAGCGTTTCTGGAGTACCGTGCAACCTGGCAGGCCGACCCGGACGGCTGGGACAAGGACCCGCACGAAAAAGGTTTTCTCGTACAACCCGAAGACGAGAAGGGCGTCCCGATCAAGGACAAAAACGGCAAACCGTTCGGGCCGCACGAGACCATCAGTTCGCCCATAGTCGACTTATTGAAAGAGGCCCAGAAAGTCACAGTCTGTGGCAACGAGGTCGAACTTCAACCCGCGGAGATCATGAATACCCATTGCAAACCGCGGCCTGACAATGTGTTTGAGCAGTGCCTCAAAGCGGCGGACGGCATTGACAGCGCGCAGGACCGGAACAACCCCCTGTTCTCGAACGAGCAGAAATATAAAGAGTACACATATCGGAGCAACGTATTCGGCTTTGAGAGCGCTGAGACGAAGGTCCTCTGGTCAAAGATGGAGACTGATCGCGAAGCTCTATACCAAGAACTGAATCGAGAAGATCTTTTCAAAACGTATTGGACCGCCGATCTCAGCACATGCGATGTCAACACGCAGACGAAGCGCAGGGAGATATATGACCTCTTGCGGAGGTATTTTGAGAGCGCGTGCAGCGACACGACGCGACCTCAGAACGACACTTCGCTCTGGGAGCATACCTACGCTGTCGCCAGCCTCACCAAAGCGATGCAGGTTTACTACCTGCTTTATGGGGGGGATAACACCGATGGCTCTATCGGGGAGTACATCAAAGGTGTGGCCGAATCCAAGTGGTTCACCATCTGGGGTTTCGGATGGGACGCGGTAGAGTTCATCGGGCGCGGCCAGAAGATTCACGACCTCAACGCTCGGCGCCACCTGCTCCACCAGGTGCAGGATGCGGCGCGGGAGATTGTCGAGTTCGAGTATGCCATTGGGAATCATATCTACCGCGACGACAGTTCTCTCCTTTTTCTCGTCCCGACGGTCATCGCGGATTCGCAAGGCGGACCCAAATACGAGAACTTGCTGACTGAGATTGAACAGAGTGTCTTGCGGAATGCTCTGGAGTTGACCAATGGAGAGCTGTGGCCAAAGTTCGCCGCGCTGGGAAAGTACGAGGAAGGTGGTCTTATACCCAAGAAAGGAGAAAGGTGGGGTAGGACAAATAGGACCACTCACATCGTGGAAGCTTTGCACAACTTGCGAAGGCTGCGGCGCAGGATGGTGCTCGCCGATGGGGTACACGTCACTGGAGATCTCCGTTCAACGGGTACCGGTGCGGAGGATCTGTGGAAGTGGATCGGGTGTCCCTCGAAGATTGAAAAGGATCTCTGCCCCATATGCCGCCTTCGCCCTGACGAGGGTAACGAGGACAAGCTTTGCACAAAGTGCTTGGATCGCCGCGTTCGTCGGGCGAAGGACGAACGCGAAGAGCACGCTGAAGGAAAGCGCCTGGGAACATCGATGATGGCCGAGATCGCCGACAGGAACGGGCGCGTAGCGCTCATTGTCGGCAGGATTGGGCTTGACAATTGGCTCCACGGGGACACGGTGCGCTCCCTGTTTGTTACCGAAGCCCACGGCTTGAGCGAGGAGGTAAACAACCTCGGCAAGACGGTGCAATTCGCGGGTGATGAGGGCGCGGCTCACGCCGTTCTCAAAGCGATTTATTCGGGCACCGCTGCGAAATTGGACTACGAGCGCATCTCCCAGCAAATCCGAGCGTGTTATAGGGCGGCGGCGGAAAAGAACAAGCTGTCCCCTGATGAATTGAAGGAGGCGAACGCCTCCATCTTCCTCTATGACAGGCGGATTGTCGGCGACCCACCCGGGCTGAACAGAGATGCCTTGAAGCATCGTTGGGCAGATCTCCTTCGTGACAGTACCAGTCCGGATATCGCAGAGTTGGTCAACCTTTTGATAGCTAAGACTCCGACGCCTTCAACGATCCTCGATGTCTGGATGACCACCGAGGAATTTTTCCAATCCCTTTGCCGCGGGCGCCGCAACGAGGAAGGCGCGGATAGCAAGCCAGTCATCGGCCATGAGGTTGGTGAGCGAAGTAGGGTGGGCTACTCGGCTTCGCTGGAGGGCCAACGCAGCGCGCGACCCCCTTCTGAGTGCGCGCTGTACACCGGTAAGATCGATTCCGAGCGTATTGAATTCTGGATCGAGTATGTGAACGGTGAGGATGAACCTAGTGGTCCTGTCGTCTACTTCTTGAGCAAACTGCGCGGGGATAAAAGTGGGGAGTCGAGAGCCAGCGAAACAGTCGCGCCGGATTTCTCCGAAAAGCGCATCAATGATATCCGAGGCGACCAGGGCAGGAGGTGGAACGGGTCGATAACCTGTCTAAAGGCGCGTCCGCCAGAGCCCTTCTACCCGATGCGCGAGATCATGGCGACGCCGGACATCTTCTTGGCGCTGGTCCCAGCGGACAAAGCGATTCCCGCAACGCGGGCCATCGTCGATGAGTTCAAAAAGCGCTTCGGCAAGGCATGGGGCCGCATACCTTTCTCTATGGGGAATCTCTTCTTCGGCCAGCACGAGCCCATGTTCATCGTGCTGGATGCTGCGCGCCGTATGTTGCGTAATTTCCGCCGCCTCGATCCGCAGCGGAAAAGTGACACCGACTGGAGCTCGCCACTTGCAAACATTGATGCCTGGACTGCCCATCGCAGCGGTACAAGTATCAGCTTGAAGTCTGAAACCGGCCTGGAATTGGCTGAGATACCAACGGCCCTGGGCGATGGCAAGAAAGACTACTTCCATCCGTACTTGATGGTGTCAAAAGCAGACCGGAAGCGGCCCAGCTACCAACTGACCCCGGTGGGCGACGTCCTGCACTGGGACGATCTCCGTGATAGCGATACGGTGAGCCTGGTCAAGAGTTACTACGACTGGGAGTACCTTGATTCGTCGGCCGCGCGATTCCGGCTCAACTACGAGCCTCGGGAGCTCAAGCGTCGCAATGCGGCACTGAATGGCGCTCGCACCAGACCGATCAGGATAGAAGCGCTGACGCAGCATGTGGAGAAGACTTGGAAGATTCTACGCGCGTCGGGAGTCTCAGATTCCGGCTTGCGCGACATGATCGCCCTATTGTGGGCCAAGCTGCAGGAATGGGCGGTCACGCTACCGCTCGCCTCGACGGCAGGGACTGGCGAATCCCTGGCCGAAAGCGAGTGGCGACACCTGGTTGAACAACAGATCAAGGTGCGCTTCTCGCACCTCAAAGATGATAAATGCGAGTTTCTCGCAGAACAGATCTTCTCGGGTCTGTTTTTTGAAACCTTGACGTTGTACTTGCAGGTTCTGAAGGAGAGGATGCCTGACCGTGGTGACGCGGAGAAGGAGAAAGGAAGTGAGCAACAGCATGAAAGTGTACGAGCAGAGGAGGCACTGGCTGTGGGCGCTGGATCCGCTCCACGTCGGTAGCGGGAAGCAGCAGATATCCCGTATCGACCTCCCCGTAGTGCGGGAGGAAGGTACTGGTCTTCCGGTCGTTCCTGGTACTAGCCTAACCGGTGTCTGCCGCGCCTACGCGGCGCTCTCGGCCGGACCTAATACAGAGAACGGAAAACTCTGCTCGGGAAAGGGCGGACAGGAGGGCATGGATCACTGCGGAAAATGCGATGTCTGCCGAACATTCGGCTTTTCCCGTGGGAATGAGAGCAGCCGCCAAGGTCTCGCCCAGATCTTCACCGCACACATCCTATTCTTTCCCATTGCAACCACCAGCGGACCAGTGTGGATTACGTCCTGGGAGCGATTGATTACCTGCGGGGCCGAGAGACCCGACGGTGCTCCCGAACCAGGAAGTGGCCAGTTCATCGCGATCAAGGGAGACTGCTGGCAAACTCCGCATGATTTCGGATGGCTCGCACTCTCCAGGCACACCAATGGTGCCATTACGCTCGGCCAGACGACCTACCCTGTAAAAACGGTGGACGGGGCACGGGAGGAGGGAAAAATCCCCTCCGAGTTCTTCGATTCCAGCACCGGCTACGTCAAGAAACTCGCGCTGGTCTCTGACGATCTGTTCATCACGCTTGTCAACTCGAATATGGAAGTCCGCACGCTGGTTTCTATCAACCCCCTGACTGGTGCTGCTGAAGACAAGGCCCTGTTTACCTACGAGGCCATCCCTCGCGGGGCGTTGATGTGGTTCGATGTCGTCGTCACGAACCCTGGACTATTCGGCCTTGCGGAAATTTCTGACCAAACCGTTCATAATACACTCAAGAACGGTTTCGATCTTATGGAGTACCTTGGCCTTGGCGGAATGAACACGCGCGGCATGGGCAGGGTAAGGATACTCAACGGTGCAGCGCCAGACGCGTGCGAGCAGCAAGAGCAGGAAACGAGGAGAGTGGAGCCAGCGCGCGCCTGACTAAAAGGAGCAACTATGGGAATAGCAGATCAGGTACAGGTTAAAGCCAGCTCCTACTCAAACCTCGATCTGTTGTGTGCAAAGGTGGGACGGGAGGCAGGCGAGGCGTGTGCCAGGAAACTGGAGAAGAAGAGCATCGGCCGTCTGTCACAGCTTGCCCTGACACTTCACAAGAGCGGCGTCTACGGCATGTTTCTGATGCTCCGCCAGGAAGAGAAGCTGGCAGAAGTGGACAGGATACTGTTCAACTTTTTGAAGGCGCGTCTTCCTGAGCGCTTCACGGGCAGGAACGGCGATGAGCTTGATCTGATCCATGACGCCTTCGAGGATCGGCTGCACGAATTGATTTTCGCAAAGGAGCTTCTCGGTCACTGCCTTGACTACGCGCACGCACACGCGAAGCTTGCGCTGAAGGATAACCCTGGCTCTTCAAACGGCGTGGCCGAATCGTCTCTCTCGTCCGCGGCTGCTCACTCCCCAGGGGTGAACAGGAGCTTGCGATGATCGAACGCTCCAGTTCCTCAAAATGGAAGTGCCACCGCCTGGTTTTCGGAGCTGAATCAGACATCGCAATCGGCTGGCACAAGCTCGGGTTTGTGCAGCGGACGCGACACTACATTCCGGCAAGGCACTTCTGGGCCGCGCTCACTTCAGCCGCCACACGGAACCGGCACTCGCACCCTTCTGACCAAGAATATTCGGACATCGGCAAAGAGATAGACAATGCTTTTCGCTTTTCGTACTTCTATCCGGTGCACTGGGATGGGGAAGATTACCGCGAAGAGCTTCCTTGGAGATCAACGGAAGGACATGAGAGCGACAGCACCGACGCGGAGGAGATGTTCGAGGCGAAGTTCGTTTCTTCGAGGACCCGCACTGCCGTAACGGCGGAAACGGGGAACGCAGAGGAAGGTGCCCTGTTCGAGTTCGAGTTCATTAGGGCACGAGTCCCGGACGCTGCAGCAAAATCCCAGCGAGTGTATTGGCTGGGATATGTGTGGCAACGCGATTGCAGTGATGTGAAGCTCGATGGGCTCTTGGCAGAGGTTAATATCGGCGCGGAACGCCGGTATGGAATGGGCAGGCTACGTCGAGTTTGTTTCAAGGAGTGGAATGCAAGCGTTTTCGGGGCCACTGTCGCGTACGAGCCCCGAGGTCCGATACTGACTTTCAATGCGAACGATTTCCTGTACGCGCATTTGAAAGTGAAGGGCTGCTGCGCGAAGCTATCCGGCGATTTGGAGTTCTTCGCCGGGCGTGCCACCAAGGACAAGTGGCCGGGACGCGACTTCGAGGGCAGCGGTCTTTGTTGGGCACCCGGGACCGTCGCTTGCGAGCGGCTCTCTGCTGCGGTAGGCGAGTGGGGCGTCTTGGTCTGCTCCGCGTGAAGCTCGCCACCATGCTGTTGGGAACCGGCCTGGACTGGGCGGACGAGCCATTCGCAAAACCGGACGACTCGGTCGAAGCAGTTCTTGGACAATAGAGGCGCAGGGCTCAGTCTATGGACACAAAGAGACTCCTGGGCCTTTCGAGTGAAGAACCACTGTGTCGAGCGTGGCGACCCGTCCTGCTTTGACGTTGTCGAGACATTGGAATGGCGAGCCTGTCCCAGATCTGTTTTGCGGCCTCCACGCGACAGTCTGCATGGTCCATCTCCGTAGATTCGAGAACGTTGCCAGAAAGGGTCCCATGGCAACCAAACGCCCTCGCCGAGTGGACTGTCGGCAAACCGGCAATCGGCCCAAACGGTTACCGTACCGCGGAGAAGACAAACAGGAACATCCGTAAAGCCGAGCTCATCCCCATACAAATCCGCTCGGCCAGCTTTCAGTCGGAATGAAGAAATCGCTGAGTTTATTTCCACAATGTAGTGATCAGAGGACACTTCGGCGCGTGTAATCCTGTCCAAAACCATCCTGGGCCACCATAAGCTGAAGAGAAAATTGTCGCCCAATCAATAGCCCATTTGATTTGGGCTACAAAATCGATAGAGCGCCCCTAAGTCACAGGCAGTCAAGCATTTGGATTCTCCCGACGAGCAACTACGAACCAGAAGGTCGGGAGTTCGAATCTCTCAGGGCGCGCCATATTCATTTTTCCGCTCACGAAATCTTCCAAGTGGTTAAAAAGGCAATCGTTATTGGAGTTCAAAATGCCGTCTTGCGGGTGGTATTTTAAGCCAGTGGGAAACAGGGTATTTTGAACTCTCTGCTTTTGGTCAACGTCAGCCTTTCCCCAAGCGGTAGCGATGTCAACTAGCAGGGACTTGGAGAACTCCCATAGCTGTTCAAAAGTCGCCTTCTCGGCGTCCGCTTCCGCGATCTGACTCTCAAGACCCGCGATCTCCTCCTCGAATCTGCTGTTCATCTGCTGGAAGTGCGGCATGATGTTCTTGTCGTCATTCAGGTACTTCGTAAGTAATTTCGCCTGTGACTCACGTTTCTCCCGGAGGACCGTTTTTAGCTTGCGAACCACGGCGGTGCTATCGCCTGTCCTCTTTCTCCACTCCTCCTTGAGGATGGGCGGCAGGTCCGCCAGTAACTTCGGGTCGGGCCGCAATCGCGTCAGCATCTCGAAAAATTGACCGTGCACCTTTTCGGCTCGGGTCGTTTTCACGGCGTGACATTTGTAGCACCAGTAGTACCCGTACTTGGTGCCGTTCTCACCCTTTGCAGGCCCACCAGTCAACGGTGTACCGCATTCGCCGCACCGTAGGAACCGGCGCAACGGAAACTCAGGACGGTTCATCTTGTACGGTGCCGCTACGGGTTTCTTGCCCTTGAGGATGAGTTGCACGTTGCGAAACGTGAGTTCGTCCACAATCGGCTGGTGCAGACCCGGCCTTGTATCGCGCCACTTCTTTGAGCGGACCATTCCGATGTAAGCGGGGTTGCGCAGCATACTGAGAAACGAGTGCAGATTTAACCGCTTGCCCTTTTTCGACTGCAGGCCCATTGCCGTCATCGTTCTCAAAACACCCGATGGCGTATTGTTGCCGGTCGCCGTTAGCTCAAAAGCCTTGGCTACCAACGAAGCAGTCGTTTCATCGGGAACAATGTTGGGCTGGCCCCGAGGAGCACGCCTGACGTTCGTGTAGCCAATAGGGGCACCGCGAAGATACCTTCCGCTCTCGAAGGCAAAACGCATTCTCTCTTGTGTACGTTCGGACAAAGCATCAGAAAAAAGCTGATTGCTGGCTGCGATTTCGTTCGCAGCAAACCTGCCCGCTGCCGTTTCATCTACGTTGGGTTCGCAGACGGAACGAACCAATGTGCCGCGTTGCCTGAGTTCAGCAATTGCTTTGCCTTGGTCTGGAGCGTAGCGAGAGAAACGGCCTAAGTCATAGACCACCACGTAGCGCACGCGGTGCTGCTTGCAGAAGCCCAGCATTTGCTGAAATCCCGGTCGCTCTAGGCTTCTGCCCGACTCGCCGGGATCGTCAAAAACCTTAATGAGGTCCCAGCCATTACGTTCGCAGTGGGTTTTGGTAGCCTCCATCTGATTGGCAAGAGAGTTGTTCTCCGATGCCTGCCGCTTGCTGCTCACTCGCTCGTAAATAACTGCGGTGTTCGCTTCTTTAGTGTTCATCAGTTGACCAACTGTGTCCGGGCTGGTGGGCTAACACATTGGGATGCTACAAACATGTCGATACAGACATTTGCAAGCTGCCTCAGTCGCTCTTGGCGTTTCTGCCGCTCATCGTCCGAATCGTCGGGCCATTGTATCTCTGCCGCGTCCGTCAGCTTGGTTGTAGGGCAAGCGTCGCTTCCTTGAGTCAGTCACATACCCTCCGCCTGAGCATCACAGGCTTGCTTTATTTCGCACCTTCTTTCTAGGTTAAGCGCGGAGAGGGAGCCCCTTTTTCCACGCGAATTTATAGATGGTCAGCTCACCGAATACGGCATGGGCTGAACGGTTTCTGCTTTGCAATACCAACGAGCCAGGGTTATCGCACCAAGAGGGGCGGTTGGGTGCGACTAGACACGGCAGATTCGGCTTCCTTGCTACCATTTTTATTCTACCACAACTATTGACTAATTGTCAAGAAGGGTGTATAAGGCGCAGTTTTTTCGCGCAACGGAATGGTCGGCACCGGCGGCGGGTCGGCAGTCGGGACCCCTCTGACCGTATTAAGTACGGCAAGAATAGCCCACAATTAGAGGGGGTTTCGATCCAGTTTTGTACCTAGCGAGTCTTACTGGGTTACGACCCTTTTTACCCTCAGCCGACCCCTCAACTTATTGGTTCACTTACCCTTTATTGAAACAAGCCGTCTCTATCCCAAGCAGTACCTATGGAATCGGCATGGCCACGCCAGCCTGTGTTCGCGGTGCCATAGCCGGGGAGTCCCCTGCCGGGTCGGAGCTAGGTCGATAAGGTACTCTATTCGCTAGACAGCACAGGACTTACTTGTGTATCGCTAGGCATCTGCTGTTGCCTCTAACCCATCGTTTGGCTAGTTGCAGATACCGCTCAGGATGACAGAGGATTCGCGCATAACTTAGACTCGCATAAGCGTTTAGTACGTATATGGAAAGACCATAGTATGTTCAAGCTTTGAAAAGTCTGTCCAGACGGACTAACTCAGCGAGTGTGCCTGTGCGTGGTCGTGCCCCGTTCTGAGCGATAGGCAACCGGAGGTTCCCGGCCTTACTAAATACGCTCGCTGTTGGCATGGCTGAACCGTATTTAATACGCCCGGATTGCCCGGTCTATCATAACGGCGCACGTTCGACATGCCCGTTGCTCTGGATGCCTCGCAATTGGCCAGAAATGGCCCTACGCTGCACTGATAGGTTCCGGGCGACCGTTACCCACCTGTTATGCCCGCAAGTAGCTGTAGAGGGTTTCACGACTGATGCCAAACTCCCGTGCCAAGCTAGCCTTTTGTTCACCAGCGGCAACGCGCTTGCGCAAACTATCGGCCTGTTCAGTAGTGAGTGAAGGCTTGCGCCCGCGATAGACCCCCGCCTTCTTCGCTAGGGCTATCCCCTCGCGCTGCCGTTCCCGAATCAGCGACCGCTCGAACTCGGCGAAGCTGCCTAACAGATTGAACAGCAATCGACTCATGCTGTCGGTATCGTCGCCAGTGAAGGTCAACCCTTCTTTCAGGAACTGCACGCCAATACCGCGAGCGTTGAGGTCCGAAACCACCTTGCGTAGATCATCCAGATTGCGGCCTAACCTGTCCAGAGAGTGAACAATTACCGTGTCACCCTCGCGGACGTAAGACAGCATCGCCTCAAGCTGTGGGCGCTTCGTGTCCTTCCCGCTACACTTGTCAGTGAATACCTTGTCGGGGTCTGTCGCCCTGATGCTCTCAAACTGGCGCTCTGGGTTCTGGTCAACCGAGGAAACGCGAACGTATGCGACCTTCTTGCTGTTCCGCCTTGCAACCATCTTGCCTGCCCTCCGAGCGAAGTGTCAAGATGGACTCTAGACCATTGCGGATTGCATGTCAAGAACATAATTTGTGATTCTAGTCTGACACATTTCGGCCTTATGGTTGACGCCAATCTGGAGTATACCTCAACCTGACATTACCGCCCGCCGGTTGGATTGCACTCCCGAAAGCCCAAACCTCTGAAGCTTTCCCCGAACTGGCCGATAACTCATATGGGAGTGTTCCATGCATGGGCAACGCGTATTGAGCGTTCTGTTACTTTGCTCGCTTTTCACCACAATCTCTCGCTCGCAGACGCAAAGCCACATCCCCCCTCCTCGGGTGGGCGGCATCACGCTAACAGATGTGATTCGGTTGTCGCAAGCGGGACTGAGCGACAACACGATCACTTCCCAGATCAAGATGCGCACGCAACCCTTCACCCTTTCGCCGGACGAGCTGCTTCAGCTCAAGGCCGCAAACGTCAGCGACAGGGTGATTGAGGCAATGGCAGGGACATCGGCGCTTGTTATGGAAAAGCACGGGCCCACTCATTTACAGCCACTGCAGCGCAGCGTTCCTACTGAGCCAGGCATGTATTTAGCGACCTCGAACGGCAACACGAAAATCCTCGGCCAAATCGTAACCTTCAGGCGCTCCGGTAGTCTGTTTGTTCACACCGTCACATTCAGCATAAAAGCAGCGAAGGAGAATGTGCAGTTGTTAGGGCCACACGCTCAAACCGCTGTAGATGGACAGCCTGTGTTCTATTTCATTCCTGCCAAGCAGGAGGCCGATGCGGGAGTAAATGCAGGTGACGTAGTCTTGGTTCGTCTTGAAGAAAAGGCAGAACGTAGACAGTTCGAGATCAGGGCTCGCGGGTTCGGGCGTAAAAGTTCTGGTATCGCGCTGACGCATCAAATTCAGCTTCTCCGCACCGAGGAGACGCAAGGGGTTTACAAGATCACAGTTGCTGATGTGCTCGCCAAAGGAGAGTACGCACTCTACATGGCACGCGGCGAAGGCATGGCACCTTACGTTTACGATTTTTCGAGTAGTGGCGGCAGCGAAGACCCACGTTGAGACTTGGCCTTCGGGTTCACCAGCGGGGCCAAAGGTCCGCTCCTACCTCATAGCCTAATGAGACCATTGGGAGACGCGATGAACAACGCCATCCGTACGGCAGTTCTGGGACTTCTCGTTCCGCTTGTCGGCGCTCACTCCTTCGCACAGGTGCAAACCTACTGCACCAATATTGCCGGTAACATCGCTTGCACCAGCTATGACCACGGAGCGTCGTCACAGTCATACTGCACCAGCATTGCTGGCAACCTAAGTTGTACAACATACGACGACAACTACAGCCAGGTGCGAATCCTACATAATTACGAAGCAGGGCAGGTCATCGGAACCGCTCTAGGCAACATCATAGAAGCAACAATCGAGAAGTACAAAATGAATAAACGGATAAGGCAGGCCAAACGAGACGAGTGGGATCAGTTTGTGCAAGATACGGTCGCAACAGAGGAGTTGGCCTGCGAAGCTGACCCTAATCATGAGGTCTCGGCGGTAGGTTGTAGAACTATGTTGTTCAATTTTAACCAGTTCTTACATGTGCACCACAAAGACTTTGTGCCGGACGGAAGAAATGTCGCAATGCTGGCGACTGCCTTAGATAAGACGGCTCCTGCCGACCAGTCCTCGTGGACAGAGCAGATGTACGAGACAGCATTTCGGACCATTGACAAAAAGCAGCTAGACAAAAAGATTTATCTGGGCGGTCTCGACGGAAGCAAAAGAATCGCTTGGTAGCTACTATACGGCGGTTCTTTTGTATCATGGGACTAGTCTCGCGAGTTATGTCTGCGATTCGTTCTTACCGTTCGTCTCTCTTTGCCTGGGTTACATAGTCGATCACGTTAACCCGCTGGAATGCGGGGGTGCTGATCTTCCCACAAACATGCAATGGCAGACGGTGAGCGATGCGAAAGCCAAGGACAAGACGGAGGGGAGCTGTCGCAGGTAGTAAACGGCTTGCTTGGGAGCGCAGGACAACATGCCTTCACTAAACCTGAAACGCGGCTTCAACCGACTCTTCCTCGTCCTAACCGTGCTGTGGGTGCTGTATTGGGCCGTCGTGTACCCGAACCGTGTCTGTGACGATCAGATGGAAATCGCAACGTCGGTGCGAGTGCAGGCCGAAAACAACTGCTTCGAGAACAGAGGTTCAACCAAAGAAGATTGTTCAAAAGCAGGCAAAGCCGATGCTGAGCGCGTAACCATCCTGACTGCGTACAAAGAGGTTTGGTCAATCATTTTGATTATGGGCATCGGAGTGCCGCCCATCGTTTATGGCTTGGGCCGCGCGTCGATACGCGGCCTTAGCGCAGTCTGCCTTTGGGTTTGGCGAGGATTCAAAGCGGGCACCTGAGCGGAGCAAGAACGAATGACGCTCGCATGGGCACTGACTCGCGTTTCTGGGAACATTAAGGACTTTTCTACAATGTTGGAATATTCATATCTTCGCCTCGTAGCCGCCCTGATCTTGTGTGCCGTCCTTGGCATGTTGGGGTCATGCAAAGGGAGCGGTTCAGGGACGCAAGGGATATCTGTTCCGGCATCCCGACTGCCGACTGCCACCGAGGTGTTCCACCTTCGCTCCGAATGCGCAAAACTCGGTGAAGGGATACTCGAAGGCAACCCTATTGGTAGTGCCCTGACCGACTCTCAGGTGTCTCACTACAATCCGCTGACGAACCGATGCTATGTGGAATTGGACGTACAAAATGCAGATTTAAGCGGTCCGGTTTACTACCTGCACCGGACCTTATGGGATGGTCAAACAGGAGAGCTACTGGCGTCCGTCGAGGTAAACGGATCGAACTGCCCAAGTCTAGCCGCAGGTGAATGCAAGAGGACAGGCGAGATTTTCGGTGCGGGCGAGGCAATGATACAGGCCAATAAGGCCCTCGGGAACACGGACAATTACGCGGGTCATGATTCAGCGACTCAACCAGAAGCGTTTATCGACAATGTAATGGAGGACGACCGAAAGCGGTGAAAGCCAACACCCTCACGTGGAACATCGTGCATGGCCGCAATAGTGTGGCGGGTTACGCTTTGGGTTCCGATACGGCTGCTGCTGAGGCGGGGCATCACGTCTGCACATTCGTCAAACAGGAAGGCGAGCGGTTCACTAGCAAGCTGAGGCCAACGCACCCCTAGGGCTAGGCATTCATTCCGTACTAAATACGGCTCAAACGACTCCCTTGGCGTACTTGATACCGTGTTCAACTATACCGTGGGATATAGAGGCCGCGTCTTTATTGGTCGAAGTGCAATCGCGTTCGGTTGCCGTGTCTTCCCGGTACGGAGCGACTGCATTTCCCTCACTAGGGTCTAAGTAGTTGAGAATCGAACGACATTCGGTGTAGAGGGGCTGTGCCTGACGCAGCACTTCCGCCAGCGAGTTCAAACTGGCGACACTTGGGCGCGCCATCCTTTTCAGCCACCTGCCGAGAAATTTCCAACCTCAGTTTTGGGTCCATTGGGTCCAATACGCAAATCAAGCCCAACTTTGCTCGCCGCATCTCTGCGGTAATCAAGCTCTTCGCTAGCTGGCTGCGTATGAGCGGCGCTGACTTGCAGGACGTTGCCGAACTACTTGGCCATCGGGATCTGCGAATGACAAAGCGGTATTCGCACCTGTCGCCCGCGCACCTCTCCGCGTCGATACAGCGCTTGGATGGCGTGTTCGGGAAGGATCTGGGCGGAGTTTTCAGCAAGGAATTGGCTTTACCGCCGGCAAAACAGGCCGTGAAACCAGTCAAGGCTGGGGCGTAAGAAGCCCGTTCTATCGTGACCCCATCGTGATCTCTGCTTCGGTAAGACTTAGGATGAACCTCCTAAGTCTTTTATTTTGTTGGCGTCCCCGACGGGATTTGAACCCGTGTTACCGCCGTGAAAG
>VFSW01003955.1_pt1 | contig 22169 bp, 26 predicted proteins | sample 5358111 | NCBI WGS metagenome assembly VFSW01 (sample SAMN11554181, study PRJNA540505) | mine drainage metagenome | isolation source: sediment from site ElyBrook_90M | place: USA: Ely Copper Mine, Vershire, VT | collected 2017 | reverse complement strand
TGGGCCGCTTCACATCTTCTCAGCGCTCCGGCGTCGGCCGCGTACAATGCCGCTACCGCTTCGGCGTGGGCCGCGTACAAGGCCGCTATCGCTCCGGCCTTTGCAAAAGTTTGTTTGGGGGAGAAAATCTAATGCAATTGCATTCGCCACTTCTGGAGCTTCTGGAGCGTCGTTGGGACAACGAGATTTCACCGTTGCCCGATGTCTACCGGAAACCGCGCCACGATCTTCTCGCTTTCAAGAACATTGACGAGGCCGCGAAGCTTCACGCCAAGGCGCACCATAGCGATCCGTTCGCTTACGGCCGGATCAAGCTGCACTTGCTTCGCGGCCTTGAGGAAGCGTCGGAAATTCGCAAGGACGCTCTCGCCAGGTTGGCCGCGCTCCAAGGCCAGCAGGTTGGCGTGATCTTTCCGACTGCGAGGACGCCATGACCGACTTCAGAGACATCCGCGCCGCGATCCTAGACGGCGCCGCTCACGAAACGGTGCAGAAGGCAATTCATTCGCTCCTCGGTAACTACGAGGGAACGATGACAACGCGCGAGATTGCGGAAGCGCTGTGGCCCTCGGCGCTTGCCACGGGCGACGACATAATGACCCGCAAGCGGCTATTCAAAATCCTCTTAGCCATAGCCGATCGTTCGCCCTACGCCACCCACGGGGCTCCGCGCCAACAGACTTCCGGCGTCTTCAAGGGCAAGATGGTGCGGCCGTATCTATGGGCGAAACCCAACGAGGCAATCGTTCAGCCCGTGGTGGATGTGACCGCGGGCCTGGTTGCTTGGATACGGCAGGATGGTCTCTCTGACATCCTGACGCGCGAGCAGCGTGCCGCTGTGGCCACTGCAATTGAGAAAAGGAGCAGCACATGACGAACAGGAACAAATTGCTTCGCGGGTCATTCTATCGGGTTTGCGAAGGCGACACCCTCTCAGAAATCATCGATCGGTTTCTGCCGGGGCATTGGGCACTTTGGATTGGCTGTGTTCGGGATTTGAACAGGATGCGCCACGGCGATCTTATTCATCCCGGTCAAATTGTGCAATTGCCCGAGGTAGCCCGCGATCCGCCCGCTTTATGAAGGGAGCAGCACATGACGGACTACAGGATGAAGGCCAAGGGCGGGCACATCGGCTACACCAAGGCGCACGATCGGTCGGCGCCGAAGGCCGAGCTATTGATTGCCATTTGCATGATCGTCACGTTCGCCGTGATCATGTTTAGCTGCGGGTTCCTAATCGCCGCTTGGCTCTGGTAGGCACCAGACGATCGGCTTTCCCGCCCGCCGCTCACAATACGCTTCCAGCTTGGACTGCGAGAGGCCACCAAGGCTCCTCGCGGTCTTTGCTATTAGCGACTGCCGGCTCTCCTCACTCGTGTTCACATCCGTCACCACAAGTTTGCCGGCGAGGACGTGCGTGCTGACGCCGTTATCGTAGCCGAATGCCTTAAGCTCCTTCAACGCGGCGCCAATCTTGCGGGGATCAAAGGCATCGTCTTTGCCAGTGAGCAGTCGGTGCTCCTCGGGTGTCGTCGGGAAGAAGGCCAAGGCGGGACCGATCTTGCGGCCCTCGAATGTCCACGGGTGTTCGGGCTCATCGGCGTCCTTGTGCTGTAGCACGCGGAGCTTGGCCGCTTTCGTCGCCTTGTAGCCCTCTACGTGCCACAGCGTATCGAAGTTCGCCCGCAGGGCGCTAGAGCCGCGCACGAGGGCGGCGCCCTCCTTGTCAGACTGATGGTGGACTGCGATCACAGAGCAGTGGAAAGTTTCCACCAGGCTATCGCAGAATTTGGAGAAACGGGTTGCATCGCCGGCATCGTTTTCGTTCAGGCCGGCCATGCACTTCGCCACGGTGTCGAGGACGATGAGGGCCGGGTGCGGTTTGCCTTTTGAGCGGCGCACAATCTCGTCGCCAAAGTCTCGCACATCGTCAGGCGACATAATCATCGGCGCCGGCATCACGTAGAAATCAGGTATCCCACCAGCGAACTCGTGCGCGATCTTCCAGGCTCGACGCCGTGCCTTCTTCAGCGAGTGGCGTCCTTCCGATGCCGCGTAGAAGACTGGCCCCGTCAGCAATGGTGTGCTTCCGCAGTATGCGGTTGAGCTTGCAATCGAAAGTGCTATGTCCATCGCCAGGAACGATTTGTACGATCCTGTCTGTCCGACCATCAGGATAGTGGATTGTTCGGGTAACAGTTTTGGGATCAGCCATGACGGATCAGCGCCTTCTTCCTGTTCGGTCTCGTTCTCGGCGTGAAAGCGAGAGCGTGTCTCCCCCGGCGCGGCCCCGATGAGCCTGTCGAGGACGGGGCCGAACGCTTCGGCCGGGGAAGACACGCCCCACGCCCCCTCCTCGTTCTGCCCGTATCGACTTGCGTTATCTATGAGAACGCCAAGCTCGTCGTCAGACCAAGGAGGAATGCAATGCGGGTTCCATACTTCGGTCAACAGTGACCGACAAACGTCCTGTGAGACGCCCAGGTTAAGAAGCTCGACAGCAAGTTTGTAAGTTCGATCGTTTCCGTTTCGCCCGCTAACTGCAACATCGCCTCGCTCCACGCAATCAAGTAGAAGGCGCTTCGCGCGATCAATGGATATTCGGCTATCAAGTTCGGCGCCAACTGACAGAGCCTCGCGTGAGCGTCCGCGAAGTCTTCCAGTGACGCCAGGTGGGAGCTTTGCAAATTCTCGGTCATGTAGAACCTCGTAGGGCTTTCCGTCTACAACGGACGGCGGCACCAGAACATAGGAGTTTTGGCCGCGGGTGTCGATCTTGTAGCCGAGCCTACTGACAGTCGGTGGCAGAAGTTCGTCGCCCGTGAAATACAGGTGGCGCCCATGCGGGCTCTTGACCTCGTAGGTCTCGGGTAGATCGCCCACGAACTCGGCAAAGGATTTCTCGCCCTCGGAGCCATCGATGTCGATCACGGACCAGCCGGCAGCGTCGAGGCGGACGGCCAGGTTATAGTCGGCTTCCGACCACCACCTGTCTATCTGTTCGGGGTTGGCCGAAGCGTCATGGAAGCTCGCGCTCCCGGCCAACGGCTCTTTGCCGTTTACCTGAACCGGGAACACGGCGATGCCGGCGTCGGCGTAGGCCAGAGCGGCGATGTGACGTACAGATTTTTGTTGTTGCATTCATCCCTCGACCCGCGTACGTTAGTCGCCGACAAAGGAGTTGTCAAATGCGCCTCAGCCAAGCACGGATCGACGGGATCATTCGTCGGCATCTGCCGCGCGGCTGGAAGCATGAGCAGCGGAAGACAGTGTATCTGCATGGGGAAAATGTTCGCGGCTATGTCGAATTCATCGAGCGGAAGATCATCACGGAGACCGTGAAAGACCGCGAGACCCTTTTCTGTTTCCTGCACGAAGTCGGGCATGTGCGTTGCAAGCATGTAGGTATTGGTATTCCTCGGTACATCGAGGAGTACGAGGCCGAGTGGTACGCAATCACGGCCATGCGGAATGAAGAAATCCCGGTTCCGCAAGAGGAGTTGTTTTTTGCGAAACAGAATGTTCGGGATCAAGTGAGAGCAGCGGAAGAAAACGACGAGGACGTTCATCAACACATCAAACGATGGAGCAGCAGAAAATGAGCAAGCCACAGACAGCAGCGGACTACTTCGCCCTGGTGCAAGTCGGCACCAAGCTGAAGAACAATGACCCGCGGGCGACACAGCCAATCGTCACGGTGACGGAAATTCAAGATGTCCATACGGGCCGGCCACCCTATGCGATCTACCAGGCCGGCACACGCCGCGCCAGCATCCGGTTCGATCGCATCTACGTTGACGGGAAGCCGAGGGCCAAGGGCTACGACTACATTTCGCCTGAGAAGGCAACGGCCGCGGCGTGATCCTCGACTACAATAAATCGAACGGGGCATTCATCCTGCGGGTGCCCCGCTCGGAAGCCGACATCCAGTCGCTCATTCGAGAGCACGGCCTCGACTTCTCTATTCCTGCCAGTACCGCCAGGGAAGCAGTCATGCTGACGCGAGAGCCCTATGCGGCTGTCGCCTTCATCGACCATGCTACGCCCGCGGCCAAGGTCGAACTCGCCCCGATAGCGGCTGAGATTGCGGCCTCGTGGAAGACGGTCGGCCAAGGGCACTACAAGGTGCCGGCTGACAAGGAGCTTTGGGATTTCCAGAAAGCCGACTTGGAGTACGCTCTACGCCGGCAGAACACGTTGATCGGGGACCAGCCTGGCCTCGGTAAGACCGAAGTCGCAATCGCCTACGCCAACGAGATTGGCGCCAAACGGGTTCTCTGTATTGTGCCGGCCTCGATCCGGCTGCAATGGGTGAAGCGCATCCGAGAGTGGACGACGATGCGTTGGCCTTACGACATCCACATCATTCTCAACAGCCGTCACGGGACACACCCCACGGCGCAATGGACGGTGGTCAGCTATGAACTCGCTCGCACGGAAGCAATTGGTCGAGGGCTTGCTAAAGGTCTTTACGATCTTCTCATCCTCGACGAAGCGCACTATCTTAAAACGATTGACACTCGACGAACTCGTTCTATTTTTGGCGGAGGTACAGGAGGATTTCATGCTCCTATCGCCGGCCGAGCAGGAGCAATTCTGGCACTTACTGGAACGCCTCTCCCCAACCGACCGAGAGAAGCTTACACTCTGGCTCGTGGACTTTGCTTTGATAGCATCGACTGGATGAGCGAGGAGACGTTCACGACGCGCTTCAATCCCTCGTTCAAGGGGTCGCGCTTCGGGGACGATGGTCGCGAGCACATCTTCATCGACGAGAGGACCGGGCGCCACGCCGAACTCCAGGCCAGGCTACGCGGGAACTTCATGGTCCGCCACCTGAAGCGGGATGTGATGCCGCAACTGAAGATGCCAGCCTACGACTTGATCCAGCTCGATGAGACCGGGCCGATCAAGCAAGCCCTGGCCGCGGAGCAGCTACTCGACATCGACCCCGAAGACTTGAAGGGCGCCGATGCCGCGATCCTCGGGGACATCGCTACTGTGCGCCGGCAGATGGGTGTCGCGATGGCGCCCCAGGTCGCGGACTATGTGGAAATGCTCATCGACGGCGGCGAAGAAAAAATTGTTTTATTCGCCTGGCACATCGAAGCGCTCGATATCCTGTGCGAGCGGCTGCGCAAGCACGGCATCGTCCGCGTCGATGGCCGCACGGGCTCCACTCTCAAGCAGAAGCTCGTGGACAAGTTCCGCACCGACCCCTACTGCCAGGTGATTGCCGGCAACGTGCTCTCGCTTGGCACCGGTACAGATGGGCTCCAGGATGTCGCCTGGCACGCGCTCATTGCGGAGCCCGATTGGGTGCCTGGCAACAATATCCAATGCTTCGACCGCCTCGATCGCGGTGGCCAGATACGCACGGTGCAGGGTGACATTTTTGTGGCGCCTAATTCAATTGCAGAAAGGGTACTTGCGTCAGCCCTCAGAAAGTTGCAAACTGTCCACAAGGCTCTCGATCGGAAACTCTAACACGAGGACACTACCATGCCGCTGTTGACCAGGAACACAAGCTTTTGGCCGGGAATTATCATCGCAACGATCGTGATCGCGGTCTTCTTCGCGATTGTGATGCTCATCAGCGGCGGCGCCAAAGCGGCCGATGTTGCCTTGGGAACTGACCCGGCTGTGTGCGATCAGTACAACAGCCAGAAACATATTTCCGTTTCTCAGGCCGATATCGGCCCGGATTATTCCTGGCTGGTAATCACGGACCCGGCAATCGTCAAGGCGCTAGTCCCGCTCTTTCTTGAAGCTTCCGCCAGTGGCTTTGCCCCGGAGCGGCCGATTGCGGGGGTCGCTCTCGTCAAAGGCGGAGTGTTCGACCAGAAGGGTGTCATCGCAGTCGGGCTCTATGACAAGGATGGTTGCGGTCTAGGCGCCTCAATGGGGCCGGCAGCGCTTGTTCAACAGCTTTACGAGAAGGCAGTTGCCGCAGCTTCGGGTGCACCGGCTACGCAGAAATACGACGATGGTTCTCGTCCGGGTCAGTTTTCGTTTGACGAACGTCGCCGAACTGCGTAAGAAGAATTGTGGGCTGGCCGAAGGATCGGACTAGCTGCCGCTGAACCGGGAGGGCACTCTCGGTACAGCGGGACCAACTGGAAACTGGAGAAGACGCGCGGCTTTCCTGGGACACAATGCCCGCGGCTCACAATAGGAGTGGAGCATGAAAGACGAAAACGAAGTTAGACAATCAACTTTCTCGGCATTGGACGCGGAAATTGAAAGAGCCCGCAGAAAATTTCCTGGAGCTAATCAGAATTTCACAGCGCTTATTGAGGAAGTTGGCGAGTTGGCCCAAGCTTTATTGCAATCGAATGGCAATCCTGTCGATGGATGGAAGCAAACGTCTGCGGAGGTATACAAGGAAGCAAAACAGGTTGCTTGTATGGCCATTCGCATGATGGAAGAAGGCGATCCTTTTTTCCCTCATTATACACCGCCGCAATAGGAGTGGAGCATGAGCAATATCACCGGAGGTTCCGTCAGCTTCGAGCAGTCGCGCAAGATCGCTGAATACGAGAACCGCAAAGCTGTCATCACATTCAACGTGAACGCGGAAGACGGGGACGCGGAGCAGGAAGTCGTTCGCGCCCTTGGTCTTGCCAAGAAACACGTCCTCGAAGCCCTCGGTTTCAAGCCGCAGGTTGATGTCAAGCCATCTGAAATCAAGCCGCAGGTTGATACGGCTGAGGCAGACAAGCTGAAAGCTGAACACGCTAAGAAGCTGGAGGCTAAAGCGGTTAAGGAACTTGCACCCACCGAGCCTGAGAAGCGGAAGCCCGGTCGCCCGCCGAAGGTGCCGAAGGCAGAACCCGCCCCGGCGCCGGCCGCTGACCCGGCAGAGATTGCCAACATCAGCACGGGCGAGGAGCGGGTCGATCCTTCCGAACTGAAGACGGATGACCTGGAAATCCCCGGCTTCCTCGATCGCACGGAGAAGCCCGCAGCCGATGCAGCCGATCTTGGCGACGACAGCCTGTTCGAAGCTGCCGCGGTCGAAGTCACGGATCAGGACATCCGGGACGCCGTGACCAAGCGCAATGGGGTCATCAAAAACGCGGTCGCCATCAAGAAGCTCATCGCCAAGTTCACAGGTGGGCCACCGAAGACGACGCACGACATTCCGCAGACACAGCGGGCGAAGTTCCTGGAGGAGCTAGCCGCGCTGACGTAACCCGCCGACCCTCCGTGGCCGGTCCCTGAAGGACGCATGGCCGAACGGGTTGATGGGCGGACGGTACGGGAGCCCCAGGGACGCTTGGGGCTCCCGCTAGACACAGGAGAGAGTTATGACCGAAGAACGCCCCGCACATTCGCCACTCGGAGCTTCGTCTGCTGAACGGTGGATGAATTGCCCCGGCTCTGTTGCGCTCATCAAGGAGCTTGCGATCGTCGAGGAGACGGATGAGCCCGACTACCGCAAGGAAGGCACCGCCGCCCACGAAGCTCTCGCTCAGTGCTTGGCCACGACGAAAGAAGCCTGGGAGGTTGTCGGACAGAAATACAATGACGTGGAAGTGACGCCGGAAATGGCGACGGCCATTCAGGTCTTCATCGACGAGGCGACCCCGCTGATTGGCGGCGCCCGCCAGGTCTACATCGAGCACGGCATCAGTGCGCCCATTCATCCGCTGTTCTACGGCACCGTGGACTTCGCCGTGCAGCACGGGATCGCCGGGCGCTTGCTCGATGTCCTCGACTTCAAGTACGGCCAAGGGGTCTTCGTCGAGGTAGAGAACAATCCGCAGATCATGTACTACGCCTACGGTATCCTCCTGCTTCATCCCGAAGTGGAGACCGTCCGCCTGGCCATCGTTCAACCGAGGATCGTCTATGCGCCACCGATCAGAGAATGGACCGTTTCGGCTGACACGATACGAGCGTGGGCTACTGAGACACTGGCTCCTGCAATGGTGCGAACGCAACTCGACCACACTCTCGACGCCGGTCCCTGGTGTCGCTTCTGTCCTGCCAAACTTGTATGCCCTCTCCTTACCTCCTTGTTCAAAGCCGCAGCCACCCACGACCCGAAAGAAGTTGTCTCCTCAACCAACGAAGCCCTCGGACGAAGCTATCAATTCGTTCCCGCGGTCAAACACTATCTGAAGGCGCTCGAAGACGAGACCTATCGCCGGCTCAACCTCAGCATGGATGTGCCGGGGACCAAGCTGGTTCCGAAGAAGGCCAACCGGGCATGGAAGGCCGATGCCAAGGATGTCTTCACGACGCGGTTCGGGACAGAGGCAATGACCGAGCCCGGGTTGAAGTCGCCCGCGGAAATGGAGAAGATCAGTCGCGCGGCGAAGGAGCTTGTGCATGAGTACGCCTTCACCCCGCAGACGGGGTTGACCGTGGCCTTGGCCGACGATAATCGGCCGGCCGTAAAGGTGCAGCGTCCGACAGAAGCTTTTGCCGGCGTCCTTGCAAATCTGGTTGACAGCGGAGCCGCCGCCGACTAGATTGGTTTCGGGGATGTTCCCCAAATAGCTCTATGTCCAGAAAGGACAATCAGCATGGCAAACGAAAACGCAGACAGCGGGATTTTCAATTCGACGATCCCGACCCTCATGGCTTTCCCGCATCTTCTGGTCCCGCAGCCTTTCAAGGCCAGGGGCACGGAAAAGGGCGAGCCGAAGTATGGCGCCAGCTTCGTGCTGGAGCCCAATAGTCCCGACCTGGAAAGCCTCAAGAAGCTTTTCGTTCGGGCCGCCAAGGCCGCGAAGCCTGACCTTACGGACTTCTCCAAGCTCTCGAAGCCGTGGAAGTCCGGCGACAAGCTCGCGGATCGCCGCAAGGCACAGCTTGGCGACAAGTACGCAGGAGACGCGGAATACCAGCGCGGTAAGGTGGTCTTGACGGCGCGGAGCAAGTACGCTCCCGTCCTCTCGGTCATCAAGGACCGGCAGCACATCGAACTCGCGGACGATGCCCTTCGTGCGAAGTACAAGGACATGTTCTTCTTCGGCGCCGAAGTGCTGTTTCAGGTCAACTTCCGCTGGTTCGACGGCATCCGCGACAATGACCCGGATGGCATCACCGCCTACCTGAACATGGTGCTGGCCACCGGCAAAGGTAAACGTCTCGGCAACAGCCGGTCGTCCGCAGATGCGTTCAAGGGCTACGTGGGGGCTCTGGTGAATGAAGACCCGACAGAAGGTCTCGACACCGGCAGCGTGGACTTGGACGACAACATTCCGTTCTAGGTCCGCACTGATAAAGCGATAGCCTAGACGGATCACGCAGGGGAAGCATAGTACCGGCGTGGAGGGAGGGTGTGGTTCTCCTACGCACCCTCCCTTGCTCCCCACGGAGACAATCATGCTTGAGCGGGCACCGCCTGGTTTCATTTCTCCGCTGGATGCACATGTTCGTAGGACGCGCGCCTTCGTAGACCTTCTCAAAGCTGCGAAAGAGGGATGGGAACGCTCGAAGACGTATCACATGGGCCTCAACGTGCAACTCGCCCAACGAGACTTGGACAACCACATCGCGGAGTGCCGCGCTAGGATAAAGCTGGTGCATAGCGTATGAAGCAGATCGTCCTCGATTTCGAAACCGCCAGCAATTGCGACCTCAAGAAAGCGGGCGCCTGGCGCTATGCCGAAGACCCGACGACCGAAATCCTCTGCTTAGCATTTGAGTATGAAGGCATTGAAGAATGCTGGCTTCCTAATCACAGGACTGCGGAAGGCGACCTCCTTGAACTAGCCAACAATCCCGAAGTAATCTTCGTGACCCACAATGCCGGCTTTGAGAAAGCCATCTGGCGCCGGATCATGGTTCCCGACTATCACTTCCCCGACATCCCCAACTCGCGGTGGGCTGACACAATGGCCGTGGCTGCGATGAAGGCTCTGCCGCAAGACCTGGACGGCCTCGTGCGCGCCCTCCGTCTGCCGGCCGTCAAAGACCTGGCGGGCTCCGCTCTGACGCGCAACATGTCCAAGGCCCACAAGAAGACCGGCAGGCTCGACCGCAGCGCCGAGACCTTGGCCCGCGTCTACAGCTATTGCGAACAGGACGTGCGCGCCGAGCGCGGCGTCCTCGACCGCCTCGGAGACCTCCCGCCACCGGAGCGGAACGTTTGGCTCCTCGATCAGCGCATTAATGAGCGTGGCGTCCGTCTGGATATGCCATTCGTCTACGCCTGTCAGAGGATAGTCGATGACGCGAGCGAGCCCTTGGCCAAGGAGTTTGAGGACATCACTGGCGGACTTGGGTTCGGGCAAGTCGCCAAGGTCAAGAAGTGGCTCCAGGATTTGAACGTCTGGCTCCCCGACTTGCGGAAGGAGACGGTGGCGCAAGCCCTCGGCAGCGACCCTGACTTCGGCATCGAGGATTGGGAAGACCCGTTCCCGATGCCGCCACAGGCTCAACGCGCCCTCAGTATCCGGCAGCTAGTAGGCTCTGCGTCGGTCAAGAAGCTCGCCAGCATGGATGCGTGCGTCTGTAGCGACGGCCGCGCCCACGGGCTCCTCCAGTACCACGGCGCCGGCCCCGGCAGATGGGCGGGCCGCATCTTGCAGCCGCAGAACTTTCCGCGGCCAACGCTCAAGGACGAGAGCAAGAAACCTGTGCCGGTGGAAGCCATAGTTGGCGCTCTTATGACCGGGGACTATGAGTATGTAGAGGCCACGATTGGGCCGGCAGTTGAAGCCGTGATTTCGGGGCTTCGTCACGCCCTCATCCCTGCTCCCGGCAGAACGTTTCTCTCGGGAGACTTCTCACAGGTCGAGGCTCGTATTGTCCTCGCTCTTGCCGGCCAACACGACAAGGTGCAACTGTTCGTGACGGGGAAGCCCTACATCGACATGGCAGAGCAGATTTACCGCCGAAAGATTTCCAAGGAGAACGACCTTCAGGAGTATACGATCGGAAAGAGCGCGGTGCTCGGGTGCGGCTTTCAGATGGGGGGGCCGAAGTTCAAGGCCCGCTATTCCCCGAAGAACAGTCTTGAGTTCGCTGAGAACGTGGTCCGCGTCTACCGCAAGGAATGGGCGCCGCTTGTTCCGTTTGTGTGGGCCGAGCTTCAGGAGGCGGCGGTAAGAACGGCGTGGGACAAGACCCCGCATGAAGCCTACGGCGTTCTCTACCAGCTTGAGGATGGCTGGATGACGGCCCGTCTCCCGAGCGGGCGCAAGCTCTGGTACTGGAACCCGCAGCCTATCCGCCGTGCGATGCCGTGGGATGAGACCGACATTCGGCCAGCGTGGACGTACCAGGCGATGAAGATGGGGCAATTCAAGACGATCGACGCCTTTGGTGGGCTCCTCACGGAGAACGTAGTGCAGGGGCTCGCCCGCGATCTTCTGGTCGCAGCCATGTTCCGGCTGGAGAAGAATGGTTTCCCCCTCGTGCTGACGGTCCACGACGAAGCCTTGGCCGAGCCCCTTGAGAAAGACGTTGACGAGAAGGCGTTCGAGCAGATAATGTGTGAGCCGACTTCATGGAGCAAACAGTTGCAAATTCCCGTAGCTGTCGAAACGTGGTCAGGAGAGAGATACCGCAAATGATAATCGTCCGTGTCGAGCTTCACTCCGCGATTACGCATAAGGTGACGGAGCTTGCCCGCATGGAAATCATCAATGACGGTTCCTCCATTAAGCCGAGCGTGGGAAACTACATGGTGCAAACTCTGCGAGGGCGGTCCAAGGCGGACTTGGATATGCGCAACGTGCAGCGCGTCAGCAATGTGATAAATCATCCTCGACTTCAGCAGCACGTTTGGAACCTTGTAGCGAAAGCACTCACAGCGATGAGGTACGGAATATGACCGACTACAAGATGAAGGCGCCGTTTACACCGGCCCCGCTCAACCAGAAAATTTATCACATGAAGGCGCTCCAGGTTTCGGATGTGCGCTTTGAGTGGCACCCGATTTCAGGACAAGTTTACTACGTCTTCATCGGGTCGAACCCGGAAATTGCGGAGCGCATGTGCACGACGCAGACCGAGGAGCAGGCCAAGAAAGCGGTGCAAGTCTGGTGCTCCGGGTATGAAGTCGGAAAGGCTCGTTTCTTTGGCCCGCGCTAGATATGGGACTTCGCCAGCAATGGCTGCGTTGCCTCTCCTTCGCAAAGAGAACGCGCGGAAGAAGAAACGGATCAACAGCCGGCAGAAGGGCGCCGCGGGCGAACGTGAGCTTGCTAACTATCTCAAGGAGCACGGCTACAGTGCGCGCCGCGGCCAGCAATTTAGTGGTGGCGCCGATAGCCCTGACGTGGTAGGACTTCCCGGCTACCACATCGAATGCAAGCGTACGGAGAAGACGGATTTGTACGGCTGGATGGCGCAAGCATACCGAGACTGCGGGCAGGGAACTATTCCTATCGTAGTCCATCGCAAGAGCCGCGGCCGTTGGCTGGTCATCCTAGACTTCGAACAATTTCTCAACCTCGACCTGATGAGGGCGCTATGACAAGCCGGTTCAAACGGGACATGATTTTCTTTGTCGAGAGAACTGCATTTTCGTCTTCGCAGATAGCGCGAACAAAACAGTGGATAGACGCTGCTTGGGCGTACGCGGAAAGCAAGGCAACGGATCGCGAGGCACAAGCGGCGATCGAGCGCCAACCGCATGAGCCCGGCTTCTACAAGCGAGTTCAAGAGCCCCGAGAAGATGCCGGCTGCTAAGGATACATGATGCACAATACACTCAGCGATGCCGAACTTGTCGAGACCTTAAAGGTGTTGGCGCAATATGGCGACAACTCCAGCAAGGCTGCGCACGTCCTTGGGCTCAAGGGTGCAGCCATTCGTAGCCGCAGGATTGAAGCGAAAGCCCGCGGGCTCACGGTCTCCTCCAAGGTCGAGGATAAGACCGCCAAGCTGGAGTCCAAAGTCAAGATACTCGAAGCCGAGTTGAAGTCGATCGTGCGCGACAACGTTTCCGCTTCCGATGTGCGGGAGAAGATTTACGGCCTCAACGCCTTTACCCCCGATCCGCCCGAATGGATAATCGGCAAGAAGCCGCACATCGGTTTGACTGGCGTCCCCGTGGCCATGTGGTCGGACTTCCATTGGGGCGAAGTCGTCTACAAGGAACAGGTCGGCGGCGTCAACGAGTTCAATCGCAAGATTGCCAAGGAGCGGCTGCGGAAGCTCGTCGATAATACGATCGAGTTGGCCCTTCACCACATGGTCAAGCCGAACTACCCCGGCATCGTTGTCTGTCTAGGCGGGGATTTGATTTCGGGAAACATCCACGACGAGCTTGCACAGACGAATGACGGCCCCGTGCAGCAGTCGGTCCTCGAAGTCCAAGAGGAATTGATCGCGGCTCTCACGCGCATAGCTGACGCCTTCGGCAAGGTCTTCGTGCCCTGTGTCGTTGGCAATCACGGCCGCAACACGCTCAAGCCTCGGGCCAAGAACCGGGTCTACGAGAGCTACGAGTGGAACATCTATTGCCAGCTAGAGCGCTGGTTCAAAGCTACAGGAGATACCCGTGTCCAATTTTCGATACCCGGCGAAACCGACGCCTATTTCTCGGTCTTGGGGCATCGCTTCCTCCTCACTCACGGGGACACGCTTGGTGTTAAGGGTGGCGATGGGATTATCGGAGCGATCGGCCCTATTGCCAGGGGCGTTACAAAAGTTGGTCGAAGCGAAGCTCAAATCGGTCGAGACTTCGACACCCTTCTCATGGGACACTATCACACTTACATTCCCCGAGGAGACGCCATCCCCGTTATCGTCAACGGAGCCCTCAAAGGATACGACGAGTACGCCCGCCTGATGCTGCGGGTGCCGTACTCCCGCCCGAGCCAAGCCCTGTTTTTTGTCAACGAGAAGTATGGGATCACGGCTCAATGGGCGGTCTACCTTGAGCAGAAGATGAAGTCGGCCGACAGCGCCGAGTGGGTGAAGTGGGAGAAGCGTAATTGAGCAAGCGGCAAGCGGAGTGCGTGCGTCTCGCCAAGCTTGGCAAGACTGGCATTCAAATAGCCGATGAGCTAGGCATATCTCCGAAGACGGTCTCGGTACATCTACACAACGCTCGCAAGGCCGGCGTTCGTATGCGTGCGATGTCGCACCGAATGATTAGTCTGCCCGTAGACCTTCGCCTCAAACTCGACCGCCGAGCCCGCAAGCTGGAGATTGATGCGGGGGAGTTGGCCCGCAAAATCATCGGAGCATACTTCGAGTGCGCATAGCTCTCGACTTCGACGGCACCTACACCGAGCACCCGGCGCTGTGGGACGCCTTCATAGCCTTGGCCAAGGCACACGGGCATACCGTGAACGTTGTCACCCTGCGCCATCCGGTACATGACCGCATCGGCGTCGATCGTCGCCTGGAGCAGCTTGGCGCCGGCATCGTCTACTGCGACGGGCGACCGAAGCACGAGGTTGCCAAGGAGCGCGGCCTCAGCTACACCATCTGGATCGAAGACGATCCGCGGTGCGTGCACGAGGGCTCTCGCATCAATGAAGAACAGCTAGCGGCATGGAGAAAGAACGATGTCCACAAGGCTCCCGACAGACGCGAAGGCGAGAAAAAATCTCCCCCTCTGCACAGGCGTTCTTGACTACTTCCCCGAAGCCCTGGCCGCGGTAGCTGAAGTCTCGCGCATCGGCAACGACCAACACAATCCGGGACAGCCTCTCCATTGGGCGAAAGAGAAGTCCACCGACCACGCCGACTGCATCGTGCGGCATCTGATGGAGCGCGGAACTCTGGACCGGGACGGCGGTCGCCATTCAGCCAAGCTCGCGTGGAGAGCCTTGGCGCTATTGCAAACCGAAATTGAAGCGGAGCTAGCGACTGATTAGCCAAGGGGGTGTAGGGGAGAAGGGAGTTTGTGGGAGTTGTTCTCTACTACCGTCTTCAACGCTTCCGCTTTGGCCACAGCTACCTGTTCCATGGCCGCGGCCGAGGCGCTGCGGACTAGCTCCGCGGCTTCAATCTCAGCCACGATGACTTTGCGTCGAGCTTCCAGCTTGCGAAGTCTTCGGGCTGCGTGCTTCTGTCGGCGGTCAAGGAGCCAGTGCTGTACCGTCTTGCTCTCGTAGACCTGGATCGCGTAGTAGAGAAGGCCAAGGATTGCGGCGATCGGCGGAACGACCGACATCAAGGACGCCACGATGATCCCGAAGATGCCGAGGTCTACGCCGGCCTGTATCGGATGCTGCATTGGGTTGCCAAGGGACATTACGAAACTTCCTTGATACGGAACATGCCTGTGACGGTCGGGGCACCACCAGGAGCCGCGGAGTAAATGAACTGCGGGATAACGGTGCCGGCTACCGTGATGGTCATAAAGCCACGCACAGAGAACCACGCCTGTTCGGTAGTCGAAGTCGAAGCTGCTTTGGAGACGGCGCTTATTGTCAGTCCGTTCGTATAGAAGATGTTGCCGGCGCCCAACGCGAGAGCATCGCCCGTCGAAGCCGTAATCTGCATATTGCCATTGTTGATCGTGGCTGTGCCACCGAACAGAAGGCCGGTCGTATGCGAGTTGGCGCCGGCTGCGCGAGACAGCCGCAAGATGCCCTCGAAGGCATAAACACCTGGCTGCAATGTTCCCAGGCTTGTAGGAGACCAAGCTTGCGCGGTGTTAACGTCAGAGCCTGCCTGTGCGATGGTGTAGAAATACTTCTCGCTGTTCGGGGAGGCCGGATTGACCAACTCCCACCGGGTGTTCGCCAGATTGTAGCGGACAGTGACTTCCGCGTTCGCCGCGGGAATGTCCCCCGGCAATAGCACGGCGCCGCCCGCCCTTGTGATGGCGTGAGCGGTGAGCCCGTTCGGGGCGAAGGTGGGGTTCGTGATAGTGTTGCCCCCCGTGGCCCGGAACTTGAGTTCGAGGCCGTCCGTGAGCGACAAGATAGCCGGGGCATAGGTCGCCGTGATCGCGTCGGCGGTGCCGCCAGCGACCACCCAGGGGCTCGCCAGGGGCTGTGCCGGATTGAGGAGTTCCCAACGGGTGTTGGCGAGATTGTAGCGGACGAAGTATTCGCCGTTCTGGAGGATGTCAGACGCCTTCAGGGAGCTTCCGCCGCCTCGGGTGATGGTATGAGCCGTCAGCCCGTCCGGCGCAAACGTGGGGGTCGCTGTCGTGTTTGTCGCCGACGCCCTGAACCCGAGAATGAGCCCGTCAGTGAGCCCGGTGTTCGGGGTATCGTACGCGGCCGTGATCGCGTTCGCGGAGCCGCCAGCCGCGGCCCACTGGACTTCGGCCAAGATTTCAGCCGCAGCGGCGCTATCCACAAGTCCGGTAGTTGTTGCTTCGACCATGACCATTCCTCGGGGCGCGAGACCGCAGCCGTATCCGTCATGGGGGCCGTGCGTTTAATCTAGCCTAGAACGTCTGGAAAAGCAACTGAAGAACTTCCCTGGTAATGCCCTTCAGGGCGGTATCCTTGGTCTTTGCCTTGCGTTCATCAAGGATTTGCTGGCGGGTCTTTCCGCCCTTCTGGAAGAAGTCGGAGGTCGGGTTCGGTGGCGTCACGCGAAGGGTACTGCCGACAAAGCCGCCGAGCCCCTCGGAAGCCAGGCTGGACCCCTCGTTGACAGGGCCGAGCAGGCTCTTGGCCGCATGAACAAATCGGTCGATCGGGTCTCCCAAGGGTTTCCCGCTGAGTACGTCCTGATTTCTCAGTTGCGAATAGCCTTCCTGGAGCACGGGCGAAACTGTGAGGATGCCGTTGAGGACTTTCTGGAATGCCGCCTGGCTCCGGTACTTCGCCAGGTCAGTGAGGTTCCTGACGATGGTGAAGTTGCCGCCGAAGCCCACGTTCCACCCGGTCTTGTCCTTGATCGCCTCGCTAACCCCGAGCAGGAAGACGACAACCGCAGCACGGCCGGCTACGTCGCGAGCGAGTTCCGGGTCTAGAGTTTTGATGGCGGTGCCGGTGTCCTTCACGATGTTGAGGAGAGACCCGTACTTCGAAACCGCGTAGCGCCCGAACCAGACGAGAGCCGGGTCAAACAGAATTTTGGCGAGCCACCGCTGGCCTGCGATCTTCGAGGAGGTATTGTAAACAGCGTAGGATTTGCGGATGCTCTCGACGGCCTCGGCCTTCGACTTCCCTTCATCCAGAAGTTCGAAGTACCGCTGCATCACGAGGTAATCGCCAAAGCGATAGAGTTCCTTCGCCATCCCGGTCTTCATTACGTGGCCTAGTTCCTCTGCGTTCTCCAGCCCCATCTTCTCTGCGATCGGGTCGAACACGCTTGGGTTCTTGGTGACGCCGAGGCCAACATTCTCCATGAGGCTCTTGACGAAATCTGCGCCTATGGCGTCCGACATGACCGGCAGATCGTTCCGCAGAGCTTCGATATAGTCGTCCGTCTGGTTCTGCACCGCGTCCCACGCGCGACCGGCACCGGGGAGCCCCTTCAGATTATCGAAGCCACGGCCGACGAGGGCCATTTCAGAAACGTTCTCGGCGTGCATGATGTTGCCGATGCCGGTACTGAACATGGTTCCGACGAGACCCTTCGCGAGCCGATCGAAGAAGCCGCCCGGCGTACTGAAGCGGGGACCGCCTTTCACGTAGTCGTCGATTTTGTTCGCGATGTCGGGGTGAACCAGCCAGCCGTCGAGCCACGACACATCGACCGTCCGCCATCCTGGATGTTCCTTCTTTGCGGCGAAGCTAGTATCCTCGACGCCGAGTTCCATTGCCTCAAGATTTTTCTTGAGGTTATCCGCAAGCTGCCCCCTGCGTATAACGCCGTCCAATTGCACGATGTTGGCCATCGTGTTCGCAATCGCGCTCTCCTGGAAGTCCGCCTTGGTGTGGTCGGTCAACTCTTTGGTCGTCGGCCTCTCGACACGATAAACGCTGTTATCGACCGTCTTGAAGTAGCCGCCCACACGGAGCCGGGGAATTTCTTCTGCCTTTGGGGGAACTTCCTTCCCTGGGATGGTCTTCTCGGATTGTCTCTCTCCCGAGGCGCGATACTGGCCTTCGGTCAGTTTGCCGCCCACGACTTCAGGATTGATCGGCTTTTCGACGGGAGTGCGGGCCGGGGTCGTTTGCTCCTCGACCACCTTCCCATCGACGATCTTAACGGGAGTTCCGGGGAACTGGAACGGGTCATTGCCCTCGGGAGTGACGTTCCTGACCTTCTCGCCGCTATGCCAGAAGTAGACGCCACGACCGCCAGGATAATCGCTGACCACATGCCGAGTGCCATCCCGAGCCACGAGAGTATGATACTTGATGGACATCTTCGACGCGGCCCACAGGCTCAAGCCGCGGGTGAATGGGATCGCCGGGTTTCCTTCGCCTTCAGTCGGCTCCGTCTTGGCCCCGATGCCGATGCGGTGCATGAAGTTGCCGAGCCAATTCCGCGCCTGCTGGAACGGGTTCGAATACTTATCCGCCCCCTTGGCCAAATCCAATTCGAGACCCTTGAGCGGAGCAACATGCTCATCGAATATCGCTTGTTCGCGCTCTGTCAGCGGGACTTCATCCGGCCGCTCGATGTGGTGATAGAACTTCTGGTCGAGTGTCTTGAAGCCGCCGTCTGCCGGCGCCTCCCTGATTTCGGGTGGCAGAGCGTCGAGCCGCTTCTGCATTTCGAGGATGATCGCCCGCTGGCTGTTACTCAAATTGCGAAGCTGGCCTTCCAAATCATCGGCCGGGCGCGGGGTAGGAACGGACAGCGGCTTAGGTGGACCGGCCGCGCCCGTGGGTGGGATGGCGGGGCCGAGGGCACCATTCTGCATCGTCGCCAGCGCCTTGCCCGGTTCCTGCCCTGTCGCCGCCCAATGAGAGTTGAGAGCCTTGTACGCCTTCTGGACTTCCGGTATCCCCGCCTTCGCCAAGTCCTTCGTGTGAAAGAGGCCGACGAGGATGGAGTTGTCGATCAGCTCTTCCCACGAAGGGAGTTTGCCGGCGAGGAAAGAGGCGGCGCCGGTCACAGCCGCTATTTCAGCCGCGGTGACAGCCAAGACCCCGCCCGCCGCAACCATCGGTCCCACGGCCGCGGCAGCGCCCATAGGCAGGGTATCCTTGATCGAGTTATAGGCGCGCACCGCCATCTGGACGGCCGCTTCCTTGGGGTCGGCGGCGATGTTGCCTTCCCGCATGTCGGCGATGGTACTACGGACGTACTCATTGAGCGCGAAGCCTCCGAGGGCGCCGAGGGCAGTCCCGACAGGGCCGGCGAAGGTGCCGACGCCGGCGCCCGCCATGATAGCCGGGATCGCGTCCGCCTGTACGCCAAGGGCTTCTGCCACCCTGCCTACCAAGCCGATGTCCTGGGGCTGTAGGGGCGGCATGGTATAGCCTGCTGCTTCACCGGCTGCACTTGTGGCTTGGCCGAGGGAACCCTCCTGTAGCCCAAGCCCGAAGCTCTTGACGAGGGTTGTAAAGAGACCGTCTTGGGTGTCGTTCGGTGTTGCATTAGTCGCAGCGATGCCGGCATGAACGTCAACCATCGCATCGAAGGTCGGGTCATTGATACCGGGAACCTTCGAAGGATTGTTCTTCGCTGTGAAATCCTGAATGTCTTTCCAGGAGTAGCCGGCCGCGCGAGCCTTGACCATGTTCTGAACGCGCGGATCGTCGAACAGAGAAGGCGCCGGGGCTGTCTCCTCGTCAATCTGTGCAGGCGTAGGCGGTGTCGCTACCGAAGTTTTCGGAGGCGGCTGATTGCCAAGATCGCCTACCGGCTCAATCGTTATGGAAGACGGGGCAAGCTTCTGGCCCGAATACGGAACGCCACTGACATCAGACATTCAGTCCTCCAAGGCCACCGTTCCGATTTGAAATGAGGGCCATCGCGTTTGCGATCCTCTGCTTGCGGGCTCTGCCATTCGACCGCTCGTACATGCGGTCCACGATGTCAGCCGCATCCTGCGGGGTTACAGCGTTCCGCAGAGCATTGCCCGCGACCCTCTCGGTATTATTGAGTTCCCACATCACGAACTGAAGCTGCTCATCGAATGTGCCCTTCGATACCGGATGGCCGAACATGCGCTCGAAGTACAATTGCCGGTCGGGGTGCCACTGTGCGATGCCCTTGGCGCTGCCTCCATCGCCAACCTGGTTGGAGAAGCCGGCGCCGCTCTCCGCGATCAGATTGCCGACGATGCCCGCCGCCTGGTTCATCGTGTATCCGGCATTCATAAAAGCGGTCATCGCTACATTCTGCCGGCTGGCGATGCTGCCGGACATCGGCACCATGCCGTTGTTCGTGATGTCTCCAACCGTGATACCGCCGCCGCTCGCGCCCCCATACGAAGTGTAAGTAGCGACTTCGGCTTGGGCCAGGCGCTGTGCGTCAATCGTGTAAGCGGTCGGTAGAATGTTTCCGCCCTCTAGGGAGCCCGTCTTGCCATTGAGGATGTCTTCGAGTGGAGGACGAGTTGCGGGAGGAGCAACGACTTGCGCTGGAGGACCGCCAGTCGGCCCCTGGAACCAGGATTGAACGGTTCCCACGATCACGTTGAGCGGGAACGGCATTGCTCCCGCGGCATCGAATGGGCCGGCACCAGGCCCATCCGCGGAGGGGGCGGATTGATCGGCAGGCGCGAAGGACTGAGGGTACAAGGAAGCATCGGCGTCGGGGCCGGGGTATTGCGACGGGAGATAGTTCTTGCTCGCCGGGTTCAAAATGTCGAGAGGATCGGCGCCCCCGGAAACCGCCGCCTGATAAGCGAACGTGAACCACGCTTTATAGCTCCGGTCCCTGCGAACTTGTGCTGCGTCGAATTGGTCAGTGGGGGAGTATATCCCTTCCGCCTGCGCGCGTGCCGAAGCGACCGCCTGTGCCCTGGCCGGGTCTTGCTTCCGAAGTAGCAGTTGGGCCATGACGAAGTTGCCGTCCGCATTCGTCAGCGTACGACCATTCGGGTCCGGGTTATTGATCGAGTTGCGGATTTCGTCCACGGTCGGGGGATTGTCAGTCCCGATACGTTTGAGCAGATCGTTTTCGTAGCCTTCCGTGCTCTTAGCCGCAGGAGGCTTCGTTGTAATGATCCGCTTGATCGTGTTGATCTTGTCTTCTGCGGACATGTCGGGGTCGTTCGTGATATCCCCGACGAGCTTCTTGCGGTCGACGTTCGGGTTCATTACGCCCGTGTTCGGGTCCGTGATCGAAAGCTCGTACTGATAGCCCTTCTCTTTGCTGACCCGCGCCGCTGCCGCACGTTCCGCATTCTGTGTCGTATTCTCCGATCGCAGAATTTTTCCTGCGTATGCCATCATGGTATCGCGGAGACTGCCAGTGCCGCTGGTATCCGGGGCATCGAGGAATTTCCCGTAAGTCTTGTCGAAGACGCCTTTGGCGAGGTCTTCCTGGAACTGCGCCGGGTAGTTATCCGCCAGCCCCTTCAGAGAAGCCGCGGCCAAGATTTTACCGTTGCGCTCGTGCTCAAGCTGCATCTGAGACGCGACATCGGGAGCGACTGCGGAGTTCTTCAACGCCTCGGCAAAGCTGCGATCGTACTCATCCATCACGAACCCGAACTTCGTGGGATCAGACTGGAGCGCCGACGAAAGGTTCGTGAGGGTGTTGTACTCGTTCTGCTTCAGTGCATCGGCCGAGCGGGACGCGGTATCCGCAAGCGTGGACATGGTGAAGTGCTGACGCAGAGCGTCCGTCGCCTTATCGACGTAAGCTTGCCCTGCCTCAGTGGAAGCGTGCTGGCCGAAAGTTTCCAGCATCGGCTCCAGATATTTCTGCTGCCAAGTGTCGGCCGCACTCGCGTCGTTCGGATCGGCGGTGCGAACGAAGTCCTGCCAACTCTTTGTCGCCGCGGCAACGAGGCCGGATTGCTCCAGCGCGAGCCGGCTGAGTTCGGGGCGAACTATCGCCCGATCATAGATGCCTTGAGCCGCGGAGCCGAGCTTGGCGATACCGCCACCGATGTCGGAGGCGAGAGAGCGACCGACTTCCGCGGCGCCGGCTGCGGTACTGGCTTCGAATGCAGACGGGCGATCGGACGGAGAGAATACATCCGAACCAGGCATATCGAATTCGCGAATGTTTCCGGCCACGGTCGTCTCCTCACAAGAACAATGATGCTACAAAGCCGATGCCTTGTAGAATTGCGCCGAAGCCGGCGCCTTTGGCTTTCTGGTCTTCCTGCTGCGCCTTGCTCAAATCCGACTGCTGCTCGGCGGCGTAGCCGGCAGTCTGGATCAAACCCTGAGTATGGGTGGAAGCAATCGCGAGAGCCGCTT
>VFSW01003954.1_pt1 | contig 22171 bp, 18 predicted proteins | sample 5358111 | NCBI WGS metagenome assembly VFSW01 (sample SAMN11554181, study PRJNA540505) | mine drainage metagenome | isolation source: sediment from site ElyBrook_90M | place: USA: Ely Copper Mine, Vershire, VT | collected 2017 | reverse complement strand
GGCGATGAAGCCATGCGGATTGTATGCACCCATATCAAATGGGTAGTCCGTTCCCAGCAGGATCTGCGTGACTCCGGCTTCCGCAATCAAATGCCGCAACCCCTCCGCCGTGTAGACCAAACTGTCGAAGTAGATGCGCTTCAAATACTCGCTGGGTTTGCACCTGATCTGGGCCGCCTCTGGACGCACATCGAAGCCGTGATCCGAGCGTCCGATGTAGGAAGGCAGGTAGCCTCCACCGTGAGCGGCACAAATCTTCAGCTCCGGATAGCGGTCCAGCACGCCTCCAAAGATCAAGTGGGAAAGCGCAATTGTGGTTTCGAGCGGCTGGCCGATTATGTTTCCCAGGTAATGGCAATTCACCCGTTCTCCCAGCGACGTGCCGAGCGGATGAATGAAAACGAGGCACCCGAGTTCCTCCGCCTTCGACCAAAAGCTATCAAGGCGTGCGTCCGAAAGTTCAATCCCGTTGACGGTGGAGGAAATTTCCACCCCGCGCAGACCAAACTTCCCGACGCAATCAGCCAATTGCTCAACGGATAGCTCTGGGTGTTGCAGCGCCACGTTACCAAGACCGCGGAGCCGATCCGGGTGAGCAGCGCACACAGAGGCGATGTGTTCGTTCTGCGTCGCAACAATTTGTTTCGCGAGATCGGCGTCTGCCCAGTAGTAATACTGGTTCGGCGATGGGCTGATCACTTGTATATCGACGCCCATCGCGTCCATCCGCCGCAGACGCTCGCTGATATCCGTCAGCTCAGGAACCAAGCTTGCAAATAGCTTGCGGTTGTATTCGACCGATTCGGCTCCGTACATTCGCAGATGCTCGGCCGGCTCCGCCTGCTTTTCAGGACAACCCGAAACAAGCCGTTCAACCTCAAGTGTCAACACGTGGCAGTGAACGTCGACCGTGACCGAGTTGCGTCCGCGCTTGGCTTGAACCGTCTCCTCGAGCCTCTCAGCTGGATGCATAGGCGCTCGCTTCCTCCGCAAAGCACTCGTTGCGCAGAGTGCCAAGGCCGGTAATCGACCCCTCCATGATGTCGCCGGGCTTCAGAAAGCGGTTGTAGTGAGTTCCGTTGCCGGCGGGTGATCCGGTGGCGATCAAGTCGCCGGGCCACAGTTGAACGTAACTCGACAGGAATTCGACGATGCGAGCGATGCCAAATATCATGTCAACGGTGCTTTCGTTCTGCATGACTTGGCCGTTGAGCATGAGCGTGATTTGCAGGTTCTGCGGATCGGTGACGAAAGCGGCAGGCACGAGGTATGGACCAGTCGGCAAGTAACTGGGTAAGCCCTTCGCCGCGATCCAATCCGCTCCCATCGCACCCGTGTCCTTTCGGAACACCAGATCCCGGTTGGTGATGTCGTTGACGATGGTATAGCCGGCGACGCAGCTGAAAGCCTCGTCGCGGTGCACGTGACGGGCCGGCTTGCCAATGAATATACCGAGCTCGAGCTCCCAGTCCGGTTGAACCGCGTTCCGAGGCAAGATCACAGGATCGTACGGGCCAGTAATAGCGGAGGGTGGTAAAGAGAATATAAACGGAGCACCGTGTGCAGCCCTTTCATCCATGAGCTTTGTCGCGCGAGCCTGTCTCTCTTCGCGACTCAAGTTGCTGTCCGTTCCCACGGCCTGGTCGACGATCAGATCGATCACATGTTTTCGATAGTTGGCTCCCGAGCAAAACACTTGCCGAGGAACATCAACCGGCGGACGAAATTTGAGCTGCCCGCTCGGAAGCAAGATATTCCGCCATTCCTCGTTCTCACCACTGTCGTTCTGAAGAAATCCCGCGGCCCGTTGCAGCGTGGTGAAGCTTTTCTCCCAGTTCTCAAGAAGGCCGAGGACTGAAGAAGAACCGAGCGGCGCACAACCGAGTTTATCGAACACCGGTTCCAAGGCATGAATCGGCGCAACTCTGTCGCCCAGGACCAGCGCAGCAAACGGCGGGGCGCCACCTGCCGAAAATGTCCCGAGCGCAAAACCTGGACTGGGCAAAGTCATCGAAAGTTACCTCTAGCCAGCATCAGCCTATCCCCGCACCACGCCTCGATTTGCTCCACTCGCAGTAGCCGGCACGACATCGGGCTCTGGAATTGCGGGCTCGGGCGCCGGCGGCATTGCTTCCATGAAAGACTTGGGCCCGTACTCCAGATTGCGAAACATTACGTGAGATCCTTGTGATGGTTTCCAGACTGTCGGTCGCCAGTCGGGGACGTAGTTGCGATAACCGCCCGTATTCAGCTCGATGCGCAGACCCACCGGGTCTCGAAAATACAGGTAGCCCTGCTCGCCAATCCCATGTTTGCCAGGGCCGAACTCGATTGCCGTACCCGACTCCAGCAGCAAGTCGGCGGCGCGCAACAGGTCCTCGTAGGACGGAACCCAGAAAGCCACGTGGTGGAATCTTCCGGGTACCTTGGAGTAATCTCCACCAAAGCCGAGGTCGTGCGACTTCTCGTTCGTTGTCACAACCCCGAAGACCGGTGTTTGCGGATCGTGGTCGAGAACGGTGTAGCCCATGAAGCGAAAGCCGAGAACGTCTCGGTACCACTCACACGTTTTCATGACTTCCTGCGTGTTCAGCGTGACGTGATCGATCTGTCGCGGCGCAATACCTCGCCCAACGTATCTCTGAGGGCGGTCCGGGTACGTGGATTTCATGTCAGCGGGAGCATCGAAGTGGTCCACCTCCCAGAAGACTTCATGGAAGTGTCCCCCGGGGCCGCGAAACCGGTACGCGCGACCGTGCCCGGGCGATTGCTCTCGCCATTCGCCGCGGATGCCACTTGCTACAATCCTCGCGGCCGCTTCTTCCAATTCGTCCGCGCCGTCCGTGCGCCATGCCGCATGACCTAGCCCGGGCTGGTCTGCCCCGGTAAGCACGATGCTGTGATGGTAGTGCTCGCCCCAGCAGCGGAGATAGACCGACTTGCCAGAGCGGGCGGTTTCGACAAGTCCCAAAGTGTCCTTGAAGAAGACTACAGAGTCTTCCAGCTTGGGGGTCAACAACTCAACGTGAGCAAGATGAGACAGGTAGTGTCTGGACATATGAGCCTCGCTTCAATGACGTGAGACTTGCGTGCGAGGTCACGATAGACGCACCATTTAGTATCTGCCAAATCGTTTGATGGCATACGCTGTATCCATAGGATGGATACCTGGAGAACGCAATGAAACTCTCCGAGTTCGACCTCAATCTTCTCGTGGCTCTGGACGCCCTGCTAACCGAAAAGAACGTGACTCGCGCCGGCATGCGCCTTTATTTGAGCCAGTCTGCTACCAGTGCCGCGCTGGGACGATTGCGGAGTTTCTTTCAGGATCAACTCTTGGTTCCTGCAGGGGGCAAGATGGTTTTGACACCGGTGGCCCACGGTCTCGTCAAGCCGGTGCGGAACCTCCTGCTTCAGGCACAAGCGACCATCGCCACGCAGGCGCGCTTTGATCCAATAGCTTCACGCCGGCGGTTCTCGGTTGCTGCGTCCGATTACGCGATCACTGTATTCATGGCGGAGGCCCTGCGGAAGGTTCAGCACCTGGCCCCGCATCTTTCGTTCGAGCTTGTGCCGACGAGTGAGCGCGCGGTGGAAGCTCTGGAGGCCGGGAATCTTGATTTCCTAATCGCTCCCGAGGTTTTCGCATCCAAGACTCATCCCAAGATGCCTCTATTCCAAGATACGCACACAGTCATTGCCTGGAGTCGAAATCGACGCGTGGGGAACACTCTCTCGCTGGAGGAGTATCTGAATCTCGGTCACGTGGCCATCCACGTCGGCGAGGGAGCGGGACCGAATTTCGATGAGCTGTTTCTTAGACGCCTAAAATACAAGAGGAGAGCCGAAGTGGTAGCGCACAGTTTCGACGTCGTCCCGCACTTGATCGTGGGCACAAACAGGATTGCTACCGTCGCCACGCGCCTCGCCAACAAGTACGCAAAGTTTCTGCCGCTAAAACAAGTCCCCGTGCCCGTTGAGGTTCCGCCCATGGCCGAAGTGCTTCAATGGCACAAATATCACGATAAGGACCCGGCATATATTTGGCTTCGGGGAGTGTTACGAGAACAGGCGGCGAAGTTGCCGGGACATCAGTGAGACAAAACTACGCATCACACCACGGCCGACGAACCTCGTTACTGCCGAAGCGGCAGCTCTACGCAAATACCTGCGTGAATTGTCGTCCCGTTTTGCACTGAAGTTCAGTTAGAATCGGCCCCAACGTAATTAGGGAGCCTCATGTCAAAGAGCCGAGGATTGGGAACGAGCATCAATCGCCGCGCTCTGATGAAAGCGTCGCTTCTGGGGGGAGGTGCCGCGATGATGCACAAGCTCTTCGCAGGGTCGTCTCTGAACGCCGCGCTCTCGTCGGGCGCATTACCCGCCGATTCGCAGCCGGTCGTCGAAACGACAGCCGGAAAAGTTCGTGGTTTCGCAAACAGCGGCATCAGTGCTTTCAAAGGCGTTCCCTACGGCGCGTCAACTGCCGGGAAAAATCGTTTCATGCCGCCCATGAAGCCCGAGCCGTGGACCGGTGTCCGCGATGCTCTCGAATACGGTCACTCGGCTCCGCAGACAATCCCGGGCGCGCCCGGCATTCTCGCTGGTGCGGATTTCATGGCCTCGACGTCGAACCCTGCGGGAATCGCCGAAGGCGAGGACTGTCTCGTTCTTAGCGTTTGGACGCCGAGCGTGAACGGCAATCGCAAGCGCCCCGTGATGGTTTGGTGTCACGGTGGTGCATTCACCTCCGGCTCCGGTTCCGCTCCTCTGTATGACGGCGCGAACCTTGCTCGTCGTGGCGATGTCGTGGTCGTTACAATCAATCACCGCTGCGGGCTGCTGGGTTATACCTCCCTCGGCCACGCCAGCGGTGCGTTCAAAGCCTCCGGCAACGCGAAAGGATTGAAGAATGAATACGATTCACTCATGTGCGGTGGTTGGCTTCCTTTGTCTGTTTGGTTGGATGGTTCAAGGGTCATCTGCGGCCCAGAAAACGGACGGCAGGCCCCCTAGTGCCGGGCCCGCCGCCGTTGGCTCGGGTCCTTACAAGGTAGTCATGGAGATGGATCCAAGCCTCCCCGGGCACACGATCTATCGACCGGAAGACTTATCGGGGTTGAATGGCACGTCTTTGCCAATCGTCGCGTGGGGGAACGGTGCCTGTGCAAACGCCGGCAATTTCTTCGCACCTTTTCTTACTGAGATTTCTTCCTACGGGTACATTGTTATCGCCCTCGGTCCAATCGTGCAGTTGAATGCGGCAGGATTCCCACAAGGTTCATCCGTGCCGGCGAAACCACACGGGTCCGATCCGGCACAGCCTCCACCCAACCTGCCCCCACCAGCGACTCATTCCGTCCAGCTAATTGAAGCTATCAATTGGGCTCTCGCTGAAAATCAACGCGCCGGCAGTAAGTATTTTCAGCGGCTGGACAGCAAGAAAATCGGCGTAATGGGCCAGTCTTGTGGAGGTGTACAGGCGATCGAGGTAGCGGCCGATCCTCGTATCACAACCGTGATGGTCTGGAATAGCGGTCTTTTTCCCAAGCCCACCGAAATGGCCGGAGGGAAGTCCATGAGCAAGGATGACCTAAAATCACTCCACACGCCGGTGGCATACATCAGCGGCGATGCTCGAGACATCGCGTTCGTGAACGCCGAGGACGATTTCGAGCGCATCACGTCGGTTCCGATATTTCGCGGCTATGAGAAAGGTGTCAGCCACGGCGGCACTTATCGTCAGCCGAGCGGGGGTGAGTTTAGCGGTGTCGCAGTTGCCTGGCTGAACTGGCAGCTGAAAGGAGATCGGGGTGCCAGCTTAATGTTTAAGGGAGCGAATTGCGGGCTGTGCGTCAATCCTCGATGGGTGGTTCGAAAAAAGAATATCGACTGAGAAACGCGTTAGGGCGCATGGCGACAAAGCGAACAATGAGAATAGTTCTACGAATTCCTTTAGCGATAGCTCTGTTCGCCGGTGCGGGCGCTGCACAACAGAATCCAACGCCGGCTGTCCTGCCCTGCGCCCATCAACCGACTCCCTGTTCAAGCCAGCCCATCACCTTCGGTTCGGCTATCGATGGGGACCGGCAAATCCGCGATTCGCAGTCGCTGGCAAGGAGTCTAGCTGCGCCTAGCAATCCGCAGTGGCGCGCCAAGGGCGATCAACATCGCAGCTATCGATTCTCCGCCGCCGGAACGGACATGCCCTATCGCCTTTACGTCCCAACCACATGGGATGGTCATTCGAAGCTGCCCCTCATCGTAATGCTCCACGGCGCCGGTTCCGACGAGAACCGCTATCTGGACAGCAACGGTCAGCAACTTTTGCATTTAGCTGAGCAGCACGGCTACATCCTCGTGTCGCCTCTGGGCTATAGCCCATTAGGAGCTTACGGAACACCCCTGAGACTTCCAGCAGTGTTCGGACAGCCAGAACTCGCTGCAGAGCAAAGAGCAGCTGTGACACCAGAACAAGAGCGGACGCTGGAGCTAAGCGAAAAGGATGTCTTGAACGTCCTCGAGATAATTCTCAACGAGTATCCGATAGACCAAACGTCGATCTTCCTGATGGGGCACTCGATGGGCAGCGGTGGGACTTGGTATCTCGGTGCAAAATACTCCCAGCTATGGAGGGCCATCGCGCCAATGTCAGGCCCCTTTGTCGATGAAGCGAATTATCCTTGGGATCGTATCCGGCCCATGCCCATCATGATGTCTGAGGGCACGAAGGCGTTGCCGTCGGTGAAGGGTAGCTATCTGATGCGGGACTGGATGATTGCCCACGGCTTCGATTTGGAATATCTTGAAGTCGACGCCGACCATGGTGGCATGGTGCCGCTAGTGCTTCCGGCGGTTTTCGATTTTTTCGATCGCTATCGCAGTAAGTAGTACAAACTCGCGAAGCAACGACACTCTGAGCCCCGACAAAAGTGCGGGTTGACTACAAGTTGATTTCACCGGCACGGCCTATCTACGGCGGACCTGAGTCTCGATAAACTCTGCGACACGCAGCCGCATCGATGTTGCATCCCACCGGCGGCTATCTACCATGTCTGCCCAGATCTCAAGCGCCGGAATACCGGTGTCTTCGAGCGCGTGCCTGATGAAGAATGAGCCAGTCGCGGAGGGTCTACTGTTCTGGGGCACGAGAATCACGGCGCCGTCTATGCGATGACGCTTGGCTTGTTCAACGATCCATTCGTTCGCCCAAGGGGGATTGTGCAGCTGCTCATTCATGCTGACAACGCGGCTGGCGAGAGCACGCAAGGGGTCGTCGAGGCCGTAACGAATGTACCCATCTGGTCCAAACGCGAGATACATGGACCACACGAAAACCGCCCCCAAGCTTTCTTCGAATGCTGTGTAGAAATCTGTATCGTGCCACAGGCCCGCGCCGACCCACATGAGGCGCAGCCTCTCTCCGGGGTATGCTGCGATTCCTTGGTCCACTCGGTACCGCACTTCATCTCGAAAAGCGCGCGCGTGGCTCACAGCCCATTCCGTGCCGCGATGCCATTGTGTGTTCATGACGTTGATGACTTGCTCGTTCATGCGGACGGGTGTTTGCGGGGCGGAACAAATCATATCGCGGACTTCATCGAAGTATTCTTCCTGGCGATTCACGCTTTCCATTAAAGGAAGTAGACGAGCATGACTAAATTTGCTGCGGCTGACCCTTTCAAGAGCACGGATCAGAATGCGAATTTGCGCAACCATGAAATCCAAACGATGGGGCTCGTAGAGCTCACGCCAGCGATGACGACTCAGTTCCCACCAGCGCGGAGGAAGATGCGTTGCGCCGGGGCTATCGAGAGCGATGAAGTCACTACCAAAAGAGGCGGCCCACGTTTCAAAGACGCGTTGTATGCAGTCGCACGTGAGACGGGCCGCGAGCAAGGCAGGCTTAGGGAGTCCGCCCCATGGTGCCTTCGCCGGATCGCCCGAAATCGAAGAGGCCAGCGAGAGACTGCAATAGCGGCAAAGACCTTCGTGATAACCGGCAGCATTCAGGGCGTCGAAATAGTATCCGGACATTTGCTTCGCAGAAACTACAGCGGCCCACCATTGATTGCTGACTACCGGCACGCCGAGGAGCTGAAAGAGCTCCAGCGGCATGTCGGCCTGGGCGATCGCATAGGGCTTCTTTTCGTCGAAAACACTGTGGCGAAGCGAGGCGAACCAAGCCTTCTGGTGCTCGGATGAGGCGCGTGTTGATTCTAGCTGCTTCTCAGACGCGCGAGACACGGGGCCTCCTGCGGATCGTTTCGACGAACTCATGGACTCGGGCGGTCATGTCAACCGAGAGCCCGCGGCTGGCGTCTTCGTGAATGAGCAATGACGGAATGGAGCGCTCGCGTAGGAAATCGCGCTGGCGCGGATAATCCCAACCGTAGACGTCGTCATCCGGCGGAAGATAGAAAACGACGCCGTCTATCCCTTGTCGCACAGCGTTCTGGAACCAACGATCAGCAGCGGCGGCTGGCGATACTCGTGGGCTTGGAGTACGCAGATAGTAGTTGTCGAAAATCGCCCGAACCAGAGAGGCGGAGCCGCGAGCGAGCGGGATGTTGCCATCGGCTGCCCGCGAACCCCACCAATCGTCCTCCGCAACCACGACGGCGTCATGCGCCTCGAGCGCCTGGTGAAGGTGAGCGTGATGCAGGGGTGTACCCTTGATCAGCAGCCGCGGACCGCGCAACGGTCTCGCCGCCTTGGATTCGCGGCACACTTCGTCGACCAACCGTGCGTATTCCTCGCGGTCCATGAAGTAAAGAGCCCCGGTGATCGCGTGAGCGTCGCTTCCACGCATGCGCGGCTTTTCACCTCTTCGCAAATTGTGCAGACGCCGCAGCGCCGCTCGGGCACGATTCGACTCCCTGATCGTATTTGACAACGATTTTGCGCTGATGGACCCGATTTCTCCCACACGTCGCATTAGATCCTTCGTCCTGTCGAATCCATACTTGCGGCTGATAGGCGAGCGCGTGTGAAGCAGATCATAGAGATATACGGGCGGTTGTTTGTCCGTCAATTTCTGCCGGGCAACTTCTCGAAGATAGAGATACAGCTTGTTCTCGGGCTCCGACGTGCGCGGAATGATCAGTAATCGAAGAAATGACCAAGCGCCGGAAAGGACGTCATTGAAGATGGTCCGAATTCGGGAGTCGAACACCGGCTCCATGAGCGCATCGGCAAGTGGCGTCGGGTTGTCGAGGAGACCGAGTTCAGGCCCAATCAGAACCGGAAAGCATCCGGCCGCGCGGATCAATTCCCAAGGAACGGTGTTCGAAGTGAATGCGACGACCGGCACGCCGGCCTTGTGCTGCGCGAGCGCTTCCGCGGAGCGGTGCTGGTAGTGCCAGAGAAGCTTCTTAAAGGCGCCCGACATGAGTGTTCATATGATGCCATCTCGCCGGAGCTCGGCGATGCGCTCCGGAGAGTAGCCTAGAAGTCCGCCGTAAATCGCCTGGTTGTGCTCTCCGACCGCAGGCGGTGGCTGATCGAAGCCCACCTGAGCGGCGGAAAACTTGAGCGGCATTCCCATCCCGTAGACATCGTCCACTTCGCCGTACTTCGGATGCGAAAGTTTCACGGTTTCGCCGCGAGCGACGACGCGTGGATCACGGACGGCCTGGTCCGTGTTTCGTACCTGAGCAGCAGGAACGCCCGCAGCTTCCAGAGTCGCGATCACCTCGGCCGCCGTGAACCGTCGCGTATTTTACTCGATGATGCGGTCGACTTCGCGAACATTGACCACCCGTTTGTCGCGGGTTGAGAAACGAGGATCCGAGTTCAACTCGGGCCGGCCAATCGCTTCAAACAGCGCCTTGGCGAACACCTCCATCGGAGCACAGATGGAAACGAATCCATCTCGCGTCCGATACGTGCTGAAGGGTGCAAGGCGCGGCATGCTTAGGCCGGTGCGTTGCGGTATGCCGAGGCGCTCGAGAACGTCGAAGGGTTCGCCCGAGACCATCATGGACATGACGCCCAGCATCGAGACATCTACATGTTGGCCCACCCCTGTGCGCCGGGCTTGCATCAAGGCCGCCAGCACGCCAATCACCCCAAACAACGGAGCGCACATGTCAGCCACCGGAACGCCGACGCGGACCGGAGGATCGCCTTGCGAGCCTGAGGTCATCATGAGTCCGCTGAGCGCCTGGATAATTGCGTCCATCGCTTTGCCCGAGCCCACTTCCGCGTCGCTGCCGAAGCCGGTCAGTGAGCAGTACACGATCCGCGGGTTGATCTCGCGCGCCTGTGCATATCCGGCACCGAGGCGATTCATTGCGCCCCGACTGAAGTTCTCGAAAATGACGTCGGCTCGCCTTACGAGGTCGGCGAATACCTCGCGTGCTTTGGGTTTCTTTAGATTGAGTGTGATTGCTTGCTTATTCCGCAAACGGTTTATCGCCGAGACGGAAACGTCATCGGCGTCACGCCGCACGAGGGTAGCCCCGTTTTTCCCGAGATAAGGTGGGTTGTCGCGACACGAGTCCACCGACAATGGGTTCTCGATCTTGATCACGCGGGCACCGAGACCGGCCAGGATCAAAGTTCCGAAGGGCCCGGCCAGCGCCGTGGTGAGGTCGAGCACAGTGACATCTTCAAGAGGGCGGATGTGCGCTTCATTGATAGATGGATCTGGCATCTAAGCTCCGCTAAGAATCTGCATCTGGGAAAGCTGCGCTTTGTCGGCAGCACGTTTCAAAATGACTATGACCAAGAGCGCAATCAAGGCGCCGATGGCAACAAAATACCAGCCGGCGGTGAAACTGCCTGTGCGATCGCGAAGGATGCCCAACACCTGCGGTCCGACGTATCCGAAAATACCTCCGCCAAGGCTGACAATCCCCATGACCGGTCCGATCTCACGTCCCGGTATGACCTCACTCGCAATTGCGAAGATCTGATTCGTCACGCACAGGCCGAGCGAGATTACGAGCGCCGTCGCGATGCGGAATACGAAGAGATTGAGCGTCATCATGGCAAAGGAAGCCGGGATAAGGAGCAGCATGATTGCGATGACGACGCCCCAACGATTCAGCCGGTCAGCCAAATAGCCGCAAAGCAGGTTTGCGAAGATCGCGGTGACGTATGATGCGCTGATGATGTAAGCCGCAAGCGTTGGTCCCAGATGAAACGTAGTTCTCACGGCCGAAGGCACAAAGAAGGTGGCGCTGAATCCACCCATGTTGGTAAGCCCCAGCAATACCATGGACCAAACCAGCGGGTTGCTAAACGCACTGGCGCCCAAAGAATGTACAGACCCGTGATCTTGATCGGGCTGCTGCCCCACTGCTTCCGGCAGGCGATAAAAGACCCAGAACACAATCGATCCTAGCAGGGCCATACCGGCAAACGCGAGTATGCCCTTGCGCCAGCCAAATGCCACACCGATTGACGTACCAAAAGGCGCGCCGATCACGGAGGCAAGCGACGACATAGCTCCCAGTATCCCCATGGCGATGCTTCGGCGATGAGACGGAACAACCCGAGCGATCGCCGTCATCACGCAGACGAAAGCCACGCGATAGCCGACGATCCAGATCGCGCGAGCTGACAGGCCTAGGGCGAAGTTCGGGGAGCAGCTCAGCAACACAAGCCCAAGCGTCACGACGAGCAATCCTAGCCAGAGGATGATCTTTTCGCCGAAGCGCTTCGCGAGCACTCCGCCGGGAATGCTGAAGATGATGGCAGCCAATCCGTAAATGCCGCTGAACAGTCCCACCTGGGAGTAGTTCATCCCGAAATCTCGCTGAATGTCTGGCAAGAGAGGGGTAAACCCCAGGCTCGACATCTGCAGCGTCATCATTGCGAACACCGTCGCGGTAAAGGGCACGATCCAATGTCTAGCCTGGGGCTGGGCGAGATTCGATTTAGACATGTGGCTGACGACCTAGTAGGCTTGGCGAATTCGGGGAGTATATCACCCTTATCTTACGCTCTGCGGGGACTGAGGCGGAGAAATCGTCATTTGATCACGATAGGAACCCGGATAGAGAATCCGTAATCCTCCGCGTTCTTGCCAAGGTCCGTGCGCGCGCGGCCCCGTATTTTCTCTACTTCACTTGATAGAATCGAATGTGTACGGCTGGTTTTCTCTCGACTGTGGTGAGCTCGAGGGTTCCAACGAACGCGCCGCCATTCAACCACGCGTGTGGCCCCAGGGGCGCCTCGAAGGTCGGCGTCGTGATGAGCCGCGCGTTTGAACCCGGACTGGCACAGGACGTCCCTTTATTGACGACGTTGATGACTGCGCCGTCATCGGTTTGAATCATGTAGTCGGCTTGAATAGAATGACAGCCAGTCTTAGTGGCCAGTTGCCAATCCCAGCCACCGGACAGGACTTTGCCCCGGATATTGGGGCCGGAGAACGTTCCCCCAGTAATCGGCACGATATTTCGATCCCCGAATGGAGTCTCGCCCGGGTGAATACTGGTTCCCAGCGTTACGAACTCCTCAAAGACAAACTCCAAATGAGGAATATCCGAAGCCTCTTTTTGCGAACCACTTGAGCTGGAGCTCGCTTGTTGGGCATGCACCGCGCCAGCGCACAAGATTGCGATCAAAACGACGGCGTTCAGTCTATTCATCCGATCTAATCTCTTGATCATAGAAAGTACCCACTCCTTTCAATCAGGCGTCGCCTCTCGAAAAATGCTTGGCAAGCGGGATCGATGAATCGTTGGCATGGCTCCCACTTTCGTTGCAACCCAGAACGCGAACCGGTTCGCCGATTCCATTCTTGGAAGCCACAGAGCACCTGCCTTTTAAGCACCGGGATCCGCCTTGTACGACTTCCTACGTATCCCTTACACTCGTCTTTGCAGCAACTATGATGTGCTGTCATTGTGCACAGTGCGGCTGAGTCATCTCGATTGTGCACAGTTTCGGCACGAAAGTGGGAGGAACGTTGCTGGGAACCCAACAAGTCCGTTGCGATCAGGAGGTTTGGTGGACGTGGCCGGGATCGAACCGGCGACCCCCTGCTTGCAAAGCAGGTGCTCTCCCAGCTGAGCTACACGCCCCACGTTTCCGTCATCCTCTTGATCAGTATACCAGTTGCATGAACTTTTCTGGTGCTCCGCCGACGAGGTTTTCTTGGAACATTTGGAACAACTTCCGCCGCCAAGACAAAACCGTGGCCCACTCGCTCGGCTTCGGCGAGCCTGGCTGGGACGTCTTCCTTCAACGAGGTCGATGCTCGGTAGAGACTGGCGCGGGTCTTACCGCGCCCACCGAACGGCGCAAGAAGGCGATTTTGCAAAACGAAGCCACCGAGTGTGCCGAGTACTGATCGACTGTGGCATTGGATCGGATATCGAGTGAACTCGCAGGGCGTCAGCCAATTCGCCTGTTGCTACCCGGCTCGGAATGGATCAAAGTAGATATGTCCTCATTCTGAGATGAACCGGGAAATCAGCTTAAGAGCTTATGTGCCCTTCGAGCCTGAAATTACAAAACGAACCCAGATAAGCCGTTTGAATTGAGTGTAAAATCGACCGAGCATGTGCGGAATCTGCGGGGTAATCGGGATCGAATCGGCGGAAACGGGTCAATCCGTTGTGCGCCGCATGATGGCCGCGATGGTCCATCGCGGCCCCGACGACGAGGGCATTCTGCTGGCCTCCCCTGTGGCGCTGGGCATGCGGCGGCTGAGCATCGTGGACTTGCCCGGCGGCAGCCAGCCCATCTGGAATGAAGCCGGGACGCTCGCGGTGGTTTTCAACGGCGAGATTTATAATTTCCGCGCTCTTCGCGAGGAGCTCGAAGCCCGCGGCCATCGATTTCGGACGCGCTCGGATACCGAAGTCATCGTGCATGCGTACGAGGAGTGGAGCGAACGTTCGGTCGAGCGGCTCCGGGGAATGTTCGCGTTGGCGATTGCCGAAATGCCCCAGGGCCAGGGCAGCCGGGCCGCGCGGGTTTTTCTGGCGCGGGACCGGCTGGGCATCAAGCCGCTCTACTACGCGCTCACTGGCGGCGCGCTGGTGTTCGCTTCCGAGGTACGCGCGCTTCTGGCCAGCGGCTGCGTTCCGGCGCGGCTTTCGCCGGAGGCGGTTCCCGCCCATCTGCTGTTCGGCTCGGTGTGCGAGCCAACGACGCTGGTCGCAGGCGTATATTCACTTCCGCCGGGCCACTCGATGAGCATTTCCAGCGGCGCGCCGGTGCGTTCCCCCGAAGTGGTGGCGTATTGGGATTTTGGGCGCGACGCTGCGGGCGGCGCGGCAGGGGATCTCATCTCGCACCCAGAAGCCGCTTCCCCGGTGCAGCGGGTGCGCTCGCTGCTCGAAGATGCTGTCGCCAGCCATCTGGTCGCCGACGTTCCCGTGGGCGTGTTTCTGAGCAGCGGTCTGGATTCCACGGCCCTGGCGGCCCTCGCGAGCCGAGCGCAAAGCGGCATCCATACATTCACCGTGGCGTTCACCGATGCCGAATTCAGCGAGGCGGAAATGGCTCGCCGCACCGCGCTCCTCCTGGGGACCGAGCATAGCGAACTCATGCTTTCGGACCAGGAAATGGTGGCGCGGCTCGACGATGCCGTGGCGGCGCTCGATCAGCCGAGCATGGACGGCATCAACACCTATTTTGTTTCCTGGGCGGCGCGCCAGGCGGGTTTGAAGGTGGCTCTGTCGGGACTGGGGAGCGATGAATTGTTCGGCGGCTATCGGTCGTTCCGCGCGACTTCGGCCGTCGCGCGTGTGGCGCGGCTGGGCCGCGTTGTTCCGCATGCGCTCCGCGCGTGGCTGGCGGAAGTGCTTCCCGGCGCGGTCGCGATGCGCTCCTCGCCCGACCCGCTGCGGAAGGTGCTGGCGGCCTGGTCCGATCCGGAATCGCTTCCACATGCCTATTTGTTCACGCGGCTGCTTTTCACGCCGCAGGCCGTCGCTTCTTGGCTGGGCGGGAACGTACGCTCTTGGGAGACTGCGCCCTGGTGGCGATGGCTTGCTGATTCGGCGCACCCAACGCGTTCGATGGACGGTTTCACGGAAGTTTCCTGGATGGAGTTGCGCTCCTATCTGGTGAACACGCTGCTGCGCGATACCGACGCCATGAGCATGCGGCATTCGCTCGAAGTGCGTGTCCCGTTTCTGGATGCGCCCCTGGTGGAATATGTGCTGTCGCTGCCGGAATCGGTGAAGGACGGCTCCTCGCGTCCGAAGGCTCTGCTCGTCGCGGCGCTCGGGGACCTGCTGCCCGAGGAGGTGATCGTGCAGCGCAAGCGCACGTTCACCTTTCCCTGGGAGCGCTGGCTGCGCGGCCCGCTGGGCCGGCGGGTGGCGGAAGGGTTAACCGACTGGTCGCCCGCGCTGGCGCCGCATCTCGACGGGCGCTTGGCGCTGGCAGTATGGAAGGACTATCTTCAAGGCCGCACCACATGGTCGCGCCCCTGGAGTTTGTATGTTTTGAATGAGTGGGTGAAGCGGAATCTTGGCGCCGGAGAGCCCGGCGCCGCCGAGGACCGCGGCGCGGCGGCTGTTTCGCTTGCCTGACAGATCCAGACGAGAACTCAATTCGTAGTTCCGAAAGACGGTTGAAGAGATGATCATCCTAGGAATCAACGCGTACCACCCAAACGCCGCGGCGGCCATCATGGTGGACGGCCGCCTGGTGGCGGCGGTCGAAGAGGAGCGCCTGAATCGCGTGAAGTACGCGGCGGGATTGCCCTCGCGGGCGATTCAATTTTGCCTCGACCGGGTGGGCGCAAAGCTGTCGGAAGTGGACCACATCGCGGTTCCGCGCGACCCATGGGCGCGCCTGGGCACGAAGCTCCGCTACGCGCTGCGGATGCCGCGCTTTGCCCTCGACCGCATCCGCGTGATGAAGCGGTTCGCCGGCATTCGCGAGGATCTGGCCGGGGCATTCCAAATCGCGCCGGAGGAAATTCGCGCCCCATTCCACCGCATCGAGCATCACACCGCGCACCTCGCCAGCACCTATTTTGCGTCGCCCTTCGACCGCGCCGCGGCGCTTTCCGCCGACGGGCTGGGAGATTTCGCCAGCTCGATGTCCGCGGTGGGCGAGGGGCCGAAACTGCGCATTCTGGGCGACGTGACGTTTCCGCACTCGCTGGGGATGTACTACACGGCGCTCACGCAGTACATCGGCTTCTGGAAATTCGGCGACGAGTACAAAGTGATGGGCCTGGCGGCGTACGGCCAGCCGGAATTTCTCGAGGAATGCCGCCGCATCGTGCGGCCCGATGGCCCGCTTTCGTTCCGGCTGAACCTCGCCTACTTCACGCATCAAACCCAGGGCGCCGATATGACCTGGCGCGAAGCCGACCGCACGCCCGTTCTGGGCCGCCTGTTTTCGCCCTATCTGGAAAAGCGGCTGGGCCCGGCGCGCAAGCCGGAAGAGCCGCTCACTCAGCGCCACTACAATCTGGCGGCGAGCATGCAGGCGGCTCTCGAGGAAGTTCTGGCTGGCTATTGGAATGGGCTGGCGCAGCGGAGCGGCGAAAAGGCGCTGTGCCTGGCCGGCGGCGTGGCTTTTAATTGCGTTGCCAACGGAAAGATTTTCGATGCGACTCCCTTCGAGCGCGTGTTCGTGCAGCCCGCCGCGGGTGACGCGGGCCTGTCGGTCGGCGCCGCCCTGGCCGTGCGCCATCAGATCCTCGGCCATCCGCGCGAGTTCGTGATGGAGCATGCCTACTGGGGACCGCAGTTCACGCCCGAGGAAATTCGCGCGGTGGTCGGCCGGATCGGTCCGTCGGACGAGGCGGAGATCGCCGAACTGGATGAGGCAGCGCTGGTGCAGGCCACGGCGCGGCACATCGCGGCCGGAAAAATCGTGGGATGGTTTCAGGGAGCGGCGGAGTGGGGCCCGCGCGCGCTGGGCAACCGCAGCATCCTGGCGGACCCGCGGCGGCCGGAGATGAAGGATATTTTGAACCGGCGCATCAAGCACCGCGAGATGTTTCGCCCCTTCGCGCCCTCGATTGCCGAGGAAGCCACGGGCGAATTTTTCGAGAAGACGCATCCGTCCCCGTTCATGACCTTCGCCTATGCCGTGCGCCCGGAGAAGCGCGCCGTGATCCCCGCGCCGACCCACGTGGACGGCACGGCGCGGCTGCAGACCGTGAGCCGCTCGGCGAACCCGCTGTATTGGAAGCTGCTGCGCGCCGTGGGCGATCAAACGGGCGTGCCCGTAGTGCTGAATACCTCGTTCAACGACAATGAGCCGATCGTCTGCCGGCCCGAAGAAGCGCTGGAATGCTTCCGGCGGACGCGGATGGATGTGCTGGTGCTGGGCAATTTTGTGGTGGAGAGGAAATCTTCGCCTGCCGATCCGCCGGCTCCGGCGCAGCGCGTGGCTGGGCGCGAGAACCAATAGCGCATGCACATCCTGCTTTTCAACGAATACTACCCGCCCGACACCTCGGCGACGGCGAAGATGGCCGCGCAGGTGGCCGAGACGCTGGCCCGGCAGCACCGGGTGACGGTGGTGGCCGGGCGGCCGTCGTACGATCCGGACGAGTTCTATCCCTTCGCGTTTCTGCGGCGCGAGACGCGCAACGGCGTCGCCGTCGAGCGCGTCGGATCGACGGCCTACCCGCGCCACCAGATGCGCCGCCGCATCGCCAACTATTTGTCGTATCTGGCGCTTGCGGTTCCCCGCGCCTTGGCGATCCGTCCGGATGTGGTCCTGGCGATGACGGACCCGCCGGTCGCGGGAATCGCCGGAGCGCTTGTGGCGCGGCTGGCCGGGCGCCCGTTTGTTTACAACATTCGCGACCTGTATCCGGACATGGCCCTGGGCGGTGACATTGTCCGCCCTGGTTGGTGGGTGCGGCGCTGGGAGAAGATGCATCGCCGGGCGCTGCTGCAGGCGGCGCGCGTGATCGTTCTGGGGGACGACATGCGCAACCGCATTCTGGCCAAGGGCGCGGCGCCCGAGCGCGTGGTGATCGTTCGCGATGGCGCCGAGCTGCCAGCCTCGCTGCCGGAGCCTGGTGATCCCGAGGTGCGGAAGGTGGTGGAGGAGATTCGCTGCGGCTTCCCGTTCGTGGTTCTGCACGCCGGCAATCTGGGTTTCTACGGGGCGTGGAGCACGTTGCTCGAGGCCGCTGAACTTCTGCGGAACGATGGCGCGGGGCTGGTGTTCGTGGGGGGTGGGGCGAACCGCGCGGCGCTGGAGGCCTCCGCGGCAGGTTCTCGGAATGTCCGCTTCGTGCCGTTCCGTCCCGCCGAGCAGGTGCCGCACGTGATGATGGCGGGGGATCTGCACCTCGTCACGGTGCGGCGAGGGTTGGAAGGCGTGGTGGTGCCGAGCAAGCTGTATTCGATTCTGGCGGCGGGACGGCCGGTGCTGGCGGTGGCCGCCGCGGAAAGCGACGCGGCGCGCATTGTCGTCGAGTGGGGATGCGGTCTGGCGGCCGATCCGAACGACCCCGCTGCGGTGGCCGCGGCCATTCGGGAGCTCCAGCGCGACCCTGCGCGGCTCGAAATCATGGGTCGCCGCGCGCGCAAAGCCGCGGAAAAATATGCTAGAGTAAACGAGCTTCAGCGGTTCGTATCCATAATCGAAGAGGCAGTGAGCGAGAGGAATGGAGGCCATCATCTGGGATCATAAGAAAGTCCTCGTAACCGGCGGAGCTTCGTTTATTGGCTCGCATCTGGTGGACGCCCTGGTCGAGCGGGGCGCCCGCGTGCACGTGGTCGACGACCTCACCAGCGGCCGGCTCGCCAACATCGAGCAGCATGTCAAGGGTGGGCGCGTCACGTTCCTGGAAGCCGATCTGCGCGAACCCGGCGTGGCGCGCACGGCCATGAAGGGCATCGACATTGTGTTTCACATGGCCGCCGACCATGGCGGGCGAGGTTACGTCGATCTGCACCAGGCGGGCCCAGCGTCGAATCTTTTCCTCGACGGCGTCGTTTTCTGGGAAGCGCAGAAGGCGGGCGTCGAGAAGGTGGTGTACGCGTCGTCGGGCTGCGTCTACCCCAACTACATGCAGACCGATGCGAAGAAGGAAATCTACCTCCGAGAAGAGGACGTCAAGCCCCCGCACGACGCCGACAACATGTACGGATGGGCCAAGCTGATGGCCGAATTGACGCTCCAGGCCTATCATCGCGAGCACAAGATGGGAGCGGCGTCGTGCCGCTATTTCACCGTTTACGGCCCCCGCGGCGTCGAAAATCACGCCGTGATCGCCATGATTGCCCGCGCCGTCATACGGCAGAATCCCTTAGAGGGTTTGGGCAACGGCCAACAGCTCCGCAACTGGACCAAAGTGGACGACATCGTCAGCGGCAAGATTATGGCGGCCGAAAAAATCAACGATGGCACCGCCATTAACCTGGGAACGATGGAGCGCGTGCGCGTGCTCGACGCCGTCCAGTTAGTGCTCGAGTACTCGGGCCACAAGGCCGAAATACGCCTCCGGCCGGACATGCCGACCGGTCCCGTCAATCGCGTGGCCGATAACCAACTTGCGAAGAAGTTGCTGGGTTGGGAGCCCAAGACTCCGTTCCGCGAGGGCTTGCGCAAGACCCTGGACTGGTATTTCGCGACGCACCAGAAGGAAGAAGTGAGCGGAATCCTGGAAAAGATGTTGACCGCGCGGTGATGGGAGTTGCGCCTGTCGCGTTTCTGCACCCCGGCCTGATCGCGTTTGGCGTGGCGCTGTTCGCCTCGCTCGGGTTGACCGTGCCGGTTCGCCGCCTGGCCTTGCGCTATGGCATGGTGGACCATCCCGGCCCGCGCAAGGTTCACGTAAGCCCCATCCCGTTGCTCGGTGGAGTCGCGGTGTATCTGGGATTTGTTATTGGGGTGCTGCTGGCACTGCACGGCGCGTTCCCCCCCCAGGTCGCCGGGAGTGGCGCCGGCGCCACGCTGGTGGCCGTGGTCGGTTTTCTGGACGACCGCGGATGGCTCCATCACCAGGTCAAGCTCTTCCTCGGCATGCCCCTGGCAGCCCTGTTCCTGCTCGCTTCCGGGATTCACGCGCAGCTGTTCTCGGAGATTGTGCCGGGGACCATCGGCCTGGTGCTGGACAGCTGCTTCACGGTGTTCTGGGTGGTCGGCATCACCGCAGCCTTCAGCATTCTGGACCACATGGATGGCCTGTGCGCCGGAATTGCCGCGGTGGCGGCGGCCTTTTTCACCGTGTCGGCGGAGTTGAATGGGCAGACCATGGTGCGCACGCTGGGCGCGGCCACGCTGGGCGCGGCGCTCGGCTTCCTGCGCTGGAATTTCAATCCCGCCAAAATCTTCATGGGGGATGGCGGGGCGATGTTCCTCGGCTTCCTGATGGCGTCGCTTAGCCTGAAGATTCGCCCCGAGGATACGCATTCCCCGGGGACCTGGCTGGTGCCGGTGCTGATTTTGGGCGTCCCCGTGTTCGATACGACCTTGATCTCGATCTCCCGGGCGCGCCGCGGGCTGATACCCTTCACGTCGCCGGGCAAGGATCATACCGCGCACCGGCTGTCGAACCTCGGGCTGGGCCATCGCGGCGCGGTGCTCGCCCTCTATGGCTTGGCGGCAGTGTGCGGCGGCCTGGCTCTTTGGGTTCCCCACCTGTCGGCCGCGGGCGGATATGTGCTGGCGGGCATTGTGGCCGCCGGCGGGCTGATCGCCATCCTGCTGCTGGAAGGCGCGCCGTACGAACGCCAGATCAAGCTCCAGAAGCCGTCTTCAACCCCCTGATCGGCAGTGAATTTGCAGGCTCCCGCGCTGCGCGCATCTGCTTTGGTACGGGCATTTTCATAGGGTATACTTATCGTCCGAGCGCGGTGGCAAATCCATGTTTTGGGGTTCCGGGGGGATTCAGATTCCCGCCTGAAGTCGACGGTCGAATACCAAGATGGTGTACGAACGAAGCCAAGGAAAAACCTATCACCACTCCTACAGGTCGAGCAAGTAACCACAGCGTCGCGGTAGTCGGCGGGTCGGCCGCCGGCCTATTTGCCGCCTCCCTGCTGGCGCGGCGGGGGCGTGCCGTCAGTGTGTTTGAGCGCATCGAGACGCTGGAGCCGGAAGAGCGAACTCTCATCGTGACCCACCGGATGCGCGGCCTGCTGGGCCGGGCTGCCGAGGGCTGCATCGTCAATGAAATTCGCCGCTTCGAGCTTTTCACCGATGGCCGCGCGGCCACCATTCCCCTGCATCACCCGGATCTGATCGTTGAGCGGCGCACGCTGATCCAGAGCCTGGCCGCCGAGGCGCGGCAGGCGGGCGCCCGGATCGAGCTGGGGCGCCGGTTTCATTCGCTGCACCCGAATGGGAAGGGGTTAATCCTCGAGGTCGAGCGATGCGCGGACGGCAGCCGGGAGGAAGTTCGCGCCGATACGATCATCGGCGGAGATGGCGCGGCCAGCCGCGTGGCGCAAGCCGCGGGCTGGGCGCCGCTGGAAACTGTTCCGCTGGTCCAGGCTATTGTGCGCCTGCCGAAAGACATGGCGCCTGACACGACGCGCGTGTGGTTCGTCCCGCAGGACACGCCGTATTTTTACTGGCTGATTCCCGAATCGCCCACGCACGGCGCCCTCGGCGTGATCGGCGAGTCGGGCACTGAAACGCGGCGCGACCTGGAACAGTTCCTCGAGAAGCGCGGGCTGGAGCCGCTGGAATTTCAGGGGGCGCGCATCCCCGTTTACAGACGCTGGATTCCCGTGCGGCGGCAACTGGGGCAGAGCTCGGTGTACCTGGTCGGCGACGCCGCCGGTCAGGTGAAGGTCTCCACGGTGGGCGGGACGGTCACGGGTTTTCGCGGCGCGCTGGGCGTGGCCGAGTCCATTCTGAACGGCGGAACCAGCCGCGAATTGCGCTCTCTGCGCCGCGAACTGGATCTGCACCTGCTGCTCCGGCGGTCGCTGCACGATTTTCAGCAGCCCGACTACAGCCATCTGGTCGACCTGCTCAACGAGGCGGCCAAGAAGTCGCTGGGCGAATATTCGCGCGACGACGCCTGGAAACTTTTGTGGCGAGTCTGTCTCCGCCAGCCGCGCCTGCTCCTGCTCGGCCTGCGGGGTTTGCTGATGCGGCGCCGGTCGCTGGACGCCGGCCAGGAATCAGAACTTTCTTAACGGGAGCGAGCGCGCGGAGTCCCCGGCCGGGGACGCGCATCACCCATCACGAATTACCAAGGGGGGGAAATGGCGGACGAGCAAAATCAGTCGATTCTGGCGCCGGTTGATATCGAATCGGAAAT
>VFSW01003953.1_pt1 | contig 22174 bp, 18 predicted proteins | sample 5358111 | NCBI WGS metagenome assembly VFSW01 (sample SAMN11554181, study PRJNA540505) | mine drainage metagenome | isolation source: sediment from site ElyBrook_90M | place: USA: Ely Copper Mine, Vershire, VT | collected 2017 | reverse complement strand
TGATCAAACCACAACCTGTTGTATCTGGTGGCGTCAAGTAAATACCCCTATAAAATAATTAACAAGTCCTGTTACTCCGGTGCTGAATTCATCAGGCTGACTCAGCAGGCTCACCACCAGCCAGCCTGAATCCGCCATCCCGAAAAAGTAGCCTGGCTGAACCCAGACGCCACGATCCAGGAGCGCCAATACGGTCTGCTCGTCCGCTTCGAGAGCAGGGATCCGCAACACTGCATACCAGCCACCCTCTGCCGCCAATCGGCTCAGTGCCGGCAGTTGCTCCAATTGCCTGTCCAACTCAGCCAGATTAGTCGTCACCCGCTCCCGGATCTGCCGCTGAATCGCCTCCCGCCCTTCAAGCCATGCCGGCAATGCGCACTGTACCGGAGCATTCATTGAGAGAAACGTATCGGCGATAACCTCCAGCCGTTCCAGAGCCGCAATGGCCTCCGGTCCGGTAACTACAATCCAAGCCGCCTTCATCTGTGGCAGCCCGACAATTTTGCTCAACCCGCTGACCACAAAAACTGGCACTTCATCTAGACCAGACGCGAAACTCCTGCTCGCTTCAGTCAACCCGTAGTCGAGAAACACCTCATCCACAATTAGCGAAAGGTCGAACTCGCGACACAGCTTGGCCAGTTCAAGTACTTCCCATGGCTTGGTAAAGTGCCCCGTTGGGTTATTAGGGTGAACCAGCACAATGGCCCGCGTCTTCGGCGTAACAGCCCGGCGAATGCTCTCCGGATCGATCTGCCAGCCGTGATCGTAGACCAAAGCCGCATTCTTCAGCTGCACATCGTCCAGCACAGCCAAAAAGTCGAAGAGCGGATAGCCAGGCTGCGGCACGAGAATCTCGTCGCCGGGACCACAGAGCAAGCGAAACAAAAAACTATAGGCCTCGCTCGTGCTGGTGGTCAGCACAACTTGGTCCGGCTTAACCGCCTCGCCGTGGTGCGCATAGTACTTGCAGACCGCTTCCCGTGCACGCAAAGCGCCTCGGGGTTGCGGATCGTAATCAAGCGCCCTGGGATCACTGAGCGCAGCAAGCAGGCCTTGATCGTAGGCAAATCCGCAGCGAGTCGGATTCGAGGCTGTCAGGTCGGCAATCGGCAACCCGGCCTGTATACGCAGCCTATGTGCGAGCGCCAACTCGCTCTCTTCCGTGTTCCAGTCCGTTCTCCGTGAAAAGCGCATCAATCTTGTCCAGTCAAACCTACATGCACTCGGCCCATTCCACTCATGCACAATATATATAAGCGTCCTTTTCAACCATACACGGATGCCAACGATGGAGGAATTTTGGCACTGCGCGCAGTTGTCTTTGACTATGGAATGGTTTTAACCGGCTCTCAGGATCCCGAAGCCCACGCAGCTCTGATGCGCATCACCGGCCTCCCGTTTGATCGCTTCGAGAGCTTCTACTGGGCTGACCGGCACGCCTACGACGAAGGCAAGCTGACCGGCCTTGCCTTCTGGCAGAAGTTTCTGCGCGATGCCGGCCTCGACCATCGGCTGGGCCAATCCGCTGTGGAAGAGTTGAACCTCTGGGACGCCCGCATGTGGACCACTCAGAACCCCGCCATGGTGGCCTGGCAAAAGCAGCTCAAGCGGCACGGCCTGCTCACCGCCATCCTCTCCAACATGGGCGACAATGTGCTGGCCAACATCGAGCGCGAGTTCGATTGGCTGCCGCACTTTGATGTGCTGGTATGGAGCTTTCAACTGCGCATGGCCAAGCCCGCCCCTGCCATCTATCGCCACACGTTGGCCAAGCTCGGAACCAAGCCGGAAGAGGCGCTCTTCCTTGACGACAAGCTGGTCAATATTGAGGCAGCTAAGGCGCTGGGCATGAAAGGGATTCAGTTCTCCACAGTCGAGAAGCTGCGCGCCGATTTGATCGGGCAGGGTTTCGACACGGAACTGCCCTTGCCGGACTGAAAGCCCCCACACTCCAATGGCGCAGCATACTTACAACCACCAGTCTCTTGTTCTACACTTCTTGCGTTCCAACCACGGCACAATATGCCGCTCTTGCGGGATGCCGGAAAATAAACAAACGGTTGCGATTGCTGCGTCTCCGAGACCGGCTCAGCCGTCCAGGGAAATGGCAGGATGCCAAGAAGGTGAATCCATTGCAAATGACAAAAGGATTGCGTACAGCCCGGCGGGCTGTGTTTGGAGTGGCTGCGATAGTGGTTAGCGCTGGACTGGCGCTGGCGCAGAGCGTACCGGTAGTCACAGGCGACGCGCGGGTCGACAAGCTGCTGAGTCAGATGACGCTCAAGGAAAAGTTGACGTTGATCCACGGCACGAATGAAAACCCAGCAGAGTATCAGGGGCAGGCTGGCTATCTGGCCGGCGTTCCGCGCCTCGACATTCCCGGGCTGCGCTTTGCCGATGGGCCGCCGGGAGTTCTTACCCGGCATCCCTCCGCTGGTGAAACAGCCACTATGGGCGTAGCCGCCACCTTCAGTACTAAACTGGCCGAGCTAAACGGAGTTGTAATTGGCCGCGAAGCGCGTTCGCTGGGCATCGATGTTGCCTTACAGCCCTTTGTGAACATTGACCGAGACCTTGAATTTGGCCGCGGCTACAACACCTTTGGCGAAGACCCGTACCTGACCGGACAGATCGGCGCGGCAGAAATCAAAGGCATCCAGTCGCAGCATGTTATGTCCCAGGTAAAGCACTTCGTCGGCTACGACTCTGATGGAGGCAGCACTTACATCGACGACCAGACCTTACATGAAGTCTACGTCGCGCCGTTCGACGCAGCCATCAGGGCCGGCGTCTCCTCCATTATGTGCTCTTACAACCGCATTAATGGCACCTTTGCCTGCGGCAACCAATCCACGCTAACCAAAATCCTGCGTGATGAGATCGGCTTCAAGGGATTCGTCACTTCGGACTGGGGCGCGGTCCATGCCGTCAACTTCATCAACGCCGGGCTGGATATGGAGATGCCCGGTGCGCCAGCGCCCGGTTTCAACGGCGGATTCTCCATTGCATCCTTCTTCGACTTGCAGCCCCCGCCTCCGCCCACGAAGAAAATGTCGGCGGATTTGCTAGAAAGCATGTTCGGTGGCCATATTCCCGAGGAGCCCGCCCCTGAGCGTATGGGTATGGGCGATTTCGGTCTGAAACTCAATCCTGAAAAGATGGATGCTGCTCTGAAAGACGGCACAGTGACCGAGGCTGCCATCGACCGTGCCGCCGGCCGAGTTCTTTATGAGATCGTCCACTTCGGCTATCTGGACGGAGAGTCGAAGCACTACGTTACCGCACAATCCATCGACGCCAATGCCAAAGTTATCGAGAAGACCGGCGAGGCTGCCGCCGTACTGCTGAAGAATGAAGACGGCGCCCTGCCCCTGAAGGCCGCTGATCTTGACTCCGTGGTCCTGATTGGGCCAACCGCTCTGCAAGTGGATGCAATCGGCGTCAACGGCGAGCGCTCCGTGGGGCTGCCCTGGCGGCAGGTTGGCCCGCTTGAAGCCATGAAAAAGATTTCCGGCAACAGCAACATCCGCTTTGCCGTAAACGACGACATGACCGGCACACCCGTGCCTGCCGATGCGCTCAGCCACGACGGCAAGCCAGGACTGGAACGCACTACGAATAGCGCAACTCAAACCGACGCGCAACTCAATTTTACCGGCGAGAATGCCCTGCCTCCCAACTCCACGGTCACCTGGAAGGGCACGCTCACCGTACCTCACAACGGTACGTACTGGATCTATCTCCAGGCCATGGGCACCAACGCCAACATCGCACTAGACGGCAAACTTCTTGCTAGAACTGGAGCCTTCCAGGGGGGCGTGCATGGCGACATCCTGCAAGCCAACCAGGACAACGTCGTACCTTCCACCGACCATCTGGACAATGTGCGCCGCTCCGTTGAGTTGACAGCCGGGGCACACGCGATCGAGATCAAGACCAGCCCCGACACCTCCGGCTCGCCAGTTCAGGTGCGGCTCAACTGGTATACGCCCGAGCAGCGCATGGCTGACCATGAAGCAGCCATAGCCGCCGCCAAGAACGCTAAGACAGCCGTGGTCTTTGTGTGGACGCGCCTAACGCCGGTCTTCGGCCTGCCCGGTGACCAGAACAAGCTGGTAGAAGAAGTGGCCGCGGTCAATCCCAACACTATCGTGGTTCTCAACACCAGCCAGCCTGTCGCCCTGCCCTGGGTAGACAAGGTGAAAGCCGTGCTTGAAATGTGGTGGCCTGGCGATGAAGGTGGATGGTCCACGGCCAATCTACTGCTTGGCAAGACTAGCCCTGCTGGCCGGCTGCCCATCACTTGGGCAAAGCGCCTTGAAGACTACGCCGCTACCGATCCCAAGTACCCTGAGCGCTCCAAGAAGGGCATGGACGGAAAAACCACCTACAGCGAAGGCGTCAATGTCGGCTACCGCTGGTTCGACAAAGAAAATATTGATCCGCTCTTTGCATTCGGCCACGGCCTTAGCTACACCACCTTCGAGTACTCCGACCTTGCGGTCGTAAAAGCCTCCGATGGCGGTATCTACGTTCAGGTCAGCATCAAGAACACCGGCGGCATGGACTCGGATGAAGTTCCGCAGGTCTACCTTGGCGCGCCCAGCGAGATTCCCGCCGGCGTGCAGTTCCCGGTGCGTGCTCTGGCAGCCTTTGACCGCATCCATCTGGCCGCCGGTGAAACCAAGACCGTCACGATGCATGTTCCACTGCGCCAGTTGCAGTACTGGTCCACAAAAGAAGGCAAGTGGGTTACCGCCAGCGGCAAACGGGTTGTCAGCGTTGGCACTTCCTCCCGCGATCTGCGCTTGAAACAAACCATCGGCTAAATAAACCGGTTCAAAAACTGAAAAGCCAGAGCCTTGGCTCTGGCTTTTCTTATCTTCATCTCAACGGACCATCGCTAGTACTACAGTTGTAGATCGCTTACGCGGAGGGAACAGGGGTTACCCCCCTGAAAAAGGCCAAAGACTACTGGTCCTGTAAGTACCCCACCGCCAGAGCCGGGGGATCTACTCACCCTTAAGGCCCAACCCACACCGCCATGAACTAGTCTTGGAGTGTAGATTTAGGTCACGGTTGTCGCTTTGCGCTGGCTTCACAGCGCCGGGAAAGGTATTCTGGAGCCGCATGATGCTTCAACTCATTGGCTACGCTACCGGGAGAGTGCCACGATGAGCGGCGCGCGCTGGGGTGCTGGCTTCTCCGCGGCAGACCGCTTTGTGGCCGAGATTGAGGCAGCTGCGGCTGGCAAAGCTCCGCTGCGGGCAGGTTACGTGCTGGCCGGCGATGAGGCTTTTCTGCTTGATCGCTGCCGCGCAGCCGTCCTCAAAGCCTATGTGCCCCCAGATCTGAGAGATTATTGCCTCTCCGACCTCGATCTAAGCGAAACCTCCATCTTTGAAGTGCTTGACCGCGCGCAAACTCCCTCGCTGATGGCTCCATTCCAGGTGATTTTCGCCCGTAATCTGCGCCAACTCTACACCAGGGGCGCAAAGAAGGATGAATTTGCGAAGCTGAGCCGCTACTTCAGCTCACCCAACCCCCAGGCCCTCATCGTTTTCGTCGCAGATTTTTTGCGCATCACATCCGATGCGCGCCGCATGGAGTTGGACGACAAGAACCGCTTCGAGCGCATCTCTGAGACCCTTGGCGAACATTGCGGCATGGTGGAGTTGGCGCGCGTAAGCGAAGAAGATGCTATGCGCTGGGCTGCGGCCACCGCGCAGGAAGCTGGCGTGCGCATGGATCCCGATGCCGTCCGCGAAATAGTGGATGCGTTGGGCGCAGACATGTTGCTCATCTCTTCAGAACTGGAGAAGCTGCTGCTCTACACCCTGGACCGCACCGTGGCCACTACGGACAATTCTACTTCCGTGGGGTTGAGGGGCCGTATCACCGTGGGCGATGTAGAAACAATGGTGCTGGGCGCCAAGCAGCGCTCCCTTTATGAACTAACTGACGCCATAAGCACTCGCGACCGGGCACGCGCGCTAGCCCTGCTGCACGGCCTACTCAACAGCTCCGACGCCGGCGAAGACGCCGCCATCGGACACCTCTACATGCTGGCCCGCACCTTCCGTCAGATGCTGGTGATTCTTGAAAAGAACGTGCGCGACTCGCGCGCCATCTGGCAGGCACTGTGGCAAGGCTTCCGTATGCCGCCTTTTGCCGCGGACGACCTCATTCGCCAAGCTCGCCGCTACAAGAGCCGCCGCGACCTAACGCGCGCGCTGCGCCTCATTGCCCGCGCCGACCTGGAACTGCGCTCCTCGCCCCCAGACAAGCGCCTCGTGCTGGAGCGGCTCATCTACGAGCTCTCCTCCGAGCCAAAACCCGCTACGCCAGCGTGGCTATCTGCCCAGTTGTCCTTTGAAAACTAGCTCTGATACTCATTCCCTAGCGCTTACCCACCTTGTTCAGCCAATGACCATAGAGCAAGTCGTCATATTGCACATGGCTGCTATGTGCCTCTAACAGAGAACCCAGCGCATCGCGGTTCAGCTCCATGCTGCCTCGCCTATGACTTGCGATAATTTCCCTGATCTGACTCAGCATATGCTGGTGACGGTGGCTGTGCAGATTCACCCCTGGATATTGGGTGGCGTCCATCATTCCCTCTTCCAGAGCAAAGTGGGTGAACGTAAAATGAGCGAGCCTACGCAGCAACGCATTGGTTCGGCTTCGATCCACCTCTTTTTCCACTGCCGTCTGAAGTTCCATGATCGCTTCTGTCATCTCCCGGTGATCGCAATCCAGGATTCTGACACCCACGACCAGTTCACCACTTTCTGTCCTTGGATCCATAGCTTTCCTCCATTGAGTAGCTTGTCCAGACACTCTCATGTTGCCTGTAAAGCGTTTTTGGCCCAATGGAAGACTTGCTGATCCAGGTCAAGAGCGCCATGCGCAACCCTTGCGGCAGCGTGCAGACTCTTGCCTTATCGGCTGATTGCGCAAAACTGTGAGGGAATCCGCAATCAGTGCCTCCACCACACTTGCCTCTCAGCGTACCCCGTGTTCGTTCAGCCACGGGCCATACTCATGGTCCTCTTTCAGAATGTGGTTGGTCAGCCAGTCGCGCAGAAAGTTCAGCAAAGGAAGATTCAGCGAGATCTCGCCCCGCTCATATCTCCCTACGTACTCATCAACCTGCTTGGTCAGGTCGCGATGCTTCACGATGTGCTGTGCCATTGCCGGGTATTTTACAGACGCCATCAATGCTTCTTCCGCTGAAAAATGCTTGCGCGTATAGTCCACAAGCTTGTGCAGAAGCGGGCCGGTCATGCTCTGAGCCTGGCCCTTCATCATGGCGGCGTGAAGCTCGTTTAACGTATCGAACAACCCCGTATGCTGGCTGTCCAGTGCTTCCACTCCCACGGAATACTTATCGCTCCAGTTCAAAAGCGCCATGCCTCTTCTCCTTCCGTACCAGGACGGCAATGACTTTATCGGTAAGGAAGACAAGAAGTTGAATCGCTTTCCTGCCCCGCTGCGAAGAACTGCTAATCTACTCCGCGCGCATTCAACCACGGGCCATACTGCCGGTCTTCGTCCTCGATGTGCTCGATATACACGTCGCGCATACGGCAAAGCATCGGCTGCATCGGTACTGTCTCGCCCTGCTGTACGCGATGTACTGACTCCATAAGCTGCGCAAACAGCCGCTGGTGCTCGGCGCGATGTTTCGCCAGCTCTGGATATCCCGTCTGCTCCATCAGTTGCTCCTCGCTCCAGAAGTGCATGCGCGTAAACTCGATCAACCGTTGCAGAACCCCGCTCACCGCTTCCATTCCAGTACCACGCACCACCGCCTGGCGAAGCTCGTTCATCGTATCCATCAGGATTCCGTGCTGATCGTCCATCGCTCTCACGCCTACGGTGCATTCATGATTCCATGTTAGAAGTGTCACATGAGCCTCCGCTGATCACTAGTAGTATCGGTCGGGCGCCCAAGTTCATTACTGGTAATCTCCCCTGCTGGTGACCATGGTTTGGCGCCGTGCCCGGCAAAGTCCGTGCTATTCCAGAATGATCGCGGGCTCCGCTTCGTGACCGCGCGTGGTCAGTGTGATGGCCGCGACTAAAATCAGACCACCACCCACCCACGCGTATGGACCCAGGTGTTCGCCGAGCAGCTCCACGCCAAGCACCGAACCCAGCGCCGGCTCAATGTTCAAGAACACCCCGGCGCGCGAAGCCGGTACATAATGGATGCCCCAGTTCCACAGCAGCGTGGTGGTAGCCGTGCATAGCAGGCCGCTGATGGCCAGCGCCACCCAGGCCGTGGGGCTGACGTGGGCAAAGGGAAGCGGCTGTACCTTATAGTGGGTCAAAGGACTCAACAACCAGGGACCAAGCACCCAGACTGCGAGCATGATGGTTCCCGAGTAGATGGTGTACGCCGTCACCACCAGCGGGCTATGAGTCTGCATCAATTTCTTGCTGAGCAGGATCCAGGCCAGCGCCGTGCACAACGAGGCAACCACCATCAGGTCGCCCGTCAGCGAGGGTCCGCCGTGCGCGCTCACGCCTCGCGTACCGCCCAAAACAATCAGCGCAGCCCCAACAGTAGAGCCGCACAGCGCCACCCAGCCGATCCAGTCTAGGCGTTCTCCTGCAAACAGAGCCGCCGCCGCTGCCAGCAGCACTGGCATGGAACCCACCATCAGCGAGGCGTGACTCACCGTGGTCAGCGCCAGTCCGTGAAATTGAATCAGAAATTGGATCGGCACGCCCAGAGCAGCGCAAATGACAATCGTTTGAATCTCGCCACCGATAAAATGCGCACGACCTCCAGGCCTCAGCAGCAGCACCGGCAGCATCCCCAGGCAGGCAAAGAGAAAGCGGTAGAGCACCATGTGCTCCACGCTCATTTCGTTCAGCGCGAGCCGCCCAAAGTAGAAGCCCGTTCCCCAAAGGCTTCCGGCCAGCGCACAGGCGCCGTATCCCAGAAAACTGATACGCCCAGCGGTCATTGCCTTCTTTCCCATCCTTCTTTTACTCTCGCACAATCGCTTCAAATCGGTATCACTGCGCAAAACGCGGTTCATCGGCGAAAATACACTTCGATGGCAAAACGGCTACTGGAAATGCAAACGCGGAATGCGGGGACACGGCTAGCTTGGTTCCTTTGGCGGACAGTGGCAGCTTTGGCGCTATGCGCCAGCCATGTATCGCTGGCTCAAGACATCAGCAGCTTCGCACCGGACCAGTCCCACGCATCCAGGCGCCACACCTTGGCGGAACACCTTCCCGCCAAGCCCTCCCAGCCGCCGGCATTCACCATTCCGGTTGAGTCACTGGGCTTTACCGCTCCCGCTACTCTTTATCTGGGTCAGCGTTGGAGCCATGCTTCGTTGGACTTTCTCGGTGAGAACCGCCTGCTATTCACCTTTCGCGTTCCGGGACTCATTCACCGCGACGATGGCCAGAACGACCAGGGCGGCGAACGCCAGATACGCGCCGTGCTGCTGACGCTGCCTGCAGGGAATGTCGTGGCCGAGGCCTTGTGGACCCTGCACGACCGGGCGCGTTACCTGTGGATGCTTAACGACGGCCACTTTCTGTTGCGTGACCGGGATTTGCTCCAGCAGGGCGACGCCGCACTGCAACTCAAGCCGCTCCTGCGCTTTCCAGGCCCCCTGCTCTGGCTGGAGATGGACCCCGAGCAGCATTACCTGGTAACCAACTCACATGAGCCGCCGGCAAATGCTGCCACACCCGGCGACGTGGCCACTCCTTCCACCGCCGAGGCCAATATCTCTGTGGATGGTCAATACTCCTCCGCGGCACAAGATACCGTGGTGCGCATCCTGCGCCGCGCGTCTGGCCAGGTCATGCTGGTAAGCCGCGCCCGCTTTACCGTCCATCTGCCCATCAACTCCGACGGCTACCTTGAGAGCCTGCGCGGCACAGGAACTCAGTGGGTGCTGAATCTCAACTTCTTCACCGGCGGCAGCAGGATTCTGGGCCGTGTGGACTCTTCCTGTGCACCCACCTTTGACTTTCTCTCGCAGCGGGAGGTACTTGTAACCACATGCTCTCAGTCGGGTGCGTACAACCTGGTGGCAATGACGACCGATGGCCGCCGTCTCTGGGAGGACAACACCTCCGATGCTGCCGTCTGGCCTCTCCTGGTCGTCTCGCCGGATGGCTCCCGGACGGCGCGGGAGTCGCTTGTGGCCAATCATTCCATCACCGCCTATTCGCCACTCGATGCGGAAGACATCAAAGGCCAATCGGTTGAGGTGATAGATGCCGCCGATGGAAAAGTCGCGCTCACGACGACTGCCGACCCGGTGCTGGATGCCGGTGGAAATGTGGCCATTTCGCCCTCCGGCCGCCGCGTTGCCGTACTCTCCTCAGGCTCCATTCAGGTCTTCGAACTGTCCGCGCCGCCTCAACTGCCAAACGCCGCCAACCGCTCCCTCGGCCGCTGATTCCAGCCTCTCCTGCCCGGTTATACTGGGCGCGTGTAAACTGGGCAGTGGGAGAGTTTTATTGGCTACGGCTCTAGTCCATTACTCGGCTGCGGCGGTCACTGACCGAGGCCGCAAGCGACCATCCAACGAAGATGCTTTCGGGTTCTCCGTCGAGCACGGAGTCTATCTCGTTTGTGACGGCATGGGTGGAGCGGCAGCCGGCGAGATCGCAAGCTCTCTGGCCGTAGATGAGATGCTTCGCCTGCTCTCCGATCGCGCTGAGGCAGCACCCATGCAGCAAACAGCCGAGCAGGCCCTCCACGCCGCCAACCACGTCATCTACTCCCGTTCCCTGCGCAACATCAAACTCAGCGGCATGGGCACCACGCTGGTGGGCCTGCTGGTAGAGGAGCGCCGCGTGTGGGTGCTCAACGTCGGAGATAGCCGCTGCTACCGGCTGCGCAACCGCATCCTGGAGCAGCTGACCCTGGACCATTCGCTGGTCGAGGAACAGGTGCGCCTCGGCCGCATGACCACCTCTGAGGCCCTCCGCTCACCGCTCAGGAACGTCATCACCAGGGCGCTGGGCACTCAAAGCCACGTCACCCCGGACATCTTTGAACACATAGCCGAGCCGGGCGACCTCTTCCTGCTTTGCTCAGACGGGTTAACCCGCGAGCTCTCCGACCATCAAATCGAAGCTCTGCTTGTCGCCGATCTACCTCTCGACGACCTTTGCGCCTGCCTTGTGGCTGCCGCCAAAAAAGCCGGTGGACACGACAACATCACTTGCATGCTGGTGCGCGCGGAATAGCTGGCCGTTCCTCTCCTCCGCTTCTCAAACGCAACGCTCTTGCTGCACTCCTTGCATAAGGTGGATACAACCTCGTGCGTTCTGCTGCGAATCACCTATTCCGGGCTTACCTCTGGACGGATGTGCTCGCGGTGCCGCAGACGGTGAAACAACAGAACCAGCGGAATGCAGACAAACGCCAGATACGCCAGCAATTTGAAGTTATCGCCATAGGCAAGCACAGACGCCTGCTGCTGAATACTCCGGTAAAGTGTGCCCAGGGCATCTTGATGTGCGGTTGTTGCGCTGGCCCCGGCAATGCTGAACCTTGCCTGCAGCCACTGCATCGCTCCTCTCGCACTCACGCTGTCCGCTGTCAGATTCGCCGCCAGGTAATTCTGGTGAACCTGCGCGCCGCGCACTAGCATAGTGGTCACGCTGGCGATCCCGATACTGCCTCCAATATTGCGCATCAGGTTGTAAATCCCGGCCGCATTGCCCATTTTTTCCTTGCTAAGGCGGCTCATGGTCATAGTCGTCAGCGGCACAAAGATAAAGCCGCTGGCAAAGCCGTTGATCAGGTTCGGCAGGACCACAGATATCATCGAAATGCCCAGATTGACGTGGCTCAGCATGATCGTTGAATAGCCCATCAATGCAAAACCAAAAGCCAGCAGAACCCGCCCGTCTACATAGTTGATCAGCGCCCCCACCACAAACATCGAGAGAATCGAACCAATCCCGCGCGGACTTACCGCAAGACCGCTGTCCAGCGCCGGATAGCCCAGCAGGGTTTGCAGAAAAAGCGGCAAAATGGCCGTGGCTCCATAAAGAATGAAACCGTAGAGCGCGGTAATCAGCGTACCCACAGCAAAGTTGCGGTCGCCAAGAATCCTCAACTGCACAATCGGATCCCGATTCGAGAACTCGCGGTAGATAAATCCGATCAGCGCAATCGCTGATACACCGCCAACCCAGCAAATCCAATTCGCTTCAAACCAATCCGCCTCCTGCCCCTTGTCCAGCACCAGTTGCAGCGTCCCTAGCCACACTGCCATCAACCCAAAGCCTAGATAATCGATCGTCCCGCGAAATACCCGGCGAAGGTAGGGTGGATCTTCGATAAACGTATTCACCAGGAAAAGTGCCAGCAGGCCCACCGGTAGGTTGATGTAGAAAATCCAGCGCCACGAATAACTGTCGGTAATCCACCCGCCCAGTGTCGGGCCAATCACCGGAGCCACCACAATCCCCATCCCATACATGGCCATCGCCTTGCCATGCTGATGCGGCGGAAAGCTCTCCAGCAGAATCGACTGCGCCAGCGGCTGCATCCCGCCGCCGCCAATGCCCTGCAGAACCCGCGCCATAATCAGCATCGGCATATCCAGCGCCATGCCGCAAAGTAGGGATGCCCCGGTAAACTCTACGATCGATATCAGCAGCAGGCGCTTGCGCCCAATGCGCCGCGCAATCCACCCCGCCGCAGGCAGCATAATTGCGTTTGAAACCAAGTAGCTGGTCAGCACCCAGGTCGATTCATCCGTAGATGCCGACAGGTTCCCGGCGATATGTGGCAGCGCCACGGCGGCGACCGAGGAGTCCAGAACTACCATGAACGTCGCCATCATCACTGAGACCGCTACCATCCATGGATTCACCGATGGCTTCCACTCGCCGGCAGCGGCTCTGGAGTCCATCGATGCGTTTCTGACCATGCAGTCAGTGTAATATACTAGGCAGTCAGAAGAGGCTTAATCCGCACCGCTTCCGACAGCACAAAGCCCGAGAGCAGATGAAAAGTAAACAGCAGGTTGTCTCCGAGTTCCGCCGCAAAGAAATCGTGAATGCCGCGCGATCGGTATTCGCTCGCCGCGGTTTCGCCCTTGGCATCATGGATGAGATTGCCAAAGAGGCGGGAATCGCAAAAGGAACAATCTACCTCTACTTCCGCTCCAAGACCGATGTGTACAAGGCTGTTCTGCACCACGACATGAAGGCTCTGGTTAGGAACACCCTGGAACAGATCGATGCCGCGCCAAATATCAAAGCCAAAATCCGCGCCTTCGCTCTTGCCCGCCTGCAGAACGCCGAGGTCAAGCGGGACTTCTTCCTCATCATGGACTCCGAACGTGAAAATCTCTCGCTCACGCGCAGGCAATACAGGGATTGGCTCAGCGAGCCCGTACTGTGTCTTGCTGCGGCCATTGAAGAAGCGGCCCGCCATGGAGAAATACGCCAGATGCCCGCTGAAAAAGCCGCATGGTTCGTCGCCGATATGACCAGGGGCGCCATCCAGCGCCGCCTGCTGGAGCAAAACAACCTGCCGCCTGAAGACGAGGCGGAGTTACTGCTCAACTTTATTTGGCCATCATTCGCAACCGATGCGGACCCTTTGCAATCCTGAAGCCTCGCCAACCGCGTGCGTTTCGCTAGCGCATCGTCGAAGCGCGAACCACAAGCCTGGGGCTCACTAGCTCTGTCTTGGGGCTCGTCCATTCCTTCTCGCTCATCAGTGAAAGCGCCATGGCGGCGGCATGACTGCCGATCTCAGTGCTGTCCTGGTCAATCGATGTGAGCGGAACGCGCAGAAAATCCGAGTAGAGAACATTGCCGCAGCCAACCACCGCAATCTCCTCGGGGATGTGCAGACCCGCGTCCAGAATCGCCCGCATCACGCCCAATGCAATTGGGTCGTTGAAACAGAAAATTCCATCCGGCGTCGGCGTCAGACTGAGCAGCTTTTTCGCAGCCTCGTAACCACCCGGCTCGCCGCGGTCGTCGCCGGAGTCTCCAATGGAAATAATGTGACCTGGCAACGCCTCCATCCCGTGCGCAGCCAGAGCCCGCTTGAAGCCTTCCAGACGGCCCAGCGCGGTGCTTGTTTCAGGGCCGCGGATATGTGCGATCCTGCCGCAGCCCTGCTCAATCAGGTGTTCGGTTGCCAGCGTGCCGACCGCTTCATCGTCCACGCCCACAAAATTCGTCTCCAGCCCTGCAACCCGGCGATCAATCAAAATAAGAGGAACTCCGCGCGCCTCGATCTGGCGAAAACTCTCCACCGTCCATTGCGCTGAGGCAACCACCATGGCATCCACGCGCCGCGCCAGCAGTTGCTCAATCTCCTGCCGTTCCAGCTCCGGATCCTCTTCCGACGAGGTAATCATCAGGCTGTACCCATGACTGCGAATTCCCGCCGAAATTGCCTTGGCTACCTGCGCAAAAAACGGATGAAGCAGATCGGGAACTACCAGACCAACCGTCCACGTTCTTCCTGTAATCAAGGCGCGGGCCGCAAAATTGGGCTTATAGTTCAGCTCCTCCATGCGCTTCAGGACGCGCTTCCGGGTCTCCTCGCCAATGTCAGAGTGTCCGCGGAGCACCTTGGAGATGGTCACCGTCGACAGACCCAGATCCTGTGCGATGTCCTTCATCCGTACCGGCGCGTTTCCCGGCGCCTTCCGCCGCTTTTCGTCCCCGTCAGGCAAAACGTAACATTCCTTTCGTACAAAAACAAGTTCGGCTTCGGGTCACACCTCACCCGAAGCCCTGCTCTTATTAGTATCGGCCCTCCATACTCATAATTGATAACTTTTTGTCCTTAGGAACTGATTCAGGCATTGACACTCTTGGCCACCGCGCGTATCCTTCGATGGTTATAGTTATCGATAACTTTCCACGTTCAGGAGCATCCATGGGCACGGCAAACCAGCGCGAGCAGGCCTCCATAGACCCGGCAGCCATTCCGCAGAGAACCCTTTACACAGGCGCTACCATGCCCGGCATTGGCCTCGGAACATTTGGTTCCGATCATGTTTCGCACGCCCAGGTTGCCCAAGCCGTCAATGGTGCCGCAGCCGTAGGTTACCGCCACTTCGATTGCGCCTCGGTCTATGGAAATGAAGCCGCCGTCGGCGCTTCCCTCCAAGCAATCCAGAAGGGCGGCATCCAGCGCCACGAGCTCTGGATCACCTCAAAACTCTGGAATGACAAGCACGGAGAAAACGACGTCATCGCCTCCTGCCGCCAGTCGCTCGCAGACCTTCGACTCAGCTACCTTGATCTCTACCTGGTCCATTGGCCATTTCCCAACTTCCATCCGCCGAACTGCGATGTTACCAGCCGCAGCCCTGACGCCAAACCATATATTCATGACAACTTCATGAAAACCTGGCGCAAGATGGAAGAGCTGGTGGACTGCGGCTTGGTGCGGCATATCGGCACCTCCAATATGACCGTTCCCAAGCTCAAACTTGTGTTGCGCGATGCCCGCATCAAGCCCGCCGCCAATGAGATGGAGTTGCATCCGCACTTCCAGCAGCCCGAGCTCTTCAAATTTGTTGTCGAGAACGGTATCCAGCCCATCGGTTACTGCCCCATCGGCTCGCCCGGACGCCCGGAGCGCGACCGCACTCCAGAAGACACAGCGCCCACTGAAGACCCAGTCATTCTCTCCATTGCTCAGCGCCACGGGGTCAATCCCGCCTCAGTCTGCATCAAATGGGCTGTCCAACGCGGCCAAACTCCCATTCCCTTCTCAGTCCACCATTACCGCGACAATCTTGAGGCCGCCGCCAGCGATCCGCTCAGCGAGGATGAGATGCGTCAAATCGCTCAGCTCGACCGCAACTGCCGCTTGATCAAGGGCCAGGTTTTTCTATGGAAGGATGGTCAGACCTGGGAGGAGCTATGGGATCTGAATGGAGAAATTACTCCGCCGTAGGTCAAAGGAGACAGGCTGTCGGCGTCTTGAAGGGTACGAGCTTTAGCCCGTACATCACAGTCCGGAAATAACTGGGGTCTTTTAGCAGTTATCCAATAGGTTATGTGTATAGGGGAAGAAAGACCGCCTAGTGGATTTTTCCTTAAGAAATATCCACCTTGCACGCCCTTATGAACTCCACAGGAATTGGAGAACTGCTCTAGCTCCTGAGCGAATCCACCGAAAGAAATATCTGCCTGTACCTCTGTTGATTCACCTGGTCCAACATCGGGAGATGATCACCATGAAAGAAACCATGACCGCGGCCTTCCTGCCCGGTAACTCCACCGTCGAGATGTGCAACGTGCCAGTCCCTACTCCGGGCCACGGAGAAGTTCTCCTGCGCGTCAAGGCCTCCACCATCTGCGGCTCAGACATTCGCTGCATCTATCACGAGCACCTCGGCAAGGGCCCCGAGGGCTATCAGGGAGTTATCGCCGGCCACGAGCCTTGCGGACAGATCGTCACCACAGGGCCCGGCTGCCGCCGATTTCAGGCAGGTGACCGCGTCATTGTCTACCACATCTCCGGTTGCGGCATATGCAACGACTGCCGCCGTGGCTACATGATCTCCTGCACTAGTCAGGAGTACCGCCGCGCTTACGGCTGGCAGCGCGACGGCGGCATGGCCGAGTACATGCTGGCTGAAGAAAAGGATCTCATCGCATTGCCCGACGAGCTATCCTTCGCCGACGGCGCGCAGGTCGCCTGCGGCTTCGGTACCGTCTATGAGGGCCTGCAAAAAATCGGCATCGACGGCAACCATGCCGTGCTCATCACCGGTCTCGGCCCAGTCGGTCTGGCCACCGGCGCGCTCTGCCGCAAGCTCGGAGCCAGCAAAATCATCGGCATCGACGTCGTCCCCGAGCGCATGGAGATCGCCATCGAGCTGGGCCTCTGCGATGCGGTTCTCGCCTCCGACCCTGACAATGTTGCCCAGGTCAAACAACTCACCGGTGGCTTCGGAGTCGAGCGCGCTGTGGACTGTTCGGCCAACGCTGTAGCCCGCGCCACCGCTATCCGCGCCACCCGCAAGTGGGGTAAGATCGTCTTCCTCGGTGAAGGCGGAACGGTCGAGTTCAACCCCTCGTCCGACATCATTCACGACCAGAAAACGATCTACGGTTCCTGGGTTACTTCAACCTGGCGAATGGAGGAGTTGGTCGAGAGACTGGTCCGCTGGAACCTGCATCCGGCCGAGATCATCACCCACCGCTTCCCATTGGACCGCGCGACCGAAGCCTATGCGCTTATGGCCTCCGGCAAGTGCGGCAAAGTCGCCGTCTGCGCGGATGAAGAACTGATGTAGAACCTCGATGTGGAAAAAAATACAATGAAGAGCTCAAAACTTTCTGATTTGCGCGATTGGGAAAGCCAACTTTCCTCTTATCTTCCACTCCTCGGCCATCGTAACTGGATCGTGGTTGCCGACGCCGCATATCCGGCTCAATCTAGGTCCGGCATCGATACCATCGTCGCCAGCGCAGATCAGCTCGAGACCGTACAAAAGGTCTTTTCTGCGATTGAAGCCTCCAGGCATCTTCGTCCCATCGTATACGCCGACAGCGAGCTCTCATTTGTAGCAGAGAGCGATGCGCCAGGCGTCACCGACTACCGCGAGCAGCTCAGCAAAGTGTTCTACGGCACTACCGTAACGCATCTTCCCCATGAACAGATCATCCACAAGCTCGACCAATCCGCCCAGCTCTTTCGCATTCTTATCGTCAAAACAGAGATGACGATTCCCTATACCTCCGTCTTCTTTGAACTCGATTGCGGTTACTGGAACGCCGGCGCTGAAGAGCGTCTCCGTCAGGCCATTCTGGTTGCGGAATCGAAATAGCACAGGCCGCCTTGTCTGAAACAGCAGACTCTCTCTCGTAACTCTTTAAGTGAACTGCACTGTGAAAGGAAAGTTACTCAGATGGCATTGAACAGGCGTGAGTTACTCCAGTGGATGGGCGGCGCATGCTCCGCTCTTGCGCTCTCAAAGTTTGCAACCGCTCAGGCACCGTCGCAAGTCACCAGTTTCCTGCCTACCCGACACTCGCTTGAGGGCTACCGAATTCCGGAGTGGTACCGCGATGCTAAGTTCGGCATCTGGGCGCATTGGGGCCCCCAATCGGCCATTGAAGATGGAGACTGGTACGCCCGCAACATGTACATGCAGGGCTCGGAGCAGTACCTGTACCATGTGGAAACTTACGGTCACCCCTCCAAGGTAGGTTACAAAGACTTAGTCGATAATTGGAAGGCCGCAAAGTGGGATCCCAATCACCTGATGGATCTCTACAAGAAAGCCGGGGCAAAGTATTTTGTCAGCATGGGCGTTCACCATGACAACTTCGATCTATGGAACTCAAAGTACACCCGTTGGAATGCCGTAAACATGGGACCAAAGAAAGATGTCGTCGGCATGTGGCAGAAAGCCGCGGAAAATCATGGCCTGCGCTTCGGTGTCAGCGAACACTTATGGATCAGTTATAAGTGGTGGGCCGTCAGCCACGGCGCTGACCAGGCCGGTCCGCTGGCCGGTGTCTCCTATGACGGCGCGGACCCAAAATACTCCGATCTCTATCACGATGCTGACTGCGCCAGATTCATCGACAAGCTCGATTGGAACGACGATGGCATTCCCGACTCTTGGAAACGCCATTACCTCGATCGAATGACCGACCTCATCGACAAGTACCATCCCGATTATCTCTACACTGACGGTCACCTGCCCTTTGAAGAGTACGGCATGAAAATGCTTTCGCACCTCTACAACGTGAGCGCGCAGTTGCACGGTGGTCAAACCGAGGCAGTGTATACCAGCAAGGAACCTTCTGATTGCGCCATCGGCACCTGTGTACTCGATCATGAGCGTGGCGTCTCCGAGGGCATCGCCGCCAATCCCTGGCAGTCCGATACCTGCATCGGCCAGTGGCATTACAAACGCGGACAGAAATACAAGACAGCCAAAAAGGTCATCGATCTGCTCACTGACATCGTCAGCAAGAACGGAAACCTGCTGTTAAACTTCCCGCTGCCAAACTCCGGCGAACTCGACTTCGAAGAGATGGAGGTGCTTGAAGACATCACTGCCTGGATGGCGATCAACAGCGAAGGTATCTACAGTTCGCGCCCCTGGAAGATCTACGGCGAGGGCCCTTCCACCAAAGCCAAAATCGAAACCGGCAACTTCAATGAGGACAAGCAGAAAGACCTCACCGCCGCCGACGTCCGCTTCACTGTCAACAACAGCACGCTCTACGCCTTCGTGATGGGCCGGCCGGAGAAGGACATTTCTATTGAAGCCCTCGGCCTGGCCAGTCCGCAGCAGCCCGGCACAATCCGCAACGTGGAACTGCTCGGCTACAAAGGCGAACTCAAGTGGAAGCAGAACGAAGCGACCCTGGCGGTTGCCATGCCACCGGAAAAACTCTCCACGATCGGCGTCACTCTGAAAGTACAGTTGGCATAATTTGAAGCAGCGCCCAACCAAATGGATCTAGGGCTCTGACCGTGTGAATTTGTACCAGTTCGTACCCCATCCATTCGCCTTTTTTCTGGCGAATGGGTGGGGAAGTACAAACCTCAAGGTACGAAATCATGTGGTCAAAGACCTAGTAAATGCCATGATTCAAGAGCAGGGTCTACCGATTTTCACCAGTACTGTGAAATTTGGTATATCCTGCCCCCCATGTTTTGCACAATTCCCGGCGGCATCTTTTCCTCAGCGGAGCCATGTACGATAAAGGCAATCGCTCATGAAAGACACAATCAATCTCTCCCCTGAAATTCTTCTGCACATCGCACAATCGCTCAGCCTCCCTCTTCGCGGCATCATCGCCGTCATTGAATTGCTCGACGACGGTGGCACCGTGCCCTTCATCGCACGCTACCGCAAAGAGGCCACCGGTAACCTCGACGAGGTGCAAATTCTCGACATCGAAGAAAAGCTGGCCTACTTCCGCGACTTGACGGAGCGGCGAGAAAGCATCCTTGCCTCCATCGCCGAGCAGGGCAAGCTCACCGATGAACTCAAAAACCGCATTGAGGCCACGCTCGACAAGAGCGAGCTTGAAGATCTCTATCTGCCCTACAAGCCCAAGCGCCGCACCAAGGCCACCATCGCCCGCGAAAAGGGTCTGGAGCCGCTGGCGCAATATCTCTGGGCGCAACAGAACGCCTCCGAGCCGTTGGCTACATTTGCCGTCACTTTTGTCAACGCAGAACTGGGCGTGGCCACGGTCGAGGATGCCCTTGAGGGCGCGCGCCACATTGTTGCCGAGTGGATCAGCGAAGACGCCGACCTGCGCAAGGCGTTGCGCCAGCTTGTTTTTGACGAAGGCATCGTTGTCAGCCGCAAGGCTATTGATGCAATCGATGAGCAGGAAAAGTTCAAGATGTATTACGAGTACAGCGAGCCGGTCAGAACCATTCCATCGCATCGCATGTTAGCCATTCGCCGCGGAGAAAGCGAGAATGTACTCTACTTTCTCATCGAGGTCGAGACCGAGCGTGCCCTCGCCATCATCCGCAAGCACGTTTCGCGCCGGCAGGGAGACTGGACGCATCAGCTCGAACTCGCCATTGACGACTCCTGGAAGCGCCTCTTGAATTCGTCCATCCAGGGAGAGATTCGACTGGAGCTAAAACGCCGTTCGGACACCGAGGCCATCAAAGTGTTTCGCGACAATCTTTATAATTTGCTGCTCGCTCCGCCCGCCGGCCCCATCTCCGTGCTCGGCATCGATCCCGGTCTGCGCACTGGCTGCAAGGTCGCCGCTGTGGACGAAACCGGCAAGCTGCTTGCGCACGATGTTCTCTATCTACATACGTCCAAGCACGGCAATGCTGAAGCCATGCCCAAACTTGATGCTCTCTTGCGCCAGCACAACGTCCGCGCCATCGCCATCGGCAACGGAACTGCATCGCGCGAGACCGATGCCTTTGTCCGCGACTTCCTACGCGAAAAAGGCATTCAGAATATCTTTTCAGTAACGGTGAGCGAGTCGGGCGCCAGCGTCTACTCCGCCTCGGCGGTCGCGCGCCAGGAGTTTCCAGATCTCGACCTCACCGTGCGCGGAGCCATCTCCATCGCCCGTCGCCTGCAGGATCCGCTTTCCGAGCTTGTCAAAGTCGATCCTAAATCGATCGGCGTCGGTCAGTATCAACATGACGTTGACCAGCGCCAGCTTCAGGAATCCCTTGAAACAGTGATTGAGAGTTGCGTCAACAAGGTCGGCGTCGACCTCAACACCTCTTCTTGGACGCTCCTCCGCTTTGTCGCCGGCATCACGGAGCGCACCGCGCTCAACATCGTCAGCCATCGCAATGAGAAGGGTAGCTTCCGCTCGCGCGCAGAGGTGCTTGAGGTTTCGGGCATCGGCCCAAAGACCTTTGAACAGGCAGCCGGCTTCCTGCGCATTCGCAACGGCGACAACCCGCTGGACATGACCGCTGTGCATCCCGAATCGTACCCGGTTGTGGAGCAGATCGCCGGGCTGCTGCATTCCTCGGTCCAGCAGATCATCCAGCAACCCCAGCTACTTGAACAAGTTGACCTCACCCAGCTCTCAGCAGGCGCCTTCACGGTCAACGATATTCTCGCCGAGCTGCGCAAGCCGGGCCGCGACCCGCGCGACAGCTTTGTCGCGCCTATTTTTCACGACGAGGTGCGCGAAATTGCCGACGTGCAGCCGGGCATGGTGCTTGAGGGTGTTGTCACCAACGTGACCAAGTTCGGTGCGTTCGTCGATATTGGCGTTCATCAGGATGGCTTGGTCCACATCAGCGAACTCTCCAACCGCTTTGTCAAGGAGCCGTCAGAAGCTGTCAAGACCGGACAAATCGTCAAAGTAAAAGTACTGACCGTGGATACGAAGGCAAAGCGCATTGCGCTTTCTATCAAAGCGTTGTCCATTCCTGCCGCGCGCCCCACGCCCAAGCAGGAGAAGCCTGCTCCCAAACCTCCGCCTACAATGGATCAGAAACTCGCCACGCTCTCCATGAAGTGGAAGGTCCGCTAACTCAATATATTTCCTGGTTGCCGACTAACTCTTTGCATCCTTGTTTTAAAGGGCCGGCTTGAAAGCCTGCCCTGAGCGGAGCCGAAGGGTGCAGCAAACTCCGCAAGATAAATGCTGGCGTTAGAGCATTTTAGCAATTACCGTAGACCGGTGATGCAGTGATTGAACCATGCCT